>Ga0160429_1000945_pt1 | contig 17946 bp, 15 predicted proteins | sample SolpanmetagenomR_FD_108199 | JGI IMG/M metagenome (GOLD analysis project Ga0160429, IMG submission 108199) | Solar panel surface microbial communities from Lawrence Berkeley National Laboratory, California, USA - R | ecosystem: Engineered > Built environment > Solar panel > Unclassified ...
TGGCGGGCCACCGCTACCTTTGTCCCACCAAGTACCCCGCGAGAGTAGCTCAGTTGGTAGAGCATCAGCTTCCCAAGCTGAGGGTCGCGAGTTCGAACCTCGTTTCTCGCTCATTGATTAACAGCCACTTAGATGCAAATCTGAGTGGCTGATTTATTTTTGGTTTAAACGTTGGTTTAAACAAGTCCTATTGCTTACTCGTCTATTCTTTGGTTAGTAGCTGGCGAAAGTTGGTAAACAGTGTTTGGGCAACTTGTTCTTCCGATATATGCCATGAAGCAGCTAGTGCTCGAATTACAATCATCGTATCCTGCGGGACTGCTGGTCGCGAACCAATTTGTACAAATGGCCCATCTGTTTCGAGTAACAAGCGTTCGCGGGGTATAACAGCTAATAACTCATTGAAACGCTTGCTGCGTACCATAGCTGGATTAAGCGAAAAATACAGGCCATTCTCAACCGCCTGTCGAGCTACGCTTAGGGGGCCTGAGTACCAATGTAGAATTGCCTGTCCGGCAAACTCTGGCCCAATGGCTTGTATGACTTCTTTTTCGGCACGACGGCTATGAACTGTCAAAATCTTGTCGCCACTAGCTTGACACAAGGCTATAATTTTTTGAAACACCTCCTGCTGTATAGCACGGTCGCGAGCATCCGTCGTAACGAAATCTAAGCCTACTTCACCGACGTAGCGAGTCTGTGGCAGTAGGCGCTCGAATAACGGTAGCTCCAATTGCCGCTCTACTGCTAGTTCAGGATGTAGCCCCAGCGCGGGCCGCACAAACTGGGAAGAAGAGGTTAATTGTTGAGTAGACTCAAAAACGGAGGGTGTATTGGTGACAGCCACTACGTAGGTCTGTGCTTGGTCGGCCTGCGCGACTAACATGCTGGGGTCTGGGTATAGGTCCAGATGAAAGTGGGTATCAAAAAGCCGCATAGCAAAAATTATATGTCAACTTGCAAAGAAAGCGTCTACTTCACGGAGCCCCCGAGTGTATACCTGCACGTAGTCCATAATATGGGCAGCATCGCTACTTAGCGGACCGGCTTGTGATACTTGTCCCACCCCAGGGGACTTTTGCTTAGCTCGCATGATAGCCTGCTCAAAGGACCGCACATCGCCACCAGTTCGGTCAGTGAGACCTGCCCCCTTACGTGCCTTTCGTCGCACGTCATGAGCATAGCTTAGTACGTGTGGTGTGCCGCTTAAACCCGCCTTGTGTTCAGCCGAGGCTCGGATGATACATGGGACGCAGTAGCCGCAGTGCCCTACACCCATGCGTTTGAAACGAGCAGCATTAGGATGGGCGCAAGACATAGTATGTGACAGCCCCTGATGTACCAGAGTTGGATTGCCAACTCCAGCTAGCATCTCTCCCTTAGTCATGTATTTGTAAGGGTTCTCAACCGTCACACCAATTCCTAGTAGCTGCACAACTTGCTGGAACAAGTTCAGTGTATGGGGGTGGGTAGTTCTCGTACTAGAACTGCCCAATCGGCTATAGGTCAACGGAATATTAAGTGTAATGAGGCCGTTTTCAGGAATGAACAGACGGGGAGCTTGCTGAGCTGCTGCTACTAGGGTACCTAGCGCCAAAAAAACTAGAGAGCGGCTACGTGTGGTAGATTCTCCCTGTCCAGTTAGGCCCTGCCGGGGGTCTACATTAAAAGTAAACTCGCGCACTTGCTGCGGATAAGCCTGTTGCAGCAGGTGCTTTAGAAATTTCTGAGCTGGTCCAGCATGTTGAGCAGAACCAGCCCCGTAGTGACTAACTAGGGTCAGTTTCAGTCCAGCCGCCAACTTGTCGGCGGCCCCAATAAAAGAATCCATGCCGCCTGATAGAAGACAAGCAGCATCAGGCACAAACGAGGCAGGAGCGACTATTGGAGGTGCCGTCGATTGATTGTTGAGCGAGGGCTGAGCACGAAACTCCAACTCCCACTCATCTCCCGATAAATAACGGAGCAATTCAACTATGCGAGGAGCAACGCTAGACCAGAGAGCTAGGTCGGCCACGGGCAATGATAAGTGAATATGTCGGGTCCATCCGTCAAAGGCCGTAGCACGGGGCATGCGCACATCACAAGCAAAGACTGCGGTCGCTAGTCGATACAAGTCTAGCGCCGGAGCTGGCAGTACCAAGCCAGCTCGTTGCATGGTAGGGACCACATCGGACCTTAACTTATCTGGTTGGTAGTCGTCCAGCGGAATGACTACGATGCTTGGGTCAGTTGGAGCGGTTTCGGCGTTGCCCAATACTCGGGCGTGCCAATAAATTACTGCCATGATTCAATAACAGAATAAGCGTCTTCGAATACCTGCTCAATGATGGCCTGGCCTTCATCGACTGTGAAACTGATGTCTTCTACCCGTGGGGGTACAATCTCTTGGCTTACCCGGTCCTGTATGTAACCGCGCACATCACGCTCCATGCGGCAGGCAGCTGTGGATGTAATATCTCCGCGCTCTAGCCGAATAGCCAATATTTGCATTAGCCGGGCGAAAATGTAGGTGGACACGTACTGCACTACCACATCAGCTACTTGTACGGCAGTGAGGGTAGCTAAGCCATCGAGACCGGCTGGTCCAGATGCATAGGTTTCAAAGAGTTCTCCGAGTACGGTGCAAGCTGCTGACCGGGCTGCCGCCTCTTCGTTTTGTGCTCCAGCAGGTGCCAAACTATCTACTAGAATGGCCAGCACCTCGTCAGCACTACGGCCAGTGACATCAATAGCAAGAAAACGGGCTATTTCCGCCGTTCCGCCCTGCGTAACGGCCACCAATACCCCAGCTAGCCGGCGTGCTGCTCCTACGCCAGCTATAGAAGCCTGCCGTGCCCTTCTTGCACCACCCTGCGCTCGTACGAATGACCGACCTACAGGCCGAAAATCTTGATTACTCCCAGTGGAGGTGGCGAACCTCCCTACCGCTCGCTTTGGTGAGGTCCAAGGTACGTTGGGAGCAGGCGGGCCAGGTGCTGGTGTCGGAGGGGGTGCCGGCGCAGGCACAGGCGATGGGGTAGGCGCTGGAACAGGAGCCGGAGCAGGCACAGGTGCCGGAGTGGGCGCAGGCGCTGGAGAGGGTGCTGGAGCTGGCGCTGGTGCGGGCGCAGGGGCCGGAGCAGGTGCAGCAGGTGCCCAGGGAGGAAGCAAAGAGGTTTTACCTTTTGGGCCGCCGTAAGATTTGGAAGTTCCCACCTATAGATTGATTAACGACGTGAACGACTAACAATAACTTCCGCTGTAGCGGCCCGCTTCGCCGCCTGCGCAAGCTGCGTGTTTTCAGAATTTGCTGCCCATCGGTTTATTAAAACATCAGCGTTTGAACGGATAGCGACTACAGCCTGACCTAATCCGCGTAGCTGCACAGGTAATCGGATAGGTAGACCCTTAACCGGCATTCCTTCTAGAAAAGCCATTACTTCACTAGCTGTTGAGGGTTTGGCCTTCGCTAGTTCTAATAGTGCGTACAGCGGTGACCCTTCCTGGCCCAAGTCTTCAGTGCGGCGGGTGCGTTCGACCAAGGCTTTAACTAAAGTGGCTGCTTCTTCATCACCTAGCGCCGCCGCAGGAGCAATTGCATTCTTTTGTTCAGCCTGCGATTGACTCAGCAGTAGAGCTAGTACCCGGCCAGCTTCTTCACTCAACCGTAAAGTAGAACTGCGAAGTACCCCCAGCTTATCGCGGGCTACATAGAAGTAAGGAGCTAGATTTTCGTTGGCAAGAGGAGGCTCTGATTGTAACCAAGTTTGGAGCCAGCTATCTCCTAGCCAGCCCTGCGCCCGCGCGGGTACAGTGGCAACTTGGCTAATCGTTGAATCGCTCCCCTCGCCTTCTTCAGCAGGTGAGGTAGTTGCAGGCTGGCGTAATTGCCGCTCCAATGCCTCAATCTCCGGTGGGCTACCGTTAGCTTCCGCCTGCCATTGCGCTAACAAACCAAATAGATTAGGCTTAAACTCTTCGAGTAACATGAGTTTAGCCAGCACTCGGTGCTTCAACTCTGCCTTCTTGGCTTTGGCCATGCTTATACGCAGCAGTAGCGTATTCAGGAAGCGTTTGATTTGTCGCGGGTTACCCCGTAGAATACGGGTTAGCACGTCAGCCGTTTGCTGCGAAAGCACTAGGTCTTCTAGTAAGGCTGGCGGTGGGCTAGCAATAAATTGATTGATTGTTGTGAGGCTGAGGTTAGCCGATGTGGCTACGGTCGCATCGGCCTGCTTTCGCACAGCTTGATTTAGTTTGGTAAAGTCGGTAGCTGGTAAGCGTAATTGGGAAAATAATAGATTGATATAAGTTTCTACCTCAGCCTGGCCGAGTGGCGGAATACGCACCGGCACTTGTACGAGCTTTTCCAAGTAGTCCCGGCCTAAATCAAATTTTTCATGCGCACTACTAGATGCGTCATCTCCTATTTCAGGGAAGCGCCTCTTAACGGCGTGCTGCACTAGGCGCTCGTCTGCTCCAATGACAAATGCCGTACCGGGTACATATAAGAAGAGCTTAATGGCCTCCAGCGTCTCAATGATAGTGTCTGGTAGGCATCGGTCGAGGTCATCAATTAATACTACTAGTGTTTTTATACTGCTGGCCTCCAAGAGCTTGGCGAAGTCTTGACGAAATTCGCGCACCGTTTGGCGTACATTCTCATCAGGCGATTCCTTCACCAATTCCTTAGCATCCTCTACAGAAAACCCTTTAGCTGTATCCTTTACCATTGACACAGCATCTGCTATGCCCCCGATGTGCGGTAGGCCTGTCACGGCGAAGGATACTATCTGCTTACCAGCTAGTCCCATCAAGCGTAACCAATCTACACGTTTACTGAGCTTATTAAATAAGGCTTTAGCCTTTTCATCCAATGGCAGATGTTTCTGTAATTCATCAAGTACGCTCCCCATTAAGGCTGACTTGGCATCCTCATTGCCTTCGAAGAGCCAGCCATTGAACGCCATGCATAGCACTTGCGGCTGCGTAGCAAAGTGGTCTTGCGTCATCTTCATGACACTGGATTTACCACTACCCCAGTCTCCAAATACACCAATGGTAAGTGGTAACAACGACTCATTAGCAATGAGACCTGTCACTGCACCCACCAAATGTTGCACATTGATTAAGTCGAGATTAGTTTCGTTATCTGACCACATATAACTGTAGGGTTTTAGCCAGCTAGTAGAGGTGCAGTTGTATCTCTTTCAACCCGCGCCACTTCTAACTAACGCCTTCATCTACAGCAAATATATAATCTGAGAATGAGCTAAATTAATAATTTTAACTTATTATTATGAAAAAGGAGCACATTCAGTTATCCCGTTGCTTCTTTCTCCTCTACCCGCTCCATAATGCGCCGGTAAACCTCGCCCGAGAGGTACTGCTCGGCCGCCCGGCGCAGTTCGGCGTCGCCGAACACGCGGGAGAACACCTCCTCGTTACCCTCCAGGCGCTCCACGAAGAAGCCCTCAAACATCTTGCGGAACACGAACTCAAAGTTCTGCTGGCTGTTGGCCTGGGCCACGTCCTGGAGTTGGGCGTTGAGGATGGCCGTCTCGACAATCTGGTCGAAGAATAGCTGGTCGGCGGGCAGGAATTCGGTACCGAAGCGGGCGTTGAGCGTGGTGATGAGCAGTGAGAGGTTGACGGTAGCATCCTGGGCGCGGCCGGTGCCCACATCGCTGGGACCGTAGAGCGGGCTGGCTTCGCCCACGTTCAGGCTGATGGAGCCCTGATTAATCTGCTCCAGGCGGTAGTATTTCAGCGTTACGTCGTCCTCCACGGGGTAGCGTTGGTCCACGGCGCGGGCGGGCAGGCGCGTGAGCAGGAAGCGGCCGTAGGTGTGGAGCTTTTCGAGACTAGAATCCTGGTAGGGGATAATCTGTGAAAGGAAAGCGTAGAGGTTACGAAAGCTGGTGAGCTGGCCCTTGACTAAATCCTGCTCGGGTTCGGGCAGGGCCTCGTAGCGGCCCACGGCCTTGTCGAGGATGGCGTACATCTTCTGGTGGTCGGTGGCCAGGGGCTTGAGGCGGTTGCTGAACCACACGTCGCAGAACGCATCGACCTCGCTGGCCTCCCACAGGCGGACTTCTTCGAGGCGGTGTTGCAGCTCGTAGAGGTGGTGTGGGTCGGGCTGTCCTGCGGCCTCTGTACGCTCGTAGTAGGGCTTAAACGCGAGGTAGATTTCCTCGGGGTCGTTCACGAAGTCGAGTACGAACGTGTCGCCCTTGCCCGCTGCCATGCGGTTGAGCCGGCTCAGGGTCTGCACGGCCTGGATGCCGGCTAGGCGCTTGTCCACGTACATCGTGTGCAGCAGGGGCTGGTCAAAGCCGGTCTGGTACTTGTCGGCCACCAGCAGAATCTGGTACTCGTCGGAGGCAAACCGCTCGGGTAGCTCTCGCTCGGCTAGCCCCTTGTTCATGCCCACCTCGGTATAAGTCTGGTTCGGTAGGTCGGGGTCCACCACCTGGCCCGAGAAGGCCACCAGCGTGCGAATGTCGGCGTAGCCCTTTTCGCGCAGGTACTTGTCGAAGCCCAGCTTGTAGCGCACGGCCATCAGGCGCGAGCCGGTCACGACCATCGCCTTAGCCTTGCCGCCGATTTTGTGGCGGGTGTAGGCCCGGAAGTGCTCCACGATGACTTCCACCTTCGAGGCCACGTTGGTGGGGTGGTGCTCCAGCATCCGGGCCAGGGCCACGGCGGCCTGGCGCTTGGGCACTAGCGGGTCGTCGGTAATGGACTTGATGAGGCCGAAGTAGGCCCGGTAGCTGGTGTAGTTGGCCAGCACGTCGAGAATGAACTTCTCCTCGATAGCCTGCCGCATCGAATACAGGTGAAACGGCGTCAGCCCGGTGGCCGGGTTGGGCTCGTTGAACACGGCCAGGGTCTTGAACTTGGGCGTAGCCGTGAAGGCGAAATACGACAGGTTGGGCTGACGGGGTCTCTTGAGCATTTCGCGCACCATCTCCTCGCGAGCGGCGGGGCTGAGGGTGTCCTCGTCCAGGTCGAGAAGCTGCTCGGCCAGGGCGGCTTCAATACCGTCGCGGTTCAGGATTTTGCGCAGCTCCTGCGCAGCCTCGCCGCCCTGGCTGCTGTGGGCCTCGTCGACCACCACGGCAAAGCGACGCTCGCGGGTATCGATGCGGGTGGTCTCGCCGCGCTTGGCCAGGGTATCGAGGGCCTGGGCGATGTAGGGAAACTTCTGGAGCGTGCTGATGACGATGGGCGTGCCATCGGCTAGGGCCTTGGCAAGCTGCTGGGTGTTCTCGTCAATCTTCATCACCACACCCTGCTTGTGCTCGAACTGGTAGATGGCGTCCTGAAGCTGCTGGTCGAGCACGCGGCGGTCGGTAATCACCACCACCGTATCGAACACCTTGCAATCGTGGGCATCGTGCAGCGAGGCCAGGCGGTGGGCTAGCCAGCCGATAGAATTACTCTTGCCCGAGCCAGCTGAGTGCTGGATGAGGTAGTTGTGCCCCGCCCCCTGGGTGCGGGCCGCCGCCACTAGTCCCCGCACGGCCTGGAGCTGGTGGTAGCGCGGGAAAATGAGCGTCTCGCGGGTCTGGCGTACGGTGCTGCCATCGGGCAGGCGCACGGTGGTATGGTCGGTCTGGAGGTGCAGGAAGCGGGCCAGCAGGTCGAGCAGCGAGTCGCGTTGCAACACCTCCTCCCACAGGTATTGGGTGCGGTAGCCCTCAGCTACGGGCGGGTTGCCAGCCCCGCCCTGGTTGCCCCGGTTGAAGGGCAGGAACACCGTGTCGGCCCCTTGCAGGCGGGTGGTCATCCAGGCCGTGTCAGGGTCCACGGCGAAGTGCACCAGCGCCCGCTCCTTGAACCGGAATAGCGGGGCCTGCGCGTCGCGCTCCTGCTGATACTGCTGAATGGCATCCTTGGCCGTCTGGCCGGTGAGTGGGTTTTTCAGCTCCAGGGTGGCCACGGGCAGGCCGTTGAGGGACAGCACCACGTCGATGCTTTGGCCGGCCCGGTCGGGGTGATAATGCACCTGCCGGTGCACCCGCACCTGGTTGCGGTTATACAGCGCCTGGGTGTCGGGGTTGAGGCCCGTGTTGGGCGCGAAGTAGGCTAGCCGGAGCGTGCGGCCGAAACACTTAAAGCCGTAGCGCAGCACGTGCAGCGCCCCCTTGCTGGCCAGCTCGCGGCCCAGGGTGTCGAGCACGGTGGTGGCCAGGGTAGCCCCCAGCATCCCGGATAGTTGCGCCCAGGCCCGCTGCTGGCTGGCCTCGATAAAGGCGAGTACATCAGCCCCGAACAGCCCGCGCCGGGCATCGAGCGGCGTGATGCCCACCGTGTAGCCACCGGCCGGCGTGCAGAGAGCGGCTTCTAGGGCGGCCTCAAAGTGGATTTCGCGGTGCTTCACGGGGTAGGCGGCGCAGAAAGAGTTGCTAGGGTGGGATGGATTAGGCTTCGACCATCTCTGGCACGGCGACGGTAGCCCGCACATCGATGCGGCCCGTGACGGCGGCCGTAATCAGGGCGGCGCGGTACTCGCGCAGCTTTGTTATAGTTTTTTTGACGGATGTCTCAAGGTTTTGATTTTCAGTATCAAACCTCTTTACATATTCCGCAATTTGGCGCTGCTCATCTTCTGGTGGGAGAGGCACTCGAACTGCCCCAAGTTTTTGTTTTGTAATATGAACCATACCAATAATACCATGAGCTTGCGACTCTACGTAACTCGTAACTGCCTTTAAAAGCCAAAAGAGCCATTCCTGATTGCCACTAAAGCCCGTGATTCGGAAGATATGCTGATTCAAGAAGTGTTTACCTGGCCTTTTCCACTGAAAAGGACCGAATGAAGTACCGATATTACCCGACCAGCCAAAAAGGATTTCTCCTTCATTCACTAGATATTTTGCTGGCATCTCACCCTCATAGGAATTAAATTCCTCCGAGCCGTTCAGATTTTCAATTCTAATGATTGGTGTTCCAGTGTCAGACCATTCTTCCGGCTTAAATGGGGCGCCATTAATAAAATCTACCAATGCTTTTAGAGGCCAAACTTTCCAATGCGCGGGCACCCGCCCTAGCCACGACACGCCGGATTCTTGAAGAGGTGCGGTAGTATTGAGGCCCCGCGTAACAACGCGGGTGATAAGGGCGGCGCGTTGTTCGGCCAGCAGCTTCAGGAGGTCCTCCTTGCGCCGGATGAGGCCGTCGAGGCGGGCCGTGCGCTCGTCGAGGAAAGCGGCAATGGCGCGTTGCTCGACGAGCGGGGGAAAAGCGATTTGCAAATCATTAACTGTATCCTGACCGATGTTTTGCATAGAACTACTAGCACCACTAGACCCTAGTTCGTATTGAGCCCTTGCTACTTTTGACCTAAGCGTATAAACCAAAAAGCTCTTATCCATCATCGATGCTTTCACGCGCAGTCGATAAAGTTTATCACAGAGAAGAAGGTTAGTTGGCAGCTTATGAACTACCGCTACGCTACCTACCAATTCTTTGGTATTTGCTCGGCTCATCAGCACGTCACCAATTTGAATTGCATATTCTATTCGCGGCTCTAATTCAGTAGGCAAGCGTTTATTTTCTAGCGGCTCAAATTCATGCCCATTAACGCACCCTACTTTTAACACGCCCCATTCACCCAAATCAGCTGGGTTATTATCGCACTGCGGGGACCAACCTTGTTCAATGTGGTCGAGCGCAAATTTGAATCGCTTTACCTCCCAATGGTCAGGCACTTCGCCCAGCCACTCTACGCCGGAGGGCTTATATGCTGCATACTTTTTCATACCGCTACGGCCGCCAGCATTTCCAAAATTTCCTCTTCCAGCCCTTTGATGTCGGCCTCGATGTCGGGCAGCTCACGGGGTGGCTCGTAGGTGTAGAAGTAACGCGACACCGGGATTTCGAAGCCCAGCTTGGTTTTGGTGTAGTCGGCCCAGGCATCGGGCCAGTGGGGTAGCACCTCGCGGGCGAAGTGGGCGGCCAGGTGCGGGCGCACCAGCTTGAGCAGGTCGGTATTGTCGGCGTCCTTGGTGTAGTCCAGGGGCAGCGGCAGGGGTACGGCCGGGGGCAGCGGTACCAGTTCGGTATCGCGCAACTCGGTATCAGGCTCGGGCTGGCCGCTGGGCAGGGTGCAGATGTCGGCAGTGGGGTCGCGCTCGCTCAGGGCCGTTAGGACGGCCTTTTGCAGCGGGCCGCTCAGCTTCACGCCCGCGCCCTTGTAGGCAGCTTTCAGGGTGGCGGCGAAGGCGTCACGATTGCGCACTACAGCGTCGGGCTTAAGGCGGGTCAGCGCGGCCATAATGCGGGCCTGCTCCTTCTCGCCAGCTTCTATCTCCTCGCGGTACGCCTCCGAGCCGTGCTTTTTTTTGCTCGTGGCCAAGGCTTTCCAGGCGCTCATCTCCTGCACCCGCGCCAGGCGCTCGGGGCTAGCCACGAAGTTGAGGCGCAGGGGCCGCTCCACGGTGAGGCGCAGGTAGCCAAACTCGCAGGTGTCGAAAATTTTGGAGCACACGACCTCCTTTACTTTGCCATCGACCAGCACGCGGCTCGTGTTGCCGTCCTTGTACTCGTCGTAGAGCCGCACGATGTCGGCAATGTGGTTGGGACGCCCCTCCTGGCCGTCGCCAATTTCGTGGCGCTTGCTACCCTGGCTCTTCTTCATCTTCACGAAGTGACGAGTGGCGTCGATGAGCTGCACTTGGCCCCTACGCGAGTGTGGCTTGCGGTTGCTCACCAGCCAGATGTAGGTGTTGATGCCGGTGTTGTAGTACAGCTGGTCGGGCAGGGCCACGATGGCATCGAGCCAGTCGTTTTCGAGCACCCAGCGGCGGATATTGCTTTCGCTAGGCCCCGGCTCACCCGCAAACAGCGGCGAGCCGTTGAACACCACGGCAATCTTGGAGCCATCGCCGCCCTGCGCCGGGCTAGGGTGCATCTTGCTGAGCATGTGTAGCAGGAAGAGCAGCGAGCCCTCGTTGATACGCGGCAGCCCCGGACCAAAGCGCCCGCTGAAGCCCTGGGTGCCGTACTCCTTCTCAACGGTAGGCTTCTGGGGCTCCCACTTCACACCGAAGGGCGGGTTGGCCAGCATGTAGTGGAATCGCTCGGTAGGGTGGCCGTCGAAGCTCTTGCCGTCGCCCAGCACGTCGCCGAAGGCAATGTTGTTCACGGGCTCGTCCTTAATGAGCATGTCGGCGCAGCAGATGGCCCACGACTCGGGGTTATAGTCTTGCCCGAACAGCTCTAGGTGCATGTGCGGATTCAGTTCAGCGGTGTACTCCTCCGACACCGACAACATGCCGCCCGTACCGCAGGTGGGGTCGTACACGGTACGTACCACGGCCTTGCCGCCCGTCACATCTTCATCGTGCGCGTAGGTAAGGGCCGCCATGAGCCGAATTACCTCGCGGGGGGTGAAGTGGTCACCAGCCTCCTCATTTGCGGCTTCATTGAAGCGCCGAATTAGCTCCTCGAACACCAGGCCCATCTGGTAGGGCTTGAGGTCGCGGGGGTGCAGATTGATGTCGTCCGAAACGAAATCTTTGAGGATAAGAAACAGCCGGTTAGTGTCGTCCAGGGTGGCAATTTCGGCCTCGAACTTGAACCGCTGGAAGATTTCGCGCACCACCGGCGAGAAGCCGTTGATGTACGTGACCAGGTTCTGGGCTAGGTGGTCAGCATCGCCCAGTAGGGTGCGGAAGGTGTACTTGCTGATGTTGTAGAACGGTTGCCCAGCGGCCTTCAGTAGGATGGCGTGTTGCAGCTCCAGGGGCATACTGCGAGCCTGTAACTCGTCGTGCTTCTTGAGCACCGCATCCTTGGTCGGTTCGAGCACGAGGTCGAGGCGGCGCAGCACGGTGAGGGGCAGCATCACCTTGCGGTACTGGGGTGGGCGGTAGGGGCCGCGCAGCTTGTTGGCAATCTCAAAGATGAAATTGACGAGAGCTGAGTGGGAAGTAGTGGACATTACGGCAGCAAAGGCAAGTTTACTGCAAACTACAATCGGGGCAGGGCACTATGGGCAAGAAGCCGGGTCGCGCAGTTGAAATATAGGATAACGGCCTACGCAGGTGGGCAATAAGTTTAGCCAGCGGTGCGGGGCAGGCACGCGCATTTTGTAAAAGATTGTTAGGGGGGCATTTCACGCGAGGCGCTGGTGCGGACGTGTGTGCACAATACGCCCGATATATCCGCGACCTTTGCCGGGAACTTGCTTCACCTCGACCGACCGATGCAACTCCTATTCATGCGTGCTGGCCAGCGAAGAGCGTCAGCACTGATGTACTCAAACGGGAGAAAAGGCTGATTCCAGGCGTTAAAGGGCTATTTGGCTATTCTTAGTAAGAATGACCGTGCAACTTGAAGGCGGTTTTCATGCCTGCCTGCGCTGTCTAGGAAGTGGCTGCTGTGCCTTTTCAAAAAGAAATGCCCATGCCGCGTTTGAGGGGTACCGGGTCTGAGAATCGCGTTTCTTTCGGCTTCACCTCCCCCCGCCCCGCTATTAGAAGCTCCCAGGGCACAGAAAACCCAACCCAAAACGCCACCGTCTGAAGAAGCCTCAGACATTTATCGGGGACGCTTAGCAGGTATTCGAGCACCCCCTTGTTTTTGGCCCTTTTTAGCCTGCTGGCTGCCCTCAGTTCCTATTCCTGAGGCACGATGCCCGGTGCATCTACAAGGTCGCGCAGGGGCACTTGCAGCACCTGCGCCAAGGACAGCAATACCTCCAGCGTAGGCGCTGCTTGCCCCTTCTCCATTCGCTGCACGGTAGGGCGAGAAATTTCCGCGTAGTCTGCCAGCGCCTCTTGGGTGAGCTTTCTCGCCCTGCGCAGCCGCCGCAAATGGTGGCCAAAAGCCAAAATTCCGGCCACGTGTTTCACGGCGGCAAGCTGCAAAGTGACCTAGCGACAAAAAGCCTCTGTAGAGATGCATTTTACCTTCCCTGCCTTATTTTTGGGAGTTATTCAGCCGACCCATGAAGAAATCTTTACTCACGCTGCTTTTCCTGCTGGCGCTTCGCTCCCAGGCGAGTCCCCCTGAGATTGCTGAGCCCATCGGCCAACGCTTTGGGCTACCCTTGCTCGAAGTGCTGGATAGCCTACACAAAGAGGGGGTCTACCAGTACGAAGGCTACTACCGCAAGCCGGGCACCCCCGCAGATGAGGTACAGGTCCATTTTCAGGATAGCGATGGTAGCCGCTCCCTTACCTACTACTTTACCAAGGGCAAGTGTAGCCTGGCCACGCTGTCGCTACCGCTAGCCGAATTGGATGCCATCGTGCGTCTCTACAACCGGCAGTTTACCAGCATTGGCGAGCAATTGTGGCGAACTCCTACTGGGGAGCGCATCAGTGTGTCGGTTCTCATTGGGGCCGAATCATCACGCCGTGACGGCAAAGCACATGTGCGGGCTATCTACAGCCCTGACTAATAGCATTATGCTTGATTATAAAACACGTTATCAGCTAGCCCTAAACCTGGAATTACTTCTGCATTGGGCGGCAGGCACGCCAGCTTTTGTAAAGGAGTGGCAACTCCGCTTCCAAGCTGCCGAACAAGCTGCCACGCAGGTGGAGGAGCACATAGCCGAGGCGGCCTCAGTGGTGCTAGGTACCATCGAGCAGTTGGACGACCGTACTGCTCAAGTCCTAACTGACCTCTACCGTCTTAGCGGCCAGTTGCCCGCGCCAATGGACAAATTCCTAGTCGGCCCGTTGGAGTTACGGGTGGAGGAGCGCCAATTCGCGGTGGGCCGCCGAGGTGGCGCTGAGCAGGTGGCTATCACGTATCATCTAAACATTGTTCAGTATCGCTATGAGGTCGCGCAGCCTGCTTTTGACAGTAAATTCTCTTAAAAATGTATGATTAGTGAAAGAACGGACTACATGCGCATCGCCCCCAACCTCGATGTGCTGGTCAAATGGAGCTCTCAGATGAATGAGGCGTTGCACGAACACTATGCCAGCGTGATGCTTGGGCAACTGCACAGCAGCGAACACCTGCGCAAAAGCTACGCTCGCTGGTGCCGAGCGCACAACGCGGCATTCGACCAAATTCGCCGTTTTTACACGCTGACCAATAGCTTGCCCGTGGCTGGCGACCGCCTTTATTTTGCTTACAGCGAAGGGGGTGAAGAATTGAATATTGAACAGCGGGAATTATTCTCGACGGCGGACTCGGCCTCCATGCTAATCGTCTACCATGTGCGCGCCGCGCACATGACAGATTTGGCCGGGTCTTAGGGCGAGAAGCATATTGAGAAGAGCAGGGAATTACATCAGTCAACCTAAATACTGAATGGTGCTGCCACGGTGAGCTCTTCCTTAAATGCGGCCGGGAAAAACAAGAAAGCTACTCATAACAAGATTCGCGGGCCCCTGCCCGCGTGGGGGCTCGGGGGCCAAGAGCCCCCGATTGGTTGAACGGCTCGCGTATGATTCAGCCACCAGCCGAATGATATTGGAAGCTGGAAAGTCCCCAATACGGCCCTTCCAGTTTCTACTGTAAACAATCAGCCCCCACTCCTCAAAGGGGGTGGGGGCGTTGTACTGGGCCGGGAACGCTGGAAGGAAGAAACTTCCTTATATGCCAGCTTCCACCTTCCAGTGTGTTGCGCCTAACTTATTGGCACTAGCCGGTACAAGATATTTTTGCCTTCTTTCTTGCTTGCCAAGGCACACGCAACCCCGTCGGCGTCGGGTATTGCGATTTTTTTCCCGATAAGCTCATCAAGCCGGAAACCCACGGTTTTTGGACTGCTTCCGGCCTTGGTGGCTAGCTGTTTCTTGAGTTCGGTTATGGGCATGGGTGTGACCAGTATCTCGCCCAATAGGGTAGTAATCTGGTCGATATGAGCGGTGCGCTTCCGATTGTCGAGCGCCGTTTTGACGGTCGCTGCATCCGACCGCACCAGCTCTCCTTTTTCCGCATCATACTGGACGTTCACTTTGAAGTCCTGCGACCCCGAGCGCCGTTTGATATACTTCATTTGAAGCACTGGGCTGGGGATGCCGCTCGCGGACTTAATGAAGCCCACCTGGAGCACGGTGCTAGCCTTATTTGCCAGTTCCGTGCCTAGGTGGCCCCGCGCTTTGGTGCCGCCTGGGTTTTCGTGGATGACACAGATGAAGGTCACGTCCTGCTGGTTGACCATCACGTTGAGCAGGTCGGTAAGCAACATGCTCTCCTTCGGGTCGTTGAAGTCGGCTACGCAGTCCGCTGTCTGGTCTAGCACAATCACTAGGTGTCCCGATAGTTCCTCTCGAATGTAGCCGAGGTAGTCACGTAGCGCCGCCAGCCGGTCGGTACGCGGAATATCCAGCAGAGAGTTGTAATCAAAGTGAGCGAGGTTTTCGTCGTGCTCGTAGCCTGCCCGCTGCTTCATCTGTTGGACGGCTTGAATAAGCTGCTCCTGCTGATTACGCTCAGTATCTATATAGCATACCGAGTACGGGACAGCAGAAGTATCTCCCACGGCTAGCCCCAAGGCCTCACCTCGAAAATCTCCGTGGGCGATGAGAACCGACGAGATGGTTTCGGCCACTCGGCTTTTATGGGTGCCCGTCTGGCCTTGAATCACATTGATTGTATGCGGCCAGATGATACCTTCGCCGTCCTGGGTCAGGATGGGCGCTGCGCAGGTCACAGGGCTCGCCACGCGCTTCTTTAGCACTTGCCGGAGCGCAAGCAGGTGAGGCACATGAGAGCCCTCCACGCCTGCTTTCTTTGCCGTGCGCAGGGGCTTCCGTGACCCGCTTGACCTCTTATTTTGGTCAGGTGCGGCTTGACCCGTTTCGGCCCTTGGAGGCACAGACAGGGCAGGATTCACTAGCGAATCGTGCTCCTGAGTCTGGGTGCTAGTGCAGTTGGTCGTCACCCCTGCGCCAGTACCCAAATTATTGGAAAGAGAAGTATTCAAAATTTACTTCTCTTTCCGTTTTCCTTCTTCAACCCAGGCCAGTAGCTCGGCCCGGTCGAAGTATAGTTTATTACCCCGCTTGCTATGCGGGATGGCCCGCTGCTGCACGAGCGCATAGATGCGCGACTTGCTGAGCCGCGTGATTTTTGCCGCAAGTTCAATCCCACCGACAGCATCCGTAGATGCGGTGTGAAGGGTTTGCTGGAGGGCGGCGATTTCTTGGCGTACGATACCGCGAATCTCCTCCATAATTTGAGCGATACCCACGCTCAGGGTAATAGAGTTAGCTATCATTTATTGTGCTTGCCAGCAAAAGGGGTTAAAGTGAAGAAGAGTTACTGGCAGGCAAAACAAATTTCGCAAGGGAGCCACCGCATATTTCTTTGATATTTGGGCTCCGCAAAAGTTTTTTTAGCACCTTAAAGAAGCCGCTCGAAGGCAGCATCTACCGTGTCAGACGCGAAGCTATCCAAGTACACAGTCGTGACAGCCTCGGATTTATGTCCCATCGCTTGAGAGATGACCGGCGTAAGAACTCCGGTTTGCTTTAAGATAGTAGCAAAGGTGTGGCGGGCCACATAGGTAGTGAGCGGCGTCGCGATGCCGGCTTGCTGCCCCAGCTCTTTTAGGTCTTTGTTTACCTGCCCCAGCACCTTGTGCAGTCGGGTTTTGATTTGATGAGGCGTAAGGTGACGAGCCGCGTCAAGTACCGGGAATACGTAGCTGGTCGGCGAAGCGCAGGTGAAGGGCCGGTAGGTAGCTACAATCGCAGTGGCTGGGGCAAGCAAGCGCAGCGAGAACTTGCCACCCGTTTTCTGGCGCTCATAGCTGAGCCGCTCTGGGTGTCCAGTACCAGCCGCCTCGCCACTCAAATTTCGCCAGCGAAGTTGGGCAAGGTCTACAAAATTGATACCCCCGACGTAATAAGAGAATAAGAAAATATCTTTTGCTAGACGCTGCCGCTCACTAGTGGGGTGCAGGGCTTCCAATTTGCGCAGTTCTTCGCGGCTGATGGCTCGCTTGGCTGTGCTCACATCAAATTTGCCGACTTGCAGTTTGTGCTTCTCAGCTACTGTGCGGGCGAAGGGATAGGCGGTAGCCTTCATCAGCCCTGCCGCGATGGCTTGGTTGAGCACTGCCCTGAGCGTTCGAAAGCGTAGCGATAGGGTTATCTCCCTGATGCCAGTAGCGCGTAGCGTCTGCTCCCACTCGTGGCAGAAGGCAACGTTTACTCGGTCAAAGGGTATGTCGTGGCTACTCAGCCAAGCAACCCAAGCATCCGCCTTGCCTCGGCCAGTAGGGGGCGCAGGCGCATTATTGATGGCGGCCACAAATTTTGCCAATTGATTGCGCAGGTCGCGGTATACGGTCGCGTTGCCCGCTTGCCCCGTTTTAAGGTAGCCTGCGCTCAGCTCGTCGCAGTACGCCAGTAGTTTTATGCGCCGGGCGGCCTTGCGGCCCTCAATAGCCTTGGCGGCCACGGCAGGCGCGTCGTGCTGCTCATCGGCCTCGGCGAGCTCTACCGCAGCCCCATTGTACCTAGCCTCCCACGCAACCAGTTGTTGCAGCAGTTTTTCACGGCCGGGCTCGGGATAATTCCTGCGCACCTCCTTTTTGTCGGGGTTCCAATATTTCGGATGCAGGCTCAGCCCCGTTGACAAATACTTCAGCTTCCTGTCCTTCGTGATGCGCACCATAAAGGGGTGCGAGCCATCGGCCAGCGTCTTTTGCTTATAGTAGACGACTTTCACTGTCGCCTTGCCTTCCTTGTGCTCCGTCGTTGCCATGCTAGTTTAAACCAACGGCGGTTTAAACGCTGGTTTAAACAAATGTAGTCAAAAGTGGGGTAACGACAGTTAATCGCAGGTGCCTTGAGTGGCGTAAAATGGCCTTTTTGATAACGTTAGGCCCTGTCGGCAAAGGATAGTCACGATAATATTGTAGCTTCCCAAGCTGAGGGTCGCGAGTTCGAACCTCGTTTCTCGCTCATTCACAATCAGCCACCCAGATGCAAATCCGGGTGGCTGCTTTGTTTTTGGTTTAAAGCAAGGGTGCCCCGATAA
>Ga0160429_1000946_pt1 | contig 17946 bp, 15 predicted proteins | sample SolpanmetagenomR_FD_108199 | JGI IMG/M metagenome (GOLD analysis project Ga0160429, IMG submission 108199) | Solar panel surface microbial communities from Lawrence Berkeley National Laboratory, California, USA - R | ecosystem: Engineered > Built environment > Solar panel > Unclassified ...
AGCGCTTTTTCGGTCGTCTCAAACAGTATCGGCGCTTAGCCACGCGCTACGAAAAGACCGTCGTTTCCTTTCTGGCGCTCTGGCATATTGGCGCAATGCTAGACTGGCTTAGATGAATAGTTGATGCCTCGATTGTCCACACGCTCTAGTAGTGCCTGGCGGCAGGCCTACCCAACCCCGAGTTTACTTCTTTCATCCCCCAGTCTATGCTCCGCAAACTCCTACCCTTTTTCGGGCTGCTGCTACTTGGCCGGGCCGCGGCTGCCCAGGCCGTGTACTCGGCCACCGATCCATTGGCCCACACGTTCAGCATCGTAGCCCGCGACCCCAAGACCGGCGAAATGGCCGTGGCTGTGCAAAGCCACTGGTTTTCGGTGGGCACTTCGGTGAGCTGGGCCGAAGCCGGGGTGGGCGTAGTAGCCACTCAGTCGTTTACCAACAAGTCGTTTGGCTTGCGGGGATTAGCCTTGCTGAAGAGCGGTAAGTCGGCTCAGCAGGCGCTGGACGAGCTGCTAGCCGCCGACGAGGCCCGCGAGGTGCGCCAGGTCGCCATTCTCGACAACCAAGGGCGCGTGGCTACCCACACTGGCAAAAAGTGCGTCGATATGGCTGGCCAGCAGCAGGGCAATCAGTTTTCGGTGCAAGCCAATATGATGCTCAACGCTACCGTGTGGGGCGAAATGGCCAAGGCCTACGAGGCTGGCGCTACGCTGCCGCTAGCCGAACGGGTGCTAGCGGCCCTCGACGCGGCCCAGGCGGCTGGGGGCGACGTGCGCGGTCGGCAATCGGCCGCTTTGCTCGTCGTGCGCGGCATCGCCACCGAAGGCCCCTGGGCCGACCACCTCGTGGACCTGCGCGTGGACGACGCCGAAAAGCCGCTGGTTGAGCTGCGCCGCCTGCTGAAGCTGCACCGCGCCTACGACCACATGAACGCCGGCGACCTGGCGGTGGAGAAAAACGACATGCCCACGGCCATCCAGGAGTACCAGGCCGCCGAAAAGATGTTTCCCCAAAACCTGGAAATGAAGTACTGGCACGCCATTACGCTCGCCAACAAGCAGCAAGTGCCCGCCGCGCTAGCCCTGCTCAAACCCATTTTTCAGCAAGAGCCCAATTGGCGAATATTGACCGAGCGCTTGCCCAAAGTAGGCCTGCTGACAGTGAGCCCAGCCGAGCTAAAGCAGATTTTGGCGCTGCGGTAATCCTCTATCTGTTGGCCAATGTGATTAACGCAGCTTCGGATTTAGGGTAGGTCCGGTCCGACGGCTGGCAGCCGTCCGACCGGGCCCACCACTGACTATGAAACCACGCTAATAGAACGTCATAATTCACTATGTTCAATCTGACGTTTTATTTCGATTTAAACCTGATTCCTTTAGCTATGCGCCATTTTTTCACTCTTATTCTCCTGCTCGCCGCACTCGTCGCCCAGGCCCAGCCCAAGCCGGCCGACCGCGTGCCGCATCACTTTTTCACCCTCACCAACTTCAAAACGGAAGGCGGGGCAGTGCTGCCCAAAGCGCTCGTGGGCTACGGCACCTACGGCCACCTCAACGCCAAACGCGACAATGCGGTGCTGCTGCCCTCGCACTACATGGCCGGCCACCACGGCTACGAATGGCTCATCGGCCCCGGCAAGTGCCTCGATACGACGAAGCTCTTCCTGGTCACTACCGAGCTGTTTGGCAATGGTCATTCGTCGTCGCCGAGCAATACGCCCGAGCCCTTCCACGGCCCGCGCTTCCCGGTTATGACCATCCGCGACAACGTGGCGGCTGTGCACGAGCTCCTCGCCAAAGACCTGAAAATAACGCACGTGCGCGCCATCATTGGCTTTTCGATGGGCGCGCAGCAGGCATTTCAATGGGCGGTGAGCTACCCCACTTTTGCCGACCGCATCGTGGCTACCTCGGGCACCGCCAAAAATTATCCGCACGGGGTGGTGCGGCTCGAAGGCCAGATTGCGGCGCTCACCGCCGATGCGGCCTTCCAGAATGGCAACTATACCGCGCCGCCTACCAAGGGCATCGAAGCCTTCGCCACCGTCTGGACGGGCTGGCTTTTCTCGCAGGAATGGTGGCGCAAGGAGCTGTGGCGCTCGGAGGAGAAGCCCGGCACCACCTTCGAGCAAGTGCTTAATAACTACCGCACGCACTTCATTCCGGGGGCCGATGCCAACGACCTCATTCTACAAATGCGTACCTGGGAGCACCACGACGTAGGCACCACGCCCGGCTTTGGCGGCGATGTCGAAAAGGCCTTGCGCAGCATCAAAGTGCCGCTGCTCTACATGCCCTCCGAAACCGACCTGTACTTCCCCGTCGGCGATGCGCGCTACGAAGCCGCTTTCATTGCGGGGGTTACGCTGCTGCCCATTCCGTCGCTGTGGGGCCACACTGCCGGCGCCGCCAGCAACCCAGCTGATGCTAAATTTTTGAATGAGAATATTGGTAAATTTCTGGCTGGCAACTAGTAACTATTATTTTACAAAAGCCGTCATGCTGAACGCAGTGAAGCATCTCTACCGCCTCGTTGGTTGGAGCAGTAGAGATGCTTCACTGCGTTCAGCATGACAGCACATCTTACTACCTGATGTTAGGCACGACCCACGTCAGCTTGCTGGAAACAGGCTTTTCCTGCTCTCCTGGAGGTCATTTCCAGCAAGCTGACGTGGGTAGTGCGTAACAGCAGTTACTACGACTATCACTTCGCTTTAGTCTTCCCAAAAATGCTTTTGGGCAATAGCATGTGTGCGCCGCGGGTGCCGTCTACTACCTGGGTCACGTCGAGGTCGCCGGCTACACTGCATAGCATGTAGGCGTCGTCGTGGCTGAGGCCCTTGGTTTTCATCAGAAAATCAATCATTTCGCGCACCGCCTGCTTGCTGGCCAGGGTCAGGTCCTCATCCAATCCCATGCTGATGTAGGCGGTTGGAGTTTCGGCCCGCGGCACGGTCAAGTGCATGTCTTTGTGCACGATAAACTCCAGGTTGCCAATCAGCGATGTTTCCAGGGCCGTGATATCGACCTCGCCGTTGCCCTGCCCGGCGTGGCCATCGCCCACAAAAAACAAGGCGCCCGGCACGTGTACCGGCAGGTAGAGCGTAGTGCCGACCACCAGCTCTTTATTGTCGAGGTTGCCCCCGTGAATGCCGGGCGGTGCACTGTTGACGCGGCCCGAGGCGGGTGGCGGTGCTACGCCCATGCTGCCAAAAAACGGGTGCAGCGGCACTTCAATTCCGGGCGCAAAATTGGCTACCATCCGCTTCTCATCCAGCGGAATAATCCGCATTTTGGCGTAGCCAAAGTCCTCTGGAATAAACCCGCTCTTGGGCCCGAAAGCATTGTAGGCGTACGGAATCGCGAGCTGGATACCTTTAATGCGAACCTCCAGCACGTCGCCCGGCTCGGCGCTTTCCACAAAAATCGGCCCGGTTAGAATGTGTCCGCCCGGCCCCTTGTTGGTCACCTTCTCGGTAATGTCGCGCAGCGACTGCTCTACCTGCGCCGGCGCTACGCCCGCGCCTTCGAGCCGCGCTGGGGTTGACGTGATAAGCGTATGCACCTGCACCGTCTCGCCCGACTTGATGCGTAGCACGGGCGGCGCATCGGCGGCGTAGTAGCCCCAGGCTACGGTGGCGGGCGTGGCTAGCAGCTCGTGCTGGGCTTTGGGCAAATGCTGCTGGGCCTGGGCGCTGATGGCAATCAGCAGGGCCGCCAAGCTAGTAAGTAACGGGTATTTTTTCATGCTAAGCATTCAAAGTTGAGGCTGTGAAAAACTACTTTGCCTAGACTAAAAGAACGTCGGGCTGACGAAAGAAAATAGCTTGGCTAGGTAGTTGAACGACGCAGATGAAGCGGCCAAGATGCTTCCTTTCGTCAGCCTGACGTTCTTTTATTTTAGGCAAAAGCCTGCTGCGGTTGCAGGTGCGGTACCTGCGCCTGCAACCGCAGCAGGCAGCTACCCTTTCATCACCTTCTCCTGGCGCATAATCGATTCGAGGTGAACGGCAGCCAGGTAGCGCTCCACAAAGTCTTCGGTGAGGCCTACCTGGGCGCCCTGGCGCTTGCTGCGCTCCAGGATCTCGTTGAGGCGGGCAGTTTGCAGGATGGTGATGTCGTTGTCTTTCTTGTACTGCCCAATTTTCTCGGCCACGGCCATGCGGCGGCCCAGCAGCTGCATTACCTCGGCGTCGAGGTTGTTGATTTGCTCGCGCAAGCCGGCCAGCGCGCTCAAAAACTCCTGCTTATCGGTGGTTTCGTGGCGCCACACCAGGTCGGTGATGAGCTGGCCAAGCACCTCGGGTGTGATTTGCTGCTTGGCATCGCTCCAGGCATTGTCGGGGTCGATGTGGCTCTCAATCATGGTACCGTCGAAGTCCAGATCGAGCGCCTGCTGGGCCACCGCAAACAGCGTATCGCGCCGCCCGCAGATGTGGCTCGGGTCGTTGAGGATGGGCAGCTCGGGCATCCGGCGCTTCATCTCGATGGGCAGGTGCCACATCGGCGCATTGCGGAAGTCGGTGTTGCCGTAGCTCGAAAAGCCCCGGTGGATCATCCCAACCTGCTTCAAGCCAGCTTTTTGCAAGCGCTCAATGGCGCCCGCCCACAGCTCCAACTCGGGGTGAATGGGGTTCTTCACCAGCACCGGAATCTCCACGCCGCGCAGGGCATTGGCGATTTCCTGCACCGAAAATGGGTTACCGGTGGTGCGGGCGCCCACCCACACCAAGTCCACGCCGAAAGCCAGGCAGTCTTCCACGTGCTTGGCGGTGGCTACTTCCACGGCCACGGGCAGGCCGGTGAGCTCGCTAGCTTTCTTGAGCCAGGGCAAGCCCTTGGCGCCTACTCCTTCGAAGCCGCCGGGCTTGGTGCGGGGCTTCCAGATGCCGGCGCGCAGCGCCTGCACTTTGCCGGTGGCGGCGAGGCGCTGGCAGGTTTCGAGTACTTGGTCTTCGGTTTCGGCCGAGCACGGGCCGGAGATGAGAAAGGGCTTATCCTCGGGCTTGCGGTTGAAGAGGTCGTTGAACATAGGGGGTTGGAAATAGCGCGGGCTCGGGGAGCCCGCGCGAGGTTTTTTAGGGAATGATTTTCTTGATCGCGTTGGCGTTTTCCAGCTGGGCAGTTAGGCCAAGGTAGTCCTCCGTGGCTAGTAATTCGCGCAGCTTGTTGAGCTGCACCAAGTGCTCGTCGAGCACATCGAGCACGTTCAGGCGGTTTTGTTTGAAGATGGGCACCCAGGTGGCGGGCGCGCTCTTAGCCAGCCGCACGGTAGAGGCAAAGCCGCCGCCGGCCAGGTCAAATATGCGTTGCTCACCCCGCTGTTCTTTCTCCAATACCGTAAGGGCCAGGGCAAAAGAAGTGAGGTGCGAGATATGCGACACGTAGGCCGTGTGCAGGTCGTGGTCGGCCGCGCCGAGGTGCAGCACCCGCATGGGCAGCGCCCGAAACAGCGTTTCGACCAGGGCCACGGCGTCGGCGTCGCTAGCCTCAGCGTCGCAGAACACTACGGTTTTGCCTTCAAACAACCCGCGCACGGCGGCGTCGGGGCCCGAGTATTCGGTACCCGCCATGGGGTGCACCGCCACGAAGCGCCGCCGCTGCGGGTGGCTAGCCACGGCCGCCAGCAAGTTGCCTTTGGTCGAGCCCACGTCGATAACTACCTGCTGATCAGAGATCAAACTAAGCACTTGGGGCAGCACCGCGAGCATGGCATCCATGGGCACGGCCACTATTACCAGGTTAGCCGGAGCCACGGCGGCGACTAGGTCGGTGGCAATTTCATCGACCAAGCCTAGCTCCAGCGCCCGGCGAGCGTAGGCGGGGCTAGCCTCCATGCCGATGAAGCGGCTAGCCAGCCCGTGCTGCCGCAGGCTCAGCGCCAGCGAGCCACCAATTAACCCTAAGCCGATGATGGTGACTGTCTTGGTGCCTGGTGCCTGGTGCCTGGTGCTTGGTGCCTGGTGCTTGGTGCTTGGTGCTTGGTGCTTGGTACTTGGTGCCTGGTGCTTGGTGCCTGGTTTACCCTTGGGTTGGGGAGCTTTCATAATGCATTATCTCAATTTATACCGTATTATTCCTAAGCACCAAACACCAAACACCAAGTACCAGGCACTAAGCACCAAGTACTAAGCACTCACCCTACTCAACGCCTCGCGCAGCACGCTTTCGGGCTGGCAGAGGCTGGCGCGGATGTACCCGTTGCCATTGCTGCCAAAGATGCCGCCGGGCGTCAGAAACACGCGGGCTTCGGCCAGCACGGCGTCGCTCAGGGCGTAGCCATCGGCGTAGGTGGGCGGCACGGCGGCCCAGATGAATAAGCCAGTCTGGCCGGGGGCCGCCGCGCAGCCGAGGCTGGCCAGCAGCTCGTGCACCAGCGCCCGGCGGGCGCGGTAAGTGGCATTTAGCTCCGCAAACCAGTCGGCGCCGAGGGCCAGCGCCGTCACGGCCGCCTGCTGAATGCCGAGGAACATCCCCGAATCCATGTTGCTTTTGAAGCGCAGCACCTCCGTAATCCAGTCGGCGCGGCCCACAAGCATACCCACGCGCCAGCCAGCCAGGTTATGCGACTTGCTGAGCGAGTTGAGCTCCAGCGCCACTTCCTGAGCGCCGGGTATGGCCAGCAGGCTCGTGGGCGGCGTTTCATTCAGCACGAAGCCATAGGGATTATCATGCACCAGCATAATGCCGTGGGCGCGGGCAAACCCGACCAGCTGGCGCAAAAACTCGGGGCTGGCCGGCGTGCCGGTGGGCATGTGCGGATAGTTGACCAGCATCATCTTCACCCCACGCAAGTCGCTCTTGGCCAGCGCGTCCAGGTCGGGCAGCCAGCCCGAGGCAGCGGTCAGGCCGTACTCGCGCACCTCGGCCCCGCAAATTTCGGCCACCGCCCGGTAGGTAGGGTAGCCAGGGTTGGGGATGAGCACCGCATCGCCAGCTTCCAGGAACGTCATGCCGACGTGCATCAGCCCTTCCTTCGAGCCGAGCAGCGGCAGCACCTGGCTAGCCGGGTCGAGAGCCACGCCGTAGTGGCGCTGGTAAAAGCCGGCGATTGCCTGGCGCAGGGCCGGCGTGCCCTGGTAGCTTTGGTAGCCGTGGGCCGTGGGCTGGCCAGCGGTAGCCGCCAGCGCCGCCACTACGCTCGGGTGCGGTGGCAAATCGGGGCTGCCAATGCCCAGGCTGATGATATTGGCGCCGGCCGCGTTGAGAGCAGCCAGCTCGCGCAGCTTGCGCGAGAAGTAGTATTCGCCGGTGTGGGCCAGGCGGCTGGCAGTGGTGATAGTCATTGGGTTTAACTAGCTAAAATATAACGTCATGCTGAGCAAAGCGAAGCATCTTGCGCGCTGTTCCAGCTTGCGCAATGACTGGTTTACTGCTGCAAGCGAGATGCTTCAACAAGCGGACGGCAGATGAGCATGACGTTCTTTTAGTATCTCTGCATTGAATTCCATGCTGCCGCGCTGGTAGGCGCCGAGTACGCGCAGCTCTTCCGTGACGGCGGGCAGCTCGGTGAGCAGGGCGGCTAATTGGCCGGCAGTCTCAAATTCCACATCGGCGTGGAAGCCGTAGTGCCAGGGCTGGCTGGGGCGCGGGCACGACTGCAACTTGCTCAGGTTGAGGCCGTGGCTAGCTATGAGCGTGAGTACCTGCGCCAGCATCCCTGGCGCGTGGGAGGTGTAGAAATACAGCGACGCCTTATCGGGACTGGTCACTGGCTGGGCCTCGGCAACGCGCTCCAGCACCAGGAAGCGGGTGTAGTTGCTAGGGTCGTCGTGGATGGCGGGGGCCAGCAGCTGCAAGCCAAAGGCGGTGGCCGCCTGGGCGCCGGCTACCACGGCCACGCCGGGCATTTGGCGCTCGGCTAGCAGCTGGGCGCTGAGACCAGTGTCTTCGGTTTCGACCAGCTGCCAGGTGGGGTGCTGGCTGAGGTAGTCGCCGCACTGGCGCAGGGCCATGGGGTGCGAGTGCACGGCGCGCACGTCGGCGAGGGTGGTACCGGGCAGCGCCAGCAAGTGCTGGTGAATGGGCAAATACACCTCGCCCGTGATGGTGAGGTTATTACGTTCCAGCAGTAGATAGTTAGGTAAAATGCTGCCGGCCAGCGAGTTTTCCATCGCCATGAGGGCTGCTTCGGCGCGGCCCTCGGCTACCTGGGCTACTACCTCACCAAAGGTGGCGCAGAAGTTTAGCGTCGGGGCCACCCCAAAATACTGCCGGGCAGCTACTTCGTGAAAACTTCCTTGGAAACCCTGAATGGCGACGTGCTGAGGCATGGCAGTAAGTAAGTGTAAGGCGGCAATTGGCGTAACCCGCTGATAAAAACACAAAAAAAGCGCCACTCGAAGAACGAGTGGCGCTGCTAAAATCGGGGTGGCTTAGCTACGTGGCGACTCGTTCTACGCGGGCGGCGTAAAATAGAAATAGCCAAAAAAGTAGCGGTTGCTGAACATGATAGCTGCTGAATTGAGTGGCAAGGTAGGCAAGAATTTTAATTCGGCAAGTTTTTTTATTACGAGCTGCCACGGGTTAGCTCGCCTGGCTAGCTGCTTCCTACGCGACGCGCGCTAGCCGTTCCAGCGGCCAAATTTTCCTTGCTGATAATCGGCGTAGGCTTGCTCGATTTCCGCTTCGGTATTCATGACAAATGGCCCACCCGATACCACGGGCTCACCAAAAGGCTCAGCGTGGCCGAGCAGTACTACGCTGTCGGTCAGGGCTTCAATGGCCAGCTCGTCGCCGTCGTGGCTGAACTCGGCTAGCTCGCGGGCAACTACGTCGGTGCCATTGACGCGCACGCTGCCGCGCACCACGTAGAAGAAGATAGTACGGCTGGCCGCGATGGGCAGCGTGGCGAGCGCGCCGGCCGTAAAGTCAAGCCAAGCCAGAGCCACGTCGGCCAGCGGCTGCACGGCGCCGGCCGTGCCCCGCCACTCGCCCGATACGGCGTGGGCCGTAACGCCCGCCGCTAGCTCCGCCACCGGTATTTCGGCGGCTTGCAAGCCGACGTAGCGCGGCGCGGTCATCTTGTATTTGGCCGGCAGGTTTACCCAGAGCTGGAGAATTTCGAGGGGACCGCCAGCCTTCTTGAACTCATTTGACGATACCTCGGCGTGAATAAGGCCCGAGCCAGCCGTCATCCACTGAATGCCGCCGGCCGCAATAACGCTCTCATGGCCGCTGCTATCCTTATGCAGAATGTCGCCTTCGAGGATAAACGTAACCGTTTCGAAGCCGCGGTGCGGATGCGGACCAAACGGCAACCCGCGGTTGCCGGGCCGGTACGTTTGCGGTCCGTGGTGGTTCAGAAACAAAAACGGGTCGATGTATTCGACTGACTGCGTAGGAATAGCCCGGTACGTAGTGAGGTCGGCGATGGGGGCACTCACGGCCCGGTGCTTTTGAATGACAGTGCGCATAGTGCCTACTAACTCGTTAAGCAGCCAATCGGTTATGGCTGCACGTAGAACGGGACATTGCCGGTAGCTACGTTGCCGTGCCCATCGTGCGCGTATATAAACAGGCGATAGGCTCCCGTTTGGCTGGGCGCGGTGAGCGTAGCCTGCGCGGCGCCCGGGGCCGAAATAGCACCTACCACGGGCGTGGGGCGACTTTCGCGGTCGCCGCCTTGCTTGAGGTCGGTACTTTCGGGCAGCAGCTCCCACTGGTAGGTGAGCCCGTCGTGGTCGGGGTCGGTCACGGCCGCCGCTAGGGGGTAGAGCTGGCCGGGCCGCAGCGTCACGGCCTCGGTAGCAGTCTTGTTAGCAAGAGTTAGCGCGGCAATATGTGGGGCACGGTTCTGGGGGTAATGGCCCGTCCAGAGGTACTGCAACACATCCATCACCTCCGTTTCCTGCCCGTCTTCGGTAAAGAGGCCGTACCAAGTGGGCGTGCGCTCCTGCTTCTGCCCCCACAAAAAGACGTAGGAGCCCAGGCAATGCGCCCGGTCCTGCCCCACCGACGCCTCGTAGCGGCTTTTATACACGGCGGCTTTTTGGCTGCTGGTTTCTTCCACCGAGGCTTTCCACGGCGTTTGGGGGCCTTCCCAGTGACCGGTGGGGCCCCACTCAGTTACCAGGTACGGGCCGGCCCAGCCGGCTGCGCGCACCTGCTGGGGCAAGGTGGCTAGCCCGGCGTAAGTGTTGATGCTCAGGATATCCACGGCCGGGCAGCGTTCCTTGATATAGTCTACTTCCTTCTTGCTTAGCCCCGCCAGCACGGTCGAGGTTGGGTGGTTGGGGTCTACTTCGTGAATCATGCGGGCGATGTCATTCACGGCGTCCCACACTTTCGGGTTGGTGTAGTCGAGGTTCAGCTCATTGCCGATGCCCCACAGCAGCACGGCCGGGTCCTCTTTATACTTCATCACCTCACCCTTGATTTTTTGCAGCTGCGCGGCCACGGCCGCCGCGTCGTTGTAGTCGAAGCCGTGGCGCTCGCGGGCTACGTCGAGGCCCAGCATCACGGTGAGGTGGTGCTGGTTGGCCGACGCTAGTACTTGGAGGGCGTCGCTGGTGCCCCAGGTGCGGATGGAGTTGCCGCCGTAGGCCGCAATGCGCTCGGGATACTGGCTGCCACCGGCGCCTTTTACAAAGTACGGCTGGCCGGCGCGCAGCAGTTCGTACTTGCCACCGGCTTGGCGTACAGTCACTTTCACCGGGCCAGCGAGTGGGCTAGCCAGGGCTAACGCGTGGATAAGCACAACCAGCGCCAGCGATAGGCCACCGCGCAAAAATCGGTTTTTCATGGGGGTGGGATAAAGAGTAGCGTGCGTAAAAGCAACCGGACAATGCCCTCAAAAAGAACGTCATGCTCATCTGGCATTCTTTTAAAACAAAGATGAGGTGCCTAAAAAGCCCATCAGCGCAGTTTCAGAGTCAGTATACAGTGGTAGCACGGCTGTTGCGCGGACTTTGTAGTCCGCGCAACAGCCGAGTCGCGGACTACAAAGTCCGCGCAACAGCCGTGCTACCACTGTATACTGACTCTGAAACTGCTCTAGGCTACGCCTGCTCCTCGGTGGGCGGCGAGCCGCGGAAGGCATCGAGCTTATTGGCGCCGGCTAGCTTCACCGGCTTGTTTTCCTTGGCCGACTGGTAGATAGCCTCCATGATGCGCTGGTCTTGCAAGCCTTCTTCGCCGGGGGTGTAGGGCGTTTTATTCTGGCGCACGCACTCGGCCATGTGGTCTACTTCGAGGGCAAACTGCTGCTTGTCGGGGTTGCTGGGCTGCTCAGTCAGCTGCTTGCCGCTGGGGGCGTGCACCAGCTCCTGCTTGAGGCCTTTGTAGGTAAAAGCCGGGTCCATCTTGATGGTGCCGGTTTCGCCGTGCACGGCGTAGCTTTTATTATTGAACGAGCCGTAGCCGCTCATGCACTGCGCCATGACGCCGCTCGGGAAACGCAGCGTAAAGCTCACGTTCTCTTCGATTTCCTTAAAGCGGTCGTCGCCGGGTGTGCTATAAATCTGGGCGCTCACCTCGGTGGGCTCCTCGCCGAGCAGGAAGCGCGTAGTGTTGAGGCAGTACAGGCCCACATCGGGCAACGAGCCGCCGCCGGCCAGCGCTTTTTTGTGGCGCCACTGCTGGTCGTGAGCCTGGTTTTGGCAGTTCATCATCTGGATGAGCTTGGTCTTACCGTACGTTTTCTCACGCACCAGCTTCATCGCGTCCCGGTTGAGGGGCTCGTATTGAATACGATAGGCAATCATCAGCTTTTTATTGGCCTTCTTGCACGCATCGATCATCTCCTCGCACTCCTTTACCGAGGTAGCCATCGGCTTTTCGCAGAGGATGTGCTTACCAGCTTTGGCGCCCCGAATGGTAAACTCATGGTGCTGGGCATTGGGCAGCACAATGTAAATGACCTCCACTTCGGGGTTATCCTTGAGCTTGTCGTAGGTCTGGTACGAGTAGCAGCTGCTGGGCTTGATGCCGTACTGCTTGGCCACTTTGCTCATTTTATCGGCGTCGCCACTCACCAGGGCCACGACCTTGGCGTGCTTGCACTGGCCAAAAGCGGGTAAGATTTCGGCGAGCGCGAGGTGGCCCAAGCCCACGACGGCGTAGCCCACGCGCTGGTCGGGCGCGTCGGGGTTGGGCAAAGGGGCGGCCTTGGGGTCGGTGGGCGCTTCGAGGGGCGGCAGCTTGATGTCGAGCGGGCCCGTGGGGGGCGGTGTGCCAAAGCCATTGAGGTCGGCGGCTTCGGCCGAGGCTAGCGGCAGGGCGCTGGCCAAGCCAGCGGCCAGCAGGCCCCGCCCGGCGTGGTTGATAAACTGGCGGCGCGAGGTATCGCAAGCACTGGGCTCGGCCAGGTGCAGCGCCGTCTGGTCGAGGGTCGCGGCGGAGTTTTCTTGAAACATAACTAATTGGGGGTAGTAATTGCGATGAGGCTGCCTGCCTGTACGTGCCTTAGCTGGCAAAATGTTGCCCGGCCCAGTAGTAAGCCCGACCGTGGTAACCTCTCCTCACCGGGCTGGTATAAGAAGCTCATAACCCAGGCTTAGACCGGTGCTTTAGTGCCGCAGCCGCTCAACTTTCCTCGCCCATGTCAGCTCTTTTTGAACCCCTCACCCTGCGCGGCCTCACCCTCAAAAATCGCATCGTGGTGTCGCCCATGTGCCAGTACAGCGCCCAAGATGGCTTTGCCAACGACTGGCACCTGGTGCACCTGGGCAGCCGCGCCGTGGGCGGGGCCGGCCTGCTCATTCAGGAAGCCACGGCGGTTTCACCCGAAGGCCGCATCACACCCGAAGACCTCGGCATCTGGAAGGATGAGCACGTTGAGTTTTTGAAGCGCATCAACCAGTTTATCGCAGCTCAGGGCAGCGTGCCGGGCGTGCAGCTCGCCCACGCCGGCCGCAAAGCCAGCACCTACACCAGCTGGCTGGGGCCGGGCCACGGCGCCGTGCCCGAGGCCGCGGGCGGCTGGCAAGTGGTGGCGCCCAGCGCCCTGCCGTTTGCCGACGACTACCCCCGGCCGATGGCCCTCGACGTGGTGGGCATCAAAAAGGTCATTGCCGACTTCCGCAGCGCCAGCGTGCGCTCGTTGGCGGCGGGCTTCCGAGTGATTGAGATTCACGCGGCCCACGGCTACTTGCTGCACGAGTTTTTGTCGCCGCTCAGCAACCAGCGCACCGATACCTACGGCGGTTCATTTGAAAACCGCATCCGGCTCTTGCTCGAAGTGACAGCGGCCGTGCGCCAGGCAGTGCCCGAAGATTTCCCGCTCTTCGTCCGCATCTCGGCCACCGACTGGGCCAAAGGCGGCTGGACGGCCGACGAGTCGGTGCAGCTGGCTATTCGGCTGCGCGAGCTCGGCGTGGACCTAGTGGACTGCTCGACGGGCGGCAACGTAGAAAAGGCCACCATTCCCGTGGGCCCCGGCTACCAGGTAGCGTTTGCCGAGCGCATCAAGCGCGAAACCGGCCTGCCCACCGGCGCCGTGGGCCTCATTACCACCCCCGAAGAGGCCGAAAAAATCGTAGCCGACGGCCATGCCGACCTCGTGCTGCTCGCCCGCGAAGAGCTGCGCGACCCTTACTTCCCGCTGCACGCGGCGCACGCGCTGGGCGCCAGCGTAGCCTGGCCCGTGCAATACGAGCGCGCCAAGCCGCGTGCCTAGGGGAGTTTCCAGGTCGGTTCACTAAGTCGCCCACCGCATGGGTAACAGAAATCCCAAAACCCTCAGGGGGCTGCCGTAGACTACGGCAGGCCTCCGAGGAAAATCACCGCGTAGCTATTTCGGGCTACCAGCGCGGCTGAGGAGTTCGCACAGCCGGCAGCCGCTTTTGAAACCGCGCTCTTATTTTAACAAGTACTCGCTTGCCACTAGCTGCCGCTGGTTGGCCGCAGTGCAAAGCGCGTAGCTGAAGCCCTTTTGCAACGCAAACGCCCCGTGCTGGCCCTGGTTGTTCACGGCAATAAAGCAGACTTGAATGGCGCGGGCGCTGGCCCCTTTTATTTTGGCTACCCGCTCGATGGCGGCCCGGCAGGCGGCCTGGGGCGACATCCCCTGGCGCATCATTTCTACCACGGTGTGCGCGCCCGCCATGCGAATCACATCTTCGCCCTGGCCGGTGGCGGCGGCGGCGCCCACCTCGTTATCCACGAAGAGGCCGGCCCCGATGATGGGCGAGTCGCCGAGGCGGCCCCGCATCTTGAAGCCCATGCCGCTGGTAGTGCAGCTGCCGCTGAGGTTGCCCTGCCCATCCATGGCCAGCATGGCGATGGTGTCGTGGTTTTGGGGGCCGCCCACCGGGCCTACTTTCTTATTACCGGTGTTTTCGATATTCGGAACGGGCTTGTACGCGCTGGTTTTCAGCCATTCGCGGTAGGCCTGCTCGGCCTCGGGGCTGAGCTGCGCCGGTTCGAGCGGGAAGCCCTGGGCCACGGCAAACTGCTGGGCACCCTCGCCCACTAGCATTACGTGGGGCGTCTTTTCCATCACGCGCCGCGCCACGCTGATGGGGTGCTTGATGCGTTCGAGCGCCGCCACGCTGCCGCAGTTAAACTTCTCATCCATGATGCACGCGTCGAGCGTCACGATGCCTTCGCGGTCGGGGTTGCCGCCCAGGCCCACGCAGCAGTTTTGGGATGATTCGGTCACCATCACCCCGGCCTCGACGGCATCGAGCGCCCGGCCGCCTTTATTCAGGACTTGCCAGGCCCCCTGGTTGGCCGCCAGGCCCGTATCCCAGGTCGAAATAACCAGGGCTTTGCCACGCGCGTTGGCCGGCTGTGGGCGCGGCACAGCCGCGCCGGGCTTTGCCGCCAGCAACGCTAGCCCGGCGGCTGAGGAGGTGATGAATTTCCGACGATTAGCCATAAGGGGTGTTAGAGTGTTTTATTTCAATTCACTGGTTTGTGCCCGTAAATAAAGGCTAGCCAACTCGCTACTCGTTGCGCAGCACGGCTTGCACGTGGCGCAGGTCGTCGTAGTCAGGCGTGACCACGCCGCGCCCCGGATTGTCGAGGTCGCGGATAGTTGTGACCAGGATGGCCACCGTAACGATAAACACGGTAGGCACCAGCCGGCTAGGGTTATCCTGGCAGCGATTCATGAACCCAATCAGAAAACCCATCACCCACGATAGCCCCACCAGCGCCACCAAAATGGTGCGCGGCGTGCGCTCCCGAAACGTGTAGAGCAGCGCCAGGTAGTTCGCGTTTTTGGCCGAGGCGAGCGTCAGCACTTGCTGCACGGCGGCTTGCTGGGTGGGCTGCCGGGCCAGGTAAGCCAGCAGCGCGCGGTCAAACTCCTGGCTGGTGATTTCGCAGTAGCGCACCAGGCCCAGGCACTCGTTGGCATCGGGCGTGGGGTGGCGCAGCTGGGCCGCGAGCGACTTTCGCAGAGAAACATTAACCAGCTGCCGCAGCTCGGGCGGGTAAAGCTTGGCTTGCCGGTGCAGCTCCGAGATGCTGCTGGCCTCGGCGTGCACAATAGTATCGCGGGCCTTCACGGCATTGCCCGATGCCACCAGCGTGAAGGACAGCAGCAACCCAAACATCCCGAAAACACCGCCCTCCACCCCAATCGACTTCCAGTGCAGCTCCCGCGCCAAGTAGCGCCGCTTGGCAAACTCGCTGCCCAAATACACGGCTAGCATCAGCGTGAGCGGATACGCAATGGTAACCCAGTAAGAATCAATAATACTACGCCACATTTTCGGAAGAATAAACTATCTTTTTAATCGCTGAAGCTGAACGGCCATGCCTCAGTAGTTGGCAGCGGCCCGCCGAAAAGGCCTATTCAACGCACACTACCCTTGACGACCTTGCTAGTCACCAGCAGCTGCCCCACGTGGCGGGTAGTGTGCTCGGCGGCATGCACCAGCAGCCCCACGACGGTGCTCGGCAGCTGCGCCCGGCCCACGCCGCGCCACTCGGGCAGCGTGGCTTCGGGAGTGCTGCCAAGCTGGGCCAGTGCGGTATCCACTTGCCGGGCAAATGCCTGCACGAGCTCGGCTACCGCGCCGGGATGCGTGGGTGGCGCGCCTTCGGCGGCGAGATAGGCTAGCTGGGCGGCACTCAGCGCCTCGCCCCGGGCGTAGGTAAACGTGCGGTCGAGCACCCCCACCAAATGGCGCAGGTGAAAGCCCACCGAGGCGAGCCCCAGCGGCCGTTCGGCCAGCCGGACGGCCGGAAAATCAGTCATAAGCGCTGCTACTTCTTCGCGGGCTTGCAGCAAGGCGTGGGCCACGGGCTGGAGCAGCGGCGGCACACCGGGCCGCGGGCCGCGCAGCCATACTTCGGGCAAAGATTCGGTCATGGGGCGGTAATAAAGGGGTGAAGCTAGCAGTTACGGCCAACTTTGCACGCCAACGGGCTTCACCGGCCGTATTTTTACCGCTCTTATGTCTGCTTCGCTTCCTACCTCTGCCCTGCTGGCCGCCGCCGCGCAGTTTGGCACTCCGCTCTACGTGTACCAGGCCGATACCATTCGGGCGCAGTACCACAAGCTCACGTCGGCTTTCAGTGGTCATCCCACGCGGTTTTTCTACGCCTGCAAAGCCCTCACCAACGTAGCCGTGCTAAAGGTGCTGCTCGCCGAAGGCGCGGGCCTCGACTGCGTGAGCATCAACGAAGTACGCCTGGGCTTGCACGTCGGTTTTCAGCCCGAGAATATCCTTTTCACCCCCAATAGCGTGGCTTTCAGCGAGCTAGTGGAGGCTAAGGACCTGGGCGTGAATCTGAATATTGACAATCTTTCCTTGCTCGAGCAGTTTGGCGCCACCTTTGGCGGCAGCTACCCGGTGTGCGTGCGCCTGAACCCGCACATCGAGGCCGGGGGCAACTATAAAATCTCGACCGGCCACATCGACAGCAAGTTTGGGGTCAGCATTCACCAGATGCGGCACTTGGAGCGCGTAGTGAAGGGCACCGGCCTGCACGTGCGCGGCCTGCACATGCACACGGGCTCCGAAATCAAGGACGTCGCCGTGTTTTTGCGGGCGCTGGATATTTTGTTCGACGCCGCCCGGCGTTTCCCGCAGCTGGAGTTTCTGGACCTGGGCTCGGGCTTCAAGGTACCCTACAAGCCCGGCGACCCCGAAACCGACGTAGCGAGCCTGGGCCAGCAGGTAGCGGCGGCCTTCCATGAGTTTGAGCAGGAGTACGGCCGGCCGCTCGAAGCCTGGTTTGAGCCGGGCAAGTACCTGGTGAGCGAGGCGGGCTACCTGCTCGTGGAGGTAAGCACGGTAAAGCACACCACGGCCACGGTATTTGCGGGCGTCAATTCGGGCTTCAACCACCTCATCCGGCCCATGATGTACGATGCCTACCACTACATTACCAACCTTTCGCACCCCAGCGGCCCCGAGCGGCTGTACACCGTAGTCGGCAACATCTGCGAAACCGACACCTTTGCCTGGGACCGCCTGCTGCCCGAGGTGCGCGAGGGCGATGTGCTGGCTTTCCACAACGCCGGCGCCTACGGCTTCGAGATGAGCAGCTCGTTTAATTCACGCCTGCGCCCCGCCGAAGTGCTGCTCGATGGCGATGCCGCGCCGCGCCTCATTCGCCGCCGCCAAACCTTTGAAGACCTGCTGGCCGGACAAGTGTAGTTAATCACTGCTGTTACGCAGCACCTGAACCAGTTTGCTGGAAACAGGCTTTTTCTGCTCTCCTGAAGGTCATTTCCAGCAAGCTGACGTGGGTAGTGCGTAACAGCAGTTAATCACTGATCAATTATCATTGGTTTAGGACTTACGCAAAATTTGGTTGTCATTGCGAGCAACGCGAAGCAATCGCACCCGCCCGACATCCGCACGGCTCGTTCTGGTGTGATTGCCGCGCTTCGCTCGCAATGACAACCAAATTTTGCGTAAGTCCTATGGCACTCTACCCTACTAAACTTACAGGCATAAAAACGGGGCAGTCCGACCTTTGGGGTTCCTACACTCCATTTGTCATTCTGCCCCGTGAAGCTAAGCCTCATCGCCAAAATTACAAC
>Ga0160429_1000948_pt1 | contig 17916 bp, 18 predicted proteins | sample SolpanmetagenomR_FD_108199 | JGI IMG/M metagenome (GOLD analysis project Ga0160429, IMG submission 108199) | Solar panel surface microbial communities from Lawrence Berkeley National Laboratory, California, USA - R | ecosystem: Engineered > Built environment > Solar panel > Unclassified ...
CGCGTACTCGCCCGCCTGCGAGAAGCCCAGGAAGTCGAGGTCGGTCTCGTCCGACACGTAGGCGCTCTGCTCGGTGCCGAACAGCTTCTCGGTGGCCTGCAGGCGGTCGCGCAGCCGCATCGCCTGCTCGAAGTCCTGCTTCTGGGCCGCCTCCTTCATACTCTCGCGCAGTCCGGCCACCACCGTTCCGGCCCGCCCCTCCAGCAGCGCCTTCACGTCGGCCACCGCCCGCCCGTACTCCTCGGGGTCGGCGCGGTCGACGCACGGCCCCAGACAGCGGCCCAGGTGAAAGTTCAGGCAGGGGCGCGGCTTGTGCTGCATCGGCAGGCCCGAGTTCTTGCGCAGTGGGTACATGGTGTCGACCAGGTTCTTCACCCGCCGCACCGCGCCCGCGTCGGGGTACGGGCCGTAGTAGCTCGCGCCGTCCTTCAGCACCCGGCGCGTGATGATCAGCATCGGGAACTTCTCGTTGGTGAGTTTCAGGAACGGGTAGTGCTTGTCGTCTTTCAGCAGCACGTTGTAGTGCGGGCGGTGCTGCTTGATGAGGTTGGCCTCGAGCACCAGCGCCTCGACCTCGTTGCGGGCCGAGATGAATTCGAGCATCACGGCCTCGGCGGTGAAGCGCCCGCTCTTGCCTCCGGCCTTGAAGTGCTGCCCGACCCGGCTGCGCAAGTTGTTGGCCTTGCCGATGTAGATGGGCACGTCGGTCTTGCCCCGGAAGATGTACACGCCGGGAGAAGTGGGCAATACAGGAAGGTCTTCGAACCGCATTGCCCCAGTTTACGCCCCGAACGGAATGAACACCGTGCTTCCGACCCAAGCGGTGGGGATGTCCACCCCCTCCCCTCAGACCACAACTTCAGATAAAGGCGGCGGCGGGTGGACTCAAACATGCGGGACTAGGCTGCTCCGAGAGGTGAACATTGTGGCAGAAGCAAATACAGGGTCGGCGGCCAGCGCCGTCGGCCTGAGGGCGTCGGCGGAACTGGTGGACTACGTGGAGACGGTGGGCGTGAACAAGGCGCGCCTGCCGGTTCAATCGACCATGGTGCTGGGCATCCTGGCGGGCATCTTCATCGGGCTGGGCAGCATGGTGTACACCATGGTGACGTCCGACACCACGCTCAGCTTCGCGGCGCGGCAACTGCTGGGCGGCCTGACCTTCTGCCTGGGACTGGTGCTGGTGGTGGTTGCGGGGGCCGAACTGTTCACCGGCAACGTGCTGATGGTGGTGGCGTGGGCCAACGGCAAGCTGCGCGCCAGCGACCTGCTGCGCAACTGGGGACTGGTGCTGCTCGCCAACCTGATCGGCTCGGTGCTGCTGGGCTTCCTGGTGCTGTACTCGGGGGTGCTGGGGCTGAACAAGGGGCTGGTGGCGACGCACGCGCTCGAGTTGGCCGCGCGCAAAGACAGCCTGAACTACGTCACGGCCTTCTTCAGCGGCGTGATGTGCAACCTGCTGGTGTGCCTCGCCGTGTGGCTGTCGTACGCCGGCCGCACGGTGACCGACAAGATCCTGGCCGTGATCTTTCCGATCATGACCTTCGTGGCCTGCGGCTTCGAGCACAGCGTGGCCGACATGTACTTCATGCCGCTCGGCCTGATGCTCAAGGCGTCGGGAGTGGTGGCGACCGGGCTGGCCTCGGTGACGTTCGGCGGCACGCTGCTGCACCTGATCGTGGTGGTGTTGGGCAACCTCGTCGGGGGCGCCCTGCTGGTGGGACTGATGTACCACTGGGCGTACCGGCCGAAGCCCGCGGCCGCCTGAAGTGGGAGACGGCGGGGGGGACATGGGAGCGGCCCGCTATGCTGCCTCCATGCCCCCCCGACTGCTGCTCATCCGACACGGCGAAACGCCCAACAACGCGGCCCGGATGTTCCGGGGGCCGGACGGCGCCCAGGAAGAACTGAGCGACACCGGCCACGCCGAGGCGCGGGCGCTGGGAGTGGCCCTGGCGGCACAGAAGTTGCCCCGGCCGCGCCTGTACGCCAGCCCCTACGTGCGGGCGCAGCAGACCGCCCAGCACCTCGCCGACGCGCTCGGGGTGCCGCTGCACACCCTGCCGGGCATCCAGGAGATTCATACCGGCGACTGGATGGGGCGCCCGTACTCGGCGGCCCAGACCCACGCCCACGAACTCGTGGCCCCCGACGGTCAGTTCGGGTATCCAGGCGGCGAGTCGCTTCTGCAGGTGGGCGAACGCTTCGCTGCGGCCCTGCACGGCCTGAAGCCGCAGGACGGTGAGACGGTGCTGGTGGTGTCGCACGGCGCGGCGCTGGTGTCGCTGCTCTCGAAGCTGCTGGGCCGTGACGCGCGGGAAGCGTGGCTCTCGGACGAGTTCCACCACCCCAACACGGCCCTCACCGAGCTGCTGTGGCACGGCGACGGCCAGCCCGAAGTGCTGCGGCTGGCCGACGTGTCGCATCTGGCAGGGTGAGTCAGGCGGTCTGAATCAGATCGTGGCGTCGGCGGCCACGCGGGCGAGCTGAATCGCCGCGTCCTTGTCGACCACGCCGCCGTGGTAGGTGAGGACCGTGGCGGCCGGCAGTTGCGCGAGCTTCTGCACGCTGCGCAGGGCTTCCGGCATGTCGGCGGTGTGGGCCTCGGCCGGGCCGTGAAGCTGCCCGTTCTCGCTCACCATCGCGTCTCCGGTGATGAGCACGCCGTCCTGCTGCACGTACAGGCTCAGGTGCCCGGCGGTGTGGCCCGGCGTGAACACCACCCTCACGCCGCCCGCGATGGGCAGCACCTCGCCGTCTTCCAGGGCCCGCGTGACCGGCGCCTTCGGCGGGTTGGCGAGCATCTCCCGGCGCTGCGGCGGCAGGCTGTCCCAGGTGTCGCGCGGAGGTGATTTCTGTCCCGGCTGGTCGCCCTGCACGTAGGGCGTCTCGGCGGCCGAGGTCAGCACCTGTGCTCCGCTGGCCGCCACCACCGCCGGCAGCGAACCGAGGTGGTCGAGGTCGTGGTGGGTGATGATGATCCGCTTCACGTCGCTCCAGCCCAGGCCGAGCGATTCGAGGGCCGCCAGCAGCGCGCCTTCCTGGCCGGGAATGCCGGTGTCGACCAGGGTCGCGCCTTGCGCGTCGTCGAGAATCAGGGCCGGGTGAAGGAGCGCCGGGCCGGCGCCGAGCTGCACTTCGAGCGGCAGGGCGTAGACGTGCTCGCTGAGCTTGATCGGCGCGTTCACTTCTCGCCCGCCACGTACAGCACCGCGCCCAGCAGCGCCATGTTCTTGACCACCTGGATCAGCTCGCCCCGGCGGGCCTGCCCTTCTTTCTCCCAGAAGCGGTGGCCGATGGCCGTGACCGGGATCAGGGTGGCTGCCAGCACGTAGGCGGGCCATTTACCGAACGCCCCGGCGGCGAACAGCGCCCCGGCGGTGACCATCACGACGCCGTTGAGTCTCGCTCCCTGGGTCGCCAGGTCCTCGGGCAACACGCCCTTGGCCGCCTGCGCGTGTGCCTGGGGAGCCATCACCGCGCCCATGCCGCCCATGATAAAGATGCCGGAAACCAACCCCCGGCTGACCGCCTTCTGTGTTTCTCTCTGTTCGAACAGGTTCATGCCCGATGCTATGCCGCCGAGCGGTCTGCGACCCTGAGCAAATCTTCAAGGTCGGGCGAGAGGCTGGTGAAGCCGCTGCACCGTGCCGGTCAGCCGCGCCCGCTCGGCGGCGAAGGCCATCCGGTGCGAGTCGAGCGATTCTGCCAGCGGTGTGGGCCGTGCCGACTCGCCGCGCAGGAAGGCCAGCCAGCCGGTCACCAGCCCCACGTCGCCGCCGCCGTGGTTGCCCGCCGTCTCGACCCGCCGCGTCTGCACCGTGCCGCGCCCGAAGTCGTGAAGTTCCAGCTCGCCCAGTTCCATCTGGCCGCGCACCTCGCCGCCAGTGAACATCAGCCGCACGGTGCGGGTGTTGTCGTGGGTGAACGCGCTGACGCTGAGCGTGGCCTGCACGCCGTTGGCGAAATGGATCAGGGCATTCAGGTGGTCGGGCTGGTCGTTGCCGCCCCGGTAGGCGCACAGGCCGTAAGGGCCGTGCCGCAGCGCCTCCAGCACGCCTTCGGGAGTGCGGTCGCCGGTCAGCACGGTGTTGGGCCACGCGTCGGGCGGGCGGGTGAGGTAGATGCGGCGGGCGTCGGCCGGGCAGTCGACCACCGGGCAGTCGAGGCAGCGCTCGGCCGCCCCTGCGGGCCGCTGATCCGGGCGGAAGTGGTGCAGCGCGCCGTCGGCCATGATCCAGGTCGGGGGCGCGCCCGCCAGCCAGCGCAGCAGGTCGAGGTCGTGGCTGCTCTTGGCGAGCAGGAAGGGTGCGGCGGGCGGGCTGCGCCGCCAGTTGCCGCGCACATACGAGTGCGCGTAGTGCCAGAAGGCCACGTTCTCGCTGTGCGAGACGCCCACCAGCCGCCCCAGTTTCCCTGAGGCCACCACTCCGTGCAGCACCAGGAAAAACGGCGTGCTGCGCAGCACGTGCGCCACCGTCACCGAGCCGCCGCTCTCTTTCTCGGCGGCCAGAAGCCGGTCGAGGTCGGCCGCCTGCAGGCAGATGGGTTTCTCGAGCAGCACGTGGTAGCCCAGCTCCAGCGCCCGCAGGCACGGCTCCACATGACTGTCGTCGGGCGTGGCGATCACCACTGCGTCGGCCACCCGGCCCCGGTCGAAGAACCGGTTCCAGTCGGAGAAACAGGCCGCCTCGTCGAGGCCGTACCGCTGCCGCAGCCGTTCCAGCCGGGGGGTGTCGGCTTCGACGAGGTGCGAGATGGCCGCGCCCTGGGCGCTCAGGTGCCGGGCGTACACGTCGCCGCCCCGGTTGCCGCAGCCGATCACGGCGATGTTCACGCCTTACCGCACGCGCCCGAAGCCGAGCAGCCCGCCCTGCAGCTTGCGGCCGTACTCGCCCTCGCCCAGCACCTCGACGGTCACGCGCATGTGGGTGGCGTTGGCGTGTAGCATCCGCACGGCGTCGAGCATGACGCCGACGTGCCCCGGAAAGAAGGCGAGGTCGCCGCTCTGCGCCTCCTCGACCGGCAGGGTGGCCGCCTGCTGCTGGTCGGCGTCGCGGGGCAGTCGGCTGCGGCCCTGCGCGTCCTTGCCTGCCCACAGCTGAGAAAGGCCCGAGCAGTCGAGGCCCCAGGCGCTGCGGCCGCCCCACAGATAGGGCGTGCCCAGGTAATCGGCCATGAAGGCTTCGAGGTCGGGCGTGGCCTCCAGGGTGGTCGCCGCGTGCAGGTAGGCGTCCTGGCCCCGGTGCAGGGCGCGCCACCAGAGGTAGTCGCCGTGCAGGGCGGGCCCGCCGAGGGCCGCGAAGGTGGCCCCCCGGCCCGCCGCCGTGACCACCGCGCTCTTGATGCTCGGGGCGGCGTACAGGTGGGCGCGCGGCGCGTGCACGGTGACCGAAGCTGCGGAACCGGGGGACAGCGGGGTCGTCTCACTCAGCCCCTCCGTTCTGAGGTAGCCGAGGTAGCCGTCGTGCAGGGTGCGGCCCCATGCCCAGCCGCCGGGCAGCTCTTCGAGGACTTCGATCGCCTCGCCGTGCAGGGCCTCGGTCACCTGCGCCGCCGCTTCTTCGGGTCTGGCCCGCAACGGCAGGATTCCGGCCGCGTACACGGTGCGCGGACTCAGCACCCGCAGCTCCGGAAACTGCCCGGCCAGCGCCGGTTCGACCACGCCGCGCTCTGACTGAACTGCGTGCGTGCGGGCATCGAGTTCTGTGCTCACAGGTTGGCCTCGGCCCAGGCGACCCAGTTGCCCGCCTGCACACCCTGCCGCTCACCCTCCGGCAGTTCGTCGAGCAGCCGCCGCAGGTCGCCGTAGCTGCTCATGCCCGCCGGGGCCTTCTCCAGACCGAAGCCGCCGTCGAGGTCGGTGCCCAACCCGACGTGCATCCAGCCGAAGGTCTCGCCGTAGTGTCCGGCGTGCGCGGCCCACTCGGCCATCTCGGCGCGCGAGTCGCCCTCGTTCCAGCCGGCCCGGATGAACTTGCTGAGCGCCACCAGCCCGAGCATGCCGCCCTGCCGGGCGATCTCGGCCGCCATCTCGTCGGACAGGTGCCGGTTGCCGCTCACCAGGGCGCGGCTGTTGCTGTGGCTGGCGACGACCTTCGGCTGAAGCTCGACGCCCTGCCAGAACGAGGCGTCGTCGAGGTGCGAGGCGTCGAGCACGGTGCCGGTCTCGCGCATGGCGATCAGCAGTTCCTGCCCGCGCTCGGTCAGCGGCCCCGGCGTGTCGGTGCCTCCGGCGTAGCGGGTGCGCTTCCAGGCCGGGCCGATCAGGCGTACGCCCGCCTGCCGCCAGAAGTCGAGGTCGTTGGCGCTTTCGAGCGGGTCGGCCCCCTCCATCAGCAGCGTCACGCCCAGCACGCCGGGCTCCTGCGGATTCCAGCCGAGCACGTGCGCGGCCACCTCGGCCCCGGAAGTCAGCAGCCGGATGAACCCCGCGTCCTGCCAGCGGCGGTACTGGTCGAGCTGCGAGACGGCCTGCCGCCGCGCGCCCTTCCAGCCGTCCTTGTCGGTCTGGTCGTAGCCCTGGGGAAAATCGGCTCCGGCCGGGCAGGCGAACAGCGTGCCGAAGCACGCGGCCACTCCAGCCCGCTGCAGCTCGGAAAAGGTGACGCAGGCGGTCTCGCGCTCGCCGCGTGGCCCCCGCACCGGGTCGTTTTCCCGCAGCTCGTTCAGGCTCAGGGTCAGGTCGCGTCCGATCTGGGCGTTGAAGGCCAGGTCGAGGTGCGCGTCGAACAGAACGTCCCGCACGGTGTCGCTCATACCCGCTCCAGCACGGCATTCAGGCTGTGGATGGCTTCCGGCTGCTCGCCCTTCAGGTCGATCACCTCGGCCTGCATGCCGACGCGCCTGGCCGCCTCGACGTTCTCGCGCTTGTCGTCGATGAACAGGATGGCCTCCACCGGCAGCTCCATCAGTTCGGCCGCCTGCACGAACGCGCCGGGTTCGGGCTTGTGCACGCCCAGGGTGCAGGAGGCGATCGCCACGTCGACCACGTCGGCCAGGTTCATGGCCTCGAGCGTGGCCCCGATGCTTGGCAGAGTGTTGCTCAGCACCCCGACCTTCACGCCGCGTGCGCGCAGCTCGCTCAGCACCGCCCGGGCGCCGGGCACCGGCTTCATGTAGTTCTGGTACGGCCAGTGGTCCAGCATGGCGCCGATCTCGCTCTCGGGCACGCCGAAGCGCTGCGCGAGCTGCTGCCCGTAGGTCTGCCAGTAGGCGACCTCGTCGGTCTCGGTTCTCAGGCCCCACCAGCCGCCCACCTGGGCCGGGTCTTCCTGCGCGGCCCACTGGGCCTGCAACGCCTGCCCCACGGCGCGGGGGTCGAGGCCGTAGTGCCCGGCGGCCCAGGTGGCGGCCTCGCGGTACACGCCGGGGTCGGTGAAGGCGATGGTCTCGTCGCGGTCGAACAGCACGCCCCGGATACGGGCCGGAGCGGCGGAGGTGGAGTCGGTCATGGCTGAAGGATACCCCCAGCCCTGCGAACGCCGGGCGCCTGCGGGAACGGTCGGGTTGGGGCGCTACCCTGCCTCCATGACCCTCGCCGGACTGACCACCGCCCTAAGCACCCACCTCGCCGTCGTGAACCTGCGCCTCGCCCTGCTCGAAGGCAGCGAACCGGAAGCCTCCGCCGAGGCCTCGCTCGACCTCGTGAAGCGCCTGCTGCTCGAATCGGGCCTGGAAGAGCAGGAGGCGAACGTCGTGCTGGAGTCGGCGCGGACGATTCTGAACACGGTGCTCGAACACCTCGCCTGACCGCCGGGCTATGGCTCAGGAACGGCGCTTCAGGGCTGACTGCTGGGGCCCAGGTCGAACACCGCCGCCGTCCGGGCCGGCAGGCTGAGGTGCAGGTAGCCGCCGCTCACCGAGAGCCGGGCCTGCTGAAGCGCGCCGCCCGGCTCGTGAAACAGGCTGGACATGAGCTTCCGGCTCTGCCGCCCGGATTTCAGCGAGTACGTCGTGCGCGCCTTGCTGTTGTTCCAGGCCACCAGCACCGTCTGGTTCTGCCGGTGGCGGGTGAACACCAGCAGGTCGTCCGCGACGGCGTCCGGGACCGGCACCAGCACCTGATCGCCGAGCGACAGCGCCGCACTGGCCCTCCGCACGGTGATGGCGTCGCGGGCCGTGTCGTAGACGGCCTTCTCGCCGGCCGTCCAGGTGTCCGGGAAGCGCATGTCGCGGCGGTTGTCGGGGTCCGCACCGCCGCGCTGAGCGTACTCGGTGCCCTGCCACAGCACCGGAATCCCCTTCAGCGTCATCAGGGCGCGCAGGGCGTAGGCGGTCCGCTGCTGGCCCTGGTCCTCGAACAGCGTGCCGCTGGCAAACCGGGGCAGGTCGTGGTTGTCGAGAAAGGTGGCGATCAGGCCGGGCTGCGGCACCTGCGCGCCGCGCTCTAGGACCGCTCGCACACCGTTCAGTCCCTGCCCGCTCATGAGGCTGCTCTTCAGGGCCGTCTGAAGAGCGAAATCGAACAGGCTCGACAGCCCCAGGCGCTGAAAGTCGGTGATGGTGCCCGCGTCGGCGCCGTAATACTCGCCCAGGGTGAAGGTGTCGGCCGCGCGGTCTCTCGCCACCTGTGCCTTCAGGAAGCCCGGATCGACGTTCTTGATGGCGTCGTACCGAAAGGCGTCCACGCCCTGTGAGCGCCAAAAGTTGGCGTTTCCGGCCAGCAGGTCGGCCACCGCCGGAACCGTCTGGTCGAGGTCGGGCAGCCCGGCGAGGGCGCAGACGCTGTCTTTGCGCTCTGCCGGGGCCGCCGCGCAGTCGGCCTGGGTGTGAACCCAGCCGGGGTGGGCCGCCAGTGCCGCCGCGCCGTAGCCGTAATGGTTGACGACCTGATCGAGCATCACCTTCAGCCCGAGCTGACGCGCCCGGCCCGTGAGGGCCGTGAAGTCGGAAAGCGTGCCGAAGTGCGGGTCGACGGTGCGGAACTCGGCCGGCCAGTAGCCGTGGTAGCCGGCCACGCCGTTCACGGGCGGCACCTGTGGGTAGACGGGCGTCATCCAGAGGGCCGTCGCGCCGAGCGCCTTGACGTAGTCGAGCTTGGCGGTCAGGCCCCTCAGGTCGCCGCCGTGCCACGCCTGCGGGGCCGCCGGATCGACATCGGCGTCGTTGCCGGTGTCTCCGTCAAAGAAGCGGTCGGGCATCACCTGATAAATGATCTGCCCTTCCCAGGCGGGCGGAGCGGTCTGGGCCAGCACGGCCCCCGTCCCGGTGAGCAGGGACGCCAGCAGCACGGTCAGCACCGGTCTGTTCATGACGTCAGTATGGCACCGCCCCCTCTCGCCCTATGATCTGCGGCATGGTCGTCGGCCGTTTCGCTCCCAGCCCCACCGGGCCGATGCACCTGGGCAACCTGCGCACCGCGCTGCTGGCGTGGCTCCAGGCGAGGTCGGCGGGCGGCCGGTTTCTGCTGCGCTTCGAGGACCTCGACACCGGCCGGGTGCGCCAGGGCGCCTACGCTTCCACCCGCGACGACCTGCACTGGCTGGGCCTCGACTGGGACGAGGAATACCGGCAGTCCGCTCGGCTGGAGCACTACGCCGAGGCGCTCGCCCGGCTGGACACCTACCCCTGCACCTGCACCCGCAGCGAGATCGCGGCCAGCATCCAGGCATCGGTGGGGGCGCCGCACGGCAGCGAGGCGGTGTATCCCGGAACCTGTCGTGGTCTCGCCCGACCCCCGGATGGCCGACCCGCCGCGCTGAGGTGGCGCGTGCCCGCCGAGACGGTGTGCGTGACCGACCGCTGGACGGGGGGCGAACTGTGCCAGGTCCTGCCGGACGAGGTCGGCGACTTCGTGCTGCGGCGCGGCGACGGAGTGTACGCCTACCACCTGGCGGTGGTGGTGGACGACGCCGCCTCGGGCGTGACCGACGTGCTGCGCGGGGCCGACCTGCTGGCGGCCACGCCGAGGCAGGTGGCACTGGGACAGGCGCTGGGGTTCGCGCCGCTGCGGTACTGGCATGTTCCGCTGATGACTGATTTTAGGGGGGAGCGCCTCGCCAAGCGCGGCGGAGCGCCCAGCGTGCAGGCCCTGCGTGGGGGCGGCGCCGACCCGGCCACGGTGCGGGCCGAACTGGCACGCTCTCTGGGCTGGCCGGTCGGAGAACGGACCAGTCTGCCCGAACTGCTCGACCAGTTCGCCCGTCTGACGTAAACCTGGGCGGTTAACCCTCTGCAACGCGGCCGGCCAGGTGGGACGTGCCGGGCGCGGCGAGGTCCACGCGCTGCGGGGCGGGGCAGAGAACCGTGTGGGCCACAGGCCGTAAATCCGGGCGCATTTCAGGCGGGTAACGCGGCGTTCCTATGCTGAGGGCAGAGGTGAACCCAGAGCCTCTCGCACCTATCGGACGGTCCCCGTTCGTCGGCCTCTCCGGATTGGACAATCCCTTCACCTGAGAGCACAAGGAGTCTGACCATGGCGCACATCATCATTTTCGAGCACCGCAACCTGCACGGCGGCCACAAGCACGTCTTCGGCTCGGAAGCCAACCTGAACGCCGGAGACGACCACTTCTACAATGACCGGCTGTCGTCGTTCGTGATTCTGGACGGCAAGTGGCAGTTCTTCCGCGACTCCAACTACGGCAATCCGGCCAGCCAAGTCCTGGGGCCGGGCGTCTACCGCTGGGTCGAGGACTACGGCATTCCCAACGATTCGGTGTCGTCGCTGCGCTCGTTCTGAGACAGGTTGAACCCGGCTGGGCGCAGCCGCTGAGGCGTGCGTCCGGCCATTCAGGGTTGTGAAGTAATCTTCTTTATAATGTGTTCCAAGTCACCTGATCTATACCACTTGTCTAAGTTTGCCCGGCTTGCCCAACGACCGTTGGGGGTAGGCTGCTGGTATGACCCATTCTCCTCACCTGCTGCCGGAATATCCGCTTCCAGACGCACGCGGGCGCTTCGGGCGCTTCGGCGGACGCTACGTGCCCGAGACGCTCATCCCGGCGCTCGACGAACTGGAGGCCGCCTACGCCGCCGCCCGCCAGGACCAGGGATTTCTCGATGAACTCGACACCCTGTTGCGCGAGTTCGTGGGGCGACCCAGCGGCTTGTACTTTGCGGCCAACCTGACGAAGAGAGCGGGCGGCGCGAAGATCTACCTCAAGCGTGAAGACCTCAACCACACCGGCGCCCACAAGATCAACAACTGCCTGGGGCAGGCCCTGCTGGCCAAGCGCATGGGCAAACAGCGCATCATCGCCGAGACGGGAGCGGGGCAGCACGGCGTGGCGACCGCCACCGCCTGCGCCCTGCTGGGCCTGGACTGCATCGTGTACATGGGAGCCGAGGACATCCGCCGCCAGAGTCTCAATGTGTTCCGGATGCGGCTGCTGGGCGCCGAGGTGCGCGAGGTGACGAGCGGCACCAGCACCCTCAAGGACGCCACCAACGAGGCCATCCGCGACTGGGTGACCAACGTGCGCGACACCTTCTACATCCTCGGCAGCGTGGTCGGGCCGCACCCGTACCCGGCGATGGTGCGCGACTTCCAGTCGGTGATCGGGGAAGAGGTCAAGTGGCAGATGCAGGCGCTCGAAGGCCGCAGCGCTCCCGACGCCATCGTGGCCTGCGTGGGCGGCGGCAGCAACGCCATCGGCATCTTCGCGCCGTTCGCGTACCTGCCCGAAGCCGAGCGGCCCCGGCTGATCGGCACCGAGGCCGCCGGTGAGGGCGTCGAGACCGGCAAGCACGCGGCCAGCGTGGCGGGCGGGCGCGTCGGCGTGCTGCACGGCAGCATGATGTACCTGCTCAACGACCCCGAGGGCCAGATCATCGCCGCCCACAGCATCAGCGCGGGCCTCGACTACCCCGGCATCGGGCCGGAACACTGCTACTACAGCACCCAAGGGATGGCCGAGTACGTGCCGGTGACCGACGCGCAGGCGCTCGAAGCGCTGCAGCTGCTGGCCCGCGAGGAGGGCATCATCCCGGCGCTTGAGTCGGCGCACGCCATCCACTACGCGATGGAGCTGGCCGCCGAGATGGGCGAGGGCAAGACCATCGTGGTCAACCTCTCCGGGCGCGGCGACAAGGACGTGGCCGAGGTGGCGAGGCTGCTGGCGGGCGTGGAGTCGCAGGTGAACGGGGGGGTGCAGGCATGACCGTCGTAGAGAAGACCAGCCGGGTCGAGCGCATCCATGCCGCGTTCGAGCGGGCCAAGAGTGAGGGCCGCGCCGCCCTGATTCCGTACATGACGGCCGGCTACCCCGACCAGGAGCACTTCCCGGCCGTCGCGCAGGAGCTGCTGAAGCGGGCCGACCTGCTGGAGATCGGGCTGCCCTACTCTGACCCGCTCGGCGACGGCCCGGTGATTCAGAAGGCGGGCGAACAGGCCATCGAGCGCGGAACGAGCACGCGGCGCACCCTGCAGTTCGTCAAGGAGCTGCGCCCGACCACCGACGTACCGCTGCTCGTCATGACCTACATCAACCCGGTGTACGCCGTGGGGCCGGAGGAGTTCATGCGGCTCGCCAGCGAGGCGGGCGTGGACGGCCTGATCCTGCCCGACCTGCCGCCCGACCAGGACGACGAGATTCGCGATCTGGCGGCCCGCTACGGCCTGGGCCTGACCTTCCTGATCGCGCCGACCAGCACCCCTGCCCGCGTGCAGCTCGTGACCGAGGCCTGCACCGCCTTCGTGTACGCGGTGAGCGTGACCGGCGTGACCGGCACGCGCGGCGGCGAGGCGCTGACCGAGGTACCGGCCCTGGTGTCGCTGGCGCGGCAGCACACCACGTTGCCGGTGGCGGTGGGCTTCGGCGTGAAGGACGCGGCCACGGCCCGCAAGGTGGCGGTCGACGCGGGCGCCGACGGTGTGGTGGTCGGCAGCGCCTTCATCGCGGCGGTGCAGGGCGGCCAGGATGTCGGGGCGCTGGCCGACGAGATCAAGAGCGGCTGCGTGAAGTAAACGCAGCTGAGCGCGCAGGCAGGCCCGGAGCAGCAATTCCGGGCCTGCCTTGATTTGGCACTGAGCCCGGCTCAGGGCGGCGTGGTGGTCGGCAGCCCCTCGGCCGGGCGGGCCTGCGCCGAGTCGGCGTAGAACTTCAGGATGCCCTCCGCGATCGCCTGTGCGTAGGCGCTGCGCCCCTCGGCGCTCATCAGGGTGCGCAGGTTGCCGGGGTCGGTCAGGTAGGCGGTCTCGACCAGCAGCGAGATCTGGGTGCTGGGCCGGGTGAGGGCCAGGTCGGCGTTGCCGTGCAGGCCGTCGTTTCCGGGCTGGCCGAGGGCGACCAGGGCCGGGCTGGAGGTGATCGCCCCGAGGATGTCCTGGGCCAGCACCGTCGCCTGGGGATGTGAGAAGTACACCCCCGATCCGCGTACGCCCCTCGGATCGGTGCCGTCCGGCAGGGCGTTGGCGTGAATGCTCACGAGCAGGTCGGCGTTCGCGGTCTCGGCCATCAGGTCGCGGGTGTAGAGCGGCACTTGCACGTCGCCGGTGCGGGTCATCACGACGGTGGCCCCGGCGGCCCTCAGGCGGGCGGCGACCTCGAGCGCGGTCGCCAGCACGAGGTCTTTCTCGTTGATTCTGAGCGCCCCGGCCCCGCCCGTCTCGGAACCGCCGTGGCCGGGGTCGATCACCAGGGTGCGTCCGGCCAGCGGCGACGCCGGGTCGACCGGCGCGGTCGGTGGTCGCCGGACCTGCAGCACCAGGGTGGTGCCGTCGTACACCGCGTCGTAGCCCCACTGCTGCGCCGTGGTCAGGGTGAGGTCGGCGGTCAGCGGGCCGGTTCCGGTGCTGTCGGCGCGGCTCCAGGTCAGGCCGCTCAGCAGCGGGTCGCTCAGGGGCGCGGCGTTCAGGTCGGCCGGGTCACCCTGGGTGCCGTACAGCGAGAGGCGCAGGCCGCCGGGCGTCTGCGTGAGCAGATACGGCACGCGCGCCCCCAGCGGCAGGCGCAGGGCGAGGTGGCTGCCGGTGTCCTGCACGGTGGGGGTGGTCAGCCGGGCGGGGGGCAGTGACGCGCCCGCCGGAAGCAGCGTGGCGGTGCTGCGCGTCACCTCCAGCAGCGGCAGTTCCGGCACGCCTGTGGCTGGCTGGCCGGGCAGCCGGGTCAGAAAAGTGCCCGCAGTCTCGCCCACCACCCGGAACCGCGTGCCCTGGCGAGGGTACAGCAGGTTCGGCCCGCCTACGACTGCCCAGCCCGACTGGTAGGTGTTCACGCCGCGTCCCTGGTCGGGAGCGGTAATCTCGGCGAATCGGGGCCCCGGCAGGCTGCTCACGCTTCCGGGAGCGGTGGCCTCGGCGCGTCCGCCTCCAGGGGCGATCAGCAGGAAGCGCACCTGGGCGGCTGCAAAGGTGTCGGCGTCTCTCAGGGTGTAGCCGCCCCCGTAGCGTCCGGCGCTCGTCTCGGCCATCGAGAACGGCCCGCGCTCGCCCACCCAGAAGATCGCCCTGCCGCCCGGAGACCCGCCGAACGAGACGTCGAGGCGCCGGTCGGCGAGCGTCAGCGTGCCCGCGCCGTACCGGGTCCAGGGGCCGTCCGGGGTCAGGGTGCCGGGCAGAATCCGGGCCGGGGTGGCGGGCAGCCGGGATGCCGCCCCCGGGGGGCTGCCCGCCGCGCTGGACGTCACGTTGTACTTCAGGGTGCTCGTCTGGCCGTTCAGGGTGCTGGTCAGCGTCAGGACGTTCAGGCCCGGTTTCAGCGGCAGCCACTCGATAAACAGCCCGTCCGCCCCGACCTGCAGCGGCCGTCCGCCCACGCTCAGGCCCGCCCCCGGCAGCACGCTGCCCTCGAAGATCACGTGGTCGGCCGCGACCTTGGCGCCGTCTTTCGGGTAGGCGACATAGATGGGCGCGGTGGGCATCATCGGACTGAGCTGGAGCGGAACGGTCTGCGCCAGGGCAGGCTGGGCCGGAGTGTTCTGGGCGTTCGCGGCTCCGCCGAGAGCCGAGGCAAGGACGACAGAGACGGTGAGCAGCCGGAGGTTCAGCGGTGGGCGCGGCACCGGGTCACTCTAGCGCCGGGCCACCTCCACGTCGCCGCGTCCGAGGAGCGGCGGTCAACCGTGCTGCGGCTCCTTCTGGGGGCGGCGGTGGGCGTGGTAGCGTACTCGAATCATGGCCAAGACATCCCTCAAAACCCCCCGCGAGATCGAGGCGATGCGCCGGGCCGGGTCGCTGGTCGCCGAGACGTTCCTGGTGCTCGAACCGTACGTGAAGCCGGGCGTGAGCGTGCAGGAACTCGACCGCATCGCCGAGGAATTCATCCGTTCGCGCGGCGCGGTGCCCGCCTACATCGGCTACGGGCCGCGCAACAACCCCTTTCCGGCCACCATCTGCGCGAGCATCAACGAAGTGATCTGCCACGGCATTCCCAGCCCGCGCAAGCTGCGCGAGGGCGACATCATCGGGGTCGATATCGGCGTCAAGATGGGCGGCGTATACGGCGACGCCTGCCACACCTACACGGTGGGCGGCGTGGCTCCCGAGGTGAAAAGCCTCGTCGAGACTACCCGCGAGTGCCTGGACGCGGCGCTGGCGCAGGTCCGACCGGGCGCCCGCATGGGCGACATCGGCGCGGCCATCCAGACGCTGGCCGAGAGCCGCGGGTTCGGTGTGGTGCGCGAGTACACCGGGCACGGCATCGGCAAGCAGCTGCACGAGGAGCCGACCGTGTACCACCACGGCAAGGCCGGCACAGGGCTGCTGCTGCAGCCGGGCATGGTCTTCACCATCGAGCCGATGATCAACCTGGGGCGCAAGGAGACCAAGCTGCTGCCCGACGGCTGGACGGTCGTGACTGCCGACGGCAAGCCGAGCGCCCAGTTTGAGCACACGCTGGTGGTGACTCCCAGCGGCTACGACATCCTGACGCTGCCGCTCAAGACCGCCCTGGCGTGACGGCGGGCGTGGCCTGCACGGCCGCGTCCAGCAGGTTCAGGAATTCTCCCGCCTGAGCCTCTGTCAGGCTGAGCGGCGGGCCCAGCAGCAGGTGGTCGCCGCGCACGCCGTCGTCGGCCCCGGAACCGGGATACACGATCAGGCCGCGCCGGAAGGCCTCGCGCCCGATGTGTGCCGCGAGGCCCGGCGTCCCGAAGCTCTTGCCCGTCTGCGGGTCGCCGAGCACCACGCCGAGCATCAGGCCGCGCCCGCGCACCTCCAGCACCTGTGGGTGCCTGCGCTTCAGGTCGTGCAGCCCTGAGAGCAACTCCTCGCCCAGGGTCCGGCTGCGTTCCACCAGGGCTTCGCGCTCCAGCACCTCCAGCACGGCCAGCCCCGCCGCCACACTGACCGGGTGGCCCGCGTAGGTGAAGCCGTGCTTGAACGCACCGCTCCCGCCCATCACCGTGTCGTAGACCGCTGCCGAGGCGGCGAGCCCCGCCAGCGGCGCGTACCCGGCGGCCAAGCCCTTGCCCAGCACCACGAGGTCGGGGGTGACGCCGCCCCACTGCCGCACCGCCAGCGGCGTGCCGCAGCGGCCCATACCGCTCATCACCTCGTCGGCGATGAACAGCACGCCGTACTCGCGGCAGATCTCGCTCACGCGCTCGTAGTAGCCGCTGGCCGGAGCGAGGGCGGCGTCCGAGGCGCCCACCACCGGCTCGGCCATGAAGGCGGCCACCGTCTCCGGGCCGAGCGACTCGATCAGCATACGCAGCGCCTCGGCGTTCTCGGCGCCGTCCTGGCAGGGGTCGGGCTTCGGCAGCTTGGGCCAGGCGGCCTCGTTCATCAGCGGGGTGTACAGCTCGCGCCGCGCCCCCATGCCCGACGCTGCCAGACTGCCCAGCGAGGCGCCGTGGTAGCTGGGCCGCCGTGTGACGACCCGGTAGCGCCCCGGCTCGCCGCGCTCGGCGTGGTACTGACGGCTCAGCTTGATCGCGCTCTCGGTGGCCTCCGAGCCGCCCGACACCGCCCAGAAGCGGTAGCCGGGCAGGTCGAGAAAAGCCGTCAGGCGCCCGGCGTACTCCTCGAGGACGGGCGAGCTGAACTGCGAGCCGTGAACGAAGGCCAACGTGCGGGCGGCCTCGGCCATCGCCTCCGCGATCTCGGGGCGGCCCTGTCCGATGTTGGCGACGAGCGCTCCCGACGAGCCGTCGAGGTAGCGCTTGCCGGAGGCGTCCCAGAGGTACGGGCCGTCGGCACGCACGGCGACCGGAGAGAGCAGGCTGGAGCGGTAGAACACGCTGGACATGGCTGAAACCTCATTCGGAGAGAGCAGGGCGGTGAGGGGCGGGCGAAGCGGCTTTACCAGGTGTCACCGCCCCCCGGCGGCGGCCACGCGCCCAGCAGTTGCCGCACCGTCACCACCTGCCCGAGGTGGTACAGGCCGTGCCCGGCGAAGCTGGTGAGCGGGGCGAGGCGCGTTCGTTCGCCCGGGTCCACGCGTTGCATGAACGCCTCGTCCTGCGCGTAGGCGGCCAGCGCATCCTGATCGCGGAAAAGGGCGGCCTTCAGCGCCTCCCAGTCCGCCTCAGCGCTGTCCGGCCAACTGTCGGTGGCCCGCACGACCCAGGCCGGGTCCTCGCCCCGGAACACGGCGAGCAGGTACGCCTGCCAGAACTGCACGTGCGCCACGAGGTCGGCCACGCTGTGCGGCAGGCCGGGCGGCGCTCTGTACGCGAGGTCGGCCTCCAGCCCGCGCAGCGCCTCCTCCCACGACACGTTGGCCGAGCCGCCGTGAAACAGCCCGGCCAGGGCGTCCTGCACGCCGACCTCGTGGGGGCCGTTCACCAGGTGTCGCCGCCCGACGCCGGCGGCCACGCGTGGATGAGCTGCCGCACGGTGATGATCTGCCCGAAGTGGTGGGCGGTGTGCAGCGCGAAGTCGGCCAGCAGTTCGCCCAGCGTCTCGTCGTGATTGACCGGACTCTGCAGGTCGGGGCGCGAGGTGTGGGTGTCGACGCGGGCTAGCAGCATGTAGAACTCCTGCTTGAGCCGCTCCCAGTCGGCCGCGCCCACCTCGGGCCAGGTGTCGGC
>Ga0160429_1000949_pt1 | contig 17897 bp, 15 predicted proteins | sample SolpanmetagenomR_FD_108199 | JGI IMG/M metagenome (GOLD analysis project Ga0160429, IMG submission 108199) | Solar panel surface microbial communities from Lawrence Berkeley National Laboratory, California, USA - R | ecosystem: Engineered > Built environment > Solar panel > Unclassified ...
CCGAGCGCGACTGCTTTCGCGCCCTGTTTCGCACCCATGGACGGCGTCATACCAAGACTATTCAGACCTGACAAGTCGTACGACGTGGGATTGCCGCCGCTGGATTTCCGACGTAGCCACGGCGCAGCAGTGCTGTTGAAAGTCTCAAGGGCTCCGCTTAGTCGGGTTTTGGTCGCTGTCGTCACATTTGCTTGCGGTGGGCTGAGAGGCTTTTGCGCTGGTGTTGATTCTTGCCTCTTAACGCGACGTAGCGGCGGCCATTGGAACGCCTCAGTAGGGAGCTCATGAAAATGAACAGTTCCTCGCTCAGTAACGATCGCAATGTTGCGCCGTTTTGGAGTAGCCCAGGCAACGGCGACGACATTCGCTTCGGTCATACGAGTCATTGACCAGACCTGCCTGACATGCGGACCTACTATGGTGGTTCGCGCAGAGTGTCCGGCCCTGCCGTGGCCTATACGCATCAGATCCCAGATGAAGTGAACGTCGCCCCTCTTGCTGACTGTCATCAGCATAAGTCCACCAGGAGCAAACGAAAGAAAGCTACATCCAAGGGGCGCTGTAAACGTGGCCATTGGTAACAAAGTACCCTTTGACTTTGTTTCCTCGCCTGAGAACATCTTATTCAGATCGTAGACTGATATTAGAGTGGGTTCTTTGCTAGCTTGGACGGTATTACTAGTGCTGTGTCCGTGTGTTGGGGGGAAGTGCTGAGCGTGCGTATCCGTGGTATAGCCATCGGGTGACAGAGGCATACCGCCGACTAATTTGGGGTTGTTCCAATAATTGTGCCATGCTTTGACACCCTCTGTGCCTAGCCAGTTGACGCCTTTAATCAGTCCCTGTGTTACCTCTCGCGATACCCTGTTGAAGAACTTCTCTCGATCTGGTACATCTACTTCGCAGTTTATGGCCGGCTGCAGAGGCGCAGTATATGTTGCGAGCCCAGGCGGCTTCATGCCAGACTTAGGTAAAAGTGCAGTCCCGTTCAGTGATTGGATGGACGAAGAAGCGGGAGGTACTAACGCCAGCCATCGGTTGCTGAGCGAGATCAGAGGTACGGCATGTCGATCGTCTTGTCCTGCGTTCAGTTGACTTGTGTCATTTGCGTTCGAGGCACTGGAGGAAGGGCGTAGATCTCGCTGCTGAAGCGATGTCCAGAACTTGCCAAGGCAGCGGAAGGCTTGTCCAGTTACGCCATGAGCTTTCATGTATGGTGCGAACACAAAAACTTCTCCACTCTGACCCGAGGAGACAACAACAAACTTGCCATTCGCATCAATCTTCAGGTGGCCCACTGGCGAAGGCGGTTTGAAGTACGGGCTGTCAGGAGAGTCTTCGCTAGTGACCCGAGAGGTAGTGTACAGAGTTTCCACGAGCTCTTGTGTACTGAGCGAGTGTAATTCGACCGTAGTCTGATAGTCGACTAGCTGCGGAGCTGCTTCTGCGTCCCTGATCGACGGAGCTCGCGAAGGTGACTCTGAGGATCCGCTATGTTCGTCTGACCCAATCGCAGAAGAAGAGCTCGAATCATGATGCTGAGCAGCCCTTGGCCTGTCTAAAACAGGACCGTGTACGATAAGCGCAACCAAGGGCCTTTGTGCGGCGAGCGGATCCTCTCGAGACGTCCAGGGAACAATCTTCGCGCCGATGACACTACCTCGGACGTTGTCTAGTTTGGCAAGCAGCTTGAGCTCGTGCTTATGATCTCTATCATGCACGAGGTCGTAAACCTTCAAACCGCCCTCATAGCCAATAAGTGCCACATTTTCGGCGGACGAGCTTGCCTTGTCACCGGCAGCGGCGAAGCTGTCGAGACCGGCGAAGTAGCCTTTCTCGCCCGGTCGGATATAGCCATCGTCTTCGACAATATGTCGGGGTGCTTGCAAGAGGTCATTCCACTTCGGTGGACCTGAAAAGTGCGGCTGTTGTTCATGGGGTAGCGGTGCTTGTAGGTTCAGCGGATGACGTTGGCTCTGGACAGAATACATGGAAGCCCGCCTGTCGCGTCCTGAAAGCTGCTGTCCACCAAAGTGGGCTCCGTTGTTTGGGTTACTGAGTGGCCTCGTAGTCGCCATGGGTGGAGAGGCGGAAATTGGTCTCGCGTTGAAGCCGTCTGCACGAGAAAGCGCAACATGGCTTGGAGGTGAGCCGCTGACGCTTATGCCGTTGTTTGTATGCTTGCTGTTTGCAAAGTATGGCAATGATCTTGTCCACTCGCTTGTGTACTGAGCAGCAGTACCTGTCGTTGAGCCTAGCGCCGATAACATAGGTGACTTGGCCGGGTTTGATAGACCTCCAGGCGATGGAGAGGAGACGGGTATGTGGACATTGGATCGAGGAGGAGATGTTCTGTTACTTGGAGTCAGATAAGAGCCGACACATGCATAAAGTTGCGAAGTATTGAAGGTACAGCGTCCGACCGCAGCAGGCGCGTCATGGAGAACACAGCTACGTACAGTCTGGTTGGAGTAACCGTAGACACCTCCTGTCCACGTTTACGTGTTTTGCCCGGCTCATGATTCGCAGGTTTTCTGCCTTGTGGTTGTGTCCGCTCCAAGTCGGCGGAGCGTTGCCTGTGATTATACAAGCCGAGATTGTTCGAAAGCTTCGCCGTGTCCTGAGAAGTGTTATTGGGCGAAGCGGGCATGAAACAGATGCGCGTATCTCGGGACTTGTATATGTCGCTACAGCAGAGAGGAGGAGGGTAGTGGAAGCTGTAGTCGTGGTTGATAGTGAGGGGAAGGTCGGGCGGTTGAGAGGATCGTTGGTACGATGTACCTTGTGATAAGGTGAGACACGACGGTGAATGATGAGGTGCTCCCGTGCTTCGAGCTCCACGCCGTGCGTGGCCAGCACAGAAAGGAGTGCTCTCTCGACGGACACGCTCAATATGAGGTCCGAAGACCTGTACAAATGACTACGTGACTCAAGACGGATAAGGAGCGGCGAAGCGTTGAGTAGCCTGCTGCTGGAGGCCTTTGCGTATGTAGGACGATGGTTGGTACTTGGGAGCAGTCAGTCCTCGTGTGGTAACGGACAGTGTTGACGTCGCGGCGTGCAGGACAACCGTGATGTCGAGGTTGTGGTCGTCGTTGTGGATGACAAGGTATCTAAGATATACTTGGTGTACTGGAGCTCCCCCTCTGTGTAGGCAAGTCGAGACGCTGCAGGTGCCGCGGGGCAGGTGGCAGGTACTCATCCTTAGGTTCCTTATCCGCAAGCGGATCGACATCGGCCCCGGAAGGTCCACGTGCCTGCGCACACAAAGGGGTCCAAGCTTACAATGAAGCGAGGCTGCAAGGCACGCATGATCTATTCTGGAACACACTGAATTGCGAATTAAGGAAAACGTCGAACGTTGGGGTAGAGAACGGGTTACGGCATCATCCCATCTTTCTTAGAGACGCAATTGAGTGAGGCGCTTCTGGCTTCCGGTGGGCTCCTAATCGAAGTGGGCATACTGCAACAACGCACTCATTCCGTTGATGAACTGTGCGGGCAAGACATGTATCATAAATCAGAGTAAAGTCATCAATTTGCCAATACAAAATCAGATCCGCCAAGACGTCCCAGGTACGCAAATCTAGGCTCGGCGCCCTTTCGCGGAAGATATCCCATACAATATGGAAGCAAACAATACGAACAGGTATACATTCGCGACACAAGAGGATATCCAACAGAACACCAACGCCCAACATTCCTCCGGCAGCACTTATACTAGGCAAGACAAAGCAAGACTCACAGTATCTCACAACAGCAAACCCGCAGCGCCAACAACCACCCCCAACCCCGCGGCAACCACAGCTGCGACATAAGCCCGCTCCCCCACCGCAGCAGGCGCCCCACCCCGAAACGGCTGCCCTCCTGTCGTTGCCTGCGCAACATTGATCCCAAAACTGGTCGTCACAAACGCCTGTCCGTTGTTCGTCGTCGTCACCACGCTCGTCGCCGTCGTCCGCGCCGTGCAGCCCGTCCACGTCGTCCAAGGCGCGTTCGTGCTCCAGGGCCCGCTCGTCCATCCGGTCCATTGGCTGCTCGGACACTGGTTCTGTCCCCACCAGCTCGTCCAGGGGCCCGAGGTCCATTGGCCGCCCGAGGTAAAGCCGCCGAAGCCGCCAAACTGGCCAAAGGGGCCCGCGGGGTAGTAGCCCCCGTTGCCACCTCCTCCTCCGTTGCCCCCACCGTTGTTGGGGTTGAAGCCAGAGGATTGGGTGTTGAAGCCGTTGGCGCCGCCTGTTAGGGTGGTGGGAAAGGCGGTGAAAGAGGTGATCGTTTGGCCGTTAGAATAGATCGTCGTCGGGCGTGTGACAAAGGTTGTGGTCGTCCCTTGTCCGTTACCATTGTTGCCACCGTTATTACCGCCGTTGTTGCCACCGTTGTTGCCACCATTGAGGTAGATGGTGCTTGTTTGGGTGATCGTAATTGGTTGGCCATTGATGAAGGAGGTAGTGGTAAGGACAATTGTGGGAGTCGCTTGATTTGGCTGGATCGTGATGGGCTGGCCATTGATGAAAGTAGTCGTGGGAACGTTTTGACCCGGATTCTGACCAGGTTGTACAATACTGGGCTGGCCGTTGATCGTAGTCGTGTAACCCTGACCAGGTTGAACAACCGTAGGCTGGCCATTTATCGTAGTGGTGTACGGTTGGCCATTGTTGCCCCCTTGCCCTTGACCCTGGCCAAATGGACCCCCGGGACCGTTGTCTGGTCCCCATTGACCCCAGCCTGGGGTTTGTCCGGGCTGCACCCCGAAAGACGCCTCCGGCTGCTGCTGCAGCATAACCCCGTTGTTAGCACACATCTGTGCGAGCCCGCGGAATGTTGCTGCGGAAACCATTAGCATAGGAAGGCTTAGCTGAGCTTGTATGCTTGCCATCCTTGTCTGGCTGGCTGCAGCCTGAACTATTGATGCATGCATTCACTCGGTCAATATGTCCGTTGTTCTGGCAAAGACATCGAAATCCGCCGTTGTTCCATGAGCAGCCAGTATTCTGAACATCATTCATGCACGCGATCTTTTTCTGATTAGTGTTTTGTGGAAAGAAGGATGGACAATTGGCGTACCGCGCAAACCGGTGGCCCGACAGTTTGAGCATTGACAGTAGCCAAGAACAAGGTCATAGCAGCGCCAGCTGCGGAGACCCCGATAGACTTCATGATGCAAGAGCCTGTGACAGATGACACAAGAGAAACAAGCCGAAGATGCGACGATCTGCGTTCAAACTGCGAGATTGAAGTGACAAGGAGATTGCAAAGATCAAGAAGGGATGCGAAAGACCTGCAAAACAACCATACTTATACATGCCTTTGCGACTGCGGGCATTCGAAGGGGGAGCTGCTACGCAAGCGTCTCATGAGTATCACAGCATGGTCGGACAGGTCACTGGACGCGAAGACCTCCGAGTCTGAGATATGAAGAAGTCCATGTTTTCGGCCCTTTCAAGAAGTCTCAAACGCAATTGAAATGACTCGAACTCATGAATCTGAGGGCACGGACTGCTCGAGGGGAGACAAACTCCTGGTCGACATCCGAATGAGATTGTTGTCTTCCGCGTATGCTGCAATCTCTCTGATAAGTGTCGACTCTAGTCCGTTGTGGTCGGGTTTCTAGCGATGTTTTGACACGTGCCAAGCCCGCGTCTGGGGCGTATAGCAAACCTATTATGTCTCATTTCAGCGTCACTAGCAACAAACTTCGTTGTACCTCAACGGTCTGCTTCAAGTGTGTTTGGTGCTTTGTCAGTGGTCGTGGCGGTGTCGGAACGTGATCATGCTGGTGTTTGAGGGAATATCTTCGCTCTTCGCTGACGAAGCCTGGCCAGGCTCACCGGATTCTACGTTCAAGTCGCGTATTCTCCATCAAGGAAATAGGTATAAGCAGGTTGTGAAGGTAGATACGAGCAACATCCGATTGCGTGTTCTATAGTTTTTCATAGTTCTTACCTAATCCGCTTCTGCAGCAGTCAGCGGAAGAGCCCGAGCTATGTGCTGACTCAGCGCAGTGAAAAGTTTCACGCCATGGTTGTAAAGAGATATTAACATACTACAGCAAGAACTTGGAATGGTACTCCACATGCTCGTCGGCGAATGACGACATGAAGTAGTAGCTATGATCATAGTCGGGCTGCATGCGTAGCTTGATGTTCTTCTCGACGCCAGCCTCTTTGGCGGCATCCATGAAGTTCTCCGGCAGTAGCTGCTTCTGTTTGTAGAAATTGTCGCCAGTACCCTGCTGTAATTAGCATGTGTGGCTCCCACCCCAATCGAACGATTACACACCACATCGATGAGCAAATCCAAGTCTTTACCCTTCCAGTTCTTCACAAGCTCGGTCGCGTCGTGCTCTTTCCACTTCTGCTGCTGATCTTCGCCGAAGTAGCCTTTGAATGCCTTCTGACCCCACGGAGCATTTATGGGGTTGGCGATTGGTGCGAAAGCGGAACATGACTTGTACTTTCCTGGGTTCCTCAAGAACTGTCCCGCCACCCTTTGTCAGTCCGGAGCAATGCGGTATACCTAGCCTAGCTAGCCACTCACCAGTGTCAACGCGCCGTGTCCACCCATGCTGTGGCCCGTTATGCTAACTTTCTGGCTGTCCAAGTTTTCGAACGACTCGAACAGTGCTTTCGGTAGCTCGTCGGTGATATACGTGTACATGTTGTAGCCTTTCGTCCAGGGCTCTTTCGTCGCGTCTACGTAGAACCCCGCTCCGCTGCCGAAATCGTACGAATCGTCCTCTCCCTCGATCTTCAGGCCGCCTGCAGGTCGGTATTATCGTCAGCACCCTAGCTTTCAGTCCGACCGCGAATCGGGGAACACTAACGTGGGCTTGTATCCGGATATACTACGGCAATGCCCTTCTTGCTTGCCATATGTTGGAAGAACCCTTTCTCGGAGCAGTTGTCGCCAGTGCAGGTCAGTCCGGACAGATAGAATAGCACTGGGATCTTCTTGTTCGACGTAGGCGGCATATAAAGGTTCAGATTCATCTCGCAATTGGTGCTCTTAGCTTTGTGAGAAAGCTTAAGAAGCTTGCCGCCAAATGAGGCGATCGTGGCATTGGTAGTGAAAGACATCCTGCTCGTTGTCTTGGAGCTCTGGAATTGGATTGAATTGAGTTGAATATTAGGATGTGGGAGATGGAGGAACTCAGAGACGTGTTTAGAGGTTGAAAGATTTCATGTCAACTCTGACGTCTGGGTTTCTACTGCGGGGCCTACTGCCCCACATCTGCCGGATCGGAACAAAGATTGGGCATTTCGCGACGGAATACGCAGAAAAGACTTGGCTTCCGCAGAACACGTACTAATTATTGAAGATTTTGAATGTGAATTGGGTATTGGGGTTTCGTAAAAGAGCAAAGAAGCATACTATACGAGATTCGCTCAATGTCGCCCGCTGAGCAGCGTCAGAGCACTTTTTGTGAAATATTCGACGCCGTGACCTGTGCAGGGCTTTTCCTGATGCCAACTCCTGAAATGCAGCGGAACAGTGTTCGGTTCGTACCCTCTAGAGCAGTTCTTCGCAAGTCCAATCTTCGTAGCTACAACCGACTGTGTGAGCGGATCGAGCATGGGCGCGGAGAGGTTAATCACTCACAAGCCATCGGGAAGATACCTCCTCACGATCAGGGGGATCTTCTTCTCTCGTAGCTCCTTGATAGCAATCTGGAGGGGATCCGTCTCTCCCTCGACGTCCACGAGCACAGGCGCATTTAGACTACGCTCAGAGGTTAGCCTCATGCAAATGCCCAGACAGCCGGGGGTTCGTAGATAACCGGAGCAGCTCATGAAGCATACCTGATCTGTAAAGCCCGGGTTCCCAAGACACGCGCCCGCTCATACTTCGTCATATATGGTGTGGTCTTGCGATCTTCCGTCTTTATCTTCTTCTTCTTGAGTGTGTCGACTGTGTTCTTTCTCTCCGCCGCTTTCGCTGCAGCAATATCACCGCTGTTGACTATATTACTTTCACCAGGTCCACGCTTAGCGTCTGGGTCTTCGGTGCCGCCTACATCCTCATTCTCGGCTTCTTGATCGTAGAATTCGGGTGCTTCCGGTTCGCTGAGATCGTCGAACACTTCGGGCTCCCTGTAAGAAACAGTACGTCAGTAGACGCTCACCACAATCCTGTTCCCCAAAAAATGTGTTAGACTGGTATGCATACTCCCCGAATCCGCCGGCATCGTCGTCCCCTCCGTAATCAGACATGGCGACGGTAGTTTCCTATGCGACCTTGACTGTAGGACGAGCACAGATAGAACGTCGTTGTGGAGAAACTCGTCCTGGCGCAAAATGCACAGGCGTGCTCGCGAAAGGTTTCATCATTCAGATTCAGTGCCAAGATCCTCGCTAGCGGAAATCCGGCGCATCAGCGCGCAATCACATGATATCTCGACTGCCATCTCGTCCGCATCGCATTTCAGATAATCACAACACACCCTCGTCGAGACCACAATAAAATAGTAGCGATTAGTGCCACAGCCGCCTCGTCCCGTCAATAAGACAAGTTTCGCTCGTACTTCAGATCTCGCTTCGGTGGCACCCCTCAAGCGCCATGACCCACGACTTGACAACAAGTCCAGCTGCGTACGCGAACGAAACTTCATTTGCAATATCTCGAACACAAAATGCTCGAACCTCCTGGTCTCTGTCTCTAACACTAATGGAGCACACGATGAGAGTAAACAGCACGTAGCATAGAATCGATCGGGACGTTCGAGCTTGCTTGGTATTGGCTCAGGGCTAGATATCGGAAGGAACGCCGGTTCCCATACCTCCAGCTATTGACCTGCTTAGATCTTGATCGCCTGTTCAAGCGCCTTTTGCTTCTTCGCCTGCCTAGCATTCGCCTTCGCACCCATGATACCACCACCCCAGTGCCTCCTGTGCTCCTCATACTTGTCTGAGAAGCCCTCCTTGACGGCGGAAACAAGCTTGGAGAGCTCAGAAGAATCCTCGGACCGGACTTCGGTGACGGCGAGGACGGATGCAGTCTTCTTGTGCACGACTGTCCCGAGACGCGCCTTGCCCTTGATGATGCCGTATGGGATGCCCATCTTGCGGCAGAGAGCGGGGAGGTAGACAACGAGCTCGATGGGGTCGACGTCGTTGGCAATGAGAACGAGCGCGGGCTTCTTAGCCTCACTGTTAAGGTTAGCAAAATGAAAAGAAATCCTCAAGACCTCGAAACGTACATCAACGCAACAACGTGGTTGAGACCGTACTTGACAACGTAGGGCTTCTTGCTGGCATCTTGCTTGCTCTTGCCCTCGCTGACTGCAGTAGCCTCCTTGGTCAACCTATCCTTCTTCTCGGCCTTGGTCTCAGGCTTGTATTTGTTGAGAAGCTTGAACGACTGAGCGGCGAGGTTGCGGTCGAGGGTGTTCTGGAACTGAGCAATCGCTGGCGGGACCTTGAGGCGGAGGTTGAGGATCTTCTTCTGGCGCTGGAGACGGACATAGGCGGGCCACTTCACCATGCGCGAGAGGTTGCGCTTGGGCTGAAGGTCCTGACCAATACCGAAGTTCTTAGGCCTCTTCTCGCTATATCGCCTGTCAGTCGTCGCATTGCGTGCGTGTCATCTAGAGCATACATAAGCTACGTGATGTTAGTATACAGCCGCTGTTACATGAAACAGATGCTCAGCTTACAGGGTTCTTCGCCTTCTTGGTCGAGCTGCCCGCAGGCTTAGCGCCAGGGAACTGGGCGACTACAAAATCGTTAGCAAATCTCCAGACACAAGTCGCACCAGGAGCAGCATATTGCTCACCTTTCTTGCCGGAGCCGGTTTTTGGTGCCTGGATCATTGGAAAAGAAGTCATCAGCGAACATGTCCACTAAGTTTCTGTTTCCTAAGAGACTAGCAGAGCGCATCGAGAGGTTCAATCTACGACGAGTCTGTAGCTCAAGGCTAACAACGCACAATGTGCGAGGTGTAGGTATGCGTGTATGGCACTTAATGCCTTGTCCTCCTCTTGCTTCAGTGACGCCATTCCTGTACGGCGCACTCAAGGCAGCCGGTGCTCCACGCACAAATCGAACATTATAATGACGCTCGCTCAGTGAAGAGAGCAGTAAGCTCTCGTGGCGCATTGGAGGTAGGCCGTCACCGAAGCTCAAAGGAAGGATGCGGCATCGAGGTTGGTGCGCAGAGCAGCCCATTTGGTGTAGGCATCAAGAGTACTGCCCTCGATCGGAAGCACTTAGACTCACCATCGTGTTGTCGGATCCTCGGTCGTAGTCGGTGGGGGTTTTCGTGGTCGGCAGATCAGAATTATCAGTGGGAGAAATTTGATGTAGAGGTGAAGGTGCACGAAACATTAAGCGAGGCGCTAACGATTAGGCTCGCCAAGTCTCCATATATCACGTGATATTGCTCTACCCTGTAGGTAGGTAAGATGTTTAGGTATATGCTCTACCACCTGTTACGGGGTTTGTGCTTTGAATGATCGCCGGAATTGTGTACACGTCCCAAGCTTGCAATAGGCAATTTGTATAAGCCATGCGCTATTTGTACATATCTAAGAGCGTGTCTCTATTGAAGGCTGCCTACGACTACCTTATGTATGCAGACGTTCCACACACAAACGCCTTCAATGCAGCTCCATGGGTATGCGATGGTACAGAATGCAAAACCAGGATTGCATCCATTGAATAGACAGTCACTGTCAGCAAATCAAAAGCTAAGAAATACGACGGTTCAACACTTTCTCCCTTAGGTTGATAGGCTTAAGCGAAGTAGCTCTTCCACAGCACACCCTCAAGGTCCTCTAATTGTTCGGGTTCGAATGCCTAATTACGTGTTAGCGCCTCACCTGGGCCAACGTATAGTTCCCCATCATGGAATGACTTACCTTAACATCCACGTGCCATGTATCCTGCCTTGTCTTCTTGAAATCTGCCAGAATAGTCTTTACACTCTTTCCCACCATTCCTGGATCACCAGCCGCCTTCAACGCCAGCGTCGCAAGTATGTCGGGCAGCCACTCCGGCGGTGGTGATGTGTATGGGAAAGCCTGCACAAGTGCACCGAGACCGAGCACTGCAGAGTGTCGCTTAAACTCGAGGTGCTTGACTTCTGGGCTGGGAGTTCCCACGCGCGACGAGCTTTCTACGGCCTTGATGCCCGTAGCTTTGCGCTTGGGTAGGGGGTTCTTGCGCAGCGTTTCGGCGAACTGCTTCTTTAGGGTGGTGATCGTCTTGGTGCGAAGCTCGACCGGGGAGCAGCGTATCATGCCCGAGAGCGTGGTGGCGGCACCGAGACGGACTTCGTGCTGGGAGTCGCCAAGCATGGCCGTGACGCAGTCGTACAGTGCTTGCCGTTGTGCTGCTGACAGGAGGAAGAGGCGACGGAAGTAGATGACCTGCATGTTGATGAGGATACGTAGGCGCTGGTGCCAGGACTTGGACTCGCGCCCAATCCGCGTGAGTGCTTTGATGAAGGCTTCGTCCTCGCCAGCGCGGGCGGGGATGTTTGGCATGTGGCGGAAAACATGGTAAGCGAGGGATTGCAGCTCAGGGTCTTCCTTGACATCCATCATATGGAGGAGCTCTTCAGTGAAGAGGTCTGGGAAAAACTTGGTAAGGTGAATGCAGTCATAGGAGCTCATTGTGGAATCCAGCCAGAGAAGGACAGTCTTGCTTCCTGCAGTGTATGCGGACTGCTCTTGCTGACCTGGCGTGCGTTCTTCGCGCCATCGGGCGATTTTCTTGAAGACAGTCGCAATGGTATCAGAAAACTCCTGAGTTGGCTGATACGGGCGGATACCGATTGATGACGATTGTTTTTGCGCTTCTAGTAGCGATTCGACATCTTTGTAGGACTCATGATACCGCGTGCGGTAAATCGTAGCGATGGTCTGGCCCATTGCTTCGCGCACGCCTTTGTAGGGGTGATCAAGATGCTGCATGAAGTCCTCCAACAGCGGTTTCTCTAGTTGGAAATGCCAACCAGCTTGGATAATAGCTTGATGCAGCGACTGGATCTTCGAGCTCTCTTTGAAGGCTGCATTAGATGACATGTCAAGTCTGAATGAGGCCAGCATATCAACAAGCGGCCACGCCCGTCGGGGATCCTTTCCCTGCAAAATGAGGTGTAGCAGGGTAGTCCAGTAGCCCAGGTTCTCTGGAGTCAAGCTATCTTTGAAGACGCCTTGAACGCGCGGAAAGACATACTCCCACACCTTGATGCGAGGCTCGGGCTTTAGATCTGGTGCACACGCCAGAAGTGCGCCCAGAATTTCTGCGGTCGCTCGGTGCTGATGCTTGTCGGTACCATCACCATAGACTGACTCCGTCAAATCTTTGATGTCTTCCCATGTAGCAACAGTCATCCCATCGAAGAGCAGCTCGAACGCGTGAGTAAGCAACAACGCGCTCGATATGCGGAAGCGGTCTGCCGATTGATCTCGAGGTTCCTGCTTCATGTACGCGAAATATGTAGAGAACCAGTGACGGTCCAAGATACTACCAATATGTTTACGGACCTTGATCTCAATCTCGTCGTATGCCATGCTCGGCGGATTTGTGATGAATGCGGACATTGTGTCTTTCCATACTAGCCAGCCTGGATGGTCGTAGTCGACGTAGTAGTCGGCCTCCGGTTGTGCGAAGCTAGCAAGGAACTTGTCCGTCCACCTATCATCGTCGCGGCCGGTCTTCACTTCGATGCGATCAGGAAGCTTTTCCTCATTCAACAGGAACTTCTTGTAGTCGTGGTTTGACAGGCATCGAGTGTCGACTACAGCGAACACGCCCGTTAGGGAGCTGCTATACAGAGCGCGCAGACTTGGATGAGGATCTATCGAACCATGAGCGACGAGATCGATCAGCTCTTCCGAGGCAATATGGTCGAAGCGCATGCCGAGAGTCATGACGATAGCAGCCGTACGGCTCGCGGTCTTCCAATGCGACCTCTTCGCTAGTCGCGTAAGCTCTTTGGCCAGATCAGCTTTCTTTGCCTCGATCCTGCTCCGCTTGTTCTTAATCGACCCCTTCTTCTTGGCAATTGTGGAATTGATGGCCTCATCTTCCTCGGCTTCAACAGCAACCATGATGGATTGGACCGTATCCTGGTCGAGTATGACGAGGCGCTCCGACGACTTGCCCATGTCCATGATTTGATAGGTCGCGTTGGAAGCGAGCTTCTGAACCGAAGGTTTGTCTGCTCCCGTAACTTCGATGAACGCCTTAATCAGACGAGGAGTAAACCTCCAGTCTCGACCGATAGTCTTCGCCAGACTGCCGAAGAGGAGTGAGAACATAGCACCCTTGATACGCGCATAATCCATGTCTTTGAGAGCTTCCTCTAGCGCGTCAAGGAGAGGCGGGATGACAAGAGGTCTGGCACTGATGATGCATTTGACAGCAGACTCGTTAGCAGATTGAGCAGTCCGGCGTATCTCAGTGTACAGTGACACGCTGGACTTGGCCAAATCCAGTAGCAGCATCTTGTCCAGAGGTGTATACGGCCTTGGATTTGCGTTATGACGAAGACGCTGCAGATGATAGACGTTGGCTCTGCGCACCAGCAGTGATCTTGGGTACTCCTTTCTGAGACCGCTACATTTATAGGGAGCTATGTCAGCTGCAAGAAGCCGTGTAACCCGGTCAAGAACGTGCGCGGATCGCTCAATGCCCACGTCAATGAACCATGAACGATATGCATTATACAGCGAGCTGAAGCACTGCACGTCGTCCATCTGTCTCTCTGCCAGGAAGCAGTGAACACGGTGGAGAGTTTCTCCGGCCTCTTGCCGCAGCGCATGAATAGATTGGTATTGTTTCCCACCTCGCTCCAGTGGATAGCCCGTGCCGTACTGGAATGTAGGTTTGACCTCTTCGTCTTCTGCCTCGCCCAAATCAGTCTCGTCGTCGTCGTCTGCCTCCACACCGTTGACTTGTATGTCCATTTTGTCACTGTTGACACCGTCCGTCGTCTTACCGTTGCGCTTGTCAATATCCATCTCATTACTAGCGGCAGACTCGGTCTCGTAGTGGGGATCGAAGAGCACTGAAACGCCCGACACGACAAGTCGAAGCAATCCAAGGTTGCGTGAGACTTCGTCTGACCAATCTTTCCCAGTACCGTCACGCCTGACAGGGGTATCTTCACCCGTTAGATCCTGCAGTTGCTTCATGGCCAGTCTCATTTGCCGCTCGTATAGATGAATGGAGAAGTCAATCTCTTGCTGAGTGGGCACATGCCATTGGACGCTGATCTGCTGCGGATCAGGGATTTTGCCCCAGTCTTTGCATGTTAGCCCGCGCTTCAGCTCAGACTGTTCATAGGTTGAATAGTCCACGGTGTAGATGACGGTGCAGTTGAGGAGAAGGTGATGAACGAAGTTGGATACGTGCACAGTCGGAATGCCCTTGCATTTCTCCTGCATGTATATCGCAATATCGAAAAGCTCGTCCTTCCAACCGACAACAGCTTCGCCAACATGGACAACACACATGCTAAGAAGACTGATGTTCCATACGAGGGCTCGGTCTCGAGGATAGACATCCGATCCCGTCGTCCTTGTGGATGCAGCTCCGTTATCATCGATCTCCGTCCGAATAGCAGCAATAAGTTCGGGGACCAGACGCTTCAAGGCCTTTCGCGGGTTTATCTTGACGAGCGCGTTGCAAATGAAAGCCATGGCATCGCGAGCTTGATGTATGACATGGTTGGTCACGAAATGAGCGATCTTGTTGAGTGCGATATCGTAAAGCTCTGGAGAGAGTGCAGACAGCAGAGGCGTGAATGCAGCTGGTAGAGTATTGATAACGTTCTCTTCTGGTGATCCGCTTCTCACGCGTGATGCATCTGGAAGGTTCTCCAAAAGCGTGAAAACACGACCCAGGAATGAGATCAAAAACTCAGAAAGCCCAGTCGTCGAGGAGCGCAGTATGGTCTCTTCTTGCTCATCCGTGAGCTCGGCGTCATAGTCAAGCTCAAGGCCAACCGTGTGCTCCTCCAGTCGATCGACCTGCTCGGTGATCCACTCGATCGCAATGCCAGTGCCAAGGACATCTTCCCCTGGAGTGTCAGCTTCATCCATGCGATCGTCGTTCCCTGCAGTGTCTGAGGAATCTTTGGTCGGCTTTTCCTTAGTCAAGTCGTGTAGCGGAACGTTGTAGCATACTGCCTGGATGTATGCTAGAGTATGCAGTGTCTTGTCCAAGTCATTTGGGTCGATGCCCGGCAGTGCTAAACCAAGAAGAGTGGTAACGTGACAGCGGAAGCCCTTGGTACGTGACATCACCCTTGTAAGCATCTGCAATGACCGGATGGCAGAAATGGTTCTGTGAACCTCGACAAGACCTTTCATCGCCGGATAGATGCGCTGCAACGCGCCAGGCAGTATCAACTTGGGCTCCAAGTAAGCGAGGCTCTGCAGCGTAGATAAAGAGTAGTTCACGGCGGTCCCACTCTTTGCGAAGATGCCCATGAAAATGACCTCTCTCAGGCAGAGCACGAAACGCTCTTTGACCGCGTCGTTGAGCTTTCTTTCGGGTGGGACGTCCATTTCGCCGCTATGCTCTCGGTTCCATCGCATGACGAAAAAATCAGAGAGGTAAAATACAAGCTGCGATAACGTTTTCGTCCAACTGCCAGAATTAGAGGGATGAAAGAATGTTTCTACCGCTTGTATGAGGCCTTCAAGATTAGCCAGTATTGAGTTGGGATTGTCAAGGCAAGCTGGAGACAATGACATGATTATCCACCGAGCAATATGGTGTGCCACAGGGTGCTTCCTGTGATCTCGATCGAGCATGACTGCCAAGCCAGCTGAATAATCGACCAGAGTGCTATACGCGGAGCTCGCTTGACCCACAGGAATCTCGAGCAAGCGTAGGATTGCGGTGAAGATGAGGGATGACTGCTCTTCTGTGAAGATGCCATGTTCTGACCACGGTACATGCTCGGACGACAAAGAATCTCTGGCCATCCTGGAGAGAATGTCAAGGAACTGTACATCGAACGATTTGGACCGGTTCACGAGAGACCAGAGATGGAAGAAAGTCGGGAGAAAGTATTGAGCTTGCAACTCAGTTTGGTCTTGTGGACCGGGATATGTTGGTAGGAGTAGGTTGAGCAGCCCCAGAACGACGTACGCGCCCTCCGCGAAGGAAGTGCTGAAGAAAGGAAGGAACTCTTGGAGCATGGTGGGGATGTCTTTTGGATCGAAGTAGATCTGGGCGAATGTGCACATCTTTGTCAGAGTGCGGATGTTACGCTTGCTGTGGGAGACTGATGCCGCATTTGCCTCAGTAGGAAGGACGAACAGCTTCAACTCCTTGAACAGCGGCCGCCAGTCCAATACGATGTCTTTCCCTGGGCGTAGATAGTGCTTCCTTTTCGTCAAGACCATGAACATGCTGGCGAAGCGCTCGGCCACAAGATAATCGAGCCCAGGAGCTAGCGCCAGCTCGTAGTATAGCTTGACGAGCTTGACTCTTGTCTCCCGCGGCATGTCGAACTTCAACGAAAGCCATCCTCTTATCTCTCTTGTCCAGTGTACCACACCCGGTGCAAAGTCTCCCGCTGACACCGCCACGTACAGCTGCTTGATGCATACGTCCAGATTCTTCTCCCTGTCGACCTGATCTTCCGTCTGGTATGGTAGATACTTGAAATATGGGAATGTTCGAGGGCGGCTTCGACCGGGATGCTCTGCGTCATGACCGTTCATGCCGTTTGTATTTTCTCGCCAGCCGCCAGGTGAAGTAGCTCGGGAGATGTCTTGAGCACCATTACCAGCGACGGAGCCTATTAGGTCCGCAATTCGGTCGTGTGATGCCATGGTGGCGGTTGTGCTACCTTGCCGCCACTATCGTTGTTGCCGGAAGGGTAGAGATGGAGCGTTTTGAGAGCGGCGCAATTGAGAGCTCATCAGCGCAAGGTGTCGAGGCCTAACGTTGGTATAGCGAGAAACTCGAGATTTGGGAATGGATTAAGCAGGCTGTCTCTGTACCACGTCGGGCAATAACCTAGCCGAGGGCAGAGGACAATGTGTTGGCGGTTGTCGACAATGTGTTACGAAGTAGTCCCCAACACTGCGATTGAATCGGGAGAGTGAAACTGCAGGATGCTTCAAGCCGTCAGTCACACCTGCATCTATCCGCGCGGAGTGGTTCACGTACCTGTCGGCGACTACCTTACCTGGGTAAGGTAGAGGTACTGTATCGCCTGGGTGACAAACGGAAGCTATGACCTCGAAGCGCGCTCATGCACAGACGACAGGCGCGGTTGGATGACTTCTTCGCCTACAGCCTTCAACGAGCAATTAAATTTGGGGGTGATTGCAGGATGGCAGAGAGCTGGCTTTGTGGCACTCAGAAGCAGAGTATTGCTGATTCATAACCCAGAGTGTGTCGTCCTTTGGTGCATTCGACAGTTACGCACCAGATACTTTAAGCACGATTATACGCCAGGCAGAGAGAGTACGCAATCGAATGTGGAGAGGCAAAGAAGGTAGACGAACATTCCTAATCAGTCAGCACATCACGTTGCCGTCCATTTGTTCTCGCCGTCCGCAGTCTACATATCGTTCAAGCTTCACTTTAAGCCATCATTTTCAGGCAGGTGAGGAAGCGCGTACGCGACGCCCCAACACGCGATGGCCCAGAAGAAGCAACACCCGATACAGCTCGCCCTCTTCCCATCTGCATCGTCATTTCCCATATGCGCAAGTAATCCCTAATCGTACTTGCAGCCCGATATCGACTGAATTCTAAACCTCCAATATCTCTCCAATCAGCGTGCAGTCGTCTGGAATAGTACGCCTACAGCATCCAACCATGTCCTACTACGACATCGACGCCATCCTCACCGATGCCCAAAAGGTGCCCTGCACCTTCGAAATCACAGTCCCAGGTCTGGGCTACATCGACGGCAACGCA
>Ga0160429_1000950_pt1 | contig 17849 bp, 19 predicted proteins | sample SolpanmetagenomR_FD_108199 | JGI IMG/M metagenome (GOLD analysis project Ga0160429, IMG submission 108199) | Solar panel surface microbial communities from Lawrence Berkeley National Laboratory, California, USA - R | ecosystem: Engineered > Built environment > Solar panel > Unclassified ...
AGAAATGACCTTTGGGGTTATGAATTTGTGGAGTATACTACTTTGTGTCTTATGTGATGTCTTGTGCACGCTCTGCGAAAATGGGGTTAGTCATTTCCTGGTGCCTCAGCTATATCACGGACTGAGCTCTACCCAATTCGCTTTGAAACAGTCTTGAGAGCAGAAGAATGACTCTTTGCCCATCTTCTGACATGTTGGGCATTGTAACGTCGTAGCCTCTTTGCTACATCCCATACATCTTTTGTACATCTTGAGTAGGAGTGCGCCTAGGCTCCAACGCCAAGAATGTGGTGATTGTCGAACGAGCTGAGTTGTGCGATCTGTCCGTCTAGTGAGTCGCAAGTAGGCACGCAAGCGTGATAGGGAAGACGTCTTTGAATGGTGATGCTAAGACATCAAAGACAAAGACAAGTGCGTACAGTAATCAAAAGATTGATGGCTAGCGCACGTGACCAACTTTAAGTGTGTTAAGGGCTTGGCAACGCGTGCTCGCGTCCAAACCTCATCTGGCCGTCGAGGCCAACATTGTCGCAACAACAGCCTCCCGCCTTCGTTCGCTGGCGAAAGGGTGCGCAGTTGTAGGAGTCTGACCACACAGTATGCCTCCGCTAGCGAGACATGTCAGAAGCTCCTTGCTGAAGAATGGACCACACCGAAGCGAGCCAGCACCACAGCCACAAGCAGAGGTCATATCTGATCCCGAAGATTATGAACGAGAACCTGAGTCTAGTGATGACAGTGATCACGGTCGTAGTGCGGACATACCACCTGGGTTTCCAAATCGCAATGTCCAGCAAGAAGTCAAGCCCAAGCGCACAACCATAGCTAGTAAGCCAAAAGCAGCGCCTCGGCGAGCAGCAAATCCATTGCTGCGGAAGCCCGTAGGCACACGAGTTTCAAGAGGAAGCACAGCGGCTTCGACAGGGGATAAGAGGGATCGAAAGGGCGATAAGGTTGAATGGAGCGATTTCAGTGACATCGATGACAGCGAGCTCGTAAATCCTCAGTCAATGCCAGTACCTGCCAAGAATATACCATCCTCAAATGAAGACGCACTAGAAAACGCTGTATTCAGCAGCCAGTCGCGTGCTTCGCAGCAAAAGAAATACGGAGGATCTCAAGGGGCGACCTCAAATATACATGCAGATCCCAGCACAACTACAGCTTCGACTAGGAACAACAAGAAAGATCAGAAACCTGCTAAACCTATCTTTATCATGCGGGAGGGTCTCGGTGGATCATCTGTACCACCTTCTGGGCCTTCCTTTATCACGCCCAACCTAGAAACAACCACATTACGTGACACAGATCGAAATACTGCAGTATTTCGGCTGCCACCACGAACACCGCCTCGCTCAGCAAAACTCAACGAAACTAGTTGCCCATCTTCACCTCTCACCATTTTCACATCAGACCTCAGCACGCCACCACGGTCTCCACCACTCGGCGAAAACGACCTACTGACATCTCCATCTTCTCCTTCATCTTCAATGACTTCCAAAACAATAGAGTGTCCGCTCTGTCGAACAGTTGTTAGCAGGACTCTTTATGACGAATTTCTGGCCGACTTGGGTCGTAATCGGATGCGCGTGCGCGACAAGTTACGCTTCTGTAATCTTCACAATGCGACAACAGCTAAGGATAACTGGAATAGATCAGAATATCCGACAATAGACTGGAAGAAATTGCCAGGAAGACTTGAGGGACTAGATTCTATTGTTGCCGACATACTGACACGCCGGATACATTCGACATACAGAACAGCACTGCAGAGTGCTGTTGCGGACGACAAAGTCAACTATCGACATGCTATGCGAAATCCTGAAGCACAAGCTAGGGTTCCCATTGCCAAAGTTGTCGACAACGCTGCCTTAATTCCGAACTCGAGCACCGACCCAACGCCAATCAGTATCGCTTCATCGCAAGCCCAAGATGATGAGTCCAGTACCTTCAGTTCAACGGGCTATTATGGACCTCGCGGTAGTCGAGCAATCTTGGATCACGTCATGTCCTCTCCTTTAATCTCGCAACAGCTTCGAGAAGTCAGCGCGAATGAGGAATTGTTCAAGCGTGTGGGAATAGCATATTTCCTGCAGGTTGTGATTGTGCCGGAGATTGCTTGGAGGCTAATTAGAGAGGACATGGGACTGGGCGGTGATCAGCGAATGAAGAAGAGGAGGAGCGGTGATACGGAGCCAGAAGAAGGTGAGATACGAGCAAAGGAAATATTGCTTGAAAGCAAGAAGGTTGGAGAACTAGTCAATGGCGGTGATGAAGAAGATTTGACTGAGATTGCCGCTCCCGAGCTTGATGACGACGCTGTGTACCTGAGTGACTGATCTGGCACGGGGCCTTTGGATGAAGATGATGTCTTCTTCGGCTGAACCATCCTATTATTGCTATCATAATGATGGATATAGTTGTAGCTTACGCAAGCAGAGCACTGTATACTTTAAACATTTAACACGCAAAAATGCAGATGGCATATCGTGCTGCTGAATCTAAATGACCATCTGCTCTTCCTCCTCCCTGACCCCAAAAACGCCTTCGCAATGCGGGAGAAAAGGTTCATTGTCCTCCACACCACCGCTCAACCACTTATGCAATAACGATCTCCCCTAAAATGCCCTGCACAGAACCAAGCCCCCAATCCTCCTCTCCACACAATCCCTCGCCTCCATCACTCCCCTATCCGTACTCAAAAACAAACACTCCCCCGGCCTCGTCAACCCCTTCACCCACTTCGCCTTCCTTCCCCTCACAATCCTTTCCAACTCCCTGAATCCAACCATCACCCTCTTCTTTGGCTTGCTTTCACTCTTCATCTCGCTCAGCACAGGCTCGTTATTCCAGTACTTCATCCCCAGCCATAGTCGTCGACTCGCTACGTTTTCTTGTGTCACTGTTGCTTCTGCGGCTGCGGCGTCGTCGGTGGCGTGTGGTAGTGAGGTAGGTGTGAGGAGGAGTGGCGGTTGGGGACCGCCCCGGGTGACAGTGGAGAGGAAGCCGGCTTTTTGCAAGGAGAGCGCTAGTGCGAGGTTTTGATTTGTGGAGGGAATGGAGGTTAGGCCGAGACGGGCTTTGGAGGCGTTTTGCAGGTGCGAGCAGACGTTTGCTAGGTTTACGAGGGACATTGTTGTGCGTGGAATTGGTTGACGTTGGTGTTGGTGGTGGTGTGCCTCGATGGGCGGGTTCAGGAGGAAGGTTTGGTGCTGGTGTGGCGCGAGGAAACGTTGGTTCTGTATGGGTGAGAAGTAGCGAGTGGTGGGATGTTGACAGCGGATTACTTTGTTGGTGGTATAATGTTTTTCAGATGTGTTTCAGATTGATCTTCCAAAAACTGCTGACGGAAGTATCTCCGAGTCATAGAGTTGGCAGGTTAGTTGAACTTGGTGAACATATGTGTTTGTCAACCCAAGTTTGCACGCACCCTAATATAAGTCTCCATGAACATGTCCGATGAGCGACTGTGAATGTGATTTTTTTCGGAGACGATGTAAATGTTTCGCTCTAGAGGAGAAGAAGCTGGTAGCAAGAGGTAAAAGTGTGTTTCAATTAGGATTCTAGCACGTAACAAGCAAACCTAGTAGATCAAAGTGCTTCAGCTCGACCAAAAAGTCATCTTATCCAAGCATTCCACTCTACCCAAGCTGCGAAACCGCCAAAACAAAGCGTCAACATTGCATAATATTCAAGGATCATCCACAACGCCAAGCTCCTCCAGCAGCATCTTCTCCACATCCGTCAATGTCCACTCCTCGATATGTTTCTCGCCTTGCTTCTTTCCACCACTAACGTCATCAGTGGCATCATCAACCATCACCCAGCGCCATCCTTCCACTCTAGGGTCCCACTCCATAGCCAATATCTCTTCGCCATTGTTGTCCCAGTTGCGAAGCCGATCAGGCGGATCTGCAGAGTGATACAATCTGTATGCGTCGAGGGCTGGAGGATCATAGTACATGGCTTGTGCGGTCTTTTTCGGCGGCGTTGTTTTGGAAGTATGTTTGTGGTGTGGGTGTAGGTGGATGTTCCAGGGTGTGTAGGTGCGTGCGGTTTTCAGATACGGATATTGTTGATGGTATGCCTCGTCGAGATGCTCAGCATCATCCGAGGGAATTTGTGCAGAAGGTCCTTGAGCTCAAGTTATTGGTGGGAAGAAAGATATATCATGTGTGCTGGAGACAGTAGCAGATGTGTTTGCCCAGAAGATGTAGACGTGGCTTGCCCAGCCTTTATGGTAGCAGAAAGCAATTTTGTTTTCATATCAAGCCCAGTCGAGGACTAGAATGCGGACTTGGTAAAGGCGGCAGGTGCGTTCGAGGCCGGTATGTCCCGTCAACTTCAGCAGTAGCAACATGATGGGGATGCAGGTGATTGACTGCGCGACGTGTGCGAACAGAAGGGTGAATATACTCATTTGTCTGGAGCAGTGGTCGCTTCGGATTGCTTCCAACACGATAAAACCGACCAGGCGTGCGTGGTCCCAGTCCACCATACTTGTTGATCGCGCCAGAGCCATCGACGACGTCGTATATTGAGCCCAAAGCCCAACCTGTGGGATGTCGTGGCAGGGATGTCTGCTTTGTCGGAGAAGCCGCTATCTTCTTGTCTCTTAGGAGACGTGCACGACGGTAAACGTCGTGCTTGCGCTTTCGTGCTTCCTGTCGACACCAATGTAGATAGTCATCGTCAAATTCGAGGCCTAGTTCTTGCAATTGGCCCACCATCCACATCAGAGCAAGTTCTGGCAGACTCTCATCGTCTACACTGCCGCCAACGTTGCCATGAGATCCTGGAAACCACGTCTGGCGAAGAATACTAGTACTGACGTCCCGCGATGGCGGGATCTCCCACAAAGTTGGTGTAAATGGCTGCCGGATTTCGTCCAGCGCAAGCGCATGTAGAGAAGCGTGTCCATTTGGCACGATGTAGTTGTCTACAAATTCGAGATGAATAGCCTTATCGAAGTGGCGGAGAGTGGCGTTGAGGAGAGCGCCGATAGGTCGCGTTGCCTTGTGGAAAACCAGACGTGGAATACCACGCGTACCTACTGTGTCCCAGCATGCGACTGCCTTGATTGGAACGTCGTGTCGAGTGAGTCCGTCCTAAAAACACTCAGCGTCATAATACTCAATTGCACATTCACAAGCATATATCGAGAAGTTATTGTGCATATGTTGAGTAGTGCGAATCTGCTTCCACTTTAAACACTTTACTAGTGTATCGTGCTTTGTCTTCTTGTAAGGCATTGGACCAATTGGTCCATTCCTTGAACTTGGAACGATTCTTGTGTACCCAATCTTCGAAAATGTCATACCAATACTCCTAGAGAAATTCAGCTAGGTAGAAAGAAGACAACCGCTGTAGAGGAGAGGGCAGTATCCTCTGACAGTAAATAATGTGCTTGAGCAAAGACACATGACGAAACGCAGCCCTAACGAGCTAATGCAAGCAAGCGAGGCTCGGGTAGAGGATAAGATAGTGTATCTAGTACGTGTGTGGCAGAACTGGCTTACAAAGATAGTCTCGAGTATACCCAAGCCATACCAATCCGTCAGCGAGAAAATATATTGGCCATTAGCGCGTGAGAGATTGGGGCTGAAAGCTGGGCACTACTCTTTCGCCAGCTGCTGCGACTCATTCATCCAGCATCGTTGTAGCTGCCTGTAGCTCTGACCCGATTTCAACAGTTTCGCATAAAACGCTCAGATAATATCATCGCGCTTGATGTCAATAAGATAGCGATGGTGTACCAATAATAATGAGGGTGAGGTTGGAAAGACAAGAGAAGCCGAGCCAAGACAGCCACGTTTCGCCAAGCATTCGCAATCGTAAGGCGAACCTCCTTCTGTCCGAAAAGTTTGCCAGAGAAGATGACAAAATGCCAGAACAACATTCTATATGACTGCCTAGACTAACCGTTCCTAGTGTAGACGGCATGAGAACCCAGAGGTGCTGCACGAGACGATGAGTGATATCATACACAATTGGAGGAGGTCAGATGTACTTCCACCAATGTACTCATTAGGAAAACGGTCGAGGGACAACAAGCTTTCCAATGGCGACCACCGCCCCCTTCCAGCTCGAGCTCGAGGATAAGCTAGTCGCGCGAGGTGCTAAGCCACTCGCGGTGTCCCGTCGTTGCGTTTTCTGCTTCTCTGACCTCTGTGATCTTCCCGCGCTTACTGTCTACCACCCTTCTATTTTGATCGACCATACGCCTCTGCCGTCGCCAGCAGTATGGCCCCATTAAAGGTTCCAAGCAGTGGAGGTCCTCCTTATACTCCGTCGCAGCCAGCCTCGTTAGATGGACCTCGATTTCTCAAATGGATTCGCCGGAGTCGTAGTGATATCACTTCAGCAAAATCTACGAGACAGACCACCATCCCTGCTTCCACAGCACCAGTGCATACTATTATGGCTCATCCTACAAGTCCTCCGTCCAAGCAAGTCAACGGCTCGAACGGTCACCATGCGTCTCCGAGCTCGAGCAATAACGATCATGTCAATGACAATGCGCATGTCAATGGTGTGACCAATGGCGATAGTCAACATCTAGTACCCTCGACTGTGCCATTGCGCAGACTCTCCAAGCTGAAGACAGTTCACCCTACTGGTATCAATCGGACCAGTTTGAACACACTCGAAAAGCTCTTGAAGTCAATTGATTCACTTCACAGCCTTGTCAATACAGTGCTCAGTGATGACCTCTACGCAGATCTACCCGTTGATGACCCGAATGCGCTCAACGCAGGCATTCTTGGTGACCTTGCATGCTTGCCTGGCCACCTACAAGACGATCTGAGATGGATCTGGAAGCAAGTACGACTCAAGATGTTCAACGACGAGCTGATCGACGACAGACATGAGCGAGTAGTACGTACATTCCCTTTTACCAAGCCTTTGCTATAGATATTGACATGAGGTATTCAGCTGGAAACCACCGTCAAGCTGCTCTCTTCATTACCGAGTGACTCTAAATTTCAGATCAAAGTGACAAACGATTTTGTTGGCCAGCTCTATAACCAGCTGCCTCATCCGCCATTGACACACCTTGGTACTCGACCGATGTGGCATCAGGAAACTAATGTAGCGCCTCCAGTAGTTGGCCTGACACATCCTACTACATGGCCTATAGACAAACACAGTGAGCAAGAAAATTCGAAAGTGCCTCTGCTCATGGAAAGTTCAGAAGACTATGTTTTTCACCATGAATGGCGATATCGCACAGCCGATGGCTCGAACAACGTAAGCATAACTATGGTAACAGACTAGCTATCACTCACTTCCTCTTGCAGAGCAGGATTAGTCCGCATCTCGGTCGAGCTGGAGGCCCATATGCAAAGACCGTTACGGCCAAAACAATACTGCCTGCGGATCTACCAGATCCAGAATTGGTATTCGAGGGTAAAACTGATCACGTTTGAGCTGGACACACTGGTCAAAAGCTGATGGTTCTTTTAGAGCTCATGGCTGCTGAAGGTCCACGAGATGGATCCGGACGTCGTGATCATCCGGCTGGTGTCTCGAGCATGTTGTTCTACCTTGCAACAATCATCATTCATGGTAAGCACATGATGCTAGACGATGACTAGTAGACGATTGCTCAATGATTGTCGTTCTAGACTGCTTCCAGTCATCTCCAAGAGATGCGAATACCAATACCACCTCGTCATATCTTGATTTGAGCCCACTGTATGGTAAGGATGGCAAAGAGCAACAGACTGTTCGTACTTTCGAGCGTGGCATGCTCCACAATGACACCTTTGCCAATTTCCGCATTTGTGGCTTCCCTCCTGGTGTGTCTGCTCTGCTCATATGCTTCAATCGATTTCACAACTATGTAGCTGGACAGCTATATGAAATCAATGAAGGAGGTCGCTTCCGCGGCGCAAACGAGGATCATGACCTCTTTCAGACAGCAAGACTGTAAGTATAATCTAGAGGCGCTCGTTGAATACCTCCTACTGACATGCTTGATAGAATCACCACTGGGCTCTACGTCAACATTATTCTAGTGGACTATGTACGCACTATTCTGAATCTTCAACGCACAAATTCGCCCTGGAGACTCGATCCACGTCTCAACGCTGACATCTACGACCCGAGGAAGACTCCGGAAGGTATATAGTACAGCATTCAAGGTCTTTGTCGATGTTATTCCTAACAACACTTCAGGATTTGGTAACCAGGTTTCTGTCGAGTTCAATCTCCTCTATCGCTGGCACTCTGCTACGAGTAAAAGGGACCAGGAATGGACCGAACGGTTGTTTGAATCAGCCTTCGACAAAGCTCGTGAAACTGCTCGTCAAGAATCTGCCAATGAATCTTCTGGCCATCCTCAAACATCGCTGCCAGACTCGATTTGGGATTTGACAGACAAGCACTTAATGACCATTGGTCATGCATTCAAGGACGAGTATCCACTAGACAAGCCTAACACATGGAAGCTTGATGGACACGAGCGTGACGCTAAAGGTCACTTCGATGACAAGTTCCTGAATGAACTCATCACGTCCTCGACGGAGGACCTCGCAGGTATGTGATTGCTAATGATTCATTTACTCTCAGGCACCTATCTGACATAACCAGGGGCATTCGGTGCACGTAATGTACCCCGAATCATGCGTTGCGTCGAGATGGATGGCATTCGAAAAGCAAGGAACTGGAAGGTCGCAACATTGAACGAATTTCGTCGATACTTCAAGTTGCAACCGCACAAAACCTTCGAGTCTATTAGCACGAGGCCGGGAGTTGCAGACAGTCTCCGGGCCCTGTATGGCGATCCGGATCATGTTGAGCTCTATCCAGGCTTGGTCGCTGAAGATGCCAAGGAAGCTGAAGATCCTGGATCCGGGTAAGTTCTTAGCTCTAATAGTTCTAATAGTTATCTTACGCTGAGAGTGTACTAACAAACTAAAAAAGACTTTGTCCTGGTATGACAATTGGCCAGGCTATTCTTGCAGATGCAGTCAACCTTGTGCGTGGAGACAGGTTCTACACGGTGGTGAGTAAAACATCGAGGTTCGAGGTGTGATGATTCGGACTATTGCTAAAGCAAAACAGGATAACACTGCTGCCAACCTGACGAATTGGGGTTGGACGCTTATTCAGCCAGACACGAACGTTGCAGGAGGAGGAGTCATGCACAAGCTGCTTATGAAGGCGTTTCCCAATTTCTACAAGGGCAACTCTGTTTATGCTTTGTATCCATTTACTGTCCCCGAGCAGATGATGAAAGCTCTGAAAGACCTCGGACAAGAAAGCGATTTCGATAAACGTCCACCTTGTTACAAGCCTTTGTGGTCTGCCCAGGTTACAAGTTATCAAGGCGTCAAAAGGATATTGCAGGATCACGACAATTTCCATGTACCCTGTGAGTCCATTATGTATGACGGAGGAGACAAAGCAGATATGCTGACAGAACACACTAGGGGGACCACACATCAAGCTGATTACAAAGAAGAACTTCATGCTCGGTGGTGATACGCCTTACGACTTTGCACAACACAAGCAGTGGACATCAGCAATGTACGGCAGTCCAGGTGAACAAAAGCGACAAATGCGCAAGTTGTTCGAAACGATCACTGTCGATCTACTCCGAGAACGGACACATAAAACACGGCATGGATATCAAGTCGATGCAATTGCGGAGTAAGCCAATGCTATATACAATTTGACCATATACTAATCCGCTATCACCAGGATTGGCAATATAGTCTCAGCACAAAGTGCGGCCCACTTCTTCCACGTCCCACTCAAATCACATCAACATCCTCACGGCTTGGTTACACCACAGCAATATTTCACAATCATGTGCATATGCTTTGCCTGGGCGTTCCTCGACATTGACGAGTCCAAAGACTTCTCACTGCGCCTGTATGCCACCGAGGCGGGCAAACAATTTACACCTATTGTCAGGCTTGGTGCTATAGCTGCGAAGAATCACAGGCTGGTTGATTTGCTTCATCAATTCCCATATTTCAAGGATATTAATGATATGACAAGCTCCTACGGGGCACAACTCATTCGCAAGCTGCTTGCAGATGGCAAGACGATCGATGAGATTACAGCAGAGCTGATACCTATGATGACTGGCATGGTCGGCACACATGCACAAGCCGTGAGTTGATGCTCTTTGCTTATTGAGACTATTGGTTAACATGTTTTCCAGTTTGCACAAATGCTCGATCTTTTTTTTACCAAAGAGTATTCCCATCACTGGGAGCACATCCGGGAACTCTCACAATCCGACGATGACGAAGCCTTTGAGCAACTTGAAAGATACGCTCTTGAAGCCAGTCGTTTATGCCCTGCAGGATTCGGCCTATTCCGTACAGTAGCACCTGAATCTGCCAATGTATCCGGCTGTGGAGAGGATGGTTCGCAAACTTGCGACACCAAGGAAGGTGACACTATTTTCGTCAATTTTGTCTCTGCAGGAAGAGACGCTACAGTCTTCGAAGACCCTCTGAAGATCAAGCTCAATCGACCGTACGAGCTATACATTCAACAAGGCATAGGCAAGCACACTTGCCCTGGAAAGCGCATCACACCAGTGGCCATGGCATCTATGCTGCGCGTCTTTGCTCGTCTCAAGAACCTCAAGCCCATCGCAGCACCTTACCACAATGGACCTAACGGTGAAGAAAGCTACCTGAAATGGAGGGTCCTTCCTGGCACACCATTCCGTGTGTATATGCGTCCAGACGGAAGTGATGACTGGCCTTTCCCCACTACGTTAAAGGTGTCGTTTTCAGCTTTTGATCCGGACGATAATAGGATGTTCAAGTGTGATATGCCGCACGAGGAGAAGAAAAAGGCAAATGGTTCGTGGTGGCCACCACACTTCTTTTGAATAAGATAGACTGTAAAGCAACAAGTGGGTAGACTGGGGTGAGAGGGATTTCTAAGTCTTCTGTTTGTATAATAGTTGCGAGAATTTGTATTCCATGGTGTTTTTGCCCAAAAAGGGGTGGCGGAAGTGCAGTGGCAAATTGTATGACTCCAAACTATAAGTCATCAGCTTGGTACTCATATTTCAGATCTTTCTTCTTTGTGCGACTAATAGGTGACCTGTTCGTCTCATCGTGCAGTCGTTCCCTTCTTCTGATTAAGTGTACTCACAAGGCGGCACACATGCCCTCTCGCAAGGAAAAGCACAAAATCCACTTTAAGCCTATAGACCACAACGTCCACTCGTCGTTATCTTCACGCTCTAACACTCCACATACTTCCTCCTCCAATACTTCGCAAGAAGTCCTTCCAGAGTCTGTTACTGCCCGAATTGAGCACCTCCGTCGAACACAAGCACCAGTTGTATCAAGCGCGGAAGAAGTCGCGCAGAGGTTGAGGCCGAACCTACTAACGTCCCGACGAAGAGTTGCTGGACCACCGCCACCCAAGAGTTGGGTTGAAGGTGATGTCGAGGCGAAGTTGACACTCAAGTATGGTGCTGGTGGTGCAACGCAACCTGGTGAGATGGTCAGACGACCGCAGACGTTGGACTACTTCCCCGATTTGAACCTGGGGCATGCAATGAGCCTGCAATGCATTGTGTTGAAGGCTCTAGCGCGTGAATTTGACTGGCATGCCGAGTATGACCATGCATACCTGTCGACGCTACCGGTGAAGCTCAAAATGCTACTCTTAAGCTATATAGCTAGCTATGGACCCGAGGAAGGTATGAGCTCTACTGGGCTCCGGCTGCTGATGATGTCACCTATAGAAGTGGATAACAGCGATGTCGATATTGCAGCCACAGGCAGCGCCGAGCTGACACGTCTTGACCTCGGCGGTTCAGTTGGACGAGGTTCGAGTCTACGGCAACTTGACAGAATGTGGCATATTAAAGCTAGACGGAAAGAAGCTAGCTCACCTATAGAATCATGGGATATGGAGGAAAGTCTACCACCAACGATAACCTCCTCACTGCGCTTTCCGGTCCTCACACATCTATCGCTTGCATACCCTGGGCCAGCCACTTCATGGAGCGATCTCCTACACTTTTCGCGCCATCTTGGTGCTTTGACTCACCTATCCCTAGTCTTTTGGCCAGCACCAACAGTACCCTCCACAGCCTCTTCAGCAAGCAAGATAGGCAATCCAGCAAGCAACCCCACCACCACGGGATCAAGACACGAGCTCAACAGTAACTCCGACGACTCTTCCATCTCCGAGGCAAATCACATCCTCCGTCTCCTAAGTCGAGCAACTCCTTCTTTGACCTATCTCTCCCTCGACGGCTGCCAAGACTGGTGGCAAGCCCTCCGCTATAATCCATCTCCCACCACAGTCCCAATACGCCCCATACACCGTCAAGCTTCTTACGCTTTCTTCGATTTGCCAATTCCCTCCACATCAAAGTCCGCAGTACATCCTAGCTCGCACGAATCCATATGGACTGCCTCCTGGCGCCACATCACTACGCTCAGCCTCTCCCAGTGCTGGATCCCCAAAGACGTCGACACACATTTCCTCTTCCAGCTATATGGTCTGCGAGGTCGCACGTTAGCATCCGACAACACCAGCAACGCGCCGCCACACCCAATACCCCTCCGACCACCACACGAATCCACAGCCCTACCCCACCCGGGCGCGGCAGCCCTAGCACCACGAGAATTCCCCACACCGGCTTCACGGTCCGGCCTTGGGATGCAAGCATCTCAACACGCACCCTCCGGGGAAGCATACACAATACACGCGTCACCCACGATAGCGCAATCCATATTAGCGCGAACACAAAGACAGCAATGGTGCAAGTACGAAATTGAAGCGCTCCAAGTTGAGAATCATATCAGGAGTGTGCGCAGGTCGACGAAGAAGGGCGAGATGAGGCTTGAGATTTTGCATGGCTGGAGCAGAGTGGAGCTACTGGAGACTGGGTATCTGGAGGGGATGTTGTGGCAAAGTGGATTTGGTTGAAGGGCGAAAAGAGAAGGAAGGAGAGGGAGGCGTGCAGACTTTCGCGAAACTGGAATCGAAAAGGATAGGGTAAAAGGTGGTGGAGAGTGCTGGGGAAGGTTTGTGATCTGTGAATCGCCCGCTATACGACCTAGAATCTCGAGGAGATCAATTTGGGATGTGAAAGTGAAGCGTTCGGAGAGGAGGAGGTCGGCTCGGGTGTATTGTTGTTGTAGTAGACTCATGAGAAGATGCGAAAGCTGAATCATTATTATCATCGGTAGCTATACAGCATCAACCATGTCAACCTCAACGTCCTCCACCCAGCGACTAAACGAAGAACCACAGAATACAGACCCCGACGTCGAAGTCGGAGAAAAGGACGACGAACCCCCTCGCACAGCAAGGCCCCCGAAGTCCTCTACAACCATGGCATCCCGATCCGCATCGTCCAACATCGTCGCATCCGCCCCGTCACCAACATCCATCATATCTATCACATCGTCAACATCCATAGCATTCTCCATCCCAGATCCTCTTGTCAACATCCACCTCTCAAATTCACGCAGCAAAGCACGTCGATGTTGATGCAGCATCCTAGCCCTAGCAGAAGAGCGACCTCGTATTTTCAGTATTCCAGCAGGTTTCTCCGCGGATGCACCGGGATTCGCATTGGAGGTAGCGTGAGTGGTGCCTTTAGTGGTTGTTATGTTGGTGGTGCGAGTGAGTGGACACATTATTCCGGATCATTAGTTGTGGGATTTGTTTTTGCAACATCAATAAGGATTCAGCTTTTACCTGGTGAGGAGAGTGCTGGGCGTGTCTAAGTCTGAGCAGAGCAGAGCAGTCGTGGAAGTGCTGCGATTGCGAGAGAGGAAGGAGGAGGACTGCATGGTAGGGCATTATATATGTGTGAAGAGTGCTAGAGCGCTCAGAAATGTGTGCGCTCAGAGGCATAAACCAAAGATTCAGGGAAAGGATGAGAGGGATTATCATAAAACTTGTGCGGGCTGTGACATGAACGGTATGTGTAGAGTGTTACAGGACGCTCAGATGTAGTTGGCGCATGCACAGATGTAAGAGATCGCGAGAATGAGGGTTGAGTTTAGACTTGGTGAGGCTAAGTTTCTTCTCGATGAAATTCAGCGTGAGGGCTGCTGAGGCGCTTACACATAGTTCATGGCACAGCATGCTGTGGTGAGCTATACGAGGTGGACGTGCGAGACTGGGTTCTTGATAGGGTGTGCATAAGTTTCGTTAGGTGGGAGGCGTGCTGGAGGAGTACTGGGAGACTTCAGCGACTATAAGGTTGGAATGGTTTGATCGATTGATATCACACGATAATATAAAGATAGGTACTTTATAGGATAGGTATAATTAATAATAATTAACTATCTATAGCGGTACGATTATATACGTGCGGTAGTCTATATACTACTATAGGTAAATAGTTACATTAACAATGCAGAGTGGTGCTTTAGGATAGGAGATAGGTATATTACGATATATACTAGATACTTAGGAGACTTTAGGTCTAGGACATAATAGGTAGTTTATAGTAGTAGGTTTATATATAGTTGTTACTCTTCCCTTCTTTTGTAGCTTTTGAATTTAAGCTACCCTTAATTGTGCTAGATATTTACACTAGGCAAACCTAGCTATAGTTATTAGTAGGTTATGTATACTAATTAATCTAATATTAAGCAGCTATTTTCGTACAGGTGTTTAACTTACAACCTGCTATCTTTATCTCTTTTTTTTATCACATAATAAAGAAGCGACGCTACGAGTTGCTGCTTATGCATTTTCATGCATCTTAGAAAGATCTTATATAAAGAGCATAAAGAACACTAGCTACACAACGAGCTTATTCTTCTTTATAATTAACTTATATGCTGCTACATAATCAACTTAATAGTAACTAATACTTTCCTTCTAATCTCTATCCCTTCTCTCAACCATCCTTTATATATTTTAACGCAATATAACACTTCATCACAACATTCACCTCAACACATCTTTTATAATAATACTCACTAATCTTACTTCTCACCTATTTTCACGATGTCTTTATCTAATAATAATAGAAAGCGTCCTGCTTCTTCTCCTCATCTAGCTAATCCTAACGAGCGCACTAGTAAGAGACGCGCTATAATAAGGTTCTAGAGCATCGCCCTAGCTCTAGTTACTTTCTTATCAACTTAGGCCGCTCTTACGTCTTAGTCTACCGTTGCACCTCTTAATTTAAGCATTTAGACAATTTCATCACTTACATCCTTCTCCTCTAGTTAAAACATGCACACCTTCCTCTCATAGAACACTAACTTTAGTAACGACAAACTAATACTATTCTACTTTACAAACGAGTTTAATGGTAGTTACGCCTTTAGAGCATAGCTAACCTGCTAGGCTATTATTAGTAACTTAAAAGAAGAAGCAGCTTAAATCCCTAATAAACCACACGAGTATACAGTTATATTATAAGCTCGAAAGGACTAGCTCCTCTACAAGATCTCTACCGCAGGCATCTAACACTACTAGAGCTAGTTGCCTTTTATCGACTACTATGAAGCTACACGTGCTAAAGCTAATAACGCATACCGCACACTATACTCTACTAACCTACTAACCTTTAATGTCGTACATTAAGAGCTTGTTGCTACCACTAACAAAGTTAAACAGTAACTAAAAGAGAATACTACTAACGAGAAGATCGTTCGCGCGAGATAGACTTTTACAGATGCGCTTATTAGCGATCTTACTATAGTGTTAAACAATAATAATATCAGCGGTCATCTCTAGCGTGCACTTAAGAATGTGGCGTTACTTTTAAGTAAGAGAGATGTAGTGATTGGTGTAATTAATAGAGCTTTTATTAATAGGCTGACCTGTTTAGAACGTAAGGAAATATAGTTAAAGCGGATAGTGAAAAACAATAGTGACTTAGTACGTGCTAGAGCGAAGACAGGCAAAGCAGACATAAAATAAAAGAAGATGAATGATATTGAAAGGTATCTATATAAATAGGTTAAGGTGGCTCGAATTTAAAAGCTATAAAAGAAGGAAAGAGTAAAGACTATATAGAAATCTAATAATATAACCTATCTGTTATGTCCTAAGTCCTAAGTATCCCTAATACCCGGTATATATCAAAATGTACCTATCTCCTATTCTAAAGTTCTACTCTATATTATTATTATGCCTATTTGCCTACAGGCCCACACTTAAGAACCTTTAGACTACTAAAGAACTAGGTGTCTGAGCTATAGCTTGGCTTAATAAATTACAACTATTATTCGTCCTTAATGTCCTAAGTATTAGGATTATTATTCTCCTCCTTATCCTCTTTCTTACTATCAGTGCCAGCTTCGGCTTCAACCGGATCATATGACACGTTAACCTCTTCTATTAACTCGCGTATTAGTGCGGGTGGTCGTGCAGTATACGCGATAGTACTATTATTTATAGTAAAGAATACTTTTTTGTTGAAGTACTGCTGCTTAGATTATACGATTATATTACACTAATCTTTGTAACAGGTCTTGACATCGTTGTTAAAGTTGCGAATAAGGTCGAGTCGTGCATGGTTATCATTACTAAAAAGGATTCGTAGGTCTTGTAGGTAGGTTGGGTCGTCGAATTAGATGCGTCTAAGTAGTGCATCTAGAATTAGTCTAAGGCCGCCAACTTGAAAGGACCCTAGGAAGGCATATAGGATCTTGCCGTATAAGTTAGGGTAGCTAGATAGTGTCTTCTCTAGCGCCGTTTAGGTGCGATTCGATTCGTAGAGCATTGAATATATCCCTACGGAAGGGATCTCTAGATCTACTATGCTAGCGCTGACTGTAATGTACTATAGTAAAATAGTAACACGGAGAGGATTATAAGGCCGGCTTAGTTATACTCTATATAGTAGTTACGGAATAGATAGCCTAACCTCTCTAGCTTTGCATGGGACCGCCTCCTAGGTGAGATAATGTTAAGCTATAAACACTAGCGTTAGAATCGTGTTGTTAATAGACACAACGATACTTTCTAGCCGAATCTTCCTACTCTCTATATCATGATACTACTTATCTATTAATGTATACATCTTCTTAACTATTAGAGTTGCTGTGTCCTTTATCTCGTCTATAAGTAAGATACTACCTTATAAAAGATCCCCTCCGGGACCTCCTTCGTACAAGGTAAACGGATTGACATCTGTATACCGGAAGCTTGTCTTGTCTGTATAATCTACCGCCTTAAGGTAATAAGGATAACAAACTAAGCGGTACGTATAATTAGTTCGAAATAGTATATACATGAGGTAATACAGGAGATGCTAGTAAAGAACTTACTATACTACTATATAATAAGCGTTTCGACACTATCCTTGTCTTGTCTAACCAGTAGGCATTACGTATATAACGGTCATACATTAGCACCTTATTTATCATCATTTAATCAATAGTGAGGCCGTTCAAACATCTTGTCTATAGTAAATTGCTAAACACGTCAAAGTTGATAGTACCATCTTCTATAAACTTAAGGTAAGCTTCCTCGTATTTAACGGATGCTGCTAGCGCATCCCAGTCGATGTTATGTCCAATAATCTCCTTAGTAGTAGTTAGGATGGGGGTGTGTTGAACTACGTAGATACTAAGGCGTGAAATGTATAGTGGGAGTTAACCAACTATTGCCTTCTTAAGCTAAGTGTAGTTCGGATCTTGCTCACGGTTATTAACGCTCTAGATGGTCTTAACGTTGTTGATGTCACCTGCTAAAGTAATAGCTTTTATTAGAACTTAATAGGGAGGTATATTAAGTGCTAAAGGTACAGGGAAGTATCTAATAAGATAAGGTAGGGTGAAGCCAAAGGACTTATAGTAGTAACTAATAAGTAAAGGATTGAATTGACTTGTAGAAAGAAAGAAACTAACTAAGGGATAGACTGGGTTTAT
>Ga0160429_1000951_pt1 | contig 17838 bp, 13 predicted proteins | sample SolpanmetagenomR_FD_108199 | JGI IMG/M metagenome (GOLD analysis project Ga0160429, IMG submission 108199) | Solar panel surface microbial communities from Lawrence Berkeley National Laboratory, California, USA - R | ecosystem: Engineered > Built environment > Solar panel > Unclassified ...
ACCATTATCAGCGGCTCAATTACCTCCCAATCCCGAGCCTGCAAATCAGAAGTATATTTCTTTATTCGCATAAGAAAAGGCCTAGTAAAAATCCTGCGAATTTAACTTAAACAGCTTCTTAGCCTTCTTACCAGGTATAAAAACCGAAATGCCCGCTTTTCTTAACAAGAGAAAAGCGGGCATTTTAGTCAAGGTTACCTAATATCGGAACAACGGCCGGCCCGGGTTCCAGATGCCCCACGGAATCATGAGCAGCACCAGCACCAGCGCAATGCTGAAGTAGATAAAAGCTTTCTTGTGCTTGAAGGTATCGCTGGGCGCTTTTTTGAGGGCGATGCGGCCTACTTGCGCCAGAATGGCGGCCAGGATCATTACTACTACGTGCTCCATACCGAAGAAACGGGCCGTGGGGTCTTTCATGGCGCCGGGTTGCTTCATGGCGTTCAGGCCCCAGGGGCTAAGGCCGAAGTAAAGGCCCAGGCCAATAAGGACTTGCAGCCACATAAAACCCGAAAACGCGGCGCTAATGCCATTGTCGCCCTTGGTGAAAGGCCGGCGGCCCGTCCAGCCCGTGTAGGCGCGAAACACGGCCAGCAACCCCGCGCCCAGCACAAACCAACGCAGCCACGAGTGAAGGAGGAGGAGTACTTGATACATAAAAAAACGAAATGCGCCGGCTAGCCCAGCTGGGTGAAAACTGCCGCGAAGCTACGGGCCAGGCTGCGTTTGGCTTAAAACTCGCCGGGCTCGGGCACCGGCGCGGGGGCGCCCCCGCGGGCGGCTTTGGCTCGCTGCTCATCGCGCATGGCGACGGCCAGGGCAATGAAGATGGAGAAAAACGGCAGCACCAGGCCCAGCACAAACCACTTGCCGCGCGAGTGGCCGTGCGAGTAGGCGATGTACATCGTGATGGAGGCGAGCAGGATGTCGAACAGGAGCAGCGCCACGGCCCCGAAGAAAAAGGTAGCGAACATGGTTACTGGGTTTTGCCGCGCTTTACGAGGTAGGCGTACAAAACTTTATCGAAGGGCTCGCGCACGTCGACGGGTACAAAATCAATCTTGAGCTGCCCGCAACGCAGGGCCAGCTCCTCCTCAAACTGCCGCATGGCCGCCCGGTACTGCTCGCGCACCTGCGCCGGTTGCAGCCGGATTTCCTGGCCCGTTTCCACATCCTCAAAAATGTAGGGCCGGTCCTGAAACGCAAACTCCGACTCGGTGGCCCGGTCGAGCACGTGAAACAGTAGCACCTCGTGGTGCTGGTGGCGCAGGTGCTGCAAGGCCGCCAGCGCCGCTTCCTGCTCGGCCGCCCCGCGCCCCAGCATGTCGCTAAACACGATAACGAGCGAACGCTTCGGAATCTGCTGCGCGATGGTGTGCAGCACGCCCGCCACGTCGGTGTGGGCCGCGGCGCGGCGGCTGGCCGCCGTCGGCGCGGGCCGGGCCAGTAGCTGCTGCAAGGCCAGCAGCAGCGTGTGGCGGTGGGTCGCCGTTGAGCGCACCGGCGTTTGCACTTCCACTTGCTCGCCGAAGGTAACCAGGCCCACCGCATCGCGCTGCCGTTGCAGCAGCGTAGTGAGCGCCGCCGCCGCTAGCACGCTAAACTTCAGCTTGTCGTGGCCCGGCTCGGGGTAATACATGCTCGGGCTCACGTCGAGCAGCAGGTGGGCGCGCAGGTTGGTTTCCTCCTCGTAGCGCTTCACAAACAGCTTATCGGTGCGGGCAAATACTTTCCAGTCGATGTGGCGGGTGCTCTCGCCGGGGTTGTAGAGGCGGTGCTCCGAAAACTCGACCGAGAACCCGTGGTAGGGCGACTGATGCAGCCCCGTGATAAAGCCATCGACTAGTTGCCGCGCCAGCAGCTCCAGGTTTTCAAACGAGCGAATGGCAGCTAAATCGAGCGGTAGGGCGGGCATGAAGAAATATAATTATGATAAAAATGAATAGTACGTAGTTCGTTGTTAGCCCGGTAGACAATGGATAATGTTCTGCTTGCCTGGAAATAGGCTGGCAAAGTAGTCGGCCTTTCTGCCCGAACATCCCTTACGCGCTGATAAACAAGCCAGCCACAAACTGGGTTTCATGGTTTGTATTTGACCAGCTTGCGCGTAGTTTTACATTACTATTACTGAAATTCTGCGGAGCTATTTTTGCCGAAGTCCTACAAAATAAGCGCACTTCTCATTAATTCAACAGCTTTTCCCTTTACTCATCCTACCCTTCTAGCTCGTGGACGACCGTTATTCTAAAGACCAGGAAGAAATCTATTCGCACCGCATGAAGGCGGGTAAGCGCACTTATTTCTTCGACGTAAAAGCCACTCGTGGGCAAGATTATTACCTCACCATCACGGAGAGCAAGCGCCGCCCCAGCAGCGACCCCGACGGCCCGGTGAGCTACGAAAAGCACAAAATATTTCTCTACAAAGAGGACTTCAATAAATTTATTGATGCCCTGCACGATGCCGTCGATTTTGTGCGCGACGAGCTATTGACCCCCGACGAGGTAGCCGAGCTCGACCGCCCGCGCCCTGCCCTCGATGGCGAGCAGCCCCGCGAGAGCGGCCAGCCCGACCGCCCCACCGGGTACGGCTCGGCCGCCGACCTCGGCGACAGCACCTACTAGCCCGCCTGGGCAGCACCAGAACCAAGCGCGCCACTGCCTTTCCTGTTGGGCAGCGGCGCGTTTGGCGTTTGCGGGGCTAGCCACGCCGCGGCCCGCCGTACCTTTGCCCCCGAATTGTGGGCACCTCACAATTCATACCTCCTAATTCAACCCTCACTAAAATGGGCCTCCGCTGCGGTATTGTCGGCCTGCCGAACGTCGGCAAATCCACGCTCTTCAACGCGTTATCCAACGCTAAGGCCGAGTCGGCCAATTATCCTTTCTGCACCATCGAGCCCAACGTGGGTGTCATTACCGTGCCCGACGAGCGCCTCCAAATTCTGGAAGCCCTTGTGAACCCCAAGCGCGTGCTGCCCACCATCATCGAGTTTGTTGACATCGCGGGCCTGGTAAAAGGCGCTAGCAAAGGCGAAGGCCTGGGCAACAAATTCCTGGCCAATATCCGGGAGGTGGATGCCATCATCCACGTCGTGCGCTGCTTCGACGACCCCAACATCGTGCACGTGGCCGGCGGCGTCGACCCGGTGTTTGATAAAGATGTGATCGACACCGAGCTGCAACTCAAAGACCTCGAAAGCATCGACAAAAAGCTCGTGAAGTCGGAACGTAGCGCTAAGGCCGGCGATGCCGTAGCCAAAAAGGAAGTGGCTAGCCTCCAGAAGTTTAAGGAAGCCCTCGAAGCTGGCCAGAATGCCCGCGCCGTGTCGGTGAGCGAAGACGACCTCGCCGCCGTGGCCGACTTGCAGTTGCTTACCATCAAGCCCGTGATCTACGTGGCTAACGTGGACGAGGCCAGCATTGCCAGCGACGGCAACGCGCACGTGGCCGCCCTGCGCGCCCACGTGGCCGCCGAAAACGCCCAGGTCGTGATGGTGTCGGCCGCCATCGAGTCGCAGATTGCCGAGATGGAAGACCCCGAGGAAAAGGCCATGTTTCTGGGCGAATACGGCCTCACCGAGTCGGGCCTGAACAAGCTTATCCGCGCCAGCTACGAGCTGCTCAATCTCATTACCTACTTCACGGCCGGCGTGCAGGAAGTGCGCGCCTGGACGGTGCACCGCGGCGACAAAGCGCCCGCCGCGGCTGGCGTCATTCACTCCGACTTTGAGAAGGGCTTTATCCGCGCTGAGGTTATAAAGCTTGCTGACTACCAGGAGTATAAAACTGAAGTAAAAATCAAGGAAGCCGGCAAGATGGCCGTCGAAGGCAAAGAGTACGTGGTGCAGGACGGCGACATCATGCATTTCCGCTTCAACGTCTAAACGGTGAGTCTACCGAGTTTTCGGAGAAGCCTAAAAACAGTAAAGCCTGGCGTCAAAAACGCCAGGCTTTACTGTTTTTAAAGCGGATTCAGGACTCAGGTGCTTAAGGCCTATATCCTAAAAACTGTACTCCCAAACCGCTCTAAGCCAAGGGCTATTTAGCTACGACTTTGAAAAGCTGCCCCACGGCTAGCCGGTCGGTGGTTTGCATGCCGTTGAGGATGGCAACTTCCTCGTAGCGGCTGCTGGGCACGCCATTAGCGGCCAGGGCCGAGGCGAGCGTAGTGGCCGTCTTGGCGGTGCGAATGCGGATGCGGTCGGCCTGGCGGCTGAGCTTGCTGGCGTCGGTGAGGCGCTGGAAGCCCTGGGCTACGCTCGCAATTTGCGGTTGGTAGGTGGCAAATGAGGCCGTGGGGGCCAGCCCGATGATGGCGTACACCGTCTTGCCATCCTGCACTAGGTAGGCTTGCACGTGGGCCGGGGTACTCTGCTGGCTGCTGGCGGCCTGGTTGCCCTCCAGTACCACGGCCGGAAAGCCGTTGATGGTTGTCGGCTGGCTAGTCTGGGGCGAGCTGAGGCTGAGCTGCTTGGCTAGCGCCGGGGCGGCGTCGCTGAGCGTGCCGGAGCCAGCGGCCGTGAAGGCAATGATCGCCTTGCCGCTGGGCTCGCTCATTTGAAATTGGTCGGTGGTGTTCTGGGTCTTCCAGCCGGTGGGCACGGGCAGGCGCAGCTTCAGGTCGGGGTGGTAGAAGGCGTTGCCTTCCACGTAGCCCTGGCGCGGGTCGTCGCCGTAGGGCAACCCGTCGATAGAGCGTAGGTAGGCGTCGCGGTTCACGAGCAGCGGGCGGTTGCCCAGGCTCTGCTTGGTTTGGGCCGCGAGGGCTTTCACGCGCTGGTAGCGGTCGGCCGAGTTGGGGTGAGTAGAAAGAAAGGCCGGCGTGCTGCCCCCGCCGCTCGCCTTTTCGGTGCGCTCCAGGGTCAGGAAAAAATCGGCCATCTGGGCCGCGTCGTAGCCAATTTTCGATGAGTACTTCACGCCCAGTACGTCGGCCTCGTTTTCGGCGTCGCGGCCGTATTTCAGCAAGCCAATGCCCACCACGGACGAAAGTGGCTGCGAAACGGCGGCAATTTGGGGCGACACCATCGAGGCCCCGGCTAGTAGAATGCTGGAAATTGTCGAGCGCGTTTGCTGCTTCTTGCCGTGGCGCGCCGTGATGTGGCCCAGCTCGTGGCCCAGCACGCCCGAAAATTGCGCCTCATTATTAAAATACGCCATGATGCCGCGCGTGAAGTACACGTGCCCTTCGGGCGTAGCAAAGGCGTTGATAATCGGCGAGTCGACGATGGTAAAGCCGTAGTCGCCCGGCCGGTCCGAGATGGCGGTCATCTGCTTGCCCTTCGTGGTAATATACTGCTGCAAGGCTGGGTTGTTAAACAAGCCAAACTGCGCGATTACCTGGGGGTCGGGCGTGGCGCCTTGCAGCGGGCGGGTAGTGGGCGCGGTAGGTAGGACCGGAGCGGTGGCGCGGGGCGCTGCGAGGGGAGTAGCACTCAGCAGAGGCAATAGTACGAGCGCAGCACTGGCGCGTAGAAAAGAAAAGGGCATGAAACTTAGTGGCAAGGCCACCCTTGGTGAGGTTTTAATGAGCAGTACAACGCGGCTGATCGGAACGAAGTTTACGCAAGCTACCCTCCAGCATAAAGCCGGCCGGCCCCGAGCAGGCAAGAATGCGGCCAAGCCGCTAGCCGCAACTTCACGGCCGACTTACCCAGGCGCCGTAGATTTGTAGCCCACCGGTTTTTCGTAAACTATGCGCTTTTCTCCTTTTCTCCTTGCTTGCCTGCCGGCCGCCGCGCTGCTGGGGGCGTGTGCCCGCCAGCCCATCACTAGTACCGATAGCAAGTCGGTAGCCGTGAGCAGCAAGCAGCCGAGCCGCTTCGTGGCCAGCCCGCCCGTTATCGATGGCAAAGCCACCGAATGGACCGACTCGCTGCACTACGACGCCAACAGCAAGCTTCAGTACCAAGTGCTCAACGACACCCGCACCGTGTACCTGCGCCTGAAGGCCGCCGACGCGCCCACCCAAGCCAAGCTCGCGTATCTGGGCTTGGTGGTGTGGCTCGATACTACCGGCCGCAACCAGCAGCAGCTGGGCATCCGCTACCCGCTGCCCATCGATTTAAACTCGTTTAAAGCGGCGCCCGATCGGCCAGCCGGCGCCATGGGCCCCTCGGCCGCCGAGCGGCAGGCCGAGCACCTTGGCCGCCTGCGCTCGACCGTGGCCGGCGCCCAGGAGATGGAGCTGCTTAACTACAAAGGCAATAAGGAGCCCACGCTCACCGACGCGCAATCGCAGCTCGGGGTGAAGGCCGCCATGTCGGTTGATGACCAGAACAACCTCATTTACGAGCTGGCCGTGCCCTTGCGCTTGCTCTATCGCCGCCTGCCTGCCCTGGCCGAGGGCCAGGCCGCCGTGGTCGGCGTGACCCTCGCCGGTATGAAACCCAAGATGCCAGCCGGCAGCAATAGTAGCAACTCGAACTACGACGTCACCGGCAACGGGGGTATGGGCGGTATGGGTGGCGGCGGTATGCGCGGCGGCTACGGTGGTGGCATGGGTGGCGGTATGCGCGGCGGCATGGGCGGTGGCGGTATGCGTGGCGGCGGTGGTGGCTACAGCGGCTTTTCCACTATATCGCTCCGCACCAGCGCGCAGCTAGCGGGTAAGTAAGCGGTTATTATCCTAAAGCAGCCCCTGGCTTTCATTAACTAGCGATGAAGCCAGGGGCTACTTTTGCCCAAAAACTATTACCGTAATAAAACCTCTAGCCCGTCATGCTTCGTGGGTTCAGCATGACGGGGATTCGTAAATGCTATGGTTCTAAACAGGACCAGCTATTCTTTCAGCAGCTTATCGACGGTGCGGTTGAAATGAGCTTTCTCTTCCTCGTAATACTGGCCCGTGCCCGGCCCCGCAAAGCCGGTGTGGATGCTGCGCACCGCGCCTTTCTTATCCAGGAAAATGGTGGTGGGGAAAGCCACAAACTTGGCTAGCTGCGGCAGCGACTTGGCCACCGAGTCTTTGTTCGACACGCCGGCCACGGCCAGGTCGTAGCCAATGTGGTAGCGCTCCTTCAACTTGCGCAGGCGCGCCGAGGCTTTGTCATATTCCGGCATCCGCTCGTAGCCCAGGCCGATGACTTCGACGCCACGGGCCTTGTTCTGCTCGTACCACGGCGCCAGGAAGGCGGTTTCGTCCATGCAGTTGGGGCACCACGAACCCAGAATTTGGAGCACCACCACCTTGCCCTGGTACTTGGGATCGGTAGGGGAGATGCTGCTCCCCGCCAGCACGCTCGGAAACTTAAAATTCAACCGCGACTCGCCTTTCTTGAGGTAGGTGAGCGTGTCGGCGTCGGGCAGTTTGGCAGTTGGGTTAGCGTGGGCAGACCATTGCTCGTGGCCACTCTTGCCAGAGAAAAAATTACCCGTAATAAAGTCAACAGTATCACCTACGCCGCTATCGTTGTGAAATTGTCCATCAAAAATAAAAGCATGGCCGCCGTCAAAAGTGCTCAAGTGCATTGTTGAGCCATTTACTTGTCCAGCCAGATAGCGGTAGTCACCAGTAGTAGTTAAGAAGCTGCCCGTGACATCGTTGCCGCTTTGTTTGAAGATGCCGACTGCCGGGTAAGTTGCGCCGGTTTCATCGTTGAATTGAGCTTGCCACGTTCCAGTGAAAGCCGCCTTTTTATCGGCAGTTCCTTGGAATAACGGTTGCACACCCGCCGTCGCCACCAGCGGCACCCGGTATGGCCCTTTCGCATCGTACTTCACCCAGACGCCCTGCAGCTTGTCCTTACCATCAGCGCGCACGACCAGCGCCGCGTCAAACACGTGCAGCTTGATAGTGGCCGAGTCGCCGGCCGCCGAAATCTCGTCGCAGCGCAGGCGTTCCTCGCCATTCAGGCCCTTGTTGATGAGGTAGACGACGGGCTTGCCGCCCTCCTTTTTGACTTCAAACAGGAAAGGCAGCTGTTGGCCCTGGATGGCCAGCTCGCCGCGCCAAAAGCCGGGCGTCAGCAGCGTGGCGGCCGAGGTAGCACCCGTTTCGGCCGTGCCGGAGGTAGAGGAAGAGTTGCAGCCAGCTAGTAGGGTCGCTGCTAGCAAGGCAAAGCCGAGAGATTTCATAAAAGCAAGGTAGAACGGCCAAAACTAGCACCGCCCCCAATTGGTTGTAAAAGGTGACTGCGGCAGGGCTCGCCGCCGTAAAAAGCCGGGGCGATCCTCCACCTAATTCGCGTGTTATTTGGAAGATTTCTAAGTATACCCCTAAATCATCGCAATACTACCAACTTGCTTCGGCTGCCAGTTACTTTTGCGCCTAAGCTAACAACCCACTCTCCCTCCTATGGCGTTTGACCTTGATATGATTCGGGCCGTGTACGCGGGCCTCGGCTCGCGCATCGAAGCGGCCCGCACGGCCGTTGGCCGCCCGCTTACACTCACCGAAAAAATCCTTTACGCTCACCTCTACGGGGGCAAAGTTGGCGAGTCGTACCAGCGCGGCGTGAGCTACGTGGACTTTACCCCCGACCGCGTGGCCATGCAGGACGCAACCGCCCAGATGGCGCTGTTGCAGTTTATGCAGGCCGGCAAGGACCAAACGGCCGTGCCCTCGACTGTGCACTGCGACCACCTGATTCAGGCTAAAGATGGTGCTACCGAGGACTTGGCCATCGCCAACGACGAAAACAAGGAAGTCTACGACTTCCTGGCCTCGGTTTCTAATAAGTACGGCATCGGCTTCTGGAAGCCCGGCGCGGGCATCATCCACCAGGTAGTGCTCGAAAACTACGCCTTCCCCGGCGGCATGATGATCGGCACCGACTCGCACACCCCCAACGCGGGTGGCCTCGGCATGATTGCCATTGGCGTAGGTGGCGCCGACGCCGTCGACGTAATGGCCGGCATGCCCTGGGAGTTGAAATTTCCGAAAGTTATCGGCGTGAAGCTGACCGGCAAAATGAGTGGCTGGACGTCGGCCAAAGATGTAATTCTGCGGGTAGCGGGCATCCTGACCGTGAAAGGCGGCACCGGCGCCATCGTCGAGTACTTTGGTGAGGGTGCCGAAAGCCTAAGCGCTACCGGCAAAGGCACCATCTGCAACATGGGCGCCGAAATTGGGGCGACGACCTCGGTATTTGGCTACGATGAGAAAATGGGCGACTACCTGCGCGGCACTGGCCGCGCCGAAATTGCCGACCTGGCCCGCGCCCAAGCGGCGCACCTACGCGCCGACGACGAGGTATACGCCAACCCCGAGAACTTCTACGACCAGCTCATTGAAATCGACCTGAACACGCTGGAGCCTTACGTAAACGGCCCGTTCACGCCGGATGCCGCCTGGCCAATTTCGGAGTTTGCCGCCGCCGTAAAAGAGCACGGCTGGCCCGAAAAGCTGGAAGTAGGCCTCATCGGCTCGTGCACCAACTCGTCGTACGAAGACATTACCCGCGCCGCTAGCATCGCCAAGCAGGCCGTGGATAAAGGCCTGCACGTAGCGGCCGAGTTCACCATCACGCCGGGCTCGGAGTTGGTGCGCTACACCGTGGCCCGCGACGGCCTCCTCGACACGTTTGCCGAGATGGGCGGCGTGGTGCTGGCCAACGCCTGCGGCCCGTGCATCGGCCAGTGGGCCCGCCACACCGACGACCCTAAGCGTCGTAACTCCATCATTACGAGCTTCAACCGCAACTTTGCCAAGCGCAACGACGGCAACCCCAATACGCACGCCTTCGTGGCTTCGCCCGAAATCGTGACGGCGTTTGCCATTGCTGGCAGCCTGTCCTTCAACCCGCTCACCGACACCCTGCCTGGCAAAAACGGTGCGGTGATGTTTGACGAGCCCAGCGGCCTCGAAATGCCCCCGGCGGGCTACGCCGTGGAGGATGCTGGCTTCCAGGCGCCGGCGGCCGATGGCAGCGGCGTGCAAGTGCTGGTATCGCCCAATTCCGACCGCTTGGAGCTACTTGAGCCCTTTAAGGCTTGGGAAGGCACCGACCTCGTGGGCCTGCGCGTGCTCATTAAGGCGCTCGGCAAGTGCACCACCGACCACATCAGCATGGCCGGCCCGTGGTTGAAGTTCCGCGGCCACCTGGATAATATTTCCAACAACATGCTCATCGGCGCCACCAACGCCTTCACCGGCGAAACCAACTCGGTGAAGTCGAGCGGCATCCAGGGCGAGCCCTACGTGACCGTGCCGATGGCAGCCCGCACCCTGAAGGGCATGGGCGTCGGCAGCATCGTGGTGGGCGACGAAAACTACGGCGAAGGCAGCTCGCGCGAGCACGCTGCCATGGAGCCCCGCCACCTCGGCGTGCGCGCCGTGCTGGTAAAAAGCTTTGCCCGCATTCACGAAACCAACCTCAAGAAGCAGGGAATGCTGGCCCTCACCTTCGAGAATAAGTCGGATTACGACCTCATCGAAGAAGACGACCAGATCGATATCCTCGGCCTCACCACCTTCGCCCCCGGCCAGCCGCTGCAAGTGCGCCTGCGCCACGCCGACGGCGACACCGACCTGCTCACCGTCAACCACACCTACAACGAAGGCCAAATTGGCTGGTTTAAAGCCGGCTCGGCCCTGAACCTGATTAAGTTGCAGGCTAGCGGCATCGCAGTGTAGTCGGATTTTTAAAATCAATTTACCAAAAAGCCGCTCCAACTGGAGCGGCTTTTTAGTTTAATATTCTTTATGGATTCTTCCCGTCCATCACTGCCCATTAGCGGCTTTATCCTGACGCTGCTAGGCGCTATCTTATTCTCCACCAAGGCAATCATCGTTAAGCTGGCCTTTGGGGCTACGCACACCGATGCCCTCACGCTCCTCACGCTCCGCATGGTCTTCTCGCTGCCATTTTATGGCGTGGCGGCCCTGTTGGTATCGAGCCAGAAAGCTAACGTGCGCATGACTCGGCCGGAATGGGCCTGGGTAGCCTTGCTGGGCCTCTGCGGCTATTACCTGAGTAGCCTGCTCGATTTTATCGGCCTGCAATACGTATCGGCGGGGCTCGAGCGGCTGATCCTTTTTCTGTATCCCAGCTTCGTGGTTTTTATCAATGCGCTCTTCTTCAAGCAACGGATTTCCGGTATTCAGAAGTGGGCTTTAGTATTGACGTACAGCGGTATCGCGATTGCGTACGTTGGCGAACTGGTGCTCGACGCCAGCAAGCCAGGCTTGTACTTCGGGAGCTTGATGGTATTTCTGTGCGCTATCACGTATTCTGTGTATATCGCGGGTAGCGGCAAAGTAATTCCGCGAGTGGGCGCCAATAAATTCACGGCTTATGCCATGCTGGCCGCCACGGCCGGCATCTTCGCGCATTTTGCGGTGGCGGGCAATGGGCAAATGCTAGCCGCCGGCCGTGCTCTGTGGGGCTACGGCTTGGCCTTGGCCGTGTTTTCGACGGTGCTGCCTTCCTTCATCATTTCGCAAGGCTTAAAAAGAATTGGCTCCAACAACGTCGCCATCGTGAGCGGGATAGGGCCGGTTTCGACCATTTTGCAGGCGCACTTTTTCTTGCATGAAAAGATCTTTGCCGCCCAGATTTTTGGTACTGGGCTGGTAATAGTGGGCGTACTGCTGCTAAGCTGGCAACGCAAGACCGTAGCGCCGCCCGCCCTGGCTTAGCCAGCGCGTAGGTCTCCTCCTATGGGCCGCTCGGTACGAAAACAGTCAGGCTAAGCTTGCCAGAGCGCCTTCCCAGTTAACCCGGTAAGCTATTTTGGCAAGCTTAGCCTGACGTTCTACAAGACTTCGCCTTCCGGCTGCTACCAGTAGGGAGCAGCCGGAAGGCGATACTCAAAAAACTGCTGCCTGGCTAGCTTCTCTTGCGAGAAGGGCCAGGCAGCAGCATCGGGGGCACTACTGCACGAGCAGGCGCAGGGCCTGGGTGCCGGTGCGCACCACGTACACGCCACTAGGCAAGCTAGCTAACCCCAGGAGCTGAGCGGTGCCGTTGGCATCGGTCGTCGTGGTGGCTACAGTGCGGCCCAGGGCATCAAGCAGCTCGACCTTCGTGCTGGCGGCGGCCCCGAGCAGCGTGGCGCTGGTGTGGGCGGGGTTAGGAAACAGCACCAGGTCCGCAGATTTCGACTGGGCTGCGTTGTGCACAGACAGCGGCGTTGCACTCGGGACGGCTGTACCACAAGTAGTTATTTCATAGATTGAGTAGCCATAGGGCGTGGTGCGCGCCGTGCCAGCCATGCGTACGTAGCGGTACGTGCCCGATACGTCGTAGTCGTCGGTGCGGTGGGCCCCGTTAGTCAGGGTGGGGAAATTGGCGTTCGAATTGTCTTTCAGCACGGTCCAGTTTGTGCCATCGAGCGAGCCCAGCAGCTGGTAGTTCTTAGCGCTGGCCGTTTCCCAGGTGATGGTAACGTGGCTCAGTACCGACGGAGCGCCGTAGTCTACCGTGAGCTGCTGCGGGTCGGCAGAGTCGCTTATCCACCGCGTGCCCTGGTCGCCATCGGCGCCGTCAATGGCGATACCCGAGGAAGCAGTAGCTCCGGCAGCCACCAGGTTGTAGCAGCCCGTCGGCGCTATTCCTGTTACCGGCTGGTCGGGGAACGTAACGAGCTGGTGGGCCGGAATGAGCTTCGACACTACGTTGCCCTGCGCATCTTTTACCGGGTTGCCCTGGGTATCGTACACCGTGCTCACCTGGCTGGTGCTGGTGGGGTTATAGGCCACGGCGTAGCTGAACTGCCCATTTTTCTCAAACACCGAGCTGCTCGGCATGTCGGTGTGATAGCGGGTCGAGAACAGCCCCAGGTTTTGCTGGGCGTGGGCGTAGTAGTACGTGATGCCGGCTGTCTCCTTGGCCCCCATAATGTAGCGACTGCTGGTGGTGGGCAGGTTGTAATTGGCTTCCAGCATGCTCGTTACGTAGGGCGGGTCATACAAAGCCCGGAACCCCAGGGCCACGTGGGTCCAGTCGGCCCCAAAGTCAAATTCGTCCTGCTGGCCCTGCTTGGCTTTCGCTTCGGCCAGCATATCGCTGTATTCGCTTTGGGCCCAGCTCGGATCGCGAGTCAGGTAATTGAGGCCAGGGTTTATGGGCAGAATCTCGATGCCGTGCACGTATTCTTCTTGCCCGCCAAAAAAAGTGGCGTGGGCCAGCCCCTGGTTCGAGGCAATGGCGCCCATGCGGTGCCCGTAACCAGCCGGGAAGTTGCGGCGCTTCCAGTCAAACCAATATTCGAGGGAAGCGGCCGACTCGCTGGTGTAGCCGAATGCGCCCGCTGCCCGCATGTCGGCGTCGCCGAGCGCATCGCCCAGCAGAAACAAGCCTATCCAGGCTTGCATAGACTCCGACGACGACTCCTGGTTGTTGCCCGTCGACGAGCTGGTGCCCCCGGCGTAGCTGTGCCCCATCCAGGGGTCGAAGGTGCGCAGCCAGGGAAAGCTCTGGTCATTTTTGTCCCAGTTGGCGTACTGCTTGGCAATCTGGCGGGCCATCCCCCCGTAGTTTTCCGACTTCAAAAAGTTGGGGTCGAGCATGTTGTACAGCGCGCAAGCCAGCGTAAAGTAGCCGTAGTGGAAGTGGTTGTCGGTAAACTGATCGGAGCCAAACGAAGGGTTGAAGCCTACCAGCGCGCCCCAGCGGTCGTAGCGAGCAAAATAGCGCGTGTCGCCGCTGGTCGTAAACGTCAGCCAGTCGACCAGGCTTTGGCGGGCCTTTTCTTTCAGGGCCGGGTAAGCCTGGTGGTTTATCTCCTTGGCCAACAACGCAAATTTTACGTGCTGCACCAAGTCCTTACCCCCAAAGTACGTATCGTCGCCGTTGCTGGGGTTGCCCGCGTAGGCGCTCACCAGGTCAAACAGCCGCTTGGCATTGTAGGGCGTGGCATCGGCGCTGCTGCTGTGCGGCGCGTTGTAGGAGGGGATTATCCCGCTAAAATCGTACGTAAAGGCAAAGCTGGTCCCCAATGCCGTTTGCAAGTTTCCGCATGGGCTCGCGTAGGTGTACGGGCTGTAGCTCAGGTTATTGGTAGTGTTCTGCGTGAGGTGCGGCAGGAAGCCTTGCAGCGTGGGGCCGCCGGCCTGGTTCGTTTGGATGTTGGTGGTCGTCAGGTTCCAGGTCAGGTTTACTTTGCCGTGCGGAACATCGTAGTTGTACGCTACCTGCGTGTTGGCCACCTTGTTAAAGGCGTATTGGTTGTAGGTCGCAAAGTCGGCCGGTGCCTTGAGGGCCGACACCACGAAGTAGCTATTGGCCGTCGGCATGCGCATGACGAGGGTTGGCGCTTGGGTTTGGGCCGAAGACCAGCGGCTCTTCACCAGGTCGCCGTCGGTGAGATTGGCGCCGCCGAGCCCATCATTTTCTATCGACGACACGCTGACCGTGCGGCCCTGCGACACCAGGGTGCCGCTACCATCGTAGGCCTGTATTTCAAACAGCGAGAAGCCGTATTGCGTGGCTCGCTTAGTGAGCAGCAGCCGCAAATAGCGGCCCGAAGCATTTTTTAGGTCTCTAATGTCGGCCAAGCCATCATTGGGCCGGTTATAGCCAACAGTTGTATAAACCGTCTGCCAGGTAAACCCGTCATCCGACACTTGCAGGGCGTAGTTCTTAGCATAGGCCGCCTCCCAGTACAGCTTCACCTCCGACAGGTTGCGGGTCTGGCCCAGGTCTACCTGCGCGTAGTGCGCCGTATCGAGCTGCATGGTGGTGCTGGCGGGCACGTGCAGGCCGCAGTAGTGCCCATCGGTATTCACGATAAACGAGCCCTGGTGCGGAAAAGTGAGCGGGGCCCCCGTGACGTCGAGGTAGCTAACCGCCTGGTCAAAGCCCAGCTGCGGGTTGATGCCCGTCGTTTCGACCCACACAAATGGCACCCCGTGCGCCATGGTCACCTGCATGTTTTTGGTAGCGCTGGGGTTGGTCGTGGTGTCGGGCATGCTCATTACCAGGCCCCAGTCCGACCAGCTATCGGCTTGCGCGGTGCTGGGGGTGTAGTTGGCAGCGGTAATATGCATGCCCAGGCTCCCTGGCACGCGGTGCATGTTATAGGAATTGCCATCGGAGGCAACATCGATCCGATTGGGAAAGTCCACGCTGACGCCCTGGGGGGTGGGGTCTACCATCAGCGGGTATACCCACAGCAGGCCCGCGTTTTTGCCGCTTATCACCAGGTCGGTCCACCAGTCGTTGGTCGGAATGGGCAAATGCTTCTGCTTGGCTGCCCGGCTCACGTAGATCGGGCTATTGTATTCGAAGTCGTATTGCGCCGCGTCGGAGGAATAGGGTGGGTCCGAGGCATAGCTGCCGGCTCCTAGCGGCACCATGTTTTGCGGATGTACGGGCCGTTGTTGGGCCTGTACCAAGCTGGGGCCGGCCGCCAGCGCCAGCAGCGCCAGCCCTTTGCGAAAGGGAATACCCTCGGCCAGTTTTTTGCGAGTAGCAAGCAAGTAGGTTTTTGCCATGCGAAGTAGTAATTAATGAATAGGGGTAATAGGGAAGGGAAGGAAAGAGCCAGCAACTACGCTGCTAGTCAACCAGCGATTAGAGAGTCGGCTAGGTAGCGAAGTTTCAGATAAGTTAGCTGTGTCTTATGGTGGAGATAAAAGTACTGGGAAAACTGTAAAAACGTGAAAACAACATCTTTAATACCCAGTATAGTCTAGTTTATTTTTTCACTGTAGCCTGATAATGGCTCTAAGCTGGGCGCCGGCTAATCCTCATTTTTGGCATCTGCTTCATCCTGAATAGAGGCCGTTGCCGCTGCTGTCAGTTCAGCGGTTCACATTGGACTATCTGTAGTTAACCTACGCAGTATACTTGTAAGGCGGATTTTTGCTGGTTCATTTTGCCGCCGAGTGCGTGCTAAGGGGCTCAGTGCTGGGTTTGATTGGTTCGCCAGGGGTTTACCCAGTAGGGCCAACCTGCTAGCCGGCCAGCCGTGCGAGGCCCAGCCATTTCGTTGGCCGGATTTTTTCTAATCAAAAATTTATTAGCCAGATGCTATGCTGGATAGATATCCTCAAATTTGCCAAGTACAGCAACCCCGAGCCCCCGCGCCGCGTGCAGAAATCGGCGGCCGAATGGCAGGCCCAGCTCACGCCGGCGCAGTTTGGGGTGCTGCGGCAGCAGGCCACCGAGCCGCCCTACCGCAATGCCTACTGCCGTACCTATGCGCCCGGGGTATATGCGTGCGCCGGGTGCGGCAGCTGGCTCTTTGCTGCCCCGGCCAAGTACCATGCTATGTCGGGCTGGCCCAGCTTCACCCAGCCGATTGCTAAAAATGCCGTGCGGTATGCCTTCGACGACAGCCACCAGATGCAGCGCGTGGAAGCCCGCTGTAATAGTTGCGAGGGGCACCTGGGCCACGTTTTCCCGATGGCCCCGAGCCCAGCGGCTTGCGCTACTGCCTCAATTCGGCAAGCCTGATTCACCTGAGCCAAGCCAGTGGGTAAAGGAGGCCGGGCGCGCTGTTGCTTTGCCAGCACGCCCTAGCGTAGGGGCGCGGGCCCGGCGTTGCAGTCGCGCTGGAGCGGGCACGACATCTTCCTGGGCCGCTACCGACGCTACCAGATCCTTGGGCTGCGCGGCGTATTGCAGCCGGCCAGCTTCCGCCAATAAAGTGCTGCCCGAGCTTACGTCGGTCGAGATGAAAATCGTGCCCGCCAACAAGCTGCTTGCCGTCAAGTGCGTGGGGGAGGGCAAGATTTAGGCTAGCAGCGGGTAGCCCGCCGCAACCTGCTGGCTGGTTAGGAAGTTAGGAAGAACGCAGCTTTGGCTTTCTTTCTAACTTCCTATGCAACACCGTACGCTCGGCAAAACCGGTTTTTCCATCTCTGAAATCAGCCTCGGCACCTGGCAGGTGGGTGGCAAGTGGGGCGAGCCCTTCAGCCCTGCCAATGCCGACCACATCCTGAATGCGGCCATCGATGCGGGCATCAACTTCATCGACACGGCCGACGTGTACGGCGACGGCGAAAGCGAAAAGGCCGTGGGCCGGCTCGTGCGCAGCCGCTCTGGCGAGCGCATCTTCGTGGCTACCAAGTGCGGCCGCCGCTTGCAGCCGCACACCAGCGAAGCTTACCAGCCGGCGGCGCTGCGGGGCTTTGTCGAAGACAGCCTGCGCAACATGGGCCTCGAAGTACTGGACCTTGTACAGCTGCACTGCCCGCCCACGGAGGTGTACTACCGGCCCGAAATCTTCGAGCTATTCGACCGGCTCAAGGAGGAAGGCAAAATTCTGAACCTGGGTGTGAGCGTCGAGAAAGTAGAGGAAGGTCTGAAAGCCATCGAGTATGCGAACGTGACTACTATACAAGCGATTTTCAACATGTTTCGCCAGCGACCGGCCGAGCTATTCTTTCAAGAAGCCCAGCGGCGCGATGTGGGCCTCATCGTGCGGGTGCCGCTCGCCAGCGGCTTGCTTACGGGCAAGTTTTCGGCCCAAACGACCTTCGATAAGGACGACCACCGCAATTTCAACCGCAACGGCGAAGCCTTCGATAAGGGAGAAACCTTCGCGGGCGTGGACTATACGACTGGTCTGGCTGCGGTAGAAGAACTGAAAAATATCTTTCCCGATCAGCCCAGCCTGGCCCCCGTGGCCCTGCGTTGGATCCTGATGTTTCCCGAGGTGAGCTGCATTATCCCCGGCGCCTCACGGCCCGACCAACTATTAGCCAACCTGCAAGCCGACACGTTGCCCGCACTATCAGCCGCGCAAATGACGGCCGTGCGCGACGTGTACGACCGCCTGATTCGGCCGCAAGTGCACCAACGGTGGTAGAGTACTGTAACTAAAAATAAGACCGTCATCATATGTTTGTGGTGGCATCCCTTTGGGCCACGCCGCAGTTCGTCATAGGCCTCTGAGGCCGTTCAGCATGCTGGCACCCGTTGGGCCGCCGGCCCGTGAGCCCGGA
>Ga0160429_1000952_pt1 | contig 17832 bp, 19 predicted proteins | sample SolpanmetagenomR_FD_108199 | JGI IMG/M metagenome (GOLD analysis project Ga0160429, IMG submission 108199) | Solar panel surface microbial communities from Lawrence Berkeley National Laboratory, California, USA - R | ecosystem: Engineered > Built environment > Solar panel > Unclassified ...
GAGGCGCAGAAGACGGTCGGCGACGTCAAGGACGGCGCCAAGTCCCTGGCCGAGACCGTCACCGGACGGCGCTGAGCGCGCCCCGACGGCGCCGGCCGCGCCGCGACCCTGGCGGCGGCACCGGGCGAACCGGTGCCGCCCTGCGTGGCGGCGGCTCACCCACCCGCGCCAGAGTGATCCTTGCGAGTGATCCTTGCGAGCGTGCCTCGCGATTGTGCCTTGCGATCACGGTGATTGAGGCGATTGTCTTCGCCGTCACGCAGCCTGCAGGGAGCACACGATGACAGATCTCGCCGGGAAAACGGTCCTGATCACGGCGGCCGCGCAGGGCATCGGGCGTGCCAGCGCGCTCGCCTTCGCGCGGGCCGGTGCCCGGGTTCACGCCACCGACGTCAACGCGGCGGCGCTGGGCGACCTGCGCGCCGACAACCTCCAAACCGCGATCCTCGACGTTCTGGATGCCGGCGCCGTCACCACGTGCGTGAACCGGATCGGTCCGGTGGACGTGCTGTTCAACTGCGCCGGCGTGGTCCATGGCGGGACCATCCTGGAGATGCCCGATGCCGACCTCGACGTCGCCATCGACCTCAACGTCAAGGCGATGATCCGCACGATCCGCGCGGTGCTGCCCGGCATGATCGAGCGGCGGGACGGCGCCATCATCAACATGGCCTCGGTCGCCTCCTCGGTGAAGGGCGTGCCGAACCGCTTCGCGTACGGGCTCACCAAGGCGGCCGTGATCGGGCTCACCAAGGCGGTGGCGGCCGATTACGTCGCCCACAACATCCGGTGCAACGCGATCTGCCCCGGAACCGTGGAGAGCCCGTCGCTGCAGGAGCGCATCCGCGCGCAGGGCGACTACGAGCAGACCCGCGCGGCCTTCATCGCGCGGCAGCCGATCGGGCGGCTCGGAACGCCGGAAGAGATCGCCGACCTCGCCGTCTACCTGGCGGGGGCGACCTACACCACCGGTCAGGCCGTCACCATCGACGGCGGCTGGACCATCTGAACCCGACGGTACGGCGCCGCCGTCGTCGCCCTGCAGGGTCTCAGAACCGGGCGACGAGGCCGACGCCGCCGATCATCAGGGCGCCGCCGAGGAGGCGCCACAGGCCGGCCGGGTGGACCTTGAAGCCGACGAGGCCGAAATGGTCGAGCAGGATCGAGGTGACCACGCCGGCCGTGACGATCAGGCCGAGGAAGGTGGCGGCCCCGATCTCCTTCGAGAGGTAGAGCTGCGCCGCCGCGAGAACCGCGCTCATCAGGCCGCCGAGCCAGGCCCACCAGGGGACCTGCGCGAGGCGGTCCATCCCCGGCAGCCCGTACCGTCCCGTTACGAGCATGATCACCACGATCGCGCCGATGCTGACGGCGAGGCTCACCACGCCCGCCAGCAGGGGCCGCGCGAGGGATTTGGCGAGGGCCGCATTCTGGCCCGGTTCGACCGCGCTGGCGAGCCCCGCCAGCAAGGCGATGCCGTAGAGGAAGAGCATGATCGCATCCTGTCGGGTGGGGGTTGGGATCGGCGGCCGGACCCGTCAGAAGCCCGCCACCAGGGCGACGCCCGCGATCATCAGGATGCCGCCGAGGACGCGCCAGCGGCTCGCGCTGTGGCGTGCGAAGCCGACGAGACCGTAATGATCGAGGGCGATCGAGCCGATCACGCCCGCCGTGATGACGCAGCCCAGGAACGGCGCCGCCCCGACCTGCTCGGAGACGTAGAGCTGTGCCAGGACGACCGCCGCGCCGAGGATGCCGCCGGGCCACGCCCACCGCGGGACGGGGGTCGCCTCGCCGGCGGACGGCCGGTCGCGCCACCGGACCACCGCCATGACGCCCAGGAAGCAGAGGATCGCCACCGCGAAGCAGAACACCCCCGCCAGCATCGGCTGGCCGGTGACCTTGGCCAGGGTCGCGTTCTGGCCGGGTTCGATGGCGTTGGCGACGCCGGCCAGCAGGGCGAAGCCGTAGAGGTACCACTTGGACACGGTGAGGGATCCCGGCGCGTGACGTGACGGGCGCGCAGGCTGAACCCGGCGCGGGCGGTCTGCGGGGAACCCGCCGGGTCGGCCGGTGACTGCATCACATCGGCGGCATGACCCAGGGACAGATCGACTCAGGCCCTCCGGCCGGACACGTCGTCGGGTCGCGGGAAAGGTTTCGGCCTCCGGGCGGTTTGCGTACGGCAACCCGAGTGAGCGATGGACGCGCGAAGCCCGACGACCAAGCCGACGGGCCAGGACCGTCCGGCCGAACTGACACTGCGCGGCATCGTGCTCGGGGCGGGCATCACCGTCATCTTCATGGCCGCCAACCTCTACATGGGGCTGAAGACCGGGATGACGTTCTCGTCGTCGATCCCGGCCGCGATGATCTCGATGGGCGCGTTCCGGCTGATGGGCGGCGCCGGCCTCCTCGAGAACAACATCGTGCAGACGCAGGCCTCGGCGGCGGGAACGCTCTGCAATGTCATTCTCGCCCTGCCCGGCCTCGTCCTGATCGGGCACTGGCAGGGCTTCCCCTTCTGGCAGACCACGGCCGTCTGCATGCTGGGCGGCCTGCTCGGCGTCGCCTTCTCGATCCCCCTCCGTCGGGCCCTCGTCTCCGGCAGCGATCTTCCCTATCCGGAGGGTGTGGCCGCCGCCGAGGTGCTCAAGACCGGCCAGGAAGAGGAGGGGAGCCACGGCCTGCGCGACCTGCTCGCCGCCGCAGCGGCGGCGGGGACGATCGGCCTCGCCACCAGCGGGCTGCGGATCCTGGGCGACGGCCTGAACGGTGCGATCAGCCTCGGCGGCGCCGTGTTCCGCACCGGGACGGGCTTCTCGCTGGCGCTGGTCGGCGTCGGCTACCTCGTCGGCATCGGCGCCTGCCTCGCGCTGCTGACCGGGGTCCTGATCGCCTGGGGGATCGCCGTGCCGGTGCTGACGGCCCTGTCGCCCGATTCCGCCAAGTCCGCCGGTGAGGCTGCGGAGGCGATCTGGTCCGGGCAGGTGCGCCTCATGGGGGCCGGCATCATCGCGGTGGGCGGTCTCTGGACGGTGGGATCGCTGGCGCGCCCGATCCTGAAAAGCATCCGCTCGGCGTTGTCCGGAAGCGGCGGCCTCGGCAAGGATCATCCCCGCGAGGAGCGCGACCTGCCGATCACCTGGGTCGCCGCCGCGACGCTGGCCCTGTGCGCGCCGCTGGCGATCCTGTTCGGGTATTTTGCCAAGCCAGCCGATCTCGGCGGCCTGACGGTGGTGCTGGCCATCGCCGCGACCCTGTTCACGATCCTGTTCGGCTTCCTGATGGCGGCCGCCTGCGGCTACCTCGCGGGCCTGCTCGGGTCGTCGTCGAGCCCGATCTCGGGAATCGGGATCCTGACCACGATGGCGACCGCGCTGCTCCTGCCCTTCATCCTCGGGCATTCCGCCGGACCGGAAGGCGACCGGTTCGTCACCGGCATGGCGCTGCTGCTGACCGCCGTGGTCATCACGACCTCCTCCATCGCGAACGACAACCTGCAGGACCTGAAGACCGGCCAGGTCCTCGGCGCCACGCCCTGGCACCAGCAGGTCGCGCTCATCATCGGCGTCGGGGTGGGCGCCGTGGTGATCGCCCCGCTCCTGTCGCTGCTCTACGAGGCCTACGGCTTCGTCGGCGCGCCCGCACGCGACGGGCAGGATGCGGGAAGCGCCATGGCGGCGCCCCAGGCGGCCCTGATGACCCAGATCGCCAACGGCATCACGCACAGCGAACTGCCGTGGAACATGGTGCTGATCGGTGCGGGACTCGGCGTGATCCTGGTGGCCGCGGAAACATGGCTGAAGCGGCGCAACCTGACCTTCCCGGCGCTGACGGTCGGCATCGGCATGTACTTGCCGCTGTCGGTGGAGGTGACGATCGCCATCGGCGGCATCCTCGCCTGGGTCGCCGAGCGCCGGCTGCGCGCCCGGGTCGGTGGCAAGGGTGACGCGCGGGCCGCCGACAAGGCTCTGGGGGCGGCGCGGCGCCGCGGCGTGCTGCTGGCCTCGGGCTTCCTCGTCGGTGAGAGTTGCGTCGGCGTGTTGCTCGCCGGGACCGATCTCCTGGCCGGCCACAGCGCGGCGCTGGCCATCGTGGGCAAGGATTTCGCCCCCTACGCCACGGGGCTCGGCCTCGCGGTCTTCCTGGCGGGCCTCGCGGTCTATCACCGGATGGTCTCTGTCCCGGGCGAGGCACCGCGAAGGGGTTAGGGATCCATCGGGGTCCCGGGCGGGTTTCCGCCTCGGGGGCCCAGGACAGTCCGAAGGGCAGTCGGAGGGGCGGTCCGAGCGCGGTGGGGTAATTCCGCCCCGCCCTGCTGATCGGTCCCGCGCCGCCCTGGATCGTCGCGCGATCCCGGGAATGAAACCCTCGACCTCCGTCATCCTGATCGTCCGGAGCCGGATTTGCGCATGGAAGCGGCCGAAGCCCGAGAGCGCGTCTTTCCCTTGAGCGCCGGCATCCTGTTCGGACTCGGGCTGGGCGGCTTCTTCGACGGGATCGTGCTCCATCAGGTGCTGCAATGGCACCACATGCTGAGCAGCTGGTACCCGATCGACACGATCGCGAACCTCGAGCTGAACACCCGCTGGGACGGCATCTTCCACAGCGCGACCTACGTCTTCGTCGTGCTGGGACTGTTCCTCCTCTGGCGAACCGCACACCGCGCGCATCTCTACTGGTCCAACAAGCTGCTGATCGGGTCGCTGCTGATCGGCTGGGGCCTGTTCAACCTCGTCGAGGGCGTGATCGACCACGAGATTCTCGGCGTGCACCACGTCAACGAGTCGTTGCCGCGGACGCAGTGGATCTACTGGGACATCGGCTTCCTGCTCTGGGGCGGCGCCATGCTGGCGGCGGGGCTGGGCCTCGTGCAGGTCGGCCGGGCGGAGGAGGCGGCGATGGCGCGGGCCTCGGTTTGAGGGCCGGCCCGGATCGCCGGTCCGTCCTGCCCTGGCTCATCCTCACGGCCGGCCTGACCCTCGCAACCCTCCCGGCGTGGCGACCGCTCCTCTTCGGCTCGGCCCTGACCCTCGAAGACCTTCTCAGCCTGCGTTGCCTGTCGCGCTGAACCGCGCCGCCCTGTCGAACGGGTTGGCCCCTGCGCGGCGGCCGATCTCGGAGCCGGCTCGGGAAGCGGCGCGCACGTCCAGGATTCGGCGGCCAGATCCGGATCGAGGTCCGAGGTCGGCGCGTCGCGCAGCAGCAGGCGCGGGGAGGGGGCGCACGGGCACTGGTCGGACACGCCAGGAGGCGCGATGATCGGGTCCGCACCGTTCGGCGCAGGTCCGTCGCGTGCTCAGACTCGGGCACGTCACGGCCGCGGTTGCGAATCGTCCGCGGAGATGCACGATCGCGGCAGAAGGACTGCCCATGACCTCACCCGCCCAAGCCTATCGCGGCGTCTTCCCAGTCGCCCCCACGGTGTTCGATGCCTCCGGCGCCCTCGACCTCGACGGGCAGCGCCGGGCGATCGACTTCATGATCGACGCGGGCAGCCAGGGCCTGTGCATCCTCGCCAATTTCTCGGAGCAGTTCGTCCTCACCGACGACGAGCGCGAGACCGTGATGCACGCGGTGCTCGACCACGTGGCGGGCCGGGTGCCGGTGATCGTCACGACGACGCACTTCGCCACGCAGGTCTGCGCCGAGCGCTCGCGCCGGGCGCAAGCGGCCGGAGCGGCCATGGTGATGGTGATGCCGCCCTATCACGGCGCCACGATCCGCGTGCCGGATCTCGGTATCTACGACTTCTTCCGCGGCGTCTCCGACGCGATCGCAATCCCGATCATGATCCAGGACGCGCCCGTGGCGGGAACGCCGCTCTCGGCGGCCTTCCTCGCCCGCATGGCCCGCGAGATCGAGCACGTCGCCTACTTCAAGATCGAGACCGCGGGCGCGGCGGGCAAGCTCCGCGAGCTGATCGCGCTGGGCGGCGACGCCGTGGTGGGTCCGTGGGACGGCGAGGAGGCAATCACCCTGATGGCCGACCTCGATGCCGGCGCCACGGGGGCGATGACCGGCGGCGCCTACCCGGATGGGATCCGGCAGATCACCGATGCCTACGCGGCGGGCCGGCGGGACGCCGCGATGGACGCCTACGCGCGCTGGCTGCCGCTGATCAACTACGAGAACCGGCAATGCGGGCTGCTCGCCTGCAAGGCCCTGATGCGGGAGGGCGGCGTGATCGCCCACGAGACCGCGCGGCTGCCGATCCAGCCGCTGCACCCGGCGACCCGCTCGGGCCTGATCGAGCTGGCCCGCCGGAACGACGCGCTGGTGCTGCGCTGGGGACGGTGAGGCGGTTTCAGCCCGCGCGGCCCAGGACGGCCGAGAGGCGCTCCACCGCCTCCCGCGCCAGCGCCGGGCTGATGGCGAAGCAGATCCGCACCAGACCCTCGCCCTCCGGTCCGAACGCGGTGCCGGGCGCCACCCCGACCTTCGCCTCCCGCAGCAGCCGAAGCGCCAGGTCGAGGCTGGGCTCGTCGCCGCCCATCCGGGCCATGAGGTAGAACGCCCCGTCCGGCGGCGCGGCGGTGACGCCCGGCAGGCCCGACAGCCCGTCCACCAGGATCGTGCGGGCCTCGGCGCAGCGGTCCACCATGGTGCGGATGAAGCCGTCGCCCTCCGCGAGGGCCGCGATGCAGGCGTGCTGGACGAAGGTCGAGATCGAGGTGGTGCTGTACTGCCCGAGCTTCGCGAACGTGGGTGCGAGGCCGCGGGGATAGATCACCCAGCCGGCGCGCCAGCCGGTCATGGCCCAGTTCTTCGAGAAGGTGTTGGTCACGATCAGCCGGTCGTCCTCGGTGCAGATCTGCAGGAAGGACGGGGCGATCCGATTGCCGTAGGTGAAGTGCGCGTAGACCTCGTCCGACAGGATCCAGAGGCCGCGGTCGCGGGCGAGGTCGCGCAGGGCCGTCATCTCCGCGAGCGGCATCGTCCAGCCGGTCGGATTGGAGGGCGAGTTCACCATGATCACGCGGGTGCGCGCTGTGATCGCCGCCGCGATGTCGGCGAGCGGCAGGGCGAAGCGCCCGTCCGGCAGCCTGCGATAGGGGACCGCGACGGGCACGCCGCCGGCGATGCGCACCGCCTCGCGCAGGTTCGGCCAGGCGGGGGAGGGGATGATGATCTCGTCGCCCGGTTCCAGCAGAACCTGCGCGGCCTGCATGATGGCGTTCATCCCCCCCGCCGTCACGGCGAACCGGTCGGGCGGGATGTCCACGCCCCAGTGCCGCGCATGATAGGCGCCGAGCGCCTCCCGCAGGGCCGGAAGACCGAGCGAGGTCGTGTAGCGCGTATGCCCGTCCAGCATGGCGCGGTGCGCCGCCTCGACGATGAAGGGCGGGGTCGGCAGGTCGCCCTCGCCGATCCACAGCTTCACGACCTCCGGGTCGTCGCGCCCGCGGTCCGCCACGAGGCCGATCTGGCTCGTGCCGACACCCCGGATCCGGGCCGACAGGGCGGCCGCGAGGTCGACGGCGGCGGGGCTTGAGGTTTGGGCCATGGGATGCGGGCGGTTCTCGTGGTGTGCTGGCACGGCCGATGGGCGCGCCTCGCGGCGCTGTTGCCCGGAGGGGCACCGTGCCTGCCGGGTCTCGGCTCGTTGGAATGGCCCCGACCCTGCCGCGTTCGGCTCCGCGCGTCCAGGCCCGAGGATCCTCGCGGGTGCGACGCTCGCCGCCGATGGACCAGAATTATCGACTTTTCAGAAATTTCTGAAATTGCTATAACGCGAGTCGCAACCGCTGGGCCGGAGGTCCGTCGTGCTCGCCAATCTCGATCCGCTGATCCTCGCCCGCGTGCAATTCGGGTTCACGGTGGCGTTCCACATCGTGTTCCCGGCCTTCTCGATCGGGCTGGCGAGCTTCCTCGCCGTCCTGGAGGGCCTGTGGCTCGCCACGGGGCGCCAGGTCTTCATGGACCTGTTCAAGTACTGGATTAAGATCTTCGCGATCGCCTTCGCCATGGGCGTCGTGTCGGGGCTGGTGATGTCCTACCAGTTCGGCACGAACTGGTCGGTCTTCTCCGACAAGACCGGCCCGGTGCTGGGCCCGATGATGGCCTACGAGGTGCTCTCGGCCTTCTTCCTGGAGGCGGGCTTCCTCGGGGTGATGCTGTTCGGGATGCGCAAGGTCGGGCCGCGGCTGCATTTCGCGGCGACGCTGATGGTGGCGTTCGGGACCTTCTTCTCGGCGTTCTGGATCCTGGCGGTGAATTCCTGGATGCAGACGCCGGCGGGCTACGGCACGAACGCCGAGGGCCAGTTCGTGCCGCTGGACTGGTGGGCGATCGTGTTCAACCCGTCCTTCCCGTTCCGCCTCGTCCACATGGTGCTGGCCGCCTACCTCACGACGGCCCTGGTGGTGGGTGCGGTCGGCGCGTGGCACCTGCTGCGCGACCGGGCCAACCCGGCCGCCCGGACGATGTTCTCGATGGCGATGTGGATGGCCGCCCTGGTTGCGCCCGTCCAGATCCTCGCCGGCGACGCGCACGGCCTCAACACCCTGGAGCACCAGCCCGCCAAGGTCATGGCCATGGAGGGCCACTTCCAGAGCCACCCGGACGGCGCGCCGCTGGTGCTGTTCGGCCTGCCCGATCAGGAGGCCGGCACCGTGCGCTACGCGGTCGAGATCCCGAAGCTGTCCTCGCTGGTGCTGCAGCACGCCCTGGACGCCCCGCTGAAGGGACTCGACAGCCTGCCGCGGTCGGAATGGCCGCCGGTGCCGATCGTGTTCTGGTCGTTCCGCATCATGGTCGGCCTCGGGATGCTGATGCTGCTCCTGGGCGGCGTGAGCCTCGTGGCCCGCTGGCGCGGGGCGCTCTACGCGTGGCGCCCGCTGCACCGCTTCGCGGTGGCGATGGGCCCGGCCGGCTTCGTGGCGGTGCTGGCCGGCTGGATCACCACCGAGGTCGGGCGCCAGCCCTACACGGTCTACGGCCTGCTGCGCACGGCGCAGTCCGCCTCGCCGCTCCAGGCGCCGGCGGTGGCGGCCTCGCTCACCGCCTTCGTGGTGATCTACTTCGCGGTCTTCGCCATGGGCACCGGCTACATCCTGCGCCTGATGGGCAAGCCCCCGCAGGCCGGCGAGAGCGGGATCGAGCCCGGCGCGCCGATCCGGACGGCGGGCATCACGCCCGCCCCGGCGATCGATCCCGACCGCCACCTCCAGCCGGCCGAGTGAGGAAGCCATGGCCTACAGTTTCGACCTCACGGTGGTGTGGGCGCTCGTCATCGCCTTCGCGGTCTTCGCCTACATCGTCATGGACGGCTTCGATCTCGGCATCGGACTCCTGTTCCCCGTCCTGAGGCCCGGCGCGGAGCGCGACACCGCCATGAACTCGGTCGCCCCGGTCTGGGACGGCAACGAGACCTGGCTGGTGCTGGGCGGCGGCGGCCTGTTCGCGGTCTTCCCCCTGGCCTACGCGGTGATCCTGCCGGCGCTCTACGCGCCCATCATCGCGATGCTGCTCGGGCTGATCTTCCGCGGCGTCGCCTTCGAGTTCCGCTGGCGCGATCCCCGCCACCGCGCCGCCTGGGACTTGGCCTTCGCGGGCGGCTCGCTGGTGGCGGCCCTAGCCCAGGGGATCACGCTGGGCGCGCTCCTGCAGGGCATCGCGGTCAACGGGCGCGCCTATGCCGGCGGCTGGTGGGACTGGCTCACGCCCTTCAGCCTCCTCGTCGGCGCGAGCCTGGTCGTCGGCTACGCGCTCCTCGGCGCGACTTGGCTGGTGATGCGCACCGAGGGCCTGCTCCAGATGCAGGCCCGGCGCTACGCCCTGCGCCTCACCGTGGCGACGGTCGCGGCCATCGCCCTCGTCAGCGCGGTGACGCCCTTCCTCCAGGGCCGCTACTACGAGCGCTGGCTGGCGATGCCGAACGTGCTGATCACCGCGCAGGTGCCGCTGCTGGTGGCGCTCGCGGCCTACGCCCTGTGGCGCACCCTGCGGGGCGGTGCCGAGCGGGCGCCCTTCCTGATCGCGCTGGGCCTGTTCGCCCTGACCTTCCTGGGACTGGGCATCAGCATCTTCCCCGACGTGGTGCCGGGCCGGATCACGATCTGGCAGGCGGCCGCCCCCGAGGCGAGCCAAGTGTTCCTGCTGGTGGGCGCCTCGGTCCTGATCCCGATCATCCTGATCTACACCGCGTATTCCTACTGGGTGTTTCGCGGGAAGGTCGACGCGCACGGGTACCACTGATGACGGACGCCACGGCTCTCCCCCTCTGGAAGCGTCTCGCGTGGTTCGCGGCGATCTGGGCGTCCAGCATCGTCGGCCTCGGATGCGTCGCGACGCTCCTCCGGTTCTGGCTCAAGAGCTGATAAGCCGGCACCGAACCCGGACCCCCGCGTCGGACCGTCACCGTGCATCTGCCTCCCCTCGTCCAGACCTTCGTGCTGCACTTCGGCGAGATGGGCTCGCGCTGGGGCATCAACCGGACCGTCGGGCAGATCTACGCCCTGCTGTTCGTCGCCGAGCGGCCGCTCAACGCCGACGAGATCGTCGAGCGCCTCGGCGTCTCGCGCTCCAACGTCAGCATGGGCCTCAAGGAGCTGCAGGCCTGGAACCTCGTGCGCCTCCAGCACGTGCCGGGGGACAGGCGGGACTATTTCGCGACGCCGGAGGATATCTGGCAGATCGTCCGCACGCTGGTCGAGGAACGCAAGAAGCGGGAGATCGACCCGACCCTGACCCTGCTCCGCGAACTCCTGATGCAGGAGGCCGGCACGGAGGGGGAGCGCCACGCTCAGGCCCGCCTCGGCGAGATGCACGACCTGTTCGAGCTCTTCGCCGGCTGGTACGCGGACGTGCGCCGCCTCGAGACGGAGCGCCTCGTCCAGCTTCTCACCCTCGGTTCCAAGGTCCAGAAGGTGCTGGAGGTGAAGGACCGTCTCGTCCGCCTGCCGGGGCGCATCGGCGGCCGAGCGGCGAAGTCGGACATCAAGCCGACGGATTGAGGACGGCGGCCCGACCCGCGCACGCGGCCGGCCGTCCTCCCTCGGACGCGGTGACGGCCGCGTCGCCGAAGCGGGTCGCGCCCCCTCGGGGCGGACCGCCCCCGTCAGGCGTCCGCGAGCACGCGCCGGTAGATCGCGACGAGGGCGGCGCCGACATGCTCGACATGGGCGCGCAGGGCCGCGGCCGCCTCGTCGATCCTCCGCGCCTCGCACAGGTCGAGGATCCGCCCGTGCTCCTGCTCGGCTCGCGCCATGTCGTCGGCCGTCGAGAGCTGGAGCCGGGTCGGCCGGTCGCAGTCCTGAAGGAGCCCGGACAGGATGCTCAGCGAGCGCGGGCGCTGCGCGTGGCGAAGCAGGTCGAGGTGGAAGCGCCGGTTCAGCTCGCCCCAGCGGAGGACCTCGCCCCCGGCCAGCGTATCGCTGTAGGCACTGGCCACGGCGCGGAGCGCCTGGATGTCGGCGGGCGTCAGGTGCATCGCCGAGACGACCAGCAGTTGCGGTTCGAGCTGCCCGCGGAGCTGGAAGATATCCTCCAGCTCTTCCAGCGACACGCCCGTCACCACCGCGCCGCGATGCGGCATGATCTTCACGAGGTTGTTCGCTTCGAGCTGCAGGAGGGCTTCCCGGACCGGGATCCGGCTGATGCCGAACTGCTCGGCCAGGGCGTCCTGGCGGAGCTGAACGCCCGGTGGCAGCTCCCCGTTCAGGATTCTCTGGCGCAGCGAATCCGCGACCGCGGCAGCCATCGTCTTGTGCCGCAGCCGGTCTGGCTCCGGTCTGGTGGGGACCGCTATGTCCATCGGGGCCTCAACGTCACCGTATGCATCTAGACATAACGTGAAGCTGCATGAAAGTCTTGTAGATCCGGCACGGATACGACTTTTTGAAACTTCAGGTTTAGCCGGGCGAGCACGTCAGGGACCGAGCCCTCGCAAGTTCCAGGCCCGGGCCGTCCCGCTGCCGGTCTCGCCTGCAAGACACGCGCGATGACGCAGGCCCCGACTGCCTCGGGCGTCCAACCGGACGAGACCCCGTCATAGCGTGGGCGCGGATCCGGCTGGGTCAACTGATCCGCGTCCGGTTCCGTGTGCGGCAAGCGCGTCGGACCGCTCCGCGGGATGGTTCGGCCCGGCCCACGGCGCCCGCGCGAGCGCCTGGCCGAGATAACCGATGAGCGCCGTCACGCGCGCGGGTCGGGGATCGCCGTGCGGGGTTACCAGATGCAGCGCGATCGGGGGCGGCGACCAGCCGGGCAGGGCCCGTTCCAGCCGGCCGGTTTCCAGATCGTCCCAGATCATGAAATCGGGCTGCAGCGCCAGTCCGAGGCCCGCCCGGAGCGCGGGTGCCAGCGCTTCGGCGTTGTTCGCCCGGAGCTGGCCCGCGGGTTGGACCACTGCTTCGACGCCGGCGGCGTCGATGAAGCGCCAGCGGTCGGGACTCGGCAGGTAGGCGTAGCCGAGGCAGGTGTGGCGGGCGAGATCGTCCGGATGCGTCGGGCGGCCGTGCCGGTCGAGGTAATCCGGGGTTGCCACCAGGGAGCGGCGGATCGCGCAGAGGCGGCGCGCCCGCAGGGACGAATCCGGCAGGGCGGCGATGCGCAGCCCGATGTCGAAGCCGCCGCCGACGAGGTCGACCACCGCGTCGGAGAGGTGCAGGTCCACCGCGACGGAGGGGTGCCGGGCCAGGAAATCCGGCAGCAGCGGCGCCACGTGCATCACGCCGAAGGTCATCGGGACGGCCAGCCGCACCAGTCCGCGCGGTTCGGCTGAGCCCGCCATCGCGAGCGCCTCGGCCGCCTCACCCTCCGCCAGGATGCGCGCGGCACCGTCCTTCGCGGCCTGCCCCGCCTCGGTGAGGGCGAGCTTACGCGACGTGCGGTTGAACAGCCGGGCGCCGATCCGAGCCTCCAGCCGCGCCACCGCCTTCGAGACGGTCCCCTTCGATAGCGCGAGCTCCGCGGCGGCACGCCCGAAGGAGCCGGTCTCCACCACCTTGGCGAAGACAGCCCAGGCCTCGAAATCGGGCAGCCGCATGGGTCAATTCCAGAAACGATGGATTTCCATTGTTTCTATTTTATGGATCGGCGGCAAGGGGCACATTCCCGTCATCGGCAACGCGCCGCGCCTCTTGCGGCGGCCTCCCGGGAGACATCGCCATGGTTCAGACCGGCCTCCACCACGTCACGGCCTTCTCCGGCCCGGCCCTGCGCAACCTCGATTTCCACACCCGGATCCTCGGGCTGCGGCTGGTGAAGAAGACCGTCAACTTCGACGATCCGGGCACCTACCATCTGTATTACGGCGACGCCGCCGGACGGCCCGGCACGATCCTCACCTTCTTCCCCATCGAGCACGCGGCCCCGGGCCGCATCGGGGTGGGAGAGACGCAGGAGACCGCCTTCCGGGTGCCCCGCGCCTCCATCGGCTGGTGGACCCACCGCCTGATCGAGAAGGGCGTCGCCCACGAGCCGCTCGTCCAGGTCTTCGGCGAGCCGACCCTGCGCTTCCGCGATCCGGACGGCATGATGCTCGCCCTGGTCGGGGTGGACATGGGCGCGGAGGGCGGGGACGCGGGGGGATGGGCCTCCAGCGAGGTTCCCGCCGAGCACGCCGTCCGCGGGCTGCACGGGGTGACGCTCCTCCTGGACAAGGCCGAGCCCACGGCCGCGATCCTCACGGAGGTGCTGGGTCTCGGGGAGGTCGCCCGCGAGGGCAACCTGATCCGCTTCGCGGGCAGCGCCGCGATCGGAGGGCTCGTGACCCTGCGGGCGGTGGGCGGCTTCCTCCGTGGCCGGCCGGGCGCCGGCTCGGTCCACCACATCGCGTTCCGGGCGGCGGACGACGCCGCGCAGGCCGCGATGGGTGAGAGGCTCACCGCCCGCGGCCTCCACGTCACCGAGCAGCGCGACCGGCAGTACTTCCGGTCGATCTACTTCCGCGAGCCCGGCGGCGTGCTGTTCGAGATCGCCACCGACGCGCCCGGCTTCGCGGTCGACGAGCCGGTGGAGGCCCTCGGCAGCGCCCTGAAGCTGCCCGCCGGCCTCGAGCCGCACCGGGCCGAGATCGAGGCCGTGCTGCCGAAGGTCGCCTGACCGTCGGGCCCGCCCCGCGCGAAGCGGGGCGGGCCCGCGATGTACCGCCAGGAGGATGCCATGACCCAGGACACCGTCGAGTTCATCCATCGCTTCGAGCCCGGCGCGGATGCCGCCAGGCCGCTGCTGCTCCTGCACGGGACGGGCGGCAACGAGACCGATCTTCTGCCGCTCGGCCGCATGGTCGCGCCGGGCGCCGCACTGCTCGCCCCGCGCGGGCCGGTGACCGAGAACGGCATGCCGCGCTTCTTCCGGCGCGTGGCCGAAGGCGTGTTCGACGAGGCGGACCTGCGCCGCCGCACCGGCGACCTCGCCGCCTTCGTGGCAGCGGCCCGGGAGCGTTACGGCCTCGGAGCACCCCTGGCACTGGGCTTCTCGAACGGCGCCAACATCGCCGCCTCGCTGCTGCTGCTCCGGCCGGAGACCCTGGCGGGGGCTGTGCTGATCCGCCCGATGGTGCCGTTCGCCGAGCCGCCCGCAGCGGATCTCGCCGGCCGGCCTGTCCTGATCCTCTCCGGGGCGATGGACCCCATCGTGCCGGTGGAGAACGCCCGGCGCCTCGCTGCGCAGCTCACCGCGTCCGGCGCGACCGTCGAGCACCGGATCCTGCCCGCCGGGCACGGCCTGTCGCAGGCCGAGGTCAGCGTCGCGGCCGGCTGGCTCCAGACCGCCGCGCTCCGGAGCGCGGCGTGAATTTCGCTTTCGACCCGCGTACAGGATGGAACATCATCATGATCTCTCCGATCCCGCCTGCCTCCACCGCCGCCGGCACGCGCGTCGCCGGCCTGTCCGCGACGGCCGGCCGCGTTCTACTGAGCGCGATCTTCCTGGTGAGTGGGGCCGGCAAGCTCGCCGCGCCCGGCGCGACGCTGGCCACGATCGAGGCCGCCGGCCTGCCGCTGCCGCCGGTCTCCTACGCGGCGGCCACGCTGGTGGAGATCGTTGGCGGCCTGCTGCTGATCGCCGGCTACCGCACCCGGCTCGTCGCGCTGATCCTGGCGGCCTTCGCCGTGGCGACCGCCGTGACCTTCCACGCGGCGCTGGGCGATCAGAACCAGATGTTCCACTTCCTGAAGAACCTCGCCATGGCCGGCGGCCTCCTGCAGGTCGCGGCCTTCGGGGGCGGCCCCTTCAGCCTGGACGATCGGCTCGGCCGGCGGTGACCGCAGGCGCCGTTCCGCCCGCGCCCTTCCCTGACTCCCGCCGGTTCCCTAAAGGCTGCAGCGGACCGCGGATCGCGGCCCATCACCCGCGGGACCCAGCATGCCGGCCACCGACGAACGCCTCGCCCTCGGGATCATCGGCGCGGGGATCATGGGCGAGCGCCTGCTCGACGCGATCCACGGGGCGCCGGACTCGCCCGTTCGCGTCGCGGCGATCTGGGATCCGGCCCCGGAGGCCCTGGCCCGCATCGCCGCGGCCTTCCCCGGCGTGCCGCGCGTGGCCGATGCCGCCGCCGTCGTGGCGGCGAGCGCCTGCGTGTACGTCGCGTCGCCGCCGGCCTCGCACCTCGCCCATGCCCGCGCCGCCCTGGAGGCGGGGCGAACCATCTTCTGCGAGAAGCCGCTCGCCATCGATCGCGCCGAGGCCCGCGCCTTCGTGGCGGCGGCCGGCGAGGCCGGCGCGGTGAACTTCCCCTTCGCCTCCTCGCCCGGGGTGGCGGCGCTGGAGCGCTGGATCGCGCACGGCGTCGTCGGGCAGCCCGAGCGGCTCGCCATCACGGTGGCCTTCGCGCGCTGGCCGCGCCCCTGGCAGGCCGATGCGGCCGGTTGGCTCGACGGGCGCGCCGAGGGCGGCTTCACCCGCGAGGTCGTCTCGCACTTCCTGTTCCTCGCCCGCCGCCTCCTCGGGCCGCTGCAGGGCCTTGAGGGACGCGTCGCCTTCCCGGAGTCCGGCCGGTCCGAGCGCGCCATCGACGTGACGCTCACGGCCGGCGGGGTCCCGGTGACCCTGACCGGACGGGTTGGCGGCACCGGGGCCGACGACCACAACACTTGGACGCTGGAGGGCGAGGCGGGCGCCGTCCGGCTGCGCGACTGGGCCATCGCCGAGCGCCGCGGGCCGGACGGGTCCTTCGCGCCGGAGCCGGACGCGATCCCCAACGAGCGGTTGCGGCCGATCACGCTGCGGCGCCAGCTCGACGGCGTCGTCCGGATGGCCCGCGGCCAGTCTCACCACCTCGCCACCTTCGCGGAGGCGCTCGACGTCCAGGAGGCGGTCGAAGGCATCCTGGCCCTGTGACGGCGGGCGCCCCGCCCGACCTCCGCTGAAGCCCTGCGCCGCCCCTGCGGGGGCCGCGCAGCAGGCCTGTGCCGCCCCCGGAGATCCGAGGTCGCGCTGACCCGGGTCGCTTCGCTCGTGATGACGGGCATGGCCGCATCAACCTTGCGTCCGGAGGAACCCGATCAGACCTCCAGGAGATCGATCAGGAACGGGATCAGCGGCGCGTCCGCGGGGGGCATCGCGAGATCCCGCAGCGCCTTGGGGCGGACCCATTTCAGCGCCTGACCCTCCATCGGGCGCGGGGTGCCCGACCAGCGCCGACAGATGTAGAGCGGCATCAGCAGGTGGAAGTCCGAATAGGCGTGGCTGGCGAAGGTCAGGGGCGCCAGGCAGGGCTCCTCGACCCGGATACCGAGTTCCTCCGCCAGTTCCCGGATCAGCGTCGCCTCCGGGCGCTCGCCGGGTTCGACCTTGCCGCCGGGAAACTCCCACAGGCCGGCGAGCTGCTTGCCCGGCGGACGCTCGCTCACCAGCACCCGGCCGTCGGCGTCGACCAGGGCCACGGCGACCACCAGGAGGAGGCGCAGCGGCGGCTGTTCCGGCCCGCTCACGGCGTCACCGCGAAGGTGGCCGAGACCTCGGCGGACATCTCGATCGTGCCCGCCTCGATCGGGACGCGCCGTCCCTTCGCCGCCATGGGCGCCGGGAGCGCGCGGGCCATCATGGGCGTGGGCGCGGCGCCCGCGGTGCTCAGCGCGCAGAGTGGCCCGAGCTTGGCGCCCACCGCCTCGGCCATCGCCTCCGCCCGGGTTCGCGCATCCCGCGCCGCGGCGGTCTGGAGGGTCGATTCGGTCCTGTCCGGATCGCGGAGCCCGAAGCTCACGCCGTCGATCCGGTTCGCCCCGGCGTCGAGGGCTTGGCGCAGGAGGTCGCCCAGGCGCCCCATGTCGCTGAGCCGGACGCTGACGAGGTTGCTGGCGCGGTAGCCGTCGGGCTCCTCCGCACTGGCCCCGCCGGGCCGCGTCACGGAGCGCGTGGCCGTCTGCAGCGTCACGGCAGCCGTGCCGACGTCGGCCGGCGGCACGCCGAGGGCCCGCGCCTGGGCCGAGACGCCGGCGACCGCCTTCGAGGCCGCATCGAGGGCGGCAGCCGCGGTCGCGCCGCGCGCCTCGATGCCCACCGTCACCTCGGCGAAGTCCGGCGCCCGCGCTTCCGCGGCCCGCCCGACGACGCTGATCTGGTGCCGGCACGCGGCGTCATCGGCCCGCGCCGTCGCCGCCAGCGCCGAGACGAGGATGGCTCCGACCAGGACGGCCCTCACGAGCGGTAATCCCCGTTGATCTCGATGTAGGCCTTGGTCAGGTCGCAGGTCCAGACGCGGGCGGTGCCGTCACCCAGGCCGAGATCGACCCGGATGCCGATCTCCGGCTCGCGCATCACGGCGCTCGCGGCGGCCTCGCTGTAAGCGGGGTCCCGTGCGCCCTCCACGGCCACCCGGACGTCCCCGAACCAGATCGCCAGCCGGTCCCGGTCGGCGGGCTCGCCGGCCTTGCCCAC
>Ga0160429_1000953_pt1 | contig 17822 bp, 24 predicted proteins | sample SolpanmetagenomR_FD_108199 | JGI IMG/M metagenome (GOLD analysis project Ga0160429, IMG submission 108199) | Solar panel surface microbial communities from Lawrence Berkeley National Laboratory, California, USA - R | ecosystem: Engineered > Built environment > Solar panel > Unclassified ...
CCACTGGATACGTCTACACTCTCTGGCGTCCTTAGTCTCGAGCCGTAATCACTCAACGACTTGATTGGTATCTCGTCACCACCTTTTGCGAGCTCATGGCTAGTATCGCCGAATCGGCCGAATGTCAAGGCTACTTGCACCGGCGGGTTCAAGGTCAGTCCGAGCAATCCACTCCAGGAGATTGACACTGACGGCCACAAAGAAGCCATCGAGAATACGATCGAATTCCCAGAAGATTCGCCGCGCGCTCTTCAAAAGGTTGTCACTATGCTTTATGGATATCGATGGGACGATGCCTGGCAGAAGCTATTTTCGGAGACGGGGTTTCCTGTCACACTTCTGCCAAAAGCGAAAGCGCTTGCAGACAAATACCAGCTTCCTCTCCTCAGCAAGACACTGGTGGCAGAACTGGAAAGGAAGCTCAAGATCTTCGCTAGCGATGGGCTAGAAAGCTGGATTTGGAATCTTGCTGCTTACCTGCGGGCAACTGATGATCATACGCTAGAGATGCGAGAGGTGCTGCTTGCCGCGTTGCGCGCGCATGCGAAGGAATTTGAGAAAAAGCCAGAACTAGTGAAGGCGAGACTCTCTCAGATTCCTATGCTGGCCATCGAGCTTGCAATGTCTGGTGGATTTGACGGCAAGGGAACAATTTTGTGAGCGACCTGCTTTCACACTACGCCCGAAGCTCATCTGGCTGATTTGCTTAAAGCCCGATCGGCAAGCGAGAGTGCTCGGCTTAAGCAAATTGATTATATTTGCGGGAGGGTGGCGATTGCTGGTCTATGGCAAGACCAGTAATTGAACGACTTGGAAAGCAATATTTCGTCAGAAGGCATGGCTCAAATTGTCATAGAAGAGTTGACTCTTCAAGTGGTACAAGTTTATGCCACCGTGCAAGTTAAGAATGGAGATATCCATGGCTTTCACAATAATTCTGCTTGCTACCTCGTGTTGCTTCAAACGCGGACGACTTTGGCTCTCCGGCTTATTTGGGAAGAAATGTGAAACAATAGTGAACAGAGATCTATTTTCGTACTCGTTTCTGCCTACGAACCTGTCAACACTACGCACATTCCTCCATTGCTTCAATATTGTCTCGGCATCGCAAGCATTCCAAACGTGATGAAACTAGTAGGCCAAGATCACATGAAGGCAAACAAGCAAATAACATTTCCGACTATAGGTATCTTCATCTTCACTTTCTTTTTCACACTTACTCAACGATACAGATAACAACAATCTGATTGCTACAATGCATCGATCATTTATACCGCCTCTTCAGTCCAGGTCGATATTTGCCAACTCGCGCTCGGCAAGCACTTCGACTCCAATCACGCTTTCCAAATCTTACTTTCACAATCTCACACTTCCACGCCAAACCCACCATCACACAAATATCCACCATCAATGGTCCAATTCCTGGCTTTCGCAACTGATCGGCCCATCATGTCTAGCAAAGCAGCCATCATTCCTCACCTGCAAGCGTAAGCCGAATCACACAACAAACGAGCAAGACAGCGTTGTTGATTTGTAGCTAGCATGTATAAAAGCTCTGAGCACTGCGACTTGACCCTGAAATTGCAAGATGGGAGAAAGCTCAAAGTCCACAAGGTTGTCGTCTCAATATCGCCTTTCTTTCAAGTTGCGTGCACGAGTGGATTTAGGGTTAGTCTTGTAGCGAGTATGTCTCTTTCGATTCGTATGCTTACACATGGAATGACAAAGGAGTCGATTCAGAATCTCATTAAATTCCCTGAGGATCCTTCCGACGCGCTAGAATTGCTAATCATGCTGTTGTATGGATTTACGTGGGCAGAAGCTCGTGACCAAATGTTTCCAGTGAGCGAGTCAAAGAAATGGGGTATCGTGCTGTTGCCTCAGATACATGCACTAGCGACAAAGTATCAAGTTCCTGGAGTTGCAAATCAAGTCATCAACGTGCTCAAGGAAACACTGAATCTCTTTGCTGAGGACGGCATCAACACCTGATATTGGACACTGGCAAAACACATATACGGCACCGACGACTACATGCTCCACATGCGTGCTGAGTTGGTCGCGGCGATTCAGAAACATTCAAACTTGCTTAAAGATGAAGACAAGCGCGATATTATGAAGACGAAGCTCATGAGTTGTCCTGGCCTAGCTGTGGACCTCGCACTCAGCGGAGCAGGTCTCAATCTGTGAGACGATTCACTCACACTCAATGATCGTGACTGCACTACGGTGTCCTTCACTTGATACTGCATTTCGGAAACATACAAGCTAGCTAGCTGGCAGGGAAGGTTTCTGAGAGAGAAGCTGTTGAGATCTCCTGGTCTAGCCGTAGAGCTCCCACTGAAAGGCAGATTGGACGGTAAGGGCATTGTCGTGTGATAAGTGTCGATATAAGATTTGGTATGCCGCATCTGCTGAGGCAGAAATCTGAATATAAAGCAAAGCTGAATGAGATAATGTTTGCCCCGACTTAGACCTTGGAACTTGTGCAGAGTAAAGTTTGTGGTCTAAGGTAAGTACGACACACACATATTTTCCACTTCCCCCAGGAAAGCACAACCCTTCAGACCTGCACATCCTCAAAAGTCATCCACTTCACCTCAACCCCCTCATACGCCGCAGCCCTCTACCTCCCACTCGCCGCCTCCCACACTTGCACATCAGGCAAGTATACACAGGCAGATTATCCTGCCTCATTGCTCTAACGTGACCTTCCGCCGCTCGCATGGTAAACTCGAAGTGATACGGTTTCCCCGCAGCAACGAACATGATGCCGTTGTTATCTTGCATTAGTAGAGGATGGACAGATCGAGACTGGTGTGGTAAGGGAGGGCAAGGGTGGGAAGGCTGGCTTTTGGACGAGCTGTGACGTGGATAGGGAACGAGGGCATGATGGGGATGGTAAGGGATGAGTTGCAAAGAGTTTTTATACAAGATATCTCAGCACTAAGATTTAGCTAAGAAAGGCGAATCGTGCCAAAAAGGAAGTTTCTGAGATTCTTGGCGAGCACGTTGTTCTGTTTCGAAGTGCCTCACGCCTCAACGCTATCCACCACCAGTCGGACGTCCAGGCCACGCCTTCAGCGTGCTCGACCCCTGCCACGGCCATCCCCACCCACCAGTCTTAGTGACTGTACCAGTACATTGCATACTAGCAGCCACACTCACCACTTCCGTCTGTGTCACCGTCAACACGCTCTGCGCACCTCCTTGCACAACAACAGGCACCCTAAACGGCAACGCCGTACACACAAAGCTGTCAGAAGCGTTGACACTGCCTGAACCGGTATACTGAGCAACACTTGGATAAGGACATAGTGGCCGCTGACGAACCACACCGAGTGCTGGAGTATCGTTAAGCCATTTGGTGGCAATGATCTGGTCGGGTGCGATGCCTTGTTCTGTCCAGGCCATCAGGGCTAGGAGGGCGTCGTGGCGAGCGTTGGAGAAGCCAGGAACGCTGTGCAGGGAGGTGTTTAGTGGGCCAGCTTGGTTTGCTCCTGTGAGTTGATCGGTTAGTGAGAGGTATGCTTAAGACCGAAGAGCCGTCTTGTGAAAGAATTAAGACAAGACAGGAGAAGATGGACTTACCAGCAAAATACCAAGGTGCATCGTTCACGCCGCCGTTGCAATGTTGCATACCAGGCACTAAGAAGAAGCGGTACCATGATGATAGGTCGATACCGAGAGGAGCCAAAGCACGCATGACGTGCTCGTAGAAGTAGATGCTCGAGCCAGTCGGGATAAGTCCATCAGAAAGGCCATGGTACTGTATCAGCTTCCCACCAAGGGCATGAAACGGACTCAAATCAAAGTCATTGGCTGTAGCGTTTCCAGGATCTTGTTGGTCTGCTTGCTGAATTATGCTGTAGTCAAAGTCTTCCCAGTTCCATGTAGGATCGTCGAGAAGAAAGTACTGCTCATATTGTGTCCCTAGAGATGCAGGACCATTGGGGTTACCTAATAAGACAGGCCATTGCGCTTCAGAACCAAGAGCGAGATGTGGGAAGACAAAAGTGGCGTTTTGAAGGTAGTCATGTTGAATCGTGTACAGAGTGTCGAGCCGCAAGCCTGTGAGACAGTTGGATGTGTTTGCGCCTTGACAGAGTAGTGCGTCAGGGTTGAAGTCACACATGTACGGGTTTGTGATGATGCCGTCCACTAGACCATCGACTGGATCACATTGTCGAAGGACTTCTGCGCGAATAGCTGGAAACAAAGATGCAGGGATAGCAGCTGGATTTGTGCCATTCGGGTTCGCGTTGATCTTGCCTATCCAAGTTGTCCACGTCTGCAGATGTGCGGTCCACCAGGCAGGTGCTCCAGCGAGGACGCCATCGAAGCTGTCGGGGTATAGCTGGATCTCTTTCAAGCCTTGTCTACCTCCAGTACTACATCCAGAGTAGTAGGAGTATTTGATTGGTTGCGCATAGTAAGCGCTGACGATCTGCTTGCTAAGAACGATAGAGCCGTGCATAGCTCTGTAGCCCCAATCTGAAAGTCGTTCTTTGTTCAGGCCCCAAGTCCCGTCTCCAGAGGTTGAGTTGTGACCAGTGTCTGTGCTCATTACAGCAAAACCATATTGCAAGCCAGCACCAAGGTCGAGCCAGTTGATACCACCAGCGAAACCCCCATTGCCTTGTATCATTGTTAACATGAGATCCGGTACCATTAGTATTGAAATAAACCTACCAACAGCAAGATATCTGTCATTCCACTCGTTGGGCAGGGCTAGACCGAAGGTGAAGCTCGAGATAGCTGAACTTGTGACATTCACTACCACAGCACAAAATGCGGGTAGACCAGTAGCATTGGTGGGATAGGCAATATCAGAATGGTTGCCAAAGCTAGCATTCTGTGCCTGAGGTTGTGCAAACAAGACCGTAGCATTAAATGGTAGCGTAGCTTGGATGGAAGGGATGTCACATTGCAGAGCAGCAGCTGTCAAACCGCTTGTGCTAAGCAGCAAAGACAGGTATTTCGTGAGGGAAGGCATGACTGAATGTTTTGCCGAGAGCTTGGTGATGGGAGGGGCAGGCGAGTACTCTTATAGTGAAATGCGTCGAGACGCTAAGACCTCCGTGGACTAGCTTATAGCCACACGAACCCCCAGGGATGCTGATCTCCATTGTAGCATCTCACGAAGCTGTGCTGGTCGAGTAACAGAGAAGCGGGGTATGCATGAAAGTGGGGCGTATGTGGCACTCAATGTGGCAGAAGCCGACCTCAGTCTTTGTTTCTCAGCGCTGTGGACGTTTGTGTGTGTCTTTGAAGACAAAGAAATGACCTGTTAGTGTCACAGAGGTAGGTAGACATTGAGGATTAAGTTGGAACGCCATATCGAAGAGATCAAGGTGGAAAAAGAATACATTCAATACATAAATCATCTACATAACAATCAACAGCTTTGGTATCAGCCAGCAGCTCAAATATCTACCCAAACACCAACGCTCTAACCTCAATACTCTCCCTTCCCTTCGCGCCTTCATCTGACCTCGGATCGGCAAATGCAGAGTGTGGCACTCTAGTTCCGATATTTGCGGAGTCGAAGCATTGTAAAAGTATTCTCTCCTGCTCATCCATGCCACTCCAGTACTTCCACTGCTGACCCTCGTTGAACCTCACGCCAGCAGTCTCGCCAGTGCGATGTGGGTATCTGTGCTCAATGCTAACAACATCCTCGGCTCGCGTGCTTCCTGCTTCCGCGAACGCGAGAGCATTGGATTCGACGGCGCCATTTATAGGTCTCCAGACATTGATGATACGATACCGCCCTTGGAGACGTTCTTCTGCTTGCGATGGGTCTACCGAATGTAGGCGTACACGATCAGCGGCAGATTTGGGTGTTTGATCGATGTGTACACGATTGACTGCTGAACGCTTGGCACCTGGATGACATCGGCGAATGGTGTGGTCAAACAGGACGACCTCTTTCCCTCCAGTCTCTTCTAGTAATAGTTGATTGATGTGAGGATAGTAATATGTCTTAATGCTATCGTCGTCATCCCAATTGATGTTCGAATCTGTCTTGTATGGACCTGGCAGCAGAGCAAACGCATGCTCATCTAATGATCGATAGGACGATTCCTGTCCACGAGCATCCTGGATTGTGACGGTGTGGTCGAGGTCGATATAATTTCTTCGATAATCGGCTTGATGCTCAGCGATATATTGATATGGTACTTCTGTAGGGTCTGAAGGTGGACTGTAGAACTTCATAGATGTCGTGGCTGTCCCGCGAGGTATACTGGAGGAGGTGGCGTGAATGTGGGATGTTGCTTGTTGCGTTGTTGTAGTAGTTGACGACATATTGGGAGGCGGCGTCGAGCGCAAGGAGTTTGTTGTGAGATGTGGCTTTAGAGAATCGTCGATACTCGAAGACGTGACTATTGCACAGTATATGTAGGTCCAACTACGTTGAGCGGTGAACGAAAGAAGAAGTGTCGCGAACATTGAATTACGCATCCGAGTTGAGCACGTCATGAGGGGGTGGCGATAATCGTCCCGAGACATTTCCGTCCGAGGTCTGAAACATCTGAAACATCTGAAACAAGAATCTGAAACACGACGTTTGGCCAGTTTCTCAATAATGCTCTTCTCGGAACGCAGCGTGATTGATAGTGATGCTGAAGCGTCAGCTGTGTAGTAATATGCTTAACCGCGCTTCTTTCATATCTGGTCGTCGTTCAAAACCAGTCGCAGTGTCTAGACGACCGAAAGTTCATTTGTAGACGATGAGCAGTGCGAGTAAAAGCATAGTTCTTCTGACACAAGGTTATTCATGCTGAATGTATGTGGCTTATGAATGTCTAGAAGTTTTCCATTCAGCTTTGATAGTGCTTCCCGATCCCGTCATTGACCAGCTGTTGTCGTGTTTTTTCGACCTGTATGAGCCATCGCAAAATTCATACGGTCTTCTGCGCGTAACTTATGGAAGACTGCATCAGTCGTTCTGTCTAGGCGTGCTGCAATCTGTAAGTATGTCTGCCCTTCTTTGCGCAAGCTTTTGGCGTCAATGAGCTCGGCATCTGTCCATGGCTTTCTATGATTGATCAGTTGGGATCCAGAGACTGCTTTCAGGCGCCTCATATGACGGTAAATTGACCCTGGTGATCTGCCCATACTGTCGGCAAGTGTAACAAGGGAGCTAACGGTCCCAGTTCGTGTAAGTTCGTTGCGCACGATATCATCTTTTTCGGTAGTCCACATTCTCAAGCTTGTATCAGTCCTCTCACCTTTACAAAAGCCCTCCGCGCTCCACCGTCTTCCAACAGAAGCGAAAGGACGGTCCGGGAATTCTCGCACAGTCTCCGAAAACTTCCACCCGGCTTCGCCACATCTTCGCAATTTAGCAATTTCATTTGGCGTCCACCTTGGCCTTAGGTTTGGCAAAGTGTGCACACGCTTCTCTATTGAAGTAGAATAGAATCGTCTGGCTATCGCAAGAAACAAATACTGCTCACAGGATATCCAAGGTATTGCATAGACATAGCGAACGTCAGACATCAAGCCAACATATGCAAATCTGTGAGTTATCAACGATGCACGCTATTTTATGTGTTGTTGTTGGAGCAGGCAACATAAGCTAGATAAGGTACAATAAGAGATGTGTTGTTGTGGAGGATGTCTGGATTACTAATCGTCCCAATTAGGTTAGCGTTGAATTATAATCAGTAGTGGGACGCTAGACCATAACTGGATTCTTGCCACCACACAATCCTCCACAGAACATCTCGAAATCCGCCCTATCCAAAACCTCTGTCGCACTCAACACCACACACTCCTCACCTTTCCAACTTACACACACGTCCGTAAATATGGAATCCGCAAAGGTCCCCGTCAAGCTCGTCAAGGTCACCCGTGTTCTCGGCCGCACTGGTATGCCTTTAAAATCCTGTCCAGCATAAAGTCGCGTCAACCATGAATCGCACACGCACACCCACATTTGAACGACCAGCAGAAAGATCGCTGACAAAGACTTGTCCTTTTAGGTTCTCGAGGAGGTGTCACCCAGGTCCGCGTCGAGTTCATGGACGACACCACCCGCAGCATCATCAGGAACGTCAAGGGTCCCGGTACGCACAAAACAACATCTCCGCCCAAATTAGAAAGAGGAGAATACTGATAACTCGTAATGAACAGTCCGTGAGGATGACATTCTCTGCCTTCTTGAGTCTGAGCGTGAGGCCAGGAGGCTGAGGTAGATGGGCTTTGGTGGACGTGGGTGAATGAAGAGACGGAAATTGCAGACGATATCTATTCAACAGAATTAAAAAGAGATTGGTGTGGCAGGAGACGTGCTCGAGGAAGGCATATCCAGGCGTTTTTGCTGTGTTCGATGCTCAAAAAAGTCTCATGAAGATGAAGGATGAAAGATGGAGGCCATGAACTCTCCGCGCATCTGAAGTCGAAGTACTGGTGGATGTTGCTGAACGATCTAAATTCTAAGATTTGACATTGCAAACATGCAAGTTTACCACTTTCGACCAAAATCATCTGGGAGTGCAACGACCGCTGGCTTTCTCAAGATCTTATGTGAGAACTAGTTTCTCTGCAGGTTACACTGATCCGTGCTCTATACTGTTACCAGCGCTCGACTTGGTTCTTACACAAACACAAGTACCTTTCTTGCTCCGTCTTGCCTGTACGAGAGTGTCTTGCCGCAGTTCCGAGGCATTGTGCTTTTTGGGGCATCGTACTGATCTCGTTGTAGACGGGAGTGATCCTTCTCTAACACGTCTCATAGCAGTGGTGCCCTTCTTTGGTATGGGTGTTCGCATGAGGATGCAGAGTCATCGTAATAGTGACCTGTGTCGCTCGTCCTCCTTCAATCATCATCATGAATAACAATCCCTCCTTCCTCAGCCACAGCAGCAGCTTCATGCACATCCCCGTCTTCCACACCATCCCCTCTCCTTTGTAATCTCGCTGCAGCCCCTCCAAGATTAACCTTAATCTCTCCATCACCATCACCATCACCATCCATCCCACCGCCACCCTTCACCTTCCCCTTCTTCCCCTTCTGTTTCGCCCTCCTTTGCGCATTCTTCTTCCTCTTCTCTTCATCTTTCAATCTAATCTCCTCCTGCTTCGCCTTCCACTCTCTATCAGCCTCCTCCTGATTCGCCTCGTCCTCCATTAACCGTATCCTCTCATACTCCCTTCGTCGACTCGCTTTGTAGACATGAAACTCTCCACTACCAGCTCCAGCACTGGAACCTTGTACGTTGGTGACTATTTCGGGAGGTGGTGCGAGCGAAGAAGATGTCTTTTGACCTGGGGTTGCGGAGGTGGGGATGTGGATTGGTTGGTCGATTGGTTGGCGCTCGAAAAGTGCTTCAACTGCTTGTGATTGTGCTGCGAGTGGTGTGGTGGCGAGTTTTACTCGTTTTGTGGGACGACGAGAGCGAGGTTCTGCTGTTGTTGGGACGGATTCGGGGATTGGTTCTGACATGGTTGAGTAGGAGGGAAGGTTGTAGCTGTGCTGATGGATGAAGACCGGTGCTTCAGTGGTGTCGTATTTTCGAGTTCGAAGGTCGTGTGTATTTAGCAGCCGATGTTAGTGAGGATGATGGTCTGGTGATGGTGGGTGAGTTATCAGAATCTGTTTCAGATATTGGAGTTCTATGATCGCCAAAATTTGAAACAAGTTGGAAACACTGGGCACGTGTCAGCCATGACATCAAATAGATAACAACACTGATAGAGCTTCTTCCGCTCCTATATTACATTGCCTACACCACCAACTGACAGTACAGCAGAGATGGGCAAACCACGAGCAAGTATATCTGTCCCTCCCTACTGATCACTACTAACATGCCAGCCAGATGATCATCGTGTAAGTACTATTCCTTTACCTAGGTAGGGTACGTTCCCTCCTCTAATTATAGGTCTGATAGCATCCGTCACGCCCAATCCGAAGGCAACCAAAACAGGCAAATCCACCAAACAATCCCCGACCACCGCGTCAAGCTCACTCCCGAAGGTCGTCAACAAGCCCACGATGCGGGTCTCAAACTCCGCTCCATGCTTCTCCCCACCGACACCCTCCAAATCTACACCTCACCCTACCGACGCACCCGCGAAACCACGGAAGGCATACTCTCCTCCCTAACATCCAACGACCCAGAACCATCGCCCTTTCAACGAGACCACATCAGAGTATGGGAAGAGCCGAGGATAAGAGAGCAAGACTTTGGCAACTTCCAAATGTGCAGCGCCGCCATGGATCGAATGTGGCAGGAACGAGCAGACTACGGCCATTTCTTCTACCGAATACCAAACGGCGAGTCTGCAGCAGATGCCTACGATCGTGTTAGTGGCTTCAACGAAACGCTGTTTCGTCAATTCGGCGAAGATGACTTTCCTAGTGTTTGCGTGCTTGTCACGCATGGACTGATGACAAGAGTATTTCTGATGAAATGGTATCATTGGAGCGTCGAGTACTTTGAGGATTTGCGCAATGTGAATCATTGTGAGTTCGTCGTCATGCAGAGGAGTGAGGATAGCGGCAGGTTTGTGCTGCAGAACGAATTGAGGACGTGGAGTGAGCTGAAGAGACAGCGTGCGATTGAGAGAGGCGAGGACCCAGACCAAGTCGAGCAAGTCACGAGTCCCCCAATCGAAGCAAGGAAAAGGTGGGGTGGATGCCCAGAAGGATGTACGCATGGACAGGATGACTACCCACGACGGCAGAAGAGGCAGAGCACCATTGCAGCAACGCCGATGAAGTCTCCCGGGGTGACGCAACTGCAGACGATTGAGAGTACATTATCGCCATCGGCATCGTTACTACCACCGCCAGCAGAAATGTCAGACTCCCCTGGCGGATCATTCGAACATTCCGCTGTGTTAACACCTCAAGAAGCAGTAGAAGAAGACTCTGAGGCTTTTCCTCAGAACTCTCAAGATACGGAACTGTTACTCCCAACCTCTGCATCTCCAGACCACTCCTCACATCCAGCAATACCAACAAGACTATTCGGCCAACGACCACACTTCAACTCCTTTCATTCCGGGCGAGACTTTGGCGGTTCTCTGTCTGGTGCCGCTACACCAATAGATTCACCATTACACGCTCCAAACAATGGCGACTACGGTTTTCCGACGACATCAGGACGAGACGCACCTGGTCGACCGCCAACGAACCACGAACAGGAACGTTGGATATCGCAGAGTGGCATGGGTAGTGGTGCACGGGCTGATGCATTAGGTGATCAGCTTGATGATGAAGAGGAAGATGCGCACGACGACAATGATGATATTGGTGGTGAGGGCGATGTAGAGTCGAGGAAAATATTTGAGGCAGACAAGCAATTCGATCAGGCGAAACGGTTGCAGAAACGTGACACGAATGACGAAGAGACGCAAGAGCAGAAAGAAGGCAGACCTTGTGGTGATGTTTATTAATTAATGAATAAGAACATAATGTAATGTTGAGATCACACACCTGGGGATAAGATCACACACTGAGTAAGAGAGGGAGTCAGCTTGAGGCCCTGACGCTACAATATACGCTTTCAATTAACCTCCAAATCCTTACAGCAGGTTTTTTCAGATATCAAGTTTGCAATGAAATACGCCATCCTATGAAAGCTCACGAAGTGTGTCCTCTGATCCTGAACAACGACCCCAGATGTGTAAGGATGTACAGAAGGCATAAGTTCTTATTTCCACATGTGCGTCGACGGCAGCAGCGCTGTCTATACATCGTGGCAGTTTCTTTCCCTGAGCAACGATGTCCGTCGTTCAAAAGCATTGGACCGAAGCTATCATACGCATTGTCATCGTCATCAGAAGCATCTTTCGTCAGGATCTGGTCTCACTTGGTGTGAACGTTGAGACGATCATTCAGGAGCACTGTCTCGGATTCTAATGGGAATTCCAATGAAACACTTTTATCCACCCCAAAGGCTTGTCATCTGAACTTTCGAAGCGTTGAAAATCGCAACCCAAAGAAAAAAAGTTGTGAAGATTGCTTGGAGCTGTTTTCGTGATTTCCAAGGTAATATTACGATTTAGTAGCTTACTATAAACAACCTCCGGGATGCCTCGTCTAATCTTAAACACAAATCTCTAAGAAGTCTCGAAAGTTGTACATGTAATAGATAGGAGAAATACGCCGTCGCTATAAACAGCTAATAAGACACCTATTCACGGAACACAACTAAACCAATCAGACGAGAATCGAGATTGCTGTGGTCTATGGTGCATATATGAGATTACCACGAAAAGCTACTCTACTTTACAACAACCGGGAAGCAGTCAGGAATAGCTCAATAAAGTCTCCCAGATCCCATCTTACAAGAACCTTTACGCGCATCGCTACAAAAGCTTACAAAGTGTGTCCAGTACTCTGCATTGTGAATAGTAGACTCTCTGAACATATAAACAACCAAATACCTCATTCTTCAATTCAACCAGAGAAGCTATACGCTAATGCCTATGCAATATGCAACTAAACACACGTCTAGATACCTAACTGACAGACAGGTCTTCTCTTTAAGAATAAATAATTCCCAAGGTCCGTATGCGTAGGATCGAGGACATCCTACTCGCGAAATTTGAAAAAGTCCTATAACCTCATCCTCATCTCATCCTCATTGTCTATAGCGTTAAAATTGTTACTCTCCATCACCCACTCTTCTGTACTAACATTACATTAGACCCTCGCTCAGATAGTCGTCTATCGTCAAGGTAAACATGCACTCCTTTGCAAATACTGTAACCATAACTATCTTACGCTACCACTTGCCCCATCTCAAGCCCTCTCAACTATAAAAGCTAGTTTTACATCTTATAGATGAAATGGACACATTTATACATACATGCAGTACGTACTCTAGCTTCTTTATCAAACTTACAGCTTTAATTCAATCTAATTTCAAGACACGTACAGACAACTCTTTCCACATAAGACATGCATACAGTAGCTAAACAAATGGGAAGAAGAAGCGAAAAAGCAACAATAAAAAGACAGATTCCATCACAAGATCATCGTAGTTAACCAACCAACCAACATCTTACCTTTTTACACCCACCACACTTCTCTACTCTTCAAACAACCTAATCGAATCTGGGATCTACCGTATTCGTTTACACATCAGGTAGGCAGATCACGTCGTTCTTGCTCATTTCTTTGAAGTGCTCATGTCTTTGTCTGGGGGGGATAACTGTCCTTGGCTCATATTCGTACGTACGCCCGTATGCTGTAACAAGAGAGGACAGGGGCATTGCGAGGTGTTGTGTATAACTTCGTCAACAGCGAGCAAGAACAGGAAAAGGGTGATTGCGAATATGTTGTATATCATCATCATCTTCTTCAACAGTGTAGCTTACTCGTTTGTTTACTCGCTTCTATCTGAAGGATGGGAACAAACCCTTACATGAATCATTGCTCGCTCCCTCTTTATTAGGTTAAATCCAATTACAGACATAAACAACCCAGCAAACACGAACAATGCAAGTAGTGAAGGAAACCCCAAAAAGAAAGACAATAATTTTCGTCAAAGATTATTAGTTCAAACCCGTCCCTCCAACATAACTTTCTCATCTGCGTGCTTTGCTTGTTCCTTTCTACCCCCACTGCCTCTTTCTACTCCCACTGCCTCTTTTCTACTCCTACTCAAATCTTGGCTTTAGTAGGCATCTCACTCCTCACGCGGTTCATCTCCAACACATCCCTACTCTCAACACCATACTTCTTGAACAGTGCCTCAGTCGTTTGCTTATGACGCTCAATGCGTTCGCGTTCGCCTTTCCCTCGTTTATTTTCGTTGCGGCCTAGAATTGAAAAAACGTCAAATGTCAGCCATTGACAAACAAAACAACAAATAAAGAGCAAAAACAAAGAGATGATTAAACAGAAAAATGACTCACCCAACTGCATCAAATGCACCTCATCCGGCCCATCCACAATCCTCATCGTCCTGCCATGCGCCCACATATACGCCAACGGCGTATCCTGGCAAACGCCCGCAGCACCATACGCCTGAATCGCCCAATCCAGCGTCTGGAGCAGCGTTTTGGGGACGAGCACTTTGGCCTGTGCGATTTCTTTGAGGGCGGTTTTGGCGCTGCCTTGGTCGATGGTGATGGCGGCGTTGCACACGATTAACCTCGCGGCGTCGATGTCGATGCGGGATTGGGCGATGCGGGAGAGCATTACGCCGTGCTCGGAGAGGAATTTGCCAAAGGGTTTGCGTTGGGGGTCGTTTGCGCGGGCGAGGAAGTAGTCGAGTGCTTTTTCGGCCTGGATGGGTGTTAGTGAAGATGTGGGTGGATTAAGAGCGTAGATATTAGAGGAGAAGAAGAAGAATAGGTGTGAGAGGTAGAGGATTAGATAGCAATATGAGAGGTCTAAAACTCACGGCACCGATTGAACGCATGGCGTGGTGGATTCTACCTGGACCTAACCGGCCTTGGATGATTTCGAAACCTCGACCTGGACCGAGGACCATGAGGTTGTTTGATACACGGACGTTCTCGAACGTGATGTGACCGTGGCCGTGGGGAGCGTCGTCGAAACCAAAGACCGAGAGCATGCGCTTGATGGTGATGCCGGGAGTGGATGCTGGCACGATCATGACTGATTGTTGACGGTATGGGTCTTTGTTCTCTGGGTCTGATTTTCCCTACGATCGAGAGTATCAGTATCGACTGTGTTACGGGGCTTTGATTTAGGTTGACAACATACCATGACAATGTATACTTCGCAACGAGGGTCGCCTGCACCACTACTCCACCATTTCTGTAAATACTAATTAGTCTCATATTGCTTTCGCAAAAATACCACGACTATACTCACGGATCCATTCAACACCCAGCCATCACCATCTTTCTTCATCGTCAACCCAATATTCGTAGCATCACTACTCGCCACATCCGGCTCCGTCATCAAAAACGCACTCCTCCACTTCCCCTCCAACAACGGATCCAAATACTTCCTCTTCTGCTCCTCGGTTCCATACTTGGCAATAACCTCCATATTCCCCGTATCCGGCGCCGAGCAATTACACGCCTCCGATGCAACAAGACTCTTACCCAAATACTCCGCCATCAATCCGTATTCAAGATTGGAAAAGCCGGCGCCCTCTTTGAAATGGTTCTTGGGCAAAAACATGTTCCATAGTCCAAGCTTCTTGGCTTTGTCTTTGAGGTCCTCGAGAATGGGAGGGTGCGCGCTGAAGCGGGTGGCGGTGGAGGTGCCGATCATGGTGGATAGGACGGGGTCGGCGGGGATGCATTCTTCTTCGACGAACTTTTCGACGAGGTCGAGGGTCTTGAGGGCACGCTCGCTGACGAAGGGGCGCGCTATGGCTGGGATGCGCTGAGATGCGGGGATGAAGCCTTTGGAGGGACCGTCGTTTGTGAGGAGCTTGGTGGAGGCGTCCATCTTGGCTTTGGAGGAGTCGGAGGAGACCATCTTGGATAGATGAAGATGGAAAGATGTGTTTGGGAAAGGATGAAAGGTAGCAGATTATACCAATAATGAAGAGGAGGGCAAATGTATACTGATAGTCAGATCCCCGTGGGGGTGCCAAGGATTGTATCGGCACCGAGGTCCAGTTTACCGAGCTGAAACGAGGGTGAAACGAGGCAAGAATATGATGTTCATCGTCTTCTCAAGCTTTGAAAGTCAATTGACGTTCATGAGTCTCATGGGTTGATATATGGACGCATATCTAGATGCAATAAGACGAACAGCTGGAGCTAAGTTTGAGCTGGAACGGCTCGAATGTGTGTCTTCTACGATGGATCATTCCATCAATCCTGTCCTTTACATCAAGCCTCTACTGCTAAACCCCTCCTACTTCCATAGTGACCATCGACACAAGTGTAAGATCAGTCCGTTACGAGGCACGATTGAAGATGGCGAGCAGTATCGAAGCCATATACTTCACCTGGAGAGCCAGTGGATTAATTTCATAGGCGAGGTTTGCTGCAGTACTTTAGTATTAGCTAGACCCCTCCACCTTTGCCACACTCTCAACAAGCCAGGTCCTGCGATAAATGCACGTCAAAGTACGAATTCAGCGGATCTCTAGTTTTATGAAGACTGCTAGTAATGCTTAAGCTTCGTTGCGGCTCCCGTAATGTAGTTGGGGGATAAGTCACTACGTATGGCGGCGCTAGTGGAATTGCATATGGCTTCGATACTACTGGCCCTTTGAGATATGAAACGAGCATGATTCGAAGCTTCAAGATTGTACGACAAAAAATTGATATCGAAACTTTCATAGTAATATTTAGATATCTACCCATTATATTCAGTCCCCGCCTTCCTCCTTGCTTTCTGCTTCTTATTAGCCTTAAAGTGCTTCTTACTGCTCATCTTCAGATCTGCTGGATCAATGTCCCTTTCCAGCGCTACCATAGCCTTGAGCTTCCTTCCACTCAATTGTTTGCCCGATAATTCAGCTGCAGCAATTTCACTACCTTGCTCACTGTACTTGTGGTGAAATGGTTGACCAAGTCTGCCACCTCTCTGGCCTGGCGCAAAGAATCGCTTGTCATAAAACTTTGTCTTGTTGCCTTCAGGCTTCGGTTGAGCGAGCATATCTGTATCATCCAAATCCTTGGCTTCGGCTTCAGATAGACCTTCTTGAGCAACATACTGGGCTCGTCGTCTTTCGGGAAGATGTGATGCGTCGTATAGTTCACGGTTGAACTCTTGGTCGTCAACTGCGTCACCGGGTGGAGGATGGCAGTATAGAAGCTTGCCCTTGACATAGTCCTTCAATACATAACGTGCAGCCCTCGACTCATCAGGTTGACCAAGACCTTGCGTCTGGTAACCACGAGCCGTCGCATATGCTCGTAAGACTTCTTCACCAGTTGCTCTACCAGTGCCACCTTCTTCTTTGGGTCGAATGGATATCTTCATACCATACACGGCTTCGAGGAATTGCTTGGGAATGCGTTGTGCGACAAGTCCAGCTGGTCCAGTATACTCTCTCAATTGATCAATAGGCAGAACACCATTGCAAACTAGTTCTGCTTTTGTCGTTGCAAAGTTTGGAAAGACAAGACCAGGACAATCGCAGAGGACAACTCTTTCACTCAGATGTAGTGTTTGGAAATGCTTTGTCTTACCAGGCGTCGCAGAGACAGAAACCTTTTTGGCACCGAGCAGAGCGTTGATTGTGGATGACTTTCCGACGTTGGGATAGCCAACAAGACCGATTGTAACCTTGCGGGAGTTGCCATCTTCATCCTCTACCATATCAGGTGAATGTGCAAGGAAAAGCTCTTCCAAGTCGTCTGTCGTTAATATTCTGGTTGGTTCTGCCTCTGCAATGCTGATGGCCTTTGGCTTAGTAGCTTTCTCGCTTTGGACTTCCTCATCATCGTCCTCGCCATCCACCTCATCCTCGCTAGTCCAGTCGCCCTCTTCATCGTCTACTTTCTCATCCTGAAGAGCCATCTTCTTTGTATCTCCTACCAGCTTGTTGTCTTCACCAATCAGAATTTCCTCCTCAACCTCGTCCTCGTCTATCTCATCGTCGTCACTCTCTTCATCATCTTCCTCTTCATCCTCGTCATAATCCGAGTCTTCCTCATCCTCATCTTGCGAATCAGCATACAAGCCTTTTGCTTCGTTCATTTCTCGTGCTAGTTCTGCAGAGAAGAATCTGAACTTGACGCCAGCTGAAATGAAGTACTCAGCCCACGACTCTCTCTGCTTTAACGTCATCATGTCTGCCTTGTTGACCAGCAAGAGATTATTCTTCTTCGGGTCAACTTCCTTGACATAGTTTTCAAGATCCTCACATCGAAACATGAGTGGATTTCGAGCATCCACAATCTGAACAACCAGGTCA
>Ga0160429_1000954_pt1 | contig 17805 bp, 10 predicted proteins | sample SolpanmetagenomR_FD_108199 | JGI IMG/M metagenome (GOLD analysis project Ga0160429, IMG submission 108199) | Solar panel surface microbial communities from Lawrence Berkeley National Laboratory, California, USA - R | ecosystem: Engineered > Built environment > Solar panel > Unclassified ...
AGCGCCAACGCGCCACTTAACCAGCCAGGCAGAGGGCAACAAACAAGAAATGAGTGAGGTGTGAGAAGGGTAGCCGGCAGCTCCACCAAAAGCAACCTGATTGAGCCGGCCACGCAGCGGGCTGGCCTAGTAGGCTGACCCAGCCGACCCCGTGGGCCGGCTTGCTGCTGCAATATTAACCCATTACGGGTAAACTCCCAATGAGTTTAGCTAATTTGGAGAGGAGTCTAGAAAAGAAAAATACAACCCAGCCGGTTCTGGCGGCCGGCTTGGGCATTCTCCATTTCTGAAAAACTACCTTTGCCGCACCATGCTGCAACTTTCTGTCCTTAAAGAGCAAACCGACCATGTGTTGGCCGGCCTTGCCAAGCGTAATTACAAAACCGCCGAAGCCGATGTGCAGGCTATTCTGGAGCTCGACCAGCGGCGGCGGGCCCTGCAAACCCACCACGACCAAGCCCAGGGCGAGGCCAATGAGCTAGCCCGCCAGATTGGCGGCCTCATGAAAAGCGGCGACCGCGCCGGGGCCGATGCGCTCAAAACTCGCACGGCAGCGCTCAAAGTTCAAATTCGCACCCAGGCCGACGAACTGGCGGCTGTAGAAAAGCAACAAACCGAGCTGCTCTACAAGCTGCCCAACGTGCCGCACGAGAGCGTGCCCGCCGGCCGCTCGGCCGACGATAACGAGGTGGTGCGCGAGGAAGGTGCCAAACCCACACTGCCCGCCGGCGCCCTACCCCACTGGGAGCTGATAAAAAAGTATGATATCATTGATTTTGAGTTGGGTATCAAGATTACGGGCGCGGGCTTTCCGGTGTACAAGGGCCAGGGCGCGCGCCTGCAGCGGGCGCTGGTCAACTTCTTTTTGGACGAGGCCCGCGATGCGGGCTACACCGAAGTGCAGCCCCCCATCTTGGTGAACGAGGCCAGCGGCTACGGCACCGGCCAGCTGCCCGACAAAGAAGGCCAGATGTACCACGATGCGACCGACAATCTGTACCTCATCCCAACCTCAGAGGTGCCGATTACCAACCTCTACCGCGATGAGATTATCCCAGTAGAGAAGCTGCCCGTGCGTAACACCGGCTACACGCCCTGCTTTCGGCGCGAGGCGGGCTCGTGGGGCGCCGATGTGTGCGGCCTCAACCGCCTGCACCAGTTCGACAAGGTGGAGATAGTGCAAATTACGCAGCCCGAAAACTCCTACGCCGCCCACACCGCGATGGTGGCGCACGTGGAGCAACTACTGCAAAAGCTGGAGCTGCCCTACCGCGTGCTGCGCCTCTGCGGCGGCGACATGGGCTTTACCTCGGCCCTCACCTTCGACCTGGAGGTGTGGAGCGCCGCCCAGGGCCGCTGGCTCGAAGTATCGTCGGTGTCCAATTTTGAAACCTTCCAGGCCAATCGCCTCAAGTGCCGCTACAAGGTGGAAGGCGGCAAAACCCAGATGCTGCACACTCTCAACGGCTCGGCGCTGGCCCTACCCCGCATCGTGGCTGCCTTGCTCGAAAACAACCAGACGCCCGAGGGCATCCGGCTGCCAGCAGCGCTGCACAGCTACTGCGGCTTCGACACGATTAAGTAATCGTCCTTGCTTAGAATTCATGATAAAACCCGCCCGCCCGGCGGGTTTTGTTACTTTTGGCTACTCAAATTCCTTTTTTAGAATGAAAAACGTTGCAATCCACGTCACCGCCGCGCTTGCCGTGGCCGCTACTGTCCTAGCTGCTCCGGCCGCCCACGCCCAGATTACTACCCCCCAGCCCAGCCCCAAAAGCACCGTGATGCAGCGCGTGGGTCTCACTGATGTCACCATTACTTACTCACGCCCCAGCGTGAAAGGCCGGACTATTTTTGGCACCGTAGTGCCCTTTGGCAAGCGCTGGCGTACGGGCGCCAATGCGACGACGAGCATCAAGTTTTCGGACGATGTGACGATTGAGGGCAAGAAAGTGCAGGCTGGCGAGTACGGCCTCTACACTGTGCCCAACGCGGCCGAGTGGACGGTGGTGCTCAACAAGAGCCTCAAGCAAGGCGCTGATGTCGATGGGTTTAAGGATGACCAGGACGTGGCTCGTTTCTCCATCAAGCCTTATAAGTTGGCCAACAAAGTGGAAACCTTCACCATCAGCTTTGCCGAGGTGACGCCCGCTACCGCCAACGTAGATTTGCTGTGGGATATGACCGGCGCAAAATTCAAAATCGTGGCCGACGTGGATAGCAAAGTGATGGCGCAAATTGACGAAAAAGTCGTAAAAAATGCCTCGCCCGCCGCTGGCGACCTCGCTGCCGCCGCCGTGTATTACTACGACAATAACAAGGACCCGAAGCAGGCCCTAGCCTGGATTCAGAAGGCTAACGCTACCGACCCCAAGTTTTGGAATGTGAACACGGAAGCCAAAATTCGCCTCAAAATGAAGGATTATAAAGGCGCCATCACGGCCGCCGAACAGTCGAAAAAGCTGGCCCTGGCCGCTACTCCGGCCAACAGCGAATACGCCAAAATGGATGATGAGCTGATTGCGGAAGCCAAAAAAGGCGGCAAATAATCGCCTAAGTCCCTGCCTAAAAAAGCCGCGTAACGAAGTCGTTGCGTGGCTTTTTCAGTCTTGAGCACGACGCTCATGCTGAGCGCAGCCGAAGCATCTTTACCGCCTCGTTGAACTGTTCTAACGGTGCGGTAGAGATGTTTCGGCTCGCTCAGCATGACCAAACGTGTTTTTGATTTTGCGCTATTGCGCCGTTGTCGGCAATACCTTCACCACCAGCTGCGAGGCGTGCGCCGGGTTGTGATACAGCCTGTGGGTAGCCGCCTGAAAGTCGGTTTCATTAGCCTCGTAGATGTTAGGCACATATTTCTGCGGGTTGCGGTCTACGAGCGGAAACCAGGTGCTTTGCACTTGCACCATGAGGCGATGGCCCTTCTTGAAGGTGTGCATGAGGTCCTGTACAGTGAAGGGTATGGCAGTTACTTCATTGGCTACAAACGGCTTGGGTGTGGTGAAGCTTTCGCGAAAGCGGCCGCGCATGACCTCGGAGCGCACTAGTTGCTGGTAGCCGCCGAGGTGCACGCCGGGCGCGGTGCGCGGGTTGTCAGGCGTGTCGTCGGGGTACACGTCGATGACTTTCACGACCCAGTCGGCGTCGGTACCGGTGGTGGCTACTTGCAGCAGCGCCTGGATGGGGCCGGCCAGCGTAATAGCTTCCTCCAGGGGCGCGGTTTGGTAGGTGAGCACGTCGGGGCGGCGGCTGGCAAATCGCTGGTCGTCAGTCATGTACTCGCGGGTCATGCTTTGGGCAGTGGCCTCGGTGTAGGGCACGGGGTGGGCGGGGTCGCTCACAAACTGGTCAAACTCGAAGTTGACCTCGGGCCGGCGCCGCTCGTTGTCGCCGCTAGTGGGTGGGCTAAAGCTGAGGCCGCCCGCCTGGCGGAAATACAGCGTCTTGGTTTGGGCCTGCTTGGGCGGCCAGGCGTCGAAGGTGCGCCAGCGGTTGCTACCCCCCTCAAAAACGGTGGCCTCGGGTAAGTTTGCGATGGCGGCGCCAGGCTTGGCATCTTTCAGATATGATTTAAAAAATGGCGCTTCGATATTATCTTGGTACCAGAGCGAGGGCGACGGGCCATAATCAATATTGCCGAGCATTTCGCCCGTGCCATTGGCCCAGCCGCCATGCCGCCAGGGGCCCCATACAAAGCGGTTGCTAAGGCCAGGATTCTGCTTCTCAATGGCTTGGTAGGTATTGAGGGTGCCAAACAGGTCTTCGGCATCGTTGAAGCCGCCGATTACCAGCACGGCGGCCTTTAGGTCGTGGAGGTGCGGGCGCGGGTTGCGGGCCTGCCAGAAGGCATCGTAGTTGGGGTGTGCCACCAGGTCGTTCCAGTGTTTGTACTGGCCGTGGAAGAACTGCTCGTTCACGTTTTTGAGCGGCCCGAGTTGCTGATAAAAAGCGTAGCCATCGGGCGTATTCATCTGTGGGCCGTCGGGGTAATGGGCCAGCGGCGTGGGTCGGGGCTGACCAAAGTTGGCCCAAAAGCCCATCACACCCGTGAGGAAATAGGCGCCATTGTGGTGGTCATCATCCCAAAACCAGTCGGTGACGGGTGCCTGCGGGCTCGACGCTTTTAGGGCCGGATGGCGGCTGAGCAGGCCTACCGTGGTGTAGAAGCCGGGGTAGGAAATGCCCCACTGGCCCACGCGGCCATTATTTTTAGGGCCTTTCTTGGTGAGGTACTCGATGGTGTCAAAGGTGTCGGTGCCCTCGTCGATGTCCTTTTTAGTGTGGTGCTGCTCGGTGGCGGGGCGCACGTCGTCGAAAGTGCCTTCGGAGAGGTAGCGGCCGCGCACATCTTGCAGCACGAAGAGGTAGCCCTCGCGCAGCATGGCGCTGTTGGGGGCCACGCGGATGCGAAACTTACCCGGCCCATAGGGCCCCGCCGAGTAGGGCGTGCGCGTGAGCATGATGGGATAGCGCACACGGTCGGCATCGCGGGGCGCATACACGACGGTGTAGAGCTTTGTGCCGTCGCGCATCGGAATTTGCAGTTCCGTTTTGGTGTAGTGCGCGCGGGTGTATACCGTGTCGGCCACAAAGCGAGCCAGGTACTGCTGGTCACTTACACGCTGGGTATCGGGGGGTAGGGTGAGCGACTGGGCACGGGCGGCAGGGCTAACCAGCCCCAGAGCTAGTAGGGAGGCAGTGGGAAGAAGTTTGTGCATAGTGTGCATAGACAGAAGTGGCTGAAGGTTGAACACAAAAGAACGTCCTGCTCATTTGGCGTCCGCTTGTCGCAGCATCTCACTCGCTTCGTTGGATGAAGTAGTAGAGATGCTTTGACAAGCGGACGCCAGATGAGCAGGACGTTCTCAGTTATTTGCCTGGCACTTTATGTGGGAGTACCAGGCTGCGCTGGCAAACGTTACGCCCCTACCCCAGTGCTTTATTTAAAGCGACGATGGCCGCCTTGTAATCTTCGCGGGCGATGATGAACTGGATGTTGACTTTGCGCAGTGCAAAGCCGGCGCTGCGGATGTTGATGCCCGCCTCGGCCAGCGCGCTGGCAGCTCGGGCCAGCAGGCCGGGCTGGTCGATGTTGGAACCGATGAGGCATACCATCGAGGAATTTTCGATGGTCACTTTTTCGTACTTCGCTTCCAGCGCGGCCACTAGCTCCGGCTTCAGGTCTTTTTGCCAGATGAGCAACGAGATGCTGTTGGCGCTCGTGGCTTTGAAGATGTAGCTCACGCCGAAGTCAAAAAACGCCTGCATGAGATGTAGGTCGAAGCCGGCCGCGCCCACCATCAGGGGGTCGTAAATGTCGATTATCACCACTTTATCGGTGCCGGTGATAACTTCGACGTGCTTCTCGGGCGACACGAAGTCGCGGGTGATGAGCGTGCCGGGGTGCTCGGGCTCGAACGTGTTTTTGATGCGTAGGTCGATGGCGTTTATCTCCAGCGGTTTCGAGGCTTTGGGGTGAATGGCCTCCATGCCCACGTCGGCGAGCTGGTCGGCCACGTCGTAGTTGGTGAAGCCCACCGGGCGGCAGTGGTCGATGCCCACCAGCATAGGGTCGGCCGAGCAGAGGTGGTATTCCTTGTGAATAATGGCTTCTTGTGGCTGCACCGCCACAGCTATCTTACTGAACGTCACCTCCGAATACCCACGATCGAACTCGCGCATGATACCCTCCGTGCCCTTGGTGTAGCCAGTGGCAATGCAGATGGTATTGGCAAAGTCGATGCCCGCGAAGGCCTGCTGAATCCGCTCATCGATGGTGAGCGGCCGCGCATCATCGAAGCCGCTGAGGTCGATGAGCGTAGCCCCTACCCCCCTATTTTGCAGAATATTGACCGAATTAAACGCCGAGTGCGCCTCACCGATGCTGGCCAGGATTTCGCGGGCCGCCTGCAAGATATTATAGCTATTGACGTAGCCCGAGGCCAGCACGTTGGTGAGGCTGTCGAGGTAGGTTTGGGCCAAGCCCAGGCGCTCGTCTACGAAGGCATCGGCCACGGCCAGGTCGAGGCCCAGCGGGGCGTAGGTTTTATTTAATTCCTTGAGCTTGCCGGCGACTTCCTGCAGCGCGGCCCCAAACTCCTGGTTTTGGGTGATGTGGTGGTAGACGCCGGGCGCGCCGGTTTTCTTGTTCTCCAGCAGCCAGTTGGTGACGTTGGCGTAGGCCGAGACGACAAAAATACGGTTGTATAGGTCCTGGCCCTGGCGGCCGTGGAAGATGATGTTTTGCAGAACATCGGCGAAGGCGGTCATGGAGGTACCACCAATTTTTTCTACTGTGAGCACGGGTGTTTGGAACTGCCCTAGCGCCCTACCCCCGGCCTCCAGCCCTTGAGGAGGCGGCAGCCACAGCGGTGCGGACGTTTGCAGGCGAGCTTTAACTAAGTGAAAGAAACAGGCCGCTTGCCCAAAAGAGAGCAAACGGCCTGCAAGGTAAAAGTCAAGACCCCGAAAATAAGCCGGCCGCTTGCTACACGCACTCGCGGCCTGAAAGCTTACGCTATTTGCCGCCCGACTCTACCAGATTGGCCAAGATGCGGAACGCGCCGGGCACCCCGGCCGGCAACTCGCGAAACAGCGAGAGGCCGGTGTAGATGTAGCGGCCCTTGCCGTAGGGTGCCACCAAGATGGCGCTCTGCTTCTCAGTTTCGCCGGGGTCGTGGCTGGCAATGACGGGCTGGTAATGCGCATCCCACTGCGAGGGGTAGTAGAGGCCCTGCTCCTGCACCCAGCCCTGGGCAAAATCGGCCTTGGTGAGCTTATTGGGCACATTGAGCACAGGCGTGGCAGGGTTGAGGAAAGTGACCGGCGTATTCTCCACCGTCACGCGGTCGGCCGACAGCGTGAGGGGGTAGGGACCTATTTCGGGCAAGATGGTGCCGCGGTTTACCACGTATTGCACCAGCATGGTACCGCCGTTTTCGACGTATTTGAGCAATTGGGGCTGCTGGGTTTTGAGGCGGTCGAGCACGTTGTAGGCGCGCACGCCGAGCACCACGGCATCGTAGTGGGCGAGGCGCTCGGCGGTGAGGTCGGTGGCGGGGTCGAGCAACGTCACGGCGTAGCCGAGCTGGCGCAGGGCCTCGGGCACCTCGTCGCCGGCGCCCATCAGGTAGCCAATATTTGTGGTGTGGCCGCGCGCCACATTCAAGCGCACCAGCGGGGCCGTGGCCTCGGGGAAGAGCGTTTGGGTCGGAATGTGGGGGTAGGTTATCTGCTGAATGCCCCGGCTGTAGGGCTGGCCACCCACGGTAGCCACGGCACGCAGCTCGGTTTTGCCCTCGGCCGCACCAGCCAGCGGGCGCAGGTTGAAGTTGATAGTCTGCTCGTCGTCCCTGTTTTTGAGGTTGAAGGCCACCGTGGCCGGCTCGGCCTGCCAGCCGCTGGGTACCTGCAAGGCCAGCGAGCCGGCTACCCCAGCCTGGCCGGCGCGCAGCGTCACGGGCACTTGTTTGGGCTGCTGGTCGGCAAAGACGTAGGCGCGGGCGGCGGGAATATTCACCATCACCGGCGGCACCACGGCCAGCGGCTGGTACAGCTCACCGAGCACCGGGTCGGTGTGCCGGTACTGAACGGGAACGGTGAGGTAAAGCGGGGTACCCTGCAAGGTGAGCTCCAGGGTTACATTGGGAGAAAGTGGGTTTTCGGGTCGGCCAATGAGGTGCTGGCGGTCAATTGTCAACCAGGTTTCTGGCTTCGATTTTTTGCGCGCTGCTAGGTCAGCTTGGGCTAATGTTAGCTCGGCGGGCACGCTATACATACCAATAGTACCGGGCTCACGCAACCAATAAGGCTGCGAAGGCGGCACCAGCTTGCTTATCGGCAAGCGCAGGGCTAGCCGCAGCGTTTGGCCCATTCGCAGCTCCTTGGCCACGAGTGTGTCGCGGCCAAAACCCTCGGCCCACACCTGCCGCACCGTGACGGGGACAGAGCCTTGGTTCACCGCTTCTACCGTTACCTCGGCCGTTTGGCCAGTGGCAACCGCCGCTGCCGGTGCACTCGCCTCGATGTGCAGCCCCAGGCAGGCTTGTAGCAGCATGTCTACCTGCAGCATTTTTTCTAAGTGCCAGAACTCTTTCCCCGCAGCACCTTGCAGTTGGCTATGAATTTTTAGCAACCCCGGCACGCTGGCGCTAGGGTTCGCCGCATCATACTTCCGAATTATCTCGTCTACCATCTTCCCTACCCCCGCGCCGCCCGGCACGCGGTTCCAGGTTTGGTCGATGCCATCGAACAAGTCTTTTTGTGCCGGCGCGCCTTTTATGGGCTGAAAATACTCCGGTGCCTCACCGCGCTGGGCAGCCGAGCCGAAACCCTGGCTGCGGTGCTGCGAGCGCGAGTGGGCCGCAATTTCGCCATAGCTCTGGCCCAGCAGCGGGTTGTAGCCGCCCGCGTCGAGCTGGAGGTAGCCAGCCATGCTTTCGCCGGGCTTCACGAAGTAGCTGCCAGTGTTCCAAAGCAAGCGTTTGGGCTGCCATACTTGCACGTATTTCAGCTGCTCGGGAAAGCGCTTGGGGTCGCCGGCGGCGTCGAAGGCTTCGGCGGCCAGGATGGCGCTGGCCTGGTGGTGGCCGTGGCCGGCGCGGGCATCGGGCGGAAAGCGGGTGATAAGCACATCGGGCCGCCGCTGGCGAATCACCCACACCATATCACTGAGCACCTGTTCCTTATCCCAGATAGTGAACGTCTCGGCCGAGGTCTTGCTAAAGCCGAAATCGTTGGCGCGGGAGAAGTACTGGTGCGCCCCGTCGATGCGGCGCGCCGCCAGCAGCTCCTGGGTGCGGATGACGCCGAGCTGTTCGCGCAGCTCGGGGCCGATGAGGTCCTGGCCGCCGTCGCCGCGGGTGCAGCTGAAGTAGCTGGTTTCGAGCTGGCGACCGTTGGCGAGGTAGGCCAGCAGGCGGGTGTTTTCGTCGTCGGGGTGGGCGGCGATGTACATCACCGAGCCCACCACGTTGAGCTTTTTCAGCCCTAGCAGGATTTCGGAAGACGTGTAGGTTTTGGGAGCCTGAGCATTGGCAAGGAGCAAAGACCCATGAGCAAGGAGTAAGCTCAGAAAGCCTAGGCGGGCGGTGGCGCGGAGGAAAAGGGGCATAAAAGGCAAACCAGTTCGGGCCGTGAAGTTACCGAGCGGCGCTCCCTACCCGCGCAAAAAGGCCGGTGGATTACCACCGGCCGCTAGTTAGTCGTGGCGCCAGCTTATCCAAATAAGCTACTTCGCCGTGGCAAGGCTGTTTTGTCAGCTCAGCCTGGTTCTTAGTCGTGAATATCTTTGGAGGTGGGGGTAGGGACTGCGGGCAACAATGGGCAAGTGGGTGGCGGCGTAGGGCTGGCGGGCGAAAACACGGCGCAGTAGCCGGCGGCCCAGCACCTGGCGCAGGTACTACCTAGCGCCGGTAGGTCGGGCACACCCTTGGGCAAGCCCTTGGCGGGTTGGTGGTTCATGGATAATAAATAAAATTAACGAGCGGAGGTAGAGAGAGTAAGCTTTGCACGGGGGCACAAAGAGGATAATTCAAAGGTCGGGCCAGTTAACTATCTATAGGCTTACCACATGCGAATGATCACTTTTACTAGCGGAGCTTTCACAATACCTCTGTGGGTAGCTTGGCCCGCCCATGGGGTGAAAAAGGACTGCCCCAGGATGAGACGCGTGGGGTAGTATTGGGAGAGTCGTACCTTTGGGTAGCATGTTGCCTTCTCCCATTTCGACCCCGCCGCTTGCCTCGGCCCTGGCCCCTACCCCCTCCTTTTTGGCCGAAGTAGCCGCCGAATTGTTGGCTACCTACGACGCCGACGCCCTGGCCGACCTGGTAGTGATAGTGCCTACGCGCCGGGCTGTAGTGTATCTCAAAAATGAGCTGGCCCTGGCCACGCCGCTGGGCCAGGCACTGTGGGCACCGCGCATTGCGGCCATGGAAGACTACATGGTGGAGCGGGCCGGCGTGCAGGTGGAGGAGCCTATTGCGCTGCAGCTGCGGCTGTTTGACATTTTCAAGGAAATTGACCCCGAGCTGCGCTTCGACCATTTTGTGGGCTGGGGCGGGCTGTTGCTGCAAGATTTTTCGAGCCTCGACCAAAACCTGACCGACACCAAGGGTGTGTTTGCATACCTGGCTGAGGCCAAGGCGCTGGAGCGCTGGCAACTCGACCCCGAGCTGAAAACCACGGGCCTGGACCGCTACTTTGGCTTTTGGGGCCAGCTGCACCGGGTGTATTTACGCTTTAAAAAGCTGCTCAAAAAAGACCACCTGGCCTACCCTGGCCTGGCCTACCGGCGCGCCGTGCAGCACCTGCGCGCCGAGCTGGCCGACCCCAAGCTGCCCCTACCACCCACCCACTACTTCGTGGGCCTGGGGGGCCTGAGCAAGGCCGAAGAAACGTTTATCGACCAGCTGCACCGGGTGGGCCGAGCCGAGCTACGCTTCGATGCTGACCCATTTTACCTCGACGCCGACTCGCCCAACCGCGCCGGGCAGGCCCTGCGCCGCTACTGGCAAAAGTGGGACCTGCCCCGCGACACGTACACCCGCCAGGAGCACCTGCGCGAACGCCCCCACCACGTGCGCCTGCTGGGCGTGGCCAACGCTAGCATGCAGGGCAAGCTGGCCGGCCAGCTGCTGGCCGAGGACCGCCGCCTCAACCCCCAGGCCAGCGTGGCCGTGGTGCTGCCCGACGAAACCCTGCTGCTGCCCGTGCTGCACGGCCTACCCCCCGCCGAGCTGGTGCCCGACTTCAACGTGACGATGGGCCTGAGCTTTCAGAGCACTGCCCTTTTTAACCTGGTCGATTTGCTGTTTGAGATGCACCTGACGGGCATTCGGGAGGGGATAGAAGGCTCCGATTTTGGGGTACCCAAATACCACCACCTGGCGGTGAGCAAGCTGCTGGCGCATCCGTTTTTGCGCCGCTACCAGCAGTGGCTCGATGCACAAGAAGAGGCCCCGCAGTTTCATAACCTGCTGGATAACATCTGCCGCCAGATAGTGCAGCGCCACCTGGTGCTGCTGCCCGCGCCCGAGCTGCTCGCGCTGGGCCTAGGCCATCCGCTCGTGGAGGCGCTGTTTAGGCCCTGGAACAATTGCGACGATATTATCCGGGCTTGCTACGCGCTCATCGACTTGCTGAAGCAGGTGTATGGGCACGAGCACGGGGCCATTGAGGCCGAATACTTGTACCTGTTTTATACGCTGGTGCGGCAGCTCGACTCGGCCTTCGACTGCCGCAAGCAGCAGCTAAGCGTGCGCTCGTTCCGGCGGTTTTTGTACGAGCAGATGCGGAGCACGCGCCTGCCTTTTGCGGGCGAGCCGCTGGCCCAGGTGCAGCTCATGGGCTTGCTCGAAACCCGAGCGCTGGACTTCGACCACGTCATTATTCTGAGCTGCAACGAGAACGCCCTACCCCCCCCCAAGCGCCAGAATTCGCTGTTTCCGTACGATGTGCTGGCCGAGTTTAAGCTACCGACCTACGCCGATGCGGAGGCCACGGCAGCCTACAACTTTTGGCGGCTGCTGCAACGCGCCGGGCGCGTAGACCTGGTGCACGTGCTGCCCGGCGCCGAGGGCGTGCGCACCGGCGAGCGCAGCCGGTTCTTGCGCCAGTTGGAGTTTGACTTGGCGGCCCAAAACCCGCAGCTGACGCTGGAAGACCGCACGGTGGAGGTGCCGGTGCAGGCCGCCCCGGCCCCCGACGAGGCGCTCGGCGACCTGGTGCTGCACAAAGACGCGCCGATGCTGGCGGGCCTGCGCGGCGTGCTGGAGCGCGGCCTCTCGCCTTCGGCCCTGAACGAATACCTGGCTTGCTCGCTCAAATTCTACTTTTCGCGGCTGGCGCGCTTTCAGGAAAACGAAGAGGTAGAAGAGGCGCTGGGCGCCGATGGCTTTGGCACGGTGGTGCACGACGCGCTGGAAATGCTGCTCAAGCCCTTTGAGCTGGCACAACGCGACCTTACGGCTGCCGACCTGCCGGAAATTCTGAGAAATGTGCCGGCCGAGGTATCGCGCCAGTTGCACCAGGAAGAGCAGGACCGCCAGGCCCGGCCCGACGACGGCCTCAACCATGTGCTGGGCCAGGTAGCTACTCGCCTCATCCGCAAGTACCTGGAGAGCCTGCCGGGCCAGCCGGGCGTGCTGCCGCTGCGCATTGTGGGCCAGGAAAAGCCGATGGCCGCTACCGTGTTTGCCGACTTGCCGGGCGAGGCCGCGCCGCTGGCGGTACGCCTGTTTGGGCGGGCCGACCGCATCGACGCGCTGCCCGACGGCCGCCGCCGGGTAGTAGACTACAAAACCGGCCTCGTGGAGCGCCGCGAGCTAAACCTGCGTGGCACCCAAAAGCCCCTACCCCCCGCCGACACCCTAGAAAAGCTGCTGAGCGAGTCGAGCAGCGGGGCTGACAAAGTGCGCCAGCTCTGGCTCTACCGCTTCATGCTCGAAAGCGATGCGCTGAACCCGGCGCCGCCCGGCTCGGAGGCGGCGATTATGTCGCTGCGCAAAATTGACGAAGGCCTGCTGTCGGCGCCACTCGACTTTATCACGGAAGGCACCGGCGAACCCGATTTTTTAAAGGCCAGCGCCGAGCTGGTGGGCCGCCTGGCCCGCCGCATCCTGGACCCCGCCGAGCCCATCCGCAAAACCGACGACCTAGCCAAGTGTGAGTACTGTCCGTACCGCGGCATTTGTGCGCGGTAAGGTTTTTGTGGAGCCGTTCTTACCTTTTGGTTAAGGCTATGGCTAAGATGCCGAAAGATTCGACCAAGTTTAGCTTAAAGCCGTAGATTTCGACAGGGCATGGCCACTGGCGCTTGCCCGCGTTACTGATTGAAGCGAGCAGTTGGGCCCGGTGGCTGATGGCCCGCAGCCGCCGCAGCCAACCTCCACCTGTGGCACCTAGCCCCGCTCGGCTCGTTGGCTTCCCTACCCCCTCCCCGATGTCCAAGAAACTAGTCTACCGCCTGCTGAACCCGTTGCTACTGTGGCGCTTGCGCCACGTGAGCGAGCGGGTGTACGTAGTGTGGCTGGCGGGGCTAGTGGGCGTGCTGGCGGGCCTGGCGGCGGTGGCCCTCAAAACGGCGGTGCACTGGCAGCAAAACCGCCTGGCGTCGGCCGTGACGGAGCCCAACCGGGTGTTTGCGCTTTCGTTTTATCCTATCATTGGCATCACGCTTACGGTGCTGGTAACCAGGTATTTGCTGGGTGGAAATCTGGGCCGGGGCATTGGGCCGATTATTTACAACACGGCCCGCGAAAACGCCATTGTGCCGCGCTCCAAGCTGTATTCGCAGCTCATCACGGCGTTTCTTACGGTGTCGTTTGGCGGCTCGGCGGGCACCGAGGCCCCAATTTCAGTGACGGGCGCCGCCATTGGCTCCAATGCTGCGCGGGTGCTGCGGGCGGGCCGGCGGCGACGGCGCCTGCTCACGGGCTGCGGCGCGGCGGCGGGCGTGGCGGCCATCTTTAATGCGCCCATCGCGGGCGTGCTGTTTGCGGTAGAGGCGATTTTGTTGGAGCTGCCAGCGCAGTATTTTATTCCGCTGCTTATCTCATCGGCCACGGCTACGGTGGTATCGAAGGCTTTGTACGCGGGCCAGCCATTTGCACTTATCACCAACTCGTGGGTGCTCAATACGGTACCTTTCTACCTGGTATTGGGGCTGTTGATGGCCCTGCTCTCGGTCTACATGATTCGGGTGTACCACTGGTTCGACCACTTTTGGGAGCGCTGGCCGGGCCTGCGGTGGCAGAAAATAGTGCTGGCCGGCGCGACCCTGGGCGTGCTCATCTTTCTATTTCCGCCGCTCTACGGCGAGGGCTACAACATTGTGGAGAAGTTGCTGGCCGGCCGCGCCCAGGATATTACCGACGGCAGCCTGTTTTCGGTGTACGGCGACCACAACGTGTGGCTGCTGCTACTGCTCGTCTTCTTCACGATGCTGATGAAGGTGGTGGCGACTAGCGTGACGGTGGGCGCGGGCGGCAACGGCGGCATGTTTGGCTCGTCGCTGGTGGCGGGCGCGCTGGGCGGCTTCTTATTTGCGCGGCTCGTCAACCTTACCGGGCTGGTGGCCATTCCAGAGGTGCACTTTGTGGTGCTGGGCATGGCGGGTGTGCTGGCGGGCGTGGTGCACGCGCCGCTCACGGCTATTTTTTTGATTGCCGAAATCACGGGCGGCTACGCGCTGTTTGTGCCGCTGATGTTTGTCACGAGCTTTTCGTACCTCATTACCAAGCACTTCGAGCCTTACTCGGTGTATACGCGCAAGCTCATCACGAAGGGCGTGGATGTGTATGCCAACCGCGACCGCGACCTGCTTTCACGCCTCGACCTGCACCGCCTCATCGACACCGATTTTGTAACCCTTAGCCCCGGCACTACCCTCGGCGAGCTGGTCGATGTGTTTCGGCACGCGCACCGCAACGTGTTTCCGGTGGTGAGCCGCACGGGCATCCTGCGCGGCATCATGAGCCTAGATATGGTACGCGACACACTCTTCGACGACGCGCACTACACCACCACCAAAGTGGGCGAGCTGATGCAGCCGCCGCCCATAACCATCCTCGATACCGACCACGTCGAGCACGCCCTTGACCTACTGGAGCGCACCGCCAGCACCGCCCTACCCGTCTGCAACGGCGAAGGAATTTACCTCGGCTTTGTGGCCAAAGCTGCTATTCTAGCCCGCTACCGCCAAGAGCTGATTGAGGAAGGACAGGTGTAAGGCAGTGAGCAGCAAGAACATCATGCTTCGACAAGCTCAGTATGATGTTCTTGCTGCATTTCCAAGCTACTGCTAAAACTCAATCGCTTCCGTGGGTTTTTGGTGGCTGACTATGAGGCCTACCATCATCAAAATACTGGTGAGCAGGATGACCATAAACAGGATATTCTCGCTCACGTCGCCGAGCAGGTGCTGAGCCGGAATGCTGTAGAAAAGCAGCACCGTGATGAGGCCTTTGGGCGCGATGAAGAGCTCGGGCATGAGATCGGTGCGGGCCACGAAGCGCAGGTAGCCGTAGCGGATGGCCGTGAGCACGGCCACGATGAGCAGGCCCTGGCCCAGCAGCTGCCAGCTGATAAGGTTGGCCAACGTGATGGAGTAGCCAAAAAGCAGGAAGAAAAACGTGCGAATGAGAAAGGCCGACTCCGCCGTGATGCTTTTGAGCTGGTGCAGGTCGGGCGCCAGGTCCTCGACCGTGAGGCCGCGCCAGCCGGTGCGCAGGCGCACCCAGCCCAGCAGCAAGTCGGCGTTGTTGACGGCCAGGCCAAAGGCCAGTACCAGCAGCAAAGACGACAAGTGCAACTGCTTGGCCAGGCTATAAATCAGAATCAAGAAAGCGAAGAGCAGGAAGAACTTGACGTGCTCGCGCAGGCGGCCCAGTAAGAAGCTGAGCAGCACCGTGCTAAGCACCGCCACCACCACAATGAGCACTACCCCCCGCCCAAAAGTGAGCAGGCCCTGGCCCTGGTAAAAGTCTTCCTGGTCCACAAAATTGAAGAGCATGATGCCCAGGATGTCTGAAAACGTGCTTTCGTAAACGATAAACTCCTGCTTATCGCCCGTGAGGTTGGCCACGCTTGGGATGGCGATGGCGATGCTGATGACCACCAGCGGCACGGCATTGAGCAGGCAGGTTTGCCAGCTGGCGCCCAGCCACAGGTGCAGCAGCCCGCCAATAGCGGCGGCCTGGCCCACCAGCATGAGCGCCGCCGCGAAGAACGAGCGCCGGATAAGCGGCACCTTGTCGCGGCTCAGGCGCAGGTCGAGGGCGCCTTCCAACACTATCATTATCAAGCCAATAATGCCAAATATTTCGAGTAGCGTTTTGGGCACGTAAAAGTCTACCCCCTGGTACTCGGCCCACTGCCGCAGGCCGATGCCGGTGAGCAGCAGCAGCAGCACCGACGGCACCCGCGTGGCCCGCGAGGCCAGGTTAAAAAGGTAGGACAGAATTACGGCCAGGCTCAGGCCAATCAGGATGCTGTAAGAACTCATACGGCCGCAAGTACGGGCGTAGGGTCTGACCGTTGCGCCGGGCCAGCCGGGCGGCACTGGCCTATTTTTGCCAGATGCAAGCGGCTTTTCCTGTTTCCGGCGCCAGCCCTACCCTCCCGCTGGTGGCCATTGTGGGCGGCGGCCCGGCGGGCCTGCTGGCGGCCCAGCGCCTGGCCGAGCGTGGCCTGCGGGTGCAGGTATTTGAGCAGAAAGCGACGGTGGGGCGCAAGTTTTTGGTGGCCGGCCACGGCGGCTTCAACCTGACCAACGGCGAGGGGGTAGGGCCCATGGCGGCGCGCTACGGGGCGCCCGCAGCGCTGTTTGAGAAGCTACTGGCGCACTTCTCGCCCACCGACCTGCGCGCCTGGGCGGCCGACTTGGGCATTGCCACCTTCGTGGGCAGCAGCGGGCGCGTGTTTCCGGAGGCGCAGCACAAGCCCGCCGACTTGCTGCGCGCCTGGCTGCGCCGGCTGGGCGAGCTGGGCGTCGAAATTCATACCCACCACCGCTGGCTGGGCTTTGTGGGCGACGGGGGCCTACGTTTTTTAAGGGAGAAAACCGGTGAGGAAGTTACCCTTGTTCCCGCGGCTACCGTGCTGGCGCTGGGCGGCGCCAGCTGGCCCCAAACCGGCTCCGATGGCCACTGGACCACCCTGCTGCAAGCAATCGGCGTGGCGTGCCAGCCTTGGCAGCCCGCCAACTGCGGGGCCGAGGTGGCGTGGTCGGCTTTTTTCAAGGAGAAAGTGGGCCGCGCTCCGCTCAAAAACATTGCCCTGAGCTGCGGCGGCCACACCGTGCGCGGCGAAGTGCTGCTCACCGACTACGGCCTGGAGGGCACACCCGTGTATGCCCTCACGCCGCAGCTGCGCGCCGCGCTGGCCACCGGCGCCCCGGCCCTGCTGCACCTCAACCTGAAGCCCGACCTGCCGCCCGCCGAGGTGGTGCGGCGGCTGGCCCTGCGCCGGGCCGGCACTTCGCTGCCTGCGTTTTTGGCCAGCACCCTCAGCTTGCGGCCACCGGTGCCCACGCTGCTGCGCGAGCTGGTGGGCCCTACCCCCCCCGAGCTGGGCAAACTTTTGACGGCACTACCGGTGCCGGTGGCGGGCCTGCGGCCGCTAGCCGAGGCTATTTCGTCGGCGGGCGGGGTGCCGTTTAGCGAAGTGGAGGCGGGGCTGATGCTGCGCCGCCGCCCCGGCACCTTCGTGGCCGGCGAAATGCTCGACTGGGAGGCGCCCACTGGCGGCTACCTGTTGCAGGGCAGCTTTAGTACCGGGGCCTGGGTGGCAGCGGGCGTAGCGCAGTGGCTGGCAACCAGCACCGGCCCAATGCAGTAAGAAAGGCTTCTTACTCACTTACCCACCTCCACACTATGGCTACGCCCCAATCTCCCGACGACATTTATACCTCCTTCAAGCACGATGTGAACATGACGGCCAGCGAGCTGGAGAAATGGCTAAAAACCGACGAGTCGAAGTCGGTCGGCCAGAGCAGCGGCGACGGCGAAAGCATCGGCCACCACTCGGGCGAGCGCATCGTGGAGATTCTGCACAAGAAAAAAGCCGACCTTACCCCCGACGATGAGGCCCACATGCACAAAGTGCACAGCTACGTGAGCCGCCACTCGGCCCAAGGCCCTCAAGACAAAAAGGATATCGAAACGTCGCGCTGGCGCTACTCGCTTATGAACTGGGGCCACGACCCGCTCAAAAAGTAAGGTGACAGCTTAGGAAGCGGCAACCTGGTTTGCCACACCTAAGGGCCCTCACCGCAAAAGGTGTTGCAAAAAGAATGTCATTCTG
>Ga0160429_1000955_pt1 | contig 17799 bp, 9 predicted proteins | sample SolpanmetagenomR_FD_108199 | JGI IMG/M metagenome (GOLD analysis project Ga0160429, IMG submission 108199) | Solar panel surface microbial communities from Lawrence Berkeley National Laboratory, California, USA - R | ecosystem: Engineered > Built environment > Solar panel > Unclassified ...
AGGCCTCCTGAACCGGCGTGCGTTCATGCCCTTGGCCAAGGACGCCATGAGCTACTTCAAGCGCTACCGCCGGGCGATCTGCGTCCTGATGATCGACATCGATCACTTCAAGCGCGTCAACGACCTTCATGGCCACGCCGCAGGCGACGAAGTCATCCGCCAGGTCGGCCGGATCATCAGCGAAGCGATCCGGACGACGGATAAGGTCGCCCGGTTCGGCGGCGAGGAATTCGTAGTCCTGCTCCGCGAAACCGACCTGCAGGGCGCAGCGATCTTCGCCGACCGGATCCGCGAAACGGTGGCAGACACCCTGTTCGAGCCGGGGGGCTCGTGCTTCAAGGCAACGATCAGCATCGGCATGGCCGAGGCGGAGACATCCGACGAGGACGTCGACCGGACCATCGAACGGGCCGACCGCGCGTTATATGCGGCAAAATCGAGCGGCCGCAATTGCGTCCGCCCGTTCGAAGCAACGGCCCTCTCCGTCCTGCAGGCGGCGGCCTAGCGACGGGTCCGGGCCGGCATTCCGTGCCGGTCCGCTGGCTTGGCAAGGCTGCGCCTCGGCAAGGGCGGGCGAACGCGCGAGGAATGGAGCTGCATGCCGCCGGGGCACATGACCGATACTGCCGAACGCCAGACGGGTAGCCAGTGGGACCGCCGGTGACACTCAAGGACAGCGCGGCCCGCTTTTCCGATCCTTCACGCCTTCACGTCTCGGGCCCCCTGCCCATGACGGACCCGAAGCCGCGTCGCATCGGCTGCAGGCGAGAGCAATCCTAGCGCAGCCCCAAGGCCTTCGACGTGTCCGCGCTTGAGGCGACGACACCACATTTCGGCAAGACGCAGAATTTCAGCAGGACGATGCCCGAGACGTTGGCGAGCGTGATCGCGCCCGGTTGCTGTTTCAGACCCGGCTTGGCCATACCGGGATCCTGGAGGGACCAGTGCGGGGGCACTTCGACCGTCAGATCGTGCATAGGCCGTTTCGACTCGATCCGAACCGTCACGGTTTCTCCGTCGCGATAGGCATCGAGGGTGACGCCATCCCGGGCGGACCACCATGAGCCGAACGCATCCACGCTTCCGAACCAGGACACGGTCTGCATCGCCTTCGTGAAGCTGCGGACGAATTCGAGCTTGTGCCCGAGGATGTTTGGGTGGACCAGGATCGGATAGATGCCGCCATCGCGGGAGATCTTGCGTGCCACCTCGAGGGACTGTTGCAGACGCAGGCCCATGAGAGGCGCTCGCTCATCCTCCACCGTAAGCGGGAATTCGAAAATCCCCGTCTCGGCATCGGCACCGCGGCCATGGGCGAGCCGGACTGGCAGGTGCGAGAGCGCGTTGCCCGCTGTGACCGATGAACTGTACCGAAACCCGGTCGCCTCCAGCGCCTGAGGCAGGGTTGACGGATTCGAGAGGTGTCCAGGCCGGAAGCTCGTCACCGTCACCGGAGGGGCGAGGGATTCGATGAGAAACTTACTCACCCGCAATTCACCGAGAACGCTACCGCCGCGCGCCTCGTTCCGACTGACGACCACCGGCTGGTAGGCCGGATACTGCTCGTTGCCGCTGCCGAGGGGAAAGTCGCGAAAAACGTTCGAATGCGCGACGGTGTGGCTGCCGAGCTCCATGCCGAGAGCGGTCAGGCGCCGAAGATGAGCTGCTGAGTCGTCGCTCAGGATGATCTCGTCATTGTAATCGCGCAGGTACTTGGTCTGGATGAAGAACGTGCCCCGGACGCCAAACTCGCGTAGCGCTTCGGCGTAGATCACCGCGTTGGGCAGTGAGCGGGTGAAGTCGACGTCGAAGGTCATCATTACGGCGAGGGCCTTGCCGTCCGGCACGCGCCCGAGGCTTACGGCCAGGGGCTCGCCCTCCCGCCAGACCTGCCGGACAAACCGCAGCACGAGGTCGTTCTGCGGCGAGTACGCGTTGACGTAGTCGCGCTCGATCTCGGTGCCCCGCGCATTCTGTCCGATGAGAAGCAGGAAGCCCGGATCGAAGCCGAGCGCGTAGGCGCTTCCGCCGCCGGGAAAGCGGCGACGGGTGATGGCCGCTGCGCCGTCATCGAAGGAGGCGACCGCATCCGACGCTTGGCTGTAACCGTACGTGCCGAGCTGCGCCTCGGAGCTGCGGGCCTCGTCACCGAAGCGGACGGTCTTCTCCTCGGGCTCGTTGAAGCCGAGCCAAGTCTGAGTCCCGGGCGAGAAGGTCATCGCGAAGCGCTTGCGTGACGGGAGCACGTCCCCAAAGCCGAAAACCTCCTTGAGGCCGCCACCTAGGACGTTGGACGCCATCAAGGTCCCGCCCGCCTTCGGATAGGCGGCTAGAGTCCTGAGTTCATCGGGCTTGAGCACCAAGCCGGACACGTGGGGATAGACGAGCACAACCTTGTGGCGCACGGCTTCCGAGACGTCGCGCGTCACCGTGAAGGGGACGCCGAGGCTCTTCAAGCCGTGGACCAGACCGAGCCAGGCCGATGCCTCGTCGGTCAGCAAGATGGCGAGGCGCGCAGTGTCGCCACCCCGATAGGTCCGCCAATCGGCAGGGGTCGGCGGTTTCACCATCGTCGTTCCGGACGGCCCAGATAGACCGGAGAAGATGAAGATCCGCGATCGGTAGTGCAGGACGCCAAGCGCAACGGGGGCGAGGAAGACGAGAATGAGAATTCCCATTCCGATCTTGCGCCAGAGGCCGCCCTGCCGGTTCGAATCTTGGTCGCTCATGTCCCGCCATCATGTCCCAAGGCACAGACGCTAGGCGGATCGGATCAACGAGGGGTTAAGCATGACTTCTGAACCGTCGAACGTATCCCGCCGGCTCCCTGAGGCGTTTCCGTCGCGAAGCGACAGGTCAGACGAATTCGCCTGCACGCCTTAAGCCTGAGCCAAGGTCCGGACCGTCATTTTACGAACTCGGGCGGGGCTTCGATGCGGATGGTAACGTTGAAACGTGAACGGGCGAGGCGCGCGGCGCGATGGGCCGCATTGTTGACCTTCTCGATACGGTCGCTGTGGGGAGGCGTCGCCATGGGCCAGGACACCGATCCGGTCGGGCCGTTCCACCGCGCAGTCCTATGTCGCGACCCGAATGGACGGTGGACGATCGCGCCCGCCCGGCCCGGGGCCAGCCCGGATCTAGGATGTCAGAGCCTCGACCTGCCGATCCCAGCGAGCCGCGTGCGCTGGGTCGGAGCCCTGACCCGAATGGACCCGCCGGGATCGGATCGCCTCGTTCTCTCCGGGACCGGACATGAGGCCGGATTTCAGCCGTCCGATGCCAGTTTTGCCGCGCCGCCGGGACCGCCGCCGCGCCCGAGCGCCCTTCCGCTCGACCAGGGCTTGATCCCGATGCTGTCCGTGCGGCCCTTCGGTGTCGAGGAACGAGCCACGCTGAGCCGCATGGACGATGCGATTACCCTGCATTGTAGGGCCGGCGATAGGCCAGCCGGACTGGTCCTCGACCCCGGTCGAACCCGCTTTCCGGACGAAGCCCGGTTCGCCCTGCGCTGGCAGGTCAGGGGTAACCCGGGTTTCTCGGCGGCTCATGCGGGTCCGCAGACCGATGGTGAGGTCGTTCCGCTCCCCGCAGAAGGGACCCTCGACCAGCCCCCATCAACGCAAGGGGCGGCGCGAGAAGCGCCGCGTTTTGTTCTGAGTTGCCCGGCCCATGCCGCCTCGCTGACCATCCACGATTTACGGCTCGCGCCGCTGCCCGCTGCTGGACAGAAGGCACGATCGGCCTGGGCGTGGCGGCCGAACCGCTGGCGTGAAGCACCGGAGCGCCTCATCACCGAGGCGCGCGCTCTGGGGGCGGATCGCCTGTTCGTCAGCGTGGCGATCGAGGACGGCGCCATCACGGACGAAGCGCGCTTTTCGGACTTCATTGGGCTCGCGCGGGCCGCCGGCATCACCGTCGCGGTGGTAGAGGGCGATCCGGGCATGGCCCTGCCGGACGGCCGCGCCATCGCGCTCCGGCGACTCGGGACGCTCGCGGCTTACCAGCGACGTAGCGCCGGTGACCGCCAGCTGGCCGGAGTTCAATACGACATCGAGCCATACCTGCTCCCTGGATTCCAGGACGACCCCGAACGCATCCTGCGCGGCTGGGCCGTGACCCTGGACGGCCTCTCGGGCGCCGCTCCGCCCCTCTCCCTTGATCTCGTCCTTCCCTTCTGGTTGCCGCTACATCGCTCGGCCGGTCTCGTCCTGCCGACGATCGCCCGCGTTGCGGAGCGGATCACCGTTATGGCCTATCGCACGACGTCGACCGAAATCCTGGCGGCCGCCGAACCGATGCTGGCGTGGAGCAGTGCCGCCATGCGGCCTCTCCACGTCGCGATCGAGGCTGGGCCGGTGGGCGCCGAGACCACGCGCACCTATCGCCCCTCCCCGACGGGCGACCTCCTGCTCCTGGCGATAGCCGGCCGTGGAGCACTGGCGCTCCTGCTGCGAGAATCCGTCGCTCTGGGCCCGGCGGACAGGCTCTACGCTCAGGAGCGAGAAAGCGTTGTTCCGGGTTCGCAGGTAAGTTTTCTCGGAGACCGGGAGCGTCTCGAGGAAGCGGTGGCGCAGCTGTCACGCAGTTGTGCCGCATGGCCGAGCTTTTCGGGAATCGCGTTGCACGGAATCATCGACTGACGCGTGCGAGATCTTCGGCATTACGAACCGCTACGATCTCTTCACCAGGGATTAACCAAGATCGAGCCAACATAAGACAGTGTCGGTTTTTCCCTTGAAGCTGCCGGGTTTGGCCTCGCTGCGCTCCGGGGTGGCTCCCGGATGTCAGTGAGTTCGTCGCGTGGGTCGCCAGCCATTGCCTCCTCGTCCTGGCGCGATGCGACCTCTCGTCGTTCTCGCTCTGGCCTGCCTTCCCGCTGTGCTCGCCAGCGCAACGGTTCGCGCCCAGGCGACCGATGATATCACCGCCGAACGCCTGTTGCGCGAAGGAACTGCGGCCCGCCAGAAAGGGCGGGTCGACGAGGCGATAACGGTTCTCGATCGTGCCGCCGCGCTGAAGCCCGCCGATGGCGATACCCAGCTTCAGCTCGGCCTGTCACTGTTCGCCAAGGGGCGCTTCGACGAGGCGGGCCGTGCGTTCCGCGTGATTCTGTCCGCGACGCCGGACTACGACGAAGCTCGTGCCGGCCTAATTCGCGTCTACCTCGCCACTAAGGACCTCGACGGCGCCGCGCGTGAGCTCACCACGCTTAAGCAGCGCTCGCCCGACGATCCCGATGCGAAGATCCTCGAAGCGCAGCTGGCGGCCGCTCGGGAGCCGGCTGCGGCGAGAGCGGAGCCGGGGCTGCGCTCGACGCTTGAGAAACCTCCAAGCTCCGACCGGGCTGGCACGGAGGGGCGGCGGCTCTTCGTCGAGGGCCAGGCGGCCCGCAAGGCCGGCCGGTTCGACGTAGCCATCGCGAGGCTCGCGCAGGTCGTCGCTCTCGATCCCAACGATGTTGATGCGCAGGTCGAGCTTGGTCTCGCATTGATGCCACGCCAGCGCTTTGCCGAGGCGCGGGGGGCCTTCGCAAAGGCCCTCGCACACGCCCCGACCTACGGTGACGCCCGGCTCGGCCTCGCCCGCATCGCCTTCTACGAGAAGCGGCCTGCCGAGGCGGCCCGCGAGGTCGGTATCCTGCTCGCCCGTGAGCCGCGAAACCGTGAGGCGCTGGCGCTTCGGGCGCAGATCGCCCGCGCGTCCGTCGATCTGGAAGCGGCGGCCGAGAAGGCGCGTCTGGACCGCGAAACGCAGCGGATCGCACTGGCCCGCAAGCAGGCTCAAGCTGCCGGGCAGCGCAGCGCCGAGCAGGCCAAAGCCCTGCGCAGGGCGGGTCGGTTTCCCGCTGCGGAGGCAATCTACCGGACCCTTCTGCGTGCGCACCCGCGCGATGCCGATCTCCTGGTCTCGGCGGGCTCGATGGCCGCTTTTCAGGGCAAGACCCGGTTCGCCGATGCGCGGCGTGACTTCGAGATGGCCGAATCCATCAATCCGAAATCCGACGATGCGATCCTAGGACTGGCCCGGGTCGATCTCTATGAATCCAAACTCGATGACGCCGAGCCGCGCATCACCAGCATCCTCGCCCGCCAACCTGCGAACGCCGAAGCGCAGGCCCTCTCGGCCCGCGTCACCCTCGCCCGCGGAGAGCCGGCCGAGGCCGAGGCGATCTTCCGGCAGCTGCGCACCCGCCTGCCTGAGGACACCGATATCCTGCTCGGGCTGGGCGACTCCCTTCGGGGCACGATGCAGGACGACGAGGCCCGTGCCCTCTATCGCGAAGCCGCCGCGGTCGATCCGGCCTCGGCTGAAATCGAGGCCCGCATCGCCCAGGCCATCCGCCCGCGCTGGCGGCTCGACCTCGATGGCTCAGTGAGCAGCCTGACCCGGAACGGCAGCGACTGGCAGGAGGGCAGCGCACGGCTCGGCTACGCCCTCAGCGAGCGCACGCTGATCACGGGTGGCATCGAGGTGACGAACCGCTTCAAGATCCTCAATACGCTGATCGATGTCCGGATCGACCATCGCTGGTCTGACTCGTGGACGAGCTACCTTCGCCTCGGCGGGTCGCCCGACGCGGTTTATCGTCCGATCTACTTCACCGAGGCCGGCGGAACCTACCGCGTGTCGCAGGGCAGCGGTACCTTCGGCGCGACGTTGCTGACCCTGGATTCTGGGTACGCCAAGTACACCGCCACCGAGGTCGAGACCGCGAGCCCAGGGGTCCAGCAGTATTTCCTCGACGGCCGCCTCTGGGTTTCCGGCAAGGTCATCGGCACGCTGGCCACCTCACGCGTCGCTGAGCGGGGCTCGGACGGCTTTTCCTTCGTGCGCGACCGCCTCGACAAGTTCGGCGGCTACTCGGTGCGGGTCGATGGCCAGCCCACCGAGCGCCTGACCCTGTTCGTCGGCTGGGCCGACGCACCGGACACCTCGGACGGCCGCGTCATTCCGACAAAGGCTGTCTATGGCGGCGGCATCTATGCGCTGACCGACACGCTGAGCCTCAAACTCTCGGCGGCGCACGAGGATCGGGTCAAATCCTACGACCGCACCAGCGTGAATGCTGGCCTGACCACCCGCTTCTGATGGCTCGAAGCGTTTCCTTCCGCGCCGGTGCGGCGCTCCGCCATGCCCGGGATCCTTACGAAGGCGCAACGTATCCGTGCCACGGTCGCGGCATCGACCCCGCTGGACCGGCATCGTGTTCCTGACTCTCATCTGGCAGATTTCTGTCGGTCTCGCAGCCGTCTCGGTTGTGACGATGATGGGTCTCATCTTCGTCCGCCTGCGCGACGTCAGCCGCGTCCGCAACGAGGCCCAGCGGCGCGAGGCACTCCTCGCCGAGATGCTCGAATGGACCGAGACCGACGATTCCGGGCAGGCCCAGACCATCACGAAGGCACTCGCGCAGGACCAGACGCTGGGGACCAATCTCCTCATCGAGGTCTTCGAGATCGTGCGCGGAGAGGGGCAGGAGCGTCTGGCGGCCCTGGCCGAGACCGCCGGCATCGGCGATCGCCTGCGGCGCGACCTCTTCAGCGGTGCGGTCCGTAACCGCCTCGCCGCCGCCGAGGGCCTCGCCTGGTTCCCCTCCACGGCCACCTCGGAAGCTTTGGGCAAGGCCGTCCTCGACCCGAACGACGATGTCAGCTTCACGGCGGCGACGACCCTGTCGGCCCAGGGTAGCGACCTGATGTTCGACGAGGCGCTTATCGCCCGCCTCGCCCGCGTGAACAGCTCTCGCCGCATCGAACGCGTCCTGGCCCAGTTCGCCCAGACGCGACCCGATGCCCTGCTCGACCTCGTGGTCGATCCCGACCGCAGCCTGCGCATCCGAACCGCCGGTCTCGACGCCCTGACACAGACCGGCATCGAGGGCATGCTCGAACTGATCCTGTCCCTGGAGCACGCGCCCTCGACGGACATGCGCGTCGCCGTCGCGCGCAATCTCGGCACGCTCGGGCATCCCGAAGGCCACGGCACCATCGCGCGCTACCTGTCCGACGAGCGCTGGGAGGTTCGCTGCAAGGCGGCCGAGTCGGTCGGACGCCTCGGCCTGATCGATCTCGGGCCGCAGCTCTGCGACCTTCTCCTCGACGAGAACTGGTGGGTCCGCCACCGTGCCGGCGAGGCGATGGCCAAGCTCGGCGATGCCGGGATCAGCGCCCTGCAGGAGATCGTGGCACTCGCGGGCGAGACCGCCCTCGGACACACGGCCGAGCACGTCCTCGCCGAAGTCAAACGGAGCGCCTGATGGACCTCGCCGGCATCGACTTCGACATGAGCACGGTCGTCGCGTCGACCTTGGAGATTTTGCTTCTGGTAGTGATCGGGACCGGGCTGCTTCAGAACGCCCTCTACGTCCTGCAACTCGCCCTAGCCATGCAGGAGTTGGCGACGCAGCGGCCGGAGAAGCGCGCGAGCCTGCTGTGGCGGCGCTACGCGGACATCAGCCCGCCGATCTCCCTGCTGGTTCCCGCCTTCAACGAGGAACTGTCGATCGTGGATTCCCTGCGCTCGATGCTGGCACTTAATTATCCGGATTTCGAGGTCATCGCCGTCAACGACGGCTCCAAGGACGGCACCCTGCAGGCGATGATCACGGGTTTCGACCTGAAGCCGATCCTGCGCCACTATACCGAGGTCGTCCGCCACGAACCGGTGCGCGGGCTCTACGGCTCGCCTCAGTATCCGCACCTCCTCGTGGTCGACAAGGGCAACGGCGGCAAATCCGACGCGCTGAATGCGGGCATCAACCTGTCCCGGTTTCCGATCTTCTGTGCCGTGGACGCCGATTCCATCCTGGAAAGCGACGCGCTGCTGCGGGCTGTGCAGCCTTTCATCGATGATCCTGCGCGGACGGTGGCTGTCGGCGGGACGATCCGCATCGCAAACGGCTGCCGGATCGAGCGCGGACAGATGCTGTCTTTCGGACTGCCGCGCAATCTCCTTGCCCTGTTTCAGACCATCGAGTACCTGCGCGCCTTCCTGATGGCGCGCCTGGCCTGGAGCCGTCTGCGGACCCTGACCATCATCTCGGGGGCTTTCGGGCTCTTCAAGCGCCAGACCGCGATCGAGGTCGGCGGCTATAGTCATCGCACCGTCGGCGAGGACATGGAGCTCGTCGTCAAGATTCACCGCCACCTGCGCGACCGCCGGCAGGACTACCAGATCGTCTTCGTGCCCGAGCCGGTGTGCTGGACCGAGGCGCCGGAGTCCTGGCGGGTGCTCGGACGCCAGCGCAGCCGCTGGCAGCGCGGGGCGCTCGAGACCTTCTTCCGGCACCGCGACATGCTGTTCCGCCCACGCTACGGCCGCATCGGCATCCTCGGCTTCGGCCATGTCCTCGTGGTCGACGTCCTGGGACCTCCCATCGAAGTGCTCGGTTACCTCTTGGTGCCGATGCTGTGGATGCTCGGTCTCCTGTCGGTGGATTACCTCCTCGCCTTCCTGGCCCTGACCTTCGTGTTTGGGATCTTCGTCAGCGTCGCATCGCTGATCCTCGAGGAGATCGAACTGCAGCGGGTGCCACGCGTCATGGATCTGCTTCTGCTGACGGGAATCGCGGTTCTCGAAAATTTCGGCTACCGGCAGATCTCCAATCTCTGGCGGCTGCGCGGCATGTGGCAGTTTTTGCGCGGCGCCCAGGGCTGGGGCGTGATGAGCCGCGTCGGTTTCCGCAACACCTGACCCGAAGCATCCGGCATGTGCGAAGAAGCGAATCCGCGGGCGGGCTAGTCTAAAATTTGAGAAACAGTGCAGAGCTTTCGTGGTGGCGAGAAAGCAAGCTCGCAACGGTAAGACGCGAGACTATTGGCGCTCAATCGGCGACGCCTTCGGCTAACGCGAAATTGTGTGAATTTATTTTAATTTAACAACCCACACCCTAACTTTGCCCCTGAACGGCCACCTCGTTGTCCAGCAACGACAAAGGCTTGGATCGGATGCGTCAACGCTCACTCTCTCGATCAATCCCGAGCGGCGAAGGGCCCTCGAATGACCCGGCGATCGATCGCTTGGATCGGATCTGCAGGATTGCTGCGGAGACATTCCGACCGGCTGTCCTCCGACTGATCTTCCACGATCCGGCGTGGTGCCATCTCGAGTTTCGGGAAGAAACCGCTTGCCCGGAAACGAAAGCCGAGCGAGCGGTCTGCGGACGCATGCGCACGGACGGAATGCCGGAGCGCTGGACGCCGCTTTCCTACACGCAACCCGGAGAGATCGAGACCGTGCTGATGGGCTGCGCACCCGTCGTCACGCCGGGCGGTGCGCCAGTCGGCAGCCTGTGCCTGTTCGACCCCGCCCGCCGGCCGCTCGCGATGAACGCAGCGCAGCGTCTGTCTGACCTAGCCGGACTGATCTCCGAATGGCCAGACCCGCCGCCCGCTGCGTCGCCGGAAGCTCAGGCGTGGGACATCGACGCGATTGCCACGACCCTCAACGGCGCCGGCGCGAACGCAGCCTTCCACGCCGCGGTTCAGGCTCCATTCGATCCGATGGCACCCGATTTCCCGGCACGTTTCCTTGCCGAGTCGATCGAGCCTCAACCTCCGCACTTCGTCGCGTTGCCGGAGGAAGTCCGCGACCTTTCCGCATGGGCGGAGCGCGAGCGCCAGATCGACCACATGGCCCATCACGATGGCCTCACAGGGCTGATGAACCGGGATCGCTTCCATGCCTGCCTGACCGAGCGGCTCGATCGCCTCGAACGCGACAGTGTCACCTTCGCGCTGCTGTACCTCGATCTTGACCGCCTCGCGGTGATCAATGAGACCCTCGGACATCGCGTCGGCGACGCCGTGCTTGTCGAAGTGGCGGACCGCCTCCGGGCAGCCTTGCGTGAAGAGGACGTCGTCGGCCGAATCGGAGGCGACGAATTCGCGATCCTGCAGATCGGGGCGGCCAGCCAGCCCGCGAGCTCGGCAGCCCTCGCCCAGCGCTTGATCGACGCCGTCACCGGTCCGGCATGGATCCTGGGGAACCTCGTCGATATCGGAATCAGTATCGGCATTGTGGTGGCGCCGACCGACGGGCAAGACAGTCAGCTGATCCTGAAGCGGGCCGCTCTGGCTCTCCGCCGCGCCAAGGCCGACGGCCGAAACACCCGGCGGTACTACGAGTCGGTGATGGATGCGGCGGCGGAAGCCCGGCGCAACCTTGAGATCGACTTGCGGGGAGCCCTCTCGCGCGGCGAGTTCGAAGTCTACTACCAGCCGCTGGTGGAGGCGCGGAGCGGACGGCCGACCGGAGCCGAGGCGCTGGTCCGCTGGCGTCACCCCCGCAACGGCCTCGTGTCTCCCGCCGACTTCATCGCCCTCGCGGAAGAGACCGGCCTCATCGTCCAACTCGGTGAATGGGTGCTGCGTCAGGCTTGCCGCGACGCGGCCGAGTGGCCCGCCGACCTGCGGATTGCGGTGAACATCTCGGCGGTTCAGTTCCGGCAAGCCCGGTTCGTCGAAGTGGTAATGCACGCCCTGGCGGAGACTGGCCTTCCGCCGGAACGCCTGGAACTCGAGATCACTGAAACCGTGCTCATGAAGAGCCTGCCCCCGGTGGTCGAGGCCCTGCACCTGCTGCGCCGCCTCGGCATCCGGATCTCCCTCGACGACTTCGGCACCGGCTATTCCAGCCTCTCGTATCTCAGGACCTTCCCGTTCGATAAGCTCAAGATCGATCAGTCGTTCGTACAGGATCTCGGCGATCCGGCCACGGTCTCGATCCTGCAGGCGATGATCGCGCTCGGCCACGGTCTCGGCATGAGCGTGACCGCCGAAGGCGTCGAGACGGAAGCCCAGCGCACGGCCGTCCTGGGCTTCGGATGCACTCACCTCCAAGGCTACCTGTTCGGCCGTCCTCGATCGAAGGACGACTTCGTCCGGGAGCACCTCTCCGGACGCAACCAGCGCGCGGACTGACAGGTCCGCGCAGGGTTGCTAGTCTGCCGTCAGGCTGCAGGGCCTCGGTCGCACCCGCGGCACCCGGCAGACCAACACGTCGGTCCGGGAAGGATTCCGTTCCCCGACCGGATTCATCAGGGCCGCAGAAGCGCGGCGACGGGAGCCGGCTCCAATGTCACGAGACGGGACGACCTGATGTCGAGGCTCTCCGAGCAGCGACCACTACAGCAACGCGCGACGCTTGCCCTGTATCTTGGCACCGCTGCAGTTGCGATCCTCTCGATGGGAGCAGCGCACTTCGCGGATGCGGCGGCGTTGACGGCGCAGCACGACACGCTCGCGCTCCTCGACCTCGTGCGTGAGCAGCAGGGGCTCGCCCAGCGGATCACCGTCCTGTCGGCACGCGGCACTGAGGGGGACCCGGCCTCGGAGTTCCAGCGCGGGCAGATCACCCACCGGTTCGCGCGCAACCACGACTCGCTGCGTCAGGCCGTTCCGGAATTCGGTGTCTCGGCATCCACCGCCGCGGCGTTCCGAGCCCTCTACGCAGAGGGCGATCGTCCGCTCGCAACCGACGTTCAGACGTTTCTCGACCTGGTCAGGGCCAGCGATACCGGTGCGCAGAAGGACCGGGGCAGCGAAGCCCGGATGATCGCAGAGTTCGCCGGAGAGACCTTTCCGAGCCGCCTCGATGCGCTCGCCAAGGCTTTCCTGCGGACCAATACCGGGCGCGTGGACACTCTCCGCCTGACCGGCACAGTTCTCACCGGCCTCGGCCTGTTCAGCCTCCTGGTCCAGGGCCTGTCGGTGGCTTGGCCGCTGTGGCGCCGGCTCGGTCGCCACGACGAGACGGTCACCGCGATCGGCATAACGGACCCGGTCACCGGAGCGCTCACGGCGCAGAGCTTCGCGACGCTGGCCGTGGGCGAGATCCGGCGCGCAAGGCGCTATCGCAGACCGGTTTCGGTGATGACCATCGCCACGACCCTTCCAATGGGTACGATCGACGCGCAGGTGCTGCGAACCCTGTACGGCCACCTGTCCGAGACGCTGAGGCCGAGCGACCTCATCGGCTTCAGCGATGGGGGCAGCTTCTCGGTGATCCTGCCCGAGACCGACGTCTACGCCGCGGAACTCGCCGGCCAACGGATCCTTCGTGAGCTCGACCGGCGGCCGATCTCGGTGCACGGCCAGGAGGCGGGGGTCGAAGTTCGGATCGGGGCGGCCCAGGTGCGCGCTGATGAAGGCTCCCCGGATGTCCCGCTGGCGCGCGCGGCGGCGGCCCTCCAGGAGGCGCGTTCAACCGGCGGAGACCGGGTCGCGCTGAGCGCCCAGCGCGAGCCGCGATCCGCGGCGGTCTAGGGACGCCATCAGCACGGGCGATCCGCTCTGCGCGCGGCTGCGCTTCCGGCGCAGAACGCCCGGTCAGACGGCGATCCGAAGGGGTTCCGCAATCACCTCGACGGGATGCGTCTGCGCGAAGCTGCGGCATCCTGCGATCGCGCGTGCAGCCTCGGTGCGGCAATGCCGGATCGGCTCTGCAAGGTCTTCACCGGCCCGGTGATGCTTCTCGGCCGCCTGGCAGGCGCCCGACAGGGCCGTGAACCCGAGCATGCCGGACTGTGAGATCAGGGTGTGGTTGTCGGCCATCAGGGCATCCGTGATGTCGAGCGTCCCGGCCGGAGGGTAGATCGCATCGATCCGAACCCGAAGCTCTTCGAGCCAGGCCAGGACTTGGTCGAGGCCGGCCAGAGCGACCAGATCGTCGAGGATGCCCGGATCGGGCGCCGCATCCGAAGCGTCCGGCTCGATGACGGCAGGCGCCGGTTCAGCCTCAGTGCCGCTGTCACAGCAGCGCTCGATGGCCTCGAGGAGATCGATGCGACGGAAAGGCTTGCCCACGTGGCTGTCCATCCCGGCCGCCCGCAGCGCCTTGACCTGATCCGAAAGTACGTTCGCCGTGAGTGCGATGATGGGGATGCGGGAACGCGGCGCGGGCAGCGCGCGGATCTTGGCCGTGGCCGTCAGTCCGTCCATGATCGGCATCTGAACGTCCATGAGGACGACCTCATAATCGCCGGTCTGCACGGCCCTGACGGCGGACGCGCCGTCGCCGACGATGTCGACGCTGTGGCCGGACGCCTCGAGGATGATGCGCACGATCTCTTGGTTGGCCGGCAGATCCTCGGCTAGGAGCAGGCGGCGTGGTCGCACCGGCGCGCGCATCACCGGCTCCGGCCCGACCAGAGTGGCGGCATCCGCCAAGCCGAGGGACAGGGTGAAGGCGAAGGTCGAGCCCTTCCAGGCTTCGCTCGATACGGCGATCTCGCTGCCCATGAGGCCGACGAGGCGCTGGGAGATGGCGAGGCCGAGGCCGGTCCCGCCGAACTCCCGACGGATCGAACCGTCGACCTGGCTGAAGCGCTTGAAGAGTCGGTCGATCTTCTCCGGCGGGATGCCGATGCCCGTATCCGTCACGGCGACACCGATGCTCTCGACCGTGTCCGTCTGCTCGAGGAGGGTGAGCGTCAGCGTGACGGAGCCCTCACGGGTGAACTTGACGGCATTGTTGATGAGGTTGAGCAGGACCTGGCGCAGGCGATCCTCGTCTCCCACGTGGCAGGGCGAGAGCCTCGGATCGATCGCGACGGCGAGGTCCAGCCCCTTCTCCTCGGCGAGGGGCGAGACGATCATGCGAACGTTGTCGGCCAGTCTCTGGATCAGAAAGGGGCGCGGCTCCAGCTCGATGGCGCCGGACTCGATTTTGGAGAAATCGAGGACGTCGTTGACGACGGTGAGCAGGGCGTTGCCGGAGCTCTGGATCATCCGGATCTGGCGAGCCAGATCGGGCGCGAGGTCGGTGCGGTGAAGGATGATGCCGGTGAACCCGATCACCGCATTGAGCGGCGTGCGGATCTCATGGCTCATCGAGGCCAGGAAGGCGCTCTTGGCTTCGCTGGCGGCCTTGGCTTCCTTCGTCAGCCGATGCGCTTCTTCCGTCGCCGTGCGCTCCGCTTCGGCCCGCGCGTGTTCCACGGAGCGGTCGCGGATGATGCACAGGACGCGCTCGATATGGTTGTGGCCGTCGTGCATGAAGCTCACGAGCAGGCTGAGCCACTGGCCGGGTCCATCCTTGGCAGGACAGAAGATCTCGATTTCGACTACGGGCTCCTCACATGCCTGCAGCATGGCAGCCTGGAGATCGTCCACACTGGTTCTTGGGAACAGCGAGAAAAGCCGGCGGCCGACTAGAGCCGTCGGACTAGGCGCGTTGTGAATCCAGTGGGCGCTGCGACTGGCGAACTCGACCTGCCCATCTGGGCCTACCACCAGGATTACGTCCGGGCTGTTCTCCATGATCTTTTGCGTGAGGACAGAGGCCTCGCGGAGGGCTGCGGTCCGCTCCTCCACGCGATGCTCAAGAGCCCGGTTGCTCGACTCCAGCGCTCTGTCGCGGGCAGTCAGGTCCGAGATCAGGCGTTCGAGAGACGAGCTCAGTGCGTTCGCCTCTCTGTAACCGCCAGCCGGCACCTCCGTACTCCGGTCGCCGAGGCGATGATTCTGGGCGAAGGTCACAAGGGCGAGGAGCGGGCGCGTCGTCTTCCGTGCGATCAGAAGGCCGAGGAGCCCGAACGGAACAGTCAGGCCGATCCCCCAGAGCAGAATTGCCTCCCTGACATTCGACACCGGCGCCAGAGCAGTCCGCGTGGGCTGACGGATCACAACCGTCCAATCCATTCCTGCGTAGTCCCCCGAACCGACTGAGCGGCTCGCCGCGACCAGGAACGAGTGATCATCCCCGAAGGTGACCACCGGAACCGCACCGGTCCGCGCCGTGGCGGCCCGTTCGATGGCATCAACGACATCCGGCGGCAGGTGCTGACCCATGATCTCCGGAGGGCCGAGCAGGACCTCGCCGTCCCTGCGCAAGATTAAGCCTTCGATGCCCTTTCGCCGTTCCTGTAACCGCTCCAGAATCGAACTTTCGATCCGTCGTGCCCAGCTCCAGCTCATGTGCCCACCGAGGACACCGACGAGGCGTCCATCGAGGTCGCGGACAGCGGTGGAGACGTCTACGAAGCGCAGTGGCTCGCCATTCGAAAGCGGCGCCAGTTTCTGGGCCAGCAGCACGGCTTCATGAACGTCACCAGCATATGGTCGCGACAGCGCTTCGCGAAACCAGGGGCGTTCCACAACGCTCCGGCCTTCGAGCAAGCCGCCCGAGCTTGCCATGACGAACCCGCGCGCGTCGGCCATTCCCAGCCATGCGTATTCTTTGTGTTCCGCCTGGACCGTGTCGATCCACTGGCGCCAAGTCGTTGGAGTTGCAGAGACGCTCTGCCCCATCGTCGCGAGGGTCCGAACGAGCAGGAGATTGTCGTGCATGACGGCGTCGAGCCGGTCGCGCAGGTTGTCAGCATAGCTCGACAGCTCGTGTCCGATCTGGTCACGCAGCTCAGCGGCCGCAATGCGCTCGGCCGTGAGACTTACGCTGAAGGTCAGGGCGAGTGCGAGCACGCCGAAGACGGATGCGAGCAGCACCCGCAAGCTGATTGAACGCGGTCGCAAGCGAATCTTCCCAAGATCGATCGCCCGCAATCAGACACGATAAGTCTTAGCTTTGTGCTACGCGGTCTTGCACTCTGCCGCGAACGTTCGCACGTCGCAGACCCCAGCCGTCGATCGCATCATGACTCGAAGACCGGAACGTACAAATTTAAGTATTACGCCTAGAACAATCGGTGCGTGTCCAGCAGTTTCGAGCTTTGCAAATCGCTCATCCGAAAATGCACGACACTCAGCGCTGCCGGCTTAACGCAGCATAGACGTTTGATCAGCATATCTGGGTCGCGCTGAGTCGGACTCCTGCTTGTTCGCTCGCAGCTAGGTTTGGAGACCTAAAATGGCCGCTGCTCCCCTCGTCGTTGTTGCCGACGACGATACTATCACACGCTCGATCATCAACCTGAAGCTGAAGAGCCGGGGATACAATGTGATCACGGCCTCCGACGGCACCGAGGCCCTACGGGTGATCGAGGCAGAATTGCCGGAACTCGTAGTGCTCGATGCGATGATGCCCGGCATCAACGGATTTGAACTTCTGCGGCTGATCAAGGCAGCGCCTAAGACTGCAAACACGCTCGTGGTCATGCTTACCTCGCGGAAACTGGAGCAGGATATCGTTGGCGCTCTAAACGCCGGCGCGAGCGACTATCTCGTGAAACCATTCATCCCCGAGGAGCTTGCCGTGCGGATTGCACGCTTGCTGCCTGCTAGTAGAATAAATTAACTAGATTGCCGTTTTGAGCCTCAGTTCGGCTTAGGCGTATTTTATTTAGATACCAAATTTCACTAGATCCGAGGCTTAAATAATAACACTTTATATAGCCGACCAAATGTCGTTTGAATCGGTTATATAGTTATTGAGGCCATTTGAAACCCGTGCAGAGCAAAGAAGAAAATTAATAACACTTATAATAATAACCTGCAGCGGAAAAATTCTATTTAAGACACGCTCTGGCGGCAGGTGAGGCTGCGTGATGTTATCTTCGGGGTCATTAACAGACGATAGTTCGCCTGAGGTGGCGTTTGAACGTTAGTGTTCCGTCCCTGAGCGCACATTCGCGTTCGACCCAAGTGTGCCGCAAAAGTTGCCCGACGGCATTCCGGCCAGCGGTCATCCCTCAATTCAAAAAAGGGACTGCGGCAAACTGAGTGTTGAGGGCAAGCTTGCTTCGTTCAGGCTTCCGCAACGCTCCGTATCCCATGCTGCTTTTGCTCCTCTCATCGGTGCTGCAATAAAGCGCTGATGATTTAGGAGCGTCTACAAAGCTTGGACTGTTGCTTGATGCTAGCTCTCGTCCTTGACGACGCCGAGATGAACAACCTGCTG
>Ga0160429_1000957_pt1 | contig 17768 bp, 11 predicted proteins | sample SolpanmetagenomR_FD_108199 | JGI IMG/M metagenome (GOLD analysis project Ga0160429, IMG submission 108199) | Solar panel surface microbial communities from Lawrence Berkeley National Laboratory, California, USA - R | ecosystem: Engineered > Built environment > Solar panel > Unclassified ...
ACTATCGATCTCATGGTAGGCGGCCACGACCATTTCTACGCTCACAGCATAATCAACGGCGTCCATCTCCTACGCTCCGGCACCGATTTCAAACAACTCAGCTATCTCGAAGCGTGGCGGAAGGCTTCAACCTCACACAATGATAAAGATACATCCCAAGCATGGGATTTCACAATCATCCGCCGCGATGTTACCCGCGACATCCCCGAAGACCCAAAAACAGTCTCTGTAGTCGACGACCTAACCTCTTCCCTCCGCGCCTCTCTAGAGAAACCGATCGGCTACACCATTTCCCCACTGGATGCCCGTTTCACCACCGTCCGTCTGCGCGAATCAAACATGGGCAATTTCGTCTGCGATCTCATGCGCACCTACTACGCCGCTAATTGCTGCATCATGGCCAGCGGCACAATCCGTGGCGACGAAGTATATCCCCCAGGAATCCTTCGCAAAAAGGACATCATGAACTGCTTCCCCTTTGAAGATCCCTGCGTTGTCTTGAAGCTGACGGGCGGCGCCATCTTCGCTGCGCTGGAGAACGGCGTCAGCACGTATCCCGCGCTTGAGGGCCGCTTCCCTCAGGTCTCGAATCTAAGATTTTCCTTCGATCCGAAGCGCGAGGCTGGGCGGCGAATTGTAGAGTGTTCTCTTGGCGGCGAATCTCTGACAAGCGACAACATGACGGAGTACAAGCTTGTTACGAGGGGATACATGGCACACGGGAAAGACGGCTTTCACTCGTTGCTCATGGCGTCTGAGGGCGGAAAGTGCGAGGAGATTGTGTCGGAGGAGAATGGCATGTTGATCTCTGCATTGCTGAGGCAGTATTTCATGAGTTTGAGGGTTTTTGCACCGTCGAAGAAGTGGGGAGAGAGTATGAGTCAGCATTGGGGACGGGTGCACGAGGAATTACATGGCATACATCCTGTGAAAGAGGGCGGCAATCCTATACCTTCGAGCAAACAAGGGGCGAAGTATGCGGACGACGAAAAGGATGACGATGTGCAGACAGGCCGCCAAGCAGAAGTCGAGCAGCGCAAACAACAGGAAACTAAATCCATCACCGAGAATGGCAAAGGCGCAGCAGCCCACGGAGCCGACCAACATCAGGGATCTGACCTAGTCAGCAACGCCCTCTCTTCCAAAGCAGCATCAAACGAGAAAGCTTCGAGCTCAGACAGCAGCGATAACCCTCAAGTCACCATGGACTCCTCCTCCGACTCCGACGATCCAAAAACAAACACAAACCTTCCGCGCACAGCACCCCTCCACATAAGCCCGTCCGAACGGCGCAAGATCCTCGCCCGGCGCGTCGCTCGCCACTGGTGGAGGCGCACAGGACTCAAAGGTCATCCAGGCATTGTAGATGAGGAGGCCGAAGTTGACGGCGAGACGTGTACGTGGACGAGGGGAATTGTGGCGAAAATGGAGGGGAGGATTATTTGTCTTGACTCTGAATGAGGTGGCGGAGTATTGCTTGATGCTGTTACGAACTTATTTCGACAACACCTACCCCGATTGAAAATTCCTTATCCATCACCAGCAGTCTTCACAACCCGATGTCTAGCTGAATTCGTAATTTAATTAGCATCCATCCTAGACCCTACCTCATTGACGGTGCGGCAGGGTGGATGCGGTCTCGCGAATACTAAAGTAACTCTAGCACTCCTCACACTAGCAGTATCGAAATCGGACATCGACATCTGAACTGGGGTAGGTAAGGTAGGTATGAAGCATTTTGATCTACATGGCTGGAACGGCGTCAGAATCGGGGCGAGCAGTATCGAAGTCAATTTTTGTGGTGCTGGAAAGCGCCTCCTTCTTCTACTTCCAGATCATGATTCACGATATCGGCTTGAGCTCAAAGACCAGAAACGAAGCCGATATCGTGAATCATTGATCTGGAAGTAGAAGAAAGACCAGAAACGACCTGCTTGATGCAATGGTGAGATTAGGGGATACTGCTTTCGAGCAAAGCGAACCTCCTCCCAAATGGGAACGGGACACAGGCATATGAATGGAGGAGGCACAGGGTATACTAGGACTATGGGCTGCATCAAAGCAATGTGTTCTGGTGCTTATACTTGCTCTAGCATGACTCTGGAGGTGGTTAGCTTGCATGCGAATTGGGCAGACGCGACTCTATCCTATGTTTATCTGGTAGATGCTAGCCGAAGTTCGCCTTTATCATCGCCAGCGACAGACATAAGAGCATCTTATCTGGGTTTTTCTGCTCGCACTTGTGATGTTGACGCTGCTACGAGGAGAGAATTTGATTCAAAGAAAAGCAAAACACGCTTTGCTATCTCTGGTACCTATGCTGACCAATTGATATTATATACCAAACTCTGACGCCGACTCTTCTGTCTTTTGTAGATCAGCTTCAGTTCTCCCGGCTCTCGCACTCGGTAAAGTGCTCGATGTCTGTCGTCGGCGCTCTGCTTTAAGCAGGTCTGGGTCCATCCTCCGGAGACCCAGGCCTCTACGACATCGTCGGCGCTCTGCTTCAAGTAGGTCTGGCAAGGCCAGTTCTCGGTCTCAGGCCTACACTGCTGCCCAGTCAGAGTATCCCTTTTGGTCGAAGGCGCGGGATGATGATCCTGCAGAGACAGAGCTGTCAAGTCTCTTCCTAAAACATGTCTTCGCCAATCGGTGAGACCGAGCTTGCCAGGTTGCGGGGTCTAGGGAGGTGGAAAGACGAGAGGTTATGTTTCTGGTTTCCTAGTATCGATCCCCTTAAAAAAAAGTAACGCTGTCTCGTTAGGCTTGTACTCCCGTTAGGCTCCTCGGCCTAGATAGAGTAAGTCTTCTCTAGCGATTTCTCATCATTTGCTGACACATAAGAGTGTAGGAAAAAAATCAAGGGGGAATCCTTTCAGGACTTCGTCGAAAGGATGAAGATTGGAACATCAATTTAGCTGTCTCGTCGGTCTACATGGCACCTTTCTCTATCCTCGCTATTGACTCAACAACCATCCACAATTTCCGAAGGCGCTTGGAGGGAAGTTGGAGCAATTTGCTAGACAGTAAGTGATTCTTCTCCAGCGGTTTCTCATCATCTACTGATACCTAGAGTGCAGGGAAAAAGATTAAAGGAAATCATTTCAGCACTGTTGTCTGAAGGATGGAAACTGGGGCAGCTTGTGTCTGGCGTTTGAACCTGATCATCCCCTTATCTCATCTCCGCCTGTGAGGCGATTTCTATCATCAAAAGCTACCATTCCGACACCGGCTCCTTCGATTGCAGACTGCAAGCCATTTCGTACTTGCAATATGATCCACAAGTGAACAAGACAATGCTAAAGCCTTAACCCAGCATCTTTGTGTTTGTGCGCAACTAATGATGTTCATTAGCCTGTCGCATATGTTTCAAGCCCAACAGGCTGATGAGGTTATGCCAGACCACATCTAGTTGTAGATATGAATGGCGCGTATACGGTAGTCGTACCATCTCCATCTCATTAACTCATACGTCGTCCCACACTCTCAACACTCATCCAATCTGCTTCCTCTTCTCCATGACCCTCAGCACATCCTCCGCATTATTAGCATCGCCCTTCCTCTTCTTAGCCCCCCTCTTCCTAGGTCCTTTACCACCACCCTTCTTCTGATCGCCATCCTCATCCTCATCACCAGCTCCATTACCTCTCCATTCACTCAACTTAATCTTCCCACCACTCTCTTCGTCGTCTTCATCCCCGAAGCGTGAGGAGCCAAATCCCATGTCTAGATCGTCGAGATCGCGATCTCGCGCCATCAGACGTTGTGCCGCTGTCGATTGTACAGCTGCTTCTTTCTCTTCGGCTGCTGACGCGATAGCTGCGGCGCGTTTGATGGCCCCGAGGAGGATGGGGTCTTGTGAGGGTGCGATGCGAAGGGCGGTGGTTGGTGTTTCGTCTTTGAAGTAGTTTTGCTTATGGAGTTGTGTCGTTGGTATTGTGGTCGTGGGTAATGAGTCTTGTATTGTAGATTGTTCTTCTTGCTCTTCGTTGGCTGGGTCGTCCTCTGCGGGCGAGATTGTGGAAGAAGCACGAAGTGCTGGCTCGGGGACTGCGACTGGCTTGGAGGTGTCTGCACCTGAGTCGGAATCAGAGTCGTCCAGTGGTATATCGCCCAATGGATTATATGCGACGCCTGCACCTGCGAAAATGTCATCATCGTCGTCATCGTCGTTGGTGGCTGGTATCGGCGCTGTTGGCGCAGACGGAGCTTCCATGCCTAGCGGCTTTGCAGCTTTATCTGGCATAAGAAGCGCACTCGTGGCTTTGTTGTTGAACTCTTTCTCAGCTGGCGCATGCTTCGGTCTGCGATCTGTCGTCGTTGTGTCCACTTTCTTGACTTTGCGCTTTATACGACCATATTCATCGTAGGTAATCAGTACTTCTCTGCCTTTGTCATCGATTTCAATCCTTGGTTCTTTTGAGGTCTTCTTGTCTGCAATCTTGCGAAATCTACTTCCGAGTTGCTGCTCCGCTGCCTTTGCTGCTGCTTCTGCTTCCGCTGCTCTGCGCGATGCCTTGAATTCTGCAAGAATGTCGTTTCGCGTACGTTTCGCGCCAGCGACTCGAGGTGGTGGTGCCATCTCGCCCTTCTTGATTACTGCTTCATGTACCACAGGTGCAATCTCCTTCTCCTCGAGCGTAGCAAATGCATCCTCCACGTCCGCCTCAGCCATTTTGTCCTCCTCCTTATCCTCACTCTTCTCCACCACCAGTGCCTCGCTCGAAGCGCCACTAAGAACGTCTTCACCCCTCCGTATCCTCTCTAGCAATTGTCTATCCAATCCCTTCACCAGATGTGTGCTCCCAATATCTCCTTCTGTGATTTGATCTCTCAACTTCTCGAACTCCTCCAGCTCCAGCTGCCCCAGCTTCATTTGCTCCTCCAGCGCCTTAATCCTGGCAGCCTTCTCATCCTTTTCCTCCTGCACGCCTCTGCCACCAGCGCGATCTGTATACCCAGCAGCAAGCTTGGACCCTTTGGGTGCAGCTGCGCCGCGGAACTTCTTTCTGGCGGTATGGTCTTGCTCACCAGTTCGCTCGGCGAGCTGACGGCGAAAGTCGGCGTTGTAATTGGAGCCGGCTATTGCGCGTGGGGTCATGGGTATTGAGGCACGCGAACGAGAACCGAAGGTGGAGGTGGTAGAGGAGGGCTTGCTTGGCTTGGTGAAGCCGGAGGCAGTATTCGATGGATCATTTGGACGGCGAGGAGTGTCGGAGACGAGACGACGGAAGTCGGTGTTGTTCATCGTGTCGATGGAGTAGAATGTGTGTTGTCTGAAAGAAGAATGTCGCTGTGAAGACTATCACACGTGCGTCATGCTAAAATGCGGGGAAGTGTGTTTGCTATTCCATCGTGAAACAACAATACCCATCGCAAGGAACTCTCTCCCACGAAATCCCTTTCTCGGTTTCCCATCGTGTCGCAGATAGAAGATAAGATTTAACAGATCGAACTCCCTGGTCTTGATTCACTGACACACGAAGAAGAGATGGTGGTGCTGGAGCAGCTCTTGAGCATGAGGGTGCCGGCGGAGCTGAGAGCATCTCAGTCAAAGGCTCTAGACGCACACATACAGAAGAAGATACTAAAGCCTCTAAGCTCGGCCCCGCACAAGACACTGGCAGTTGGTGACGACAAAGCACATCCTGATCTGCTTGAGGTGAGCAGTGATATAAAGTCTATTGATCATTATGGCTAACAGTTATAGGGCCTCGATCCGAAACTCGATACACTTCCATACCTTTTCATTCTCAACAGTCAGATTCAAGCAGGAATCAAAAAGAACGCACCTCCTGCTAGTCTGAGTCCAGGCGGATCGTTATGGGAGAAAGCAAGACTATTCGTGAACAACTTTGACCCGATTGAGATCCGTTATTCAGGACAAGAATGGATGACGCTATGCGACGCCCTGTCTATGGTTCAGCCCGGCACATCTGATGGGATTGCGCAGCTTCTTGATCTGATGGCGGTCGCCATGGAACGCCTTGACCCCAGTTTGGGCACTCTTACCGCGTCACATCTCAACTTCGTCCGAAAGTGCTTATTGACACAGTCTTTCACACAAGCACTCAAGGTCATTAAGAAGGACATCCACAGCTTTCCACCAAAGACTGCACCAGAAGGATCTCTTTTGTGCTCAGCCCATCATCTTAGCAATGGCTACATCACAATCGAATCAGGCTTGACGGCAAAACTGACACTTCAAGACGTTCAAGAATTTCAGATGCTCTGCGCGATGGCCTACATTGGTCTCAGAAAATGGACTGAGGCTAAATACCATCTGGAGTACATCATTTGCACACCTACCAACAACACAGCGAATGGCTACATGCTAGAAGCATATCAGAAGTGGTTACTAGTCTCCCTGCTAGTGGACGGAGAGGTGAAGAGTTTGCCTAGATCAGCTAGTGGTGGTGCAATCAAGACGATGAGGGCAGCTGCCAAGCCGTACGATGCGATTGTGGAAGCATTCAAGCAGAACAATCCTGCCAAGCTCCAAGCAGAGTTCCACGAGGCGCAGGCTCTTTTTGACGAGGTAAAGGGATTCTAAGATCTGTTTTGTCTGAGGGTGGGCGCTAATCATTTTTCAGGATGCTAACGTGGGTCTTGTGCAAAATGTCGTCCGCCACCACAGGAGTCTCTACGTTGCCAGATTTTCCAAGAAATACTCTGCAATGCCTGTAACAAGGATTGCGGCGGATCTGGGATTGAATGACAACGATACCGTACAATATCTCAATATTCTGATCCATGATGGCGTCATTCATGCGGAGATCGATGCTCCTGTTGCAGGCAGCTCTAGTGTCATAAGGTTCCTCCACGATGCAGAATCTGGAATGGGTGTGACCTCGGAAGCAAGACTTCACCAGAAGTTACTTGTGCAAGCCAACAGAATTAGGTCACTGGACAAGCACGTAGCAGAAGCAGATTATCGTTTGGCAGTGACCAAAGAGTATGCTGAATATGAGCGCAAAGCGAGAAAAACCAAGCAGGATCAGAAGGAAGCAGGTGAAGTGGGAGAAGGCAACGACATGTCTCTACTACCACCGGGCCAAGGAGATGACGACGAGAGTATGATGGTGGACGCTTCTTGAAGTGGTTGATGATGGTGGGACTGGCAGGAAGTGAAAAGACAGATGTTCCTAGGACACCTACGGCTAATGATTGCACGACGAGGATGAGGTGGGATAGCATAAAGGATCGTTGTTCATGCATACGATATCCAAGCATGCCATCAATGTCAGATATGCCTTCTTTGGCAGATGTCTGGCAAAGTCTCAAATGACATTAACGATTGATCTACAAAGAGAGTTTCAAGAGAGTTTTCCAAGTACCGTAGACCCCTGCAGTTTCAAGCTTTAGGTTGACCACATGCCAAGACCCAAGCCCGTGTGTTGCTCGCGCACCTCAGCTATACTCTACTCTACTCTCTCCTCTGCCACCCAAGACTTCCTTTGTGTCAATATCCCTGTGAAGCACCACCACCACTGTCTAACAGCTTAGATACTCCCAGACCTTGCTTATCGGCTTTCTCAATCTTCGGCCCAGGAAGACAGATTCGTCAGGCGCATTTGCTACTGCAACCACCCCTGTTCACGACCCCGCGACCCGACGCAAGACCAGCAGATCAACACCATACATAACCTCGAGTAGCCAACAAAACATCCATCCTCATTTCGAGGCTAGTACAGAGCAGCGGACACCGCCTTCTACCTGTCCCCTGAACCCGAATCAAGCCCCTATCTGTACAGCCTGAGACACATCCAGACTGGTTGAGCAAAGAGATTGTAGGGCGAAAGATAGGATCCCTATATTTGGATACTGTGAAGACTACAGGACAACTTGTGGGTTGCTGGTCGTTCACTGGCTGCTTAGAAACTGTGAAAATGGCAGGTGCGCATCATTAGCAAAACCACAACCACCATACCCGAGACCAGTGGCACTGGTCATAATTCAGGAGAACCGAATCAGAGATGAACTACACGAGCGCTATGCTCAATCCTTATAGACCTCAAGATGAAAGTCGGCGTGTCTCATCTGGCGCGGACTCGATATCGTCCTCATCGATAGTCACTATCAAGCCCACTGGAAGTGACAAAGCTTTATCAACAAGAAGATTCGTATCCGCGCCCATAAGCTCCTCGAGTAGGGCACACGATTTGACAGGATCAAGCGAAAGAGGATCATTTTCGTATACGAGGGAAGAAGGCTTGCCACAACCATCATTTGGACAGGACGATTATCGAGACAGGCGATCATCAGTTTCCTCTGGATCCATGAACGGCTCACCGCGGTTGCATAGGACAGAATCCAGTATCAGTAAACGATTCAGCCTCCGGACTCCTTCATTCGGCTTTGGCGCACGGTCGGAGTCACCATCGCTGCGCTCAGTTTCCTCGCAACAGGAAGACGCCTCACCATCTCGCCAAAACAGCTTATTCGGCAGAATGTCGTCAAGGAGAGTTGCGACAATGGGTGGTGCGGACACTCTAACTTCGCCCAAGCGACCTCCACTTGTGACCAATGTTTCCTCGCCTTCAATTCTGGGTCTGAGTAGTCGCACGATTGACACATATCGTAGAGAATCGCCAGACACCACTGCGAACGTGAAACAGCCCGCACCACGACTTTACCTCAATTCAAGGCAGGACAGTGCGCCAAAAATGGCAGACTTTCAGTTTCGATCGCCAGACTCCCGAAGAAGCAACCCGGTAACACCAGAGGCGAAAGAAGGCGCTCAGGTCAAACGGACAAAGAGCAACGGGTCGAAAGAGGAGAAGAAATCGATGTTATCACGTGCTTTGAGGAGAGCGAATGATGCAGTTGCTTTGGATAATACGCAGGACTATGCTGGCGCGATGAAGGCTTACGAGGAAGCTTGCGATTGCCTCAGAGAGGTCATGAAACATAGCTCGAACAATGATGACAGAAGCAAGCTTGAGTCTATTGTAAGTTGAGGTATAATACAGGTCATGGGCAGGTAGCTGACAATTCTAGCGCGGCACATATGTTAGCCGCATTCAAGAGCTCCAGCAGGCCGACGGTGTCTGGAGCCAGAGTCAGCCCCTGCAGCAACTCGATAGCTCGACTCGACCTTTAGTCATTCGACGTGCTCGAAGTCCACTTCCACCAGCGTTACAAACCAGGAACTTGGACAAAAGCCTGCCAGCTCTACCACAAACATCACGCATACAGGCAGAGGAATCAGTCCCATTGTCGAATGGTGATAGACCTGTATCCGTCAATACTACCTGGTCCGATGAAGATTACGACATGTCTATTATCCCACCGCAAGTAGCAGAGCATTTTTCATTTGGCAGCGATTTGACTGAGCAGGATTCTGATATTGACAATGACTACTTAATGAACGTTAGAAGACAGCAAAGCGTGCGAACTATATCTATGAACCAGGACCCTATTAGACCTGCAGGACAAGAGAATCAAGCATCAATGATGGAGTTACACTATGTTGCCCCAATATCCGACCACCCGCAGCAAGCTGAGGAGCAACCGCGTGTAACTCTACATTCTATAGCCAATTCGACGACGCTTATTCACGACCTGCAGCTGAAGCCGACGTTGACTTGTGAAAGTGATACCGAAGCAGCTTTCAATGCTGCACTTGACGCTGCCGTTGAAGCAGTATATGACGATGGTTATGAGCCGATCGAAGACTCGGATCTCCAGGCAGAAGAACACATGTCCACTCGAACCTTGACAGCTCAGTACACCGGACGAGAAGCAGCAATAGCAGCAGCAACTGCACACGAACGAGAACGAATATCATCTGCATCTTCCAGAGCTGTAGCTGAAGATTACCTGTCACTAGGACTCGGAGATGACATGGAAGAAGACGAGCGTCTTCTGGAAGAGATAACCAGAGACTTCATGCTTGATAATAGTGCTCTGGACGAAGAGGCAAAGTCTGTACTTCCTAGACAATCTGATTCCAGCACGTCGTCTTCAGCACATACTTGGGACAGCTCTGCAGCTTCGAGTGTTCATACTGCTGGAACTTCCTTGTCTCCAGTTCGAGAGAAACCAAATGCGGCAAATGACGTACCTATGATGCCCTATGGACTGCCTCAAATGCCACTTATGTCGAGTGCCCTACCACCACCATCATCAACGGGTATGACATCGCAGACAGCACTGCCTGTACCTTGCAACGATGGCTCCACTGTACAAGGTAGGCGATTATCACGCTCGAAGCATTTGCAAATCAGAACAGTATTGGACGCAAGGCCTCCATCGAGTGCTTCTCAGAGAGACGTGAACTTACCATTACAGCCAACAAATGATGCATTTGTCAGTGGACAACAATCTCTTGTGCGCAATGAGCAGTATGCTCCTGATATACTGAATCGTAGCGAAAAGAGTGCGACTACTATCAACTCTTCGAGTCTTACGATCCCCACATCTAGACGATCCGGTGGAAGTGACATTCTTACACCTCTATCCTCGCCCACAGCGATAACTATCAAAACTGGATTTGCTCGACCATTTCTTAACCGCAACGGATCTGCTCTATCAGCGAAAGATCGGAAACATGGCGATAAAGCAGAAACACCAGTGGTCACTCCTTCCAGCTTTGGTTTCTCTGCAGGATCAACAAGTGGGGCAAGTTTTCTCTCTCAAGCCGCCTCCTCAATCGCCCAATCATCAGTCTCGACCTCTGCGAACCAACTTGATTTTCTAGTAGATATACATGATCCTACAGGGAAACAGCATCGAAAGCAGTCGCTTGAGTATCCCACCCCACTGGAGCCATGTCCCGAGGCATCCTTGCTGCGACCATTTTGGCTGCTTCGTTGTGTCTACCAAACGATTGCGCACCCTAAGGGAGGTTATCTATCCACCAAGCTTTTCATTTCGCGGAACGTTTGGCGCGTGCAAAGCGTCAAACTCAAAGGCATCGAGGAGAAGACTGCAGCTTGTGACCTGTTAACAAACGCGCTAGCACGTTTACGAAAAGCCGGCACGTCCAACATGGACGCTTTGCTCCAGGAAATGCAGCACCTCGAAAGTATTATAGATCAAGCCCAATCCATCCTCAACAAGAAGTTGGGAAGTGATGTCGGACCGAAAGACCTTTCTTCGTCGTTTCGAGACGCACCGCCTTCTATGTTCGCTATCAACTCGTCCTCCTCTTTCGCAGACACACCAATTTCGAGCTCCATTACAACGAGTAGCAATACGACGTTGCGCTCCACCAGCGGTAGTAGTGGCGGGAAATCCTACCTCTCCTCCCTCGGCCGCAAACTGCGCAATAAACCGTCGCATAATTCATTGGCTGCCGCCTCTTTCGCCTCGACGTCGGGCTCGCTGTCTAGCGCGGCTAACGCAGCGGGATACACGCTCGCCAGCATCCCAATGACGGCGTCGGCGTTAACAGTCCTTCCATCTTTCCAAACCCGCCAAAGCAACCGCTCGCTAACAAGCACGTCCTTCCTTGCCCCGCCGCTCTCGACCTCGCTGGGAGGTAAACCGCTCACCGATGGTCCGTATGTCTTGTATGCCTCTGCACTAGCCAGATTGTGCGATATGGCGCAGGTTATGGTGCAGATTGTGCAGTTGATTGAGGAGACTCAGATGAGTCGAGCCGGAGCGCCGATGACGCAGCAGCAGGCGGTCTTGGAGGCGGGGACAAGGAGGATGAGTGAGTTTTTTGGATTGTGGGTGGGACGGTGGGTGTTGGCTGATGTGGGCATGCTGGCGGACAAGTGGGTTAAGAGGGGTGGTGAGAGTTTGGTTATGTAGGAGGAGGAGGAAGATGGACACGTTAGAGATGATTGTGGATATCGGATACTACATGCAGCGGGTAGACATATTATCTCGTCTGCTGTAGTAGTGGTTTGGAATAGAACTTTTGGTTTCTGGTGAGGGCGAGTTGGTGTGGGAAATGATACCACGATAGTTATTTCTTATTCTTATTGACATTTTATTTCCAGGATACTATTGACCGATACGATAGCACGTTATGCTGCCATGATACAGGATTGAGCGATACTTATTACAGTACTCCTTCTTTTGTGGAGCTCGTTTTGCCTAGAGAGTCGGCATGAATCCTTATTCGAGCCTTTTCTTGTTTTGTACGTTTATTACATTAGTCCGCATGCCGGCGCCTTTTCGGGATGGCTTTTTGGCTTCGTGTATTACCCGAGGTGTGTCCTCATCTTTTCGATATTCATGCCTTGTTGGCAGAAAAGAGGCTATCGCTGGTTGTCATTCGATGTACAGTTAGACGCGTACTTTTGCAGGTGCTCGCTGCTTGTGTCAAGCTTGTTTCACGCTAGTCCCGAAATTGCAGCTCGCGATAGAAATTCTCACTCCATTTCACCTCTGCATGCATTTGCGTCCTTCGCTAGGACTTTGTGACTGCGTGTGCTCTACTATATCGTGTGCGAATGACCGCCAGACACAAAACAATGTTTAAGCAAAATCTATCCCAACTGCCACACTCTCTCCTTGACTATCTGCAAGAAGAACTAGCAACTCTCTCCTCCTCCGACTCCATCCATGAGTGCGGCAGCGACGTGATCACTCGCCTTGCAATCGAACCTGATGCCATCATCACTTTGTCACACCAGAAACTGCACGTTTATCCCTTCAGTAAAGTGCCCACGTGCTGGCGTAGAGCATATGAAGAAGCATGTCTTTGGCAGGTCGTGAAGATGCTTAAACGTGCTTCGATGGGACGTGGTAGAATGCGAGTTTGTGTGGAAGCGCGGGATTGGATTGATGAGGTGGTGAGGTTGTGTGATATGGCTTTGATCATGACGGGGGGACCTGGAAGACGAGACTGCATTATGTGGATGTTACAGGAGCTTGAACATGGGTTGGTCGAAAAAGAGAGGGGAGAATGTGACGGCAATTGCGGTAGTGGAGATCGTGAGATTGATCGACCTGAGTCACAGAGAAAGAGGATGAAGCTTAGTCTTCCAGCCCCGAAATACAGTAATCCAGAACTGTTACAACATGGCGACGACGATCTTGAGCAGACTGCTAAAGCATACGGCCACGTCTCAACAACACCGATGTTCACTCCACCTCAAACGTTTCCAATCTCCTCCACCCCCATCCCGAGAATTCAGCATGCGATCCCTCGTCTCGACAACCCGTCCCTGGACGTCTTTCGTAAACAAATGCACGATCAACGCGGACCCATCATTCTCGCACATACTATCGACCACTGGCCAGCTCTTGAACGATGGAGCGATCCTAGATACTGGCTGCGCCGGACGATAGGAGGTCGGCGCCTTGTTCCAATCGAGCTAGGACGAAGCTATACAGACGCGGGATGGGGACAGAAGATCACACGGTTTGGCGAGTTCCTAGAGAATGGCCTGTTACGTCGCGATAGTGCCGAGCTCGACGAATCATCCACCGAGCATGTAGAAGACTATGAAATACTCGACAATACCGGTGACTTCGACCCCGTCTCGGACGCTGACACCGAAGACCCTACTCAGGTAGAAGCCGAAGATCCTGCTCCTGGCCACGCGGAAGAACAAAATCCCCATGATGAATTGTATGAGAAGAAGCAGAAGAAGAACCACAAAGATAATCGACAAGTCTACCTCGCCCAACACGACCTGCTCACCCAAATTCCAGCTCTCCACAACGATATTGCAATCCCAGACTACTGCTACCTCTCCCCTCCCACGTCGGTACCTCAATCTAACCCGGACACTGACAGCTCAACGCATCCACCGCCACCCACAGAACCACTCCTAAACATCTGGCTCGGACCCGCCTCAACAATCTCGCCTTGCCACACAGATCCGCATCACAACATCCTCGCTCAAGTCTTTGGACGCAAGTATGTGCGCCTCTTTGCGCCGGAAGAGACGGTGCGGATGTATCCGATGGGTATGAAGCATTTTGAGGACGAAGACGACGCTAAACAGAACGACGAGGCGTCTGCGGTTGAGGGCATCAACATGTCCAATACATCACTTGTCGACGTTTCGTGCTTCCTCGATTACAACGACGCCAACGCTGAAACTTCAGTACAACAAGACCAAAAGCAAGATGAAGCGAAACGAGAAAACCAACTCCGACAGTATCCTCTATTCAGAGAAGCAAGATACATAGAAGGCGTTCTCGAGCCGGGAGAGTGTCTGTATATTCCGCCTGGATGGTGGCATTATGTGCAGAGTTTGAGTGTTAGCTGTAGTGTTAGTTTCTGGTGGGATTGAGCAGGGAAAAAGAAATATGGTGGTTTGTGTATCTCGATGGTAGCACTCACACGAGCAAATCGAAACAGAGCCTCGGGGGATGCTTAAAAAAGGCATCCCCTAGTCTTAGTATCTAGATACCTGGCCGGCCTTCACTGAGTACTTGAGTCGGTTAACAGTCCTCACACCGCTCTTCTAGACTTCTATCAAGCTAGATCCTAAAGGCCTGTCTATGCGATCCCATTATTTCGGTCGACATTAGCGCCACTCTTAAGCTTATTAGCTCTCTTTATACTATATGTACTGCTTCTATAGTATAGACTTCTAGTGCACTATCCTAGAGGTCTTCCTTAGGGACAAGCTAACATCTCATCGATCTTGACTTACTTTTGACTCTTTTGGCACTCCTCACGCGATACTCTAGAAGTTGAGCGAGTACACTATCATAAGCGACTCCGGAGGAGGTAAACATGTGTGAATGAGGACATTTCGTTCGTTGCGACAGTGTATCATGGATTTGGACATAGGTTCTGTGAAGACATGATCGACGTTAAGAAGTACGAAGGGACCTCGTGGTCTTATGTAGCAAGAGAGACGTCCAATAATTGGAGCATCATCTTAAATCTATTCGTGCGAAGCGTTCATCCTATATTAGAGCATCCTTTAGGGGGAGTGCCACACACTGACGAGGCTAATGTGATTGGATAGTGAGCTTGATATTTTGCATGAAGAGATGTCAATCATTATTATGTGGCGAAGATTCTTCAATCTGTGCATTTGTTCTGCATATCCTGCTATCTACACTTTTGCACAGTGTCCTCAGTCTGGAGGACCTGTGAGGGAAGCCCTCGACTCTTGAGACTGCGGTGTTGGTGGTGGTTTGCCTGGCATCTTGAAGCTCGTGATGTTGGGACGAGGCGGCATGAGGACCCTGGTGTGACTGGTGCCGATGATTGTTTTGCTCGAGAGCAGTTCTGTGTACAAACACACTCTTCGCAAAACCAATCTCACCACTTAAACAGTCCTGTTGAATTGGTCACTGCCCAAGTGGTCTTCACCAGGCACATTCTCATACGTCTTGTCCGCCAAATTCTGCGCCTCACCCTTCAGAGCGTCCTCAAGGGCAATGTTCTTGTCTTCGCCTTCCATGGCCCTGATAGCCTGGTCCTCTCTCTGTTCCACATTCAAAGGCACACCACCATCTTCGTCATCCATATCAGCGTCCGGGTTGCCGCCCAGATCTCTTTCCAGTTTAGCCAAGATATCGGCGTCTTCAGGAGCATGAAAGCCGCCAGTTTCGTGTGCGGGATTGTCCAGCATGGAAGTATCAACTTCTTCGACCTTGTTGTCAGCATCACCAGCATCCTCGACTTCAGCTTTTGGTCGAGCCGTATCTTGCTTGGCTGCCGCATCATCCCGAGGGGCATTTTTGTCCTTGCCATTACGGTGGCCTTGCTCACTGCCTCTCGAATGATCAACAAGCTCTGATTGATCATTCCACAATCTCAACAACATAGCCTTCCTCTCCTCCTTCGGTAACATGAGATTCAAACTACCAATGCCACGCCACAACGGCATGACTAAACGTTCTTCAAAACCATCCTCCTCATCACTCGGCTCAACACGCAATACACAGCACCCCGGCCCCAAAGCTTTGACTCTCTCGCTAATCTCAGCAAGATCCATAGCATTCTCGCCGTTCAACTTGGGGAACATTTCCTTGAGTAAACGACGCAAAGTTTCTTTCTTGGTCAGCTTGACAACGCGTTCTTCGCCAACCCAATGTTCGACGATGGGTAGTCCTTCGCTTTGAATGCGCCATTTGCAGGCTTCGGGGCTGTTTTGGACGTCCTGTTTAACAAACATTTTGACACCGCAGTGCACGATTTTCAACCCTTTACCTTCATTCTCGACGAGTAAATCGCGGGCGAGCGCGGAAGTGTAGTAGATACTCTTTACAGGCTGGCCGGTGGCGTTACGGACCATGTAGCGATCGCGAGGGAAACGTGATGAGAGACTGTAAAAGCTGGAAATGACGTCGAGTTCGTCGTGGTTGGAGTCGAGGTATTTGAAAGGTTCTTCGTGCGGCTGTCCGTTACGACGCATTTGATTTGGGTTGAAAGCAGGAGCATTCGTAGAAGCAGGAGTGGAAGCGGATGTGTTGTCGTGGTGATGCTCAGTTGTGTCTAGTTGGGCACCGGGAGGTGGAGGATAGTGAACTTTGCGGTCCTCCGCACCAATCTCCACTGGCTCGTCTGCTGCTTCACGGACTTTGGGACGTTTGGTGGAAGCAGAAGCGTCAGCGACGTCGACTGCGGCACGTTTGCGGCTGGAGGTAGGGTCGCTGGGAGAGTTGGCCTGATTCTGACGGGCGGTGGCTGGAGCATTTCCAGTATCCATGTCATTGTCGGGGTCAACTTGACCTGGGAGGACTGCGTCGAGTGCTTCTATATGCTCCATGCCTTCCACATCGCCATTGGCGTCCTTGGTCTCAATTTCATTCACGATGTTAATGATACTCGTGTGACCTTCTGGAGCTCCAGCTGATGTCTCTGCAAATGCCTTCTTAGAGTCGTTTTCAGGTCGAGCTCTAATTTCGGATTGTTTCTCCAGAACAGCAATGAAGAAACCTCCAGTATCTTGCAAATGAGGGTATACTCGAATGCAGTTTTGTAAAGGTACAGTCTCTTCATCTGTTGTTGTTGCTGGGAACATACTCTGTACGAGCCTCAACATGCCGCCATCATCGTTTCCTTGAGCTGCAGCTTGTGCCTTCTCAACATCTTCCCAAGTATTGTACCATCTGCCCTTTCTGTCTTGAACTCTCCACGAAGTCAAACCTGACTTGCGCTTCATTCCTGGTAACATGCCGGTAGTTTCCAAAAGTTTCACCTTCTTCGTGCCACCACACCTGTCAATAGCCGCAGCGACAACAGATTCGTCTTCAATTGGGTTCATACTACAAGTCGAGTAGACGACTCTTCCACCAACCTTCAACATCTGCAGAGCCCTGACCAGAATGCGTACTTGCGTGACGTGCAATCCGAGACCCTTGCTAGGTGCCCAGTCTTTCCATATTTCAGGATTTTTCCTGCAAGTTCCATCACCCGAACACGGCACGTCTGCTAATATCCTGTCGAACTTGAGATATTTGTGTGGTTGTCCTTCTAGCGATGGTATCTTGATTGACGGAAACATGGTCGCATCATGATTCGTAACTATCAGATTGGGCGAGTTGAGCCTCTTGCACTGGTGCACCAACATTTGCGCTCTCCTGTAGTCGACATCGTTTGCAATTAGCAACCCAGTTGCTCTGCCGTCGTCCTCGTAGTCAGTCTCTTGCTCTGCTTGGTCTTTCTCCATATCCACTTCCACTCCCTCTTTCCCAAGCTCACCTCCTTCTTGCTTCACTACTCTTTCCAATACCTTTCTCAATCTTGCCTCCTCTCCACCATGTACCATTTCAATCAATTGCGCACTCTTACTCCCTGGCGCAGCGCAAAGATCCAGTACAGTCATTCCAGGTCTGACATCCATCACCAACGGCGGAATCATACTGACAACCTCTTGCCTCGTGATATTGCC
>Ga0160429_1000958_pt1 | contig 17765 bp, 18 predicted proteins | sample SolpanmetagenomR_FD_108199 | JGI IMG/M metagenome (GOLD analysis project Ga0160429, IMG submission 108199) | Solar panel surface microbial communities from Lawrence Berkeley National Laboratory, California, USA - R | ecosystem: Engineered > Built environment > Solar panel > Unclassified ...
GTACGGCGTGCTAAGAATTTAATTACGTCAGTATACGTTTAGTACGCCCGACGTTTTCTTCGCATTATACCGGTTTCGAACGACTATTTTTAAATATTTTTTGTGCGCTAGAATGCGCTTGATGTCTATTATTAATCCTATAATTTATATCAAAAGTTATAAGATTCTAGTTGATTATATCGGGTGCACGTTTTAGGAGGTATTTAAGGTTGCGGGGAGACCCTAACCTAGTAAAAATTATCTAACTACTTGACTTTCTGAATTTACCTCCACACTGTGGAGGCGGGTAGGGCCACGGGCTCACTTCGGACGTCGTCATTATAGTAGTATGTGATATGTTGGCTTTTTCTGTGCGTTCTTTTGCACTTACTTTTGCTTTCAGGAAGTGGGTTGAGACGTTAGTAGGTTTGTCTGTTTCTTTGTTTTCTTATTTACTGTGTTTCCTATTCCGAGGAGAAAATGAAGGCGCGGAGATCAAGGCTGGATGTGTACAAAAGAGCACGCCATGTGGAAAGTGGGAATTAAGCGTACTTATCTGGAAGGAGGATTTCTGCAGTATTTACCTCGAAGTCTTTTATTTGGATACCATCTCATGATTGCGCTGTTGTATGTATGCACGGCTGCGCCACGCTTCGCTTATTTATATTGCATGCCACGATCTGCTGACATTGATTACGCCGGAAATTCATCAAAGTATCATATTCCCTCGGTACCAACGCCGACGAAGTTACACTCTTCGCACTCGGAGCACCACCAGTGAACACCGACGCTCGAGTCGGAGCAAGCATCAACCACAGGGAGTTGATGCAAACACCTTAACCATTCTCATGGAACTGTTCCCGAAGATTCTGCCTCGGGCTTAACAGCTGGGCATCGCCCTTGGCGGAACGCAACAACAGGTGCTCAATGAACGCGATACCATGCCCTGACTACCGTTCAGCTCTCCCTTTCTTGGAAGAGACTTCGATTGCCCCACTGGAAAGAGGTGTAAAGGATGAAGACCTGGTCTGGTGTACTGCCAGATCTGAAGCGTTGGGAGTGTTGATGAAGGACTTGTAGAGCTCAACTTGCGACTGTATTGCTGTCTTTATCTGCTTCGCCGCTTCGATCTCTTTATCAACATCAGAGCCCGATTGTGTGTTCTGTCGTATAAACTGCTTGAACGCCACAGTTTCGCAACTGTCTCTTGTTCGAGTCGCCGCACTTACCAGGTCGAAGGTACCTTTACCCACTGCGGCATGAAGTATCCACTCTCCTATAGTTATATCGTTCAATGAAGGAGTCACCGGGTTTGATTCCATCGGTGAGACACATTTGAGCTGGTTTCGAAAGTATAAGACTCATTCAGCTTGGAAAAGTTCTTCCTTGTCATTGTTGCCTTGGATCATGCAATTGAACTCATAAGTCAAATCCCCAATTTTGTACAATATAGCTCGTGGGCTACTCAGAGCTCTTGCGCCGTGCTGTGCAGCGAAATAATCATTGCACAATGTGATGCTAGGCTGACGGTGGCGATTTCGGAGTGTGAGAATCCCGGTCTCCCTAACAAATACAAATGAGGCATGCTATCCGCGTAATCCAGGGTGATGATTTTGAGGCGTGAGGAACAAATCAATATCACCACTTGGTAAATTCCACCGATCCGAGCCCATAATCCAGCCTATAGCAGGCCCAAAGGGGCCACCTGTAGCGAAAGCATGTAATCTCCAGTAAAGACGAGATCGTCATCATTATCAACTTCAATAGAGCGTCCTTCTACGTCCTTGCCGCTGCTACAAGGAGTTTGGTGTCAACGAGCATCATGACAGATGAAATAGAAGGCCCTAACAAATTATTGTAGTATATGAATTTTTTCTAATGTGCGAGGCGCATCGGTTCAAGCAACCGCATCTACAACCGAACTGAATGTCTTCATAGCTTACGGTCGACAACAGCGTTTTATATACATGACCTCGGCGGCTATGCAGCCAACCAGAAGTTACCGCTGACTCCAGTAGTCTCAAGGGGGTACTGTATTGCTCATGTTTGAGAATCTGATCCAATACTCTATCACTGGTGCTTGTCTGCATTGTGCAATAGGCGCTTTAGTGATGGAAGACCAGTCATAAGTGGCGGATGTCTGAACGTATTTGCACGCATTTTGTGCATGGGCGCTTGATAACGAATGACCAATCATTAGTGTCGGGAATCTTCCGCAAAACGCTTGGACACAACTTTTCCACCCATCAGAAGTCAGCCTGGATTGTTATCATATTACAGGATCACTGTCATGTATGCGCTTCTCTTTTGAATCCTCCATGACTGCGATCTATCAAATTCCACCGCCAACTTCACTGCCTTGTACCCCTCCCAACTACCACCTTCGCGAAACAATGATCCAGTTCTATCTCCTTCGATTAAATTCGACGATACTTTGCTCCATTCCCCGTACGAATTTGTCTTGGAGCTTTACGATTCAGAAGTTGGTTTCAAAGTTTACGTCGCCTATCGCTGCTCCCTCATAACCGACAATTGTCGCACACAGAAATATGACGAAGAGGTGGCAAGGAGGTTCAAATAGGGATAACATCAATTCGAGCTTAGCGTAGAATAGTAAAATAGTAAATGACTCGCTGGATCACTAACTCTACCCGTATGTCATGTCATGGTCACGTTGCGTAGTAGTCACATATTGTGTCAGCTAGTAGAGATAACGGAAGAGATCCTTAAGCTCCCTATCTGTCTTGTCCAGTTGATTCACTTCGGCGTGACTTTCATCATCAAGCCTCGCATCGCTCCTGCCACCTTCAACGAGCGTCTTGTCTCGTCTTTTGTTCTCTCTAATCAAGTAAAAGCGTAACACGAGAATCATAAAGAAGCCAAAAGAGAAGCAAACAAGCATTGCTATGAAGCCGGAATCGTAGCGCGGCGCCTCAGAAGCGAAGAAAAGCTGAGGGCCAATGATGTTGCCAGCGCAGTATGCAATGAAGACCTACTCATGCTGTTAGTATCGATGGACATGATTTTGCTTTGATTTACGTGCGCGTCGATTCCTTACCAAAGCGTTGACGGTTGTCTTCTTGGTGAAGCCGCCAGTATTTGCACTTGTCATGACCAGGACCATTGGGAAGTTTGCAGAAAAGGCTACCAGCAAACAGTAACCCATGAAGCGCGCCCAAATGTGTGTCTTCGGCATTGAACGCATCATGACAGTTCCAACAAGAGCGCACACTACATTGAACGCCATGAAGATTGTGCGAGTATCGGGCAAGTAGGTGCTGCCGACGGTCGATAAAATGACGAAAGTTCCTTGAAAGGCGATGGAGATCATCTGTACCAGGAGTGTGTTGAAAGTGTTGAATCCCAGACCCTTGATGACAATGGTTCCAAACTGCGCGATTGATTAATTCTAGAATTCAAAAACGGAAGATAGGTGGCCTTACACTAGTAATGCCCCCATTGGGTATATTCATGGATAACTGGAAGAGCACAATGAACCACGTTTTGGGATCGGTAAGAGCCTCAACCATCTGATACGGCTTCCACTTATGGCTTTTCATGCCGGTCATGTTGCCCTTGACCCTCAAGACAGCTTTGGTGCGGTCTTCTTTAGAAAGAAACCAGGCAGTCGAAGGTGCGTCAGGCAGGAGGAAATAAACAGCAATGCCCCACGCGAAAGTCACAGAGCCAAATACAAGAAATACAGCCTGGAAATGTGAGCAGTCGAATCGCAGCAGCTGTCTAGTCCACGACTCACCTTCCATGGTGCGATGCTACGTATATGTCCAAGTGAATAAGACAAGACGCCCCCAAAGATACCACTTGCAACATTGCCCATAAACCATGCTCCATGCCGGAGTGGCTGTTCTGAGCGCTTGTAATCTATGAAACCCTCTATCAGCCCTAAAAGCAGACGCATGGAAGGAACAAGAGAAGCAACACTCACACAATGATGTGATGATACTAAACCCAGGCGCAACAGCACTTTCCAAGAACCCAAGAAAGAATCTTGTGGCCCACAGCCCGGCAGCGTTGCGAGTTCCAGCCGTAACCATGAGCATCGTGGCCCAAAGGATCCTGTGACGAAAAACTATCAGACCAGTTCTCGCGTACCCTTATTTCAGGCTTACACAGTGGCGCCCAAGAACTTTCCAAGAGGCAGCTTAATCAGTAGAACAGATGCGGGGTATGAAGCGACAAGGTATCCGACGTAGAACATGCTCGATGCCCATGCATATTCTTGACCGACGAGATGGAGATCCTCACGCAGCCCAAGAATGGCGGTGTAAGACATGGCGCCCTTGTCTAAGAACTGCAAGAGGTAAGAGAATGTAAGGACGGGCAGTAAGCTAAGTAATTTAGCCAGAGCTGGGACGTGTTAGAGTGATTCTACTGTACCAGAAGTCGAGCTTGCGCAGAATTCGCTTGTCATCCTCAAACGAAAGTTCCTCATCCGCCGCCACATGGAGAATGATCTCGCCTTTAGACGACAAGTCGGCGGAAGTCCTGACCTCAGTCCCAATGTGGACTTCCATATCTTTAAGTTTTGTAGAAGACATTCGAGGATGTTTTTTTCGCTATACTCGAGTGATGAAGCTCAACCCAGTTGGAAGGATCCAGTGATTCTATATATCCTATATTGACAATCGAAACATATTTACCGACGCCAATAAGCTAACCGCGCCAAGGCAGAGATAGCCGAGCTTTGGCGATCGGCAAAAAGGTTTGCCGACATACTTTTTTTAGGCGGTCACGACCTTACCATGCCCGCATGACCTAAACGTGAGCTGTTTCTGTGCTATGAAAGGAGCCTGCATCATCGTACCACATCATATAACAAATTTGGCATATTCACCGCTTCCCAGAAGCCTGATCACGTCGACGAATGTTTCGGATTTTTCCTGCTCCTCGATCACAGCTCGCAGGACTTTGTATGCACGTACGTAATTTATACCGAATCTCCCGAGTTCTTGAAACCGTAATAAAAGCCACTCCCGGTGGACCACATCATCAGTAGATATAGCAGCAATGAACAACGGCCAAGCGATACGAAGCATTGCTATATCACCTTCGCGATTGTATGCACGGTGTGCCACCACCATCACTGCCCGTAGTGCACCATGTTGCCGTTTGTCCAAAGCCTTGGGCCGCGAGTCACCCGCCCTATAAAGCTCAAGAATAACCGAATGATAGTAGGGTACAATATGCAGGATGTTAGACAAAAGTCTTTGAGACATTGTGTGGTCGAATTTTAGCATTGTCGCCAAGTCAAAGATTTCAGCATATCTTTCCTTCACAAGACTCAGCGCACTCTCTATATTGCGCCTCGTCTCCTCGGTGTACATGAAGTTGTCGTTACAGAATTTTGCCAGTTGTGCAATCATGAACCGAATCTGCACACAGTCGCTAAGTAGATCATAAACGTCATGATTTTGAATATCGTCTAGCCTTTCTTGCATAGGATATGAGTTACCCCACACTGTCCTGTACAGGGGTCTTGAGAATTGGTGCATGTTTACGAGCCCCCGAAGAGGAGAATTCGGCCATGTTTCAACGTCATGAATGACAAAACTGTTGATGCAGCCTCCATTGCCATACGCTGCAGCTCCAGCATCAATAGCAGACAGCCAGACAATCATGCGTGCTACGAAAATTGGCAGAATCCTTTTTTCTCGTCCATGTTCATCGGGGCTTTCTTCATTCTGGGTATTGGTCGACTTCTCCTGGCCCACTAGTCCGTCACGTAGCATTATGCTACAGTGTTGACGCAGTATGGATGCTGCTCCTCTTAGATGCTGTGTTAACCCATTGCCACTTCCATCGCCGAATCTTTGTTCGTAGACGACCATGAGCCACAGCGTTGCGAGTAGAACATCCAAGTTAGGGGCAACAGCATTGCATCGAAAGGTTTCCGACATTGCCCTTAAAGCCGCGTTGTAGTGACAAATAGCATTATCGAATTCTCCCCCAGTCTCCCTTTCTCCCATTCTGTAAAATGTGGAATCACGTCCCGCTATTGCAATAGCCATGTGCATAAGCATGGCACTTCGTTGTGCAAGCTGAAAGATGACTGAGATCATAGAGTATTGCGGATTCTTCGTGTGCTGGTTCGTTGCAAACGTCGTTCGAAAATGATTGATTGCCGCATGATCCCCTTGGGAGAGCAGGAGAGAACAGGTCGCTGGAATCGCAGGCATTGACAACGACGTGTATAGCCCTTGTGCATACGTATTAGATACGCTGTACACGACTCCGACCAGCTCATTTGCCTTAATACCGCCGGATGAAATATGCTCCGGCGATGCTGCATAGGCAACTGAGGGGAATAGATGTTCATGCATCTCATCTTGTGACTGCAATGATGAGAGAGCTTTTTTATTTGACCTTGTCACCGCATTTTTCCTCTGCCGTGGCATATAGTCACAAAATCTTGAAAGACGAATACACCGTTGGCATTGTGGTCGTTGTTCATCACATCTCACCTTATTCTGCCTGCAAGTCCAACACCCAAATTTGGAACGTGGAGCATTGCGTCCATGGGCAATGTGCTCAACGTTATCTTGAGACGGGCTCCCTGATACTCGAGTAGACGACGCCTCAGATGAAATGCTAGCCACGATATGACAAGTTGAGGTTGACATGACGCGTCAGAGCGACCCTGAAGCAATACGACGTTTAAATTTCCTTGGTTGTCCAATTAATTAATAAGCTTGGCGGCCCAAATGGAATTGACATGGCTGTCTTGACGTGGCTCGCCAAACCCAAGAATCGTGTGTCGGCAATGTGCACAATGGTTGGATAGAATGAGTAAGTGATGCGAAGAGATGGCGAAGAATCGAACGAGGAGAAGTCGAGCAATGTAATCACGTGTCTAAGATCTCGGCTAAGCTCATCGGCAAAGTTTTTTGAGTTCCTTTCCGTCGGGCACCTTGTTTCTTGTGTGGGTAGCTCTGAGCCGAGAAGAAATGCTTCAAGAAGGTATCAACTGCACCAAGCAACGAAGGACTCAGCGGTATAACCCACGCCTGCTGTAAATTTCTTCGTCGAAGGAGAAGCTTTTTCGGTCTTACTAGGTTCGTTTTTTGCATTCACAGCATGTAGTGATAAAAACAAGTGTTGATTGTATGAGACATGAGACACTGCGAAAAAATATCTGTATGCTACCTGGAATCGCGCACTACATCTATCGATGTGAAGAATTTTACGGGCGCAAAATTTGATATATGACCTGTTTGGTGATCTTATCAACTGCTCATGCTTGGGTCTATCTGACAAAATTATGCCGAGAAGTTCTATTAATATTTTAGAACATCGGAGCATATTTCAAATCTTAATTCCATGGACATGGGTGAGGCATACAATGGTGCCTAAAGATATGTGTAGCGTAAGGTAGCCCTTAAATGATTTTGCAATTCTGCTATCTCGATGACTATTTTATCATTCATGTCAGTGCTTTGAGAGTTTTTCTAGCTTTAAATAGCTCATGATTGTAGCCGGTTGAAGATTTGAAAAAACAATTGGACGTAGTTTTAGATCGATTAGTAGTGTCTCCTCCTGTACCAGGTGATGTATGTTGGACTAGGTGCTGCCACGGGCAGTTTCGTGTTGCTGATGAATGAATTGTAAAATGTTTTTTGGATTCAACAATATGGGGCGAATTGGTTGATATGCATGCGCTGAATCTTCTCTAATTCTGTAATTACGAACTTGAAGACTACTTCTCTCCGGCTCCTCTAGTCTAACTGCTTCCGACGGGCAATATCCAATAGTAAAGGTCGCCCACTCACCTGGTTCCAATGAATGGCAATGATCAAAATGGACGGATTACGTTATAATCTAGGCTTCAATACGCCCACGGATACAGAAGCTGCCCCACGACCTCTTCATCGTCTCAATGACGAGTTTGTTTACTGGCCATAGCAGACTAGTTAGGCCACTATGTTGCTACATACGATAAGCGCTTTGGCTTGTGCGCCACAGCCTCTGCAGGCTCTTTCTGTTGAATTTAGGTTTTGCATTTTACCAAGCGAATTTACCACAAAGAAGTCACCCGTCATGATGTTGGCATCCTTAAGGCCACACGATATTCTACGCTCAAATGAGAAATCTCGAAACTCACCCCATCTCTATTGTAGTATCTACAAGCCCTTGAAAATAGTAAATTCAATAGCTAAGCGGAATAACGGTAGGCGGTACTCTCTCTCCTGTGCCATAGATACTAGGCCATGATGATTCTCCAGCGTGATAATGCCCGACGACTGAATCACTTTTATCAACCATGCTGTTAGAATTGTGACGTAAGTATCATGTCTGCAGTGTGGTTTTTGACTCAGATGTACAGCTTTAGCAATGGTAAGTGGCTTGTTTCAAGGCGCAGTGAGGCGAGGATACAGTGGTTTCTAGAGCACTCGACGCTGAGCACGAGCTTGGGAGTTAAATTCGCTCTATGTACCTCACACTATGGCTCGACATATCGATAGAGTGAGTTACGAAACACCAAAGAAAAGGTAGGAAGAAGAGCTGGAGATTTTAACGACTGGACTATAGAGCTAGGAAGAAAAAAAATTACAGGGTTCCGAGCCTTAAAAACTCGAGCAACACGTAGAACTTACCATAAGACTAGCCAAAAAACGCACGAGAGAAGATCTTGGAGTAACATACAGCTGGGTTTACAGCGCCTGCTGGACGCTGGTGATAATTATTGATTACTAGTTCTAGCAATTCAAGAGAAGGCAAATTTTTGAACAAGGCATCAACTTGATCTATACAGTACTTGAATTTTTGTAAGTCTCTTAGGAAGAAATTTAACCTTGATATTAGTCTTGGAAGAATACTGATGATACTCGTGCTCCAGAAGCTAGATATCTTTTCTTCGATGCTTACAAGGCACTCCGAAATCTATCTTGCATCGATTTGTACTCTACGTAGCCCTCTCTCCATCATTGAATTTTCTATTTAGATTTCGGCTAAACTATCTAATGTGTCGTGGATCTAGAAGGTCTCCGTTAACGTAGTGTCGTATATCGTGCTATCGCTTAGCAACTTTTCACCTAGATTCGACCGAGCAGCTACCTGTAGAGCTTCACAAACGGTATCGCTAGACGCGAATTGATGGTAATAATACAAAAATACCGGCAAAATATCTGATTCTGGATACCTGAAATGATATAAGTACAAGTTATGGATCTGGTACCGATTAGAGGACGGGCGCTTGACATGGTGCAGCCATCATCACCATCTTAGAGCCAGCAGATCTTCTAGAGTTGCTGAGAGATTTCGGCGGCCTGAACCAAGGGTGACAATAACTCCTTCAGCAACCCGGTTAGAGAGCCTATTTAACGAAATCGCCTACGCCTTCTGTACATAGGAAATTCAGTTTTAGCAGACCCATCTAGTCGTCATGCTACTGTTCAAAGACTCCTTCAATTAGTTAGGAATTAAACCTATGTCGCCACACGGCTACGAATTACTTCCAGCAGACTCGAAGAGTTTCTTACTTTTTGGCAATGCGACACTCCTCGAAGACAACAGTCTTCCAAACAACGTAGTATATCCTCTATCAGCTCGATCGATTTGCGTATTTAAGTTTCTGGATATAACGTCTCCTACGTAGGCTTCTTTAAGAACATGTGCGATGGCCGGGAGTGTCTTCTGCTTTCCCAAACACTAGGCAATAGAGGCATTCTGCTTGAGAAATCCTGACATGATTAACTCGGTTAATAATATTCGAGTAAACAACTGCCAAGTAGAGCCTAGCGTGGGTGGGATGGACTACTTTCCGGAACCGGCTTGCGAAAAGTGCGACATGACCGGAGATTCTCCATTTTTTCGGAACATACTTCCAAACCGTTCTCTTCCACGGATTTGTTCTTGATATGTTTCATCCCTGTCAGGATCGGATGTCGGGGCCGCCAGGTTATCGTCCAAGGGTTTTACTCCGATCCCGCCGTGTTTGAGGTTATTGGGTGTATTCATACCCACACACAACCTCCATACACACAACCTCACACACTACCGATCCAGCTAGCGCTATTACTGCCCATACTCTCCACCGAATCCATACACTTAAGGCGTTAATCTCTGGCACTACCAGCAGCATCTTCCAAGGGCAAAAGAAAGAGCCATGGCGATCTCGGCGCACCGGCTTGTCTGTTGCCGCTTATGTAGAGTAGGGTTTTCCACAGTCTATGACCGACACGCTTGAAAGTCACCCAATATTCTGACAATGTGTTTCTTGATTTACGAGCGACCATTGGGTCCCTACTCTCAGATTTGGATCTACAATTCGCGCTAGCGTGAGACGCTAAAATCTCTGATGGAGCATCCACGATCAAACACCATTTTACCTAGTCGCCAGGCTGTGCGGGGTCTCCCGAAGGGCCATCATACAGTCCTTGCTCCCTTGGTTCCTAAGCCTTACAATATTGGTGCGCATACCCAATGCGATCCATTTTGAGCCTGACTGTGGAGGCGTGCCGCCCCAAGCTTTTCATCCTGGTTAATTATATGAACGAACTCCCGCTCTAGCTAACGAGGTAACTACGCTAAAAATCGAACCATATCATCTGCAGGAATGGACCCGCCAGGTCTTTCATTCACTGAAGATTTTATTACCACTGGAACATTGCCTGGTTTGCATACCATTGAAGAAGAAGAAACAACAAACAGAGAATCTGGCTACTATAACACGGAGTCTGAAGACAAGACAGTTCGTGGCTCTGGATACTATACCACCGACGAAGATGATCATTTTATCAAATACACCCCTACAACCCGACGATCCGCGACTCGAAGAAGTGCTTTTGGTGACCTCAATGTAAACGTCGTTATACCGGAAAACTTGCTGAGGACTATCGGTAGCACCAACACAGAATGGCGTCCTTCACTCGGATCAGTTCACAGAGGCTCTGATGCGGTTCCAACTCTGACAGGAATACAACTTGCGGAATCCGAACCGGCGCGTCTACTTAGTGTCATCTTTGCAACATCGACAAATCCTCAGCACAATCTTCCGGTAGAGCCACAGTCTCAGGAACCTAGAGCAAGGTCCATTGGACCTCCGGTGCGGCAATATGAGAATGTTTTTTCGCACTCAGCTTACGACCATAATCGCAACAGCTTTGAGCGCCGTTCCGGTTCTCTCAAATCAACCAATGCGTCACCTTTGCGCCGTGTGAGCTCGGTACGGGATTACTTCTCTGCGTTTCGCTTTGCTCCACGCCGTTCCACTACCTCGCGATGGTCGCAAGACATTGAGCTCAGTCCTGGTGAAGATATAATTACAGTCCGGGCTGAAGAAGTTGTTGAGAACAGAACGGTTCTGGCTCTGACTCCAGGCCCAGATGGAGCCGCCGCGAGTACCAGTGATGTCAGGAAAGGCAGTATCTGGTTGACGTATGAGAAGGCTAAAGCAAAAGGAGTAGCACTACAAAGGAAGCTTTGGGCGCAGAAACTGTTCGAGTTCTCGATCTATTTTATCCTCATTTTATTCATCTACTTCGTGCTTGTCGGTCTACCATTGTGGAAAGGAGCAGTGTACTGGTTGTGGTAAGTTCTGTATCGCTTGTACCCGTTAAGCAAGCTGATCTGTCCGCTTCGTAGGTGGGTGGTTGATCATAAGTTTGTTGTTGCTGGCACATTTTCAATCACCGTTGGGCTTGCCGCATTGTACTCTTTCCCTTCACAATTAATATCCATATTTCCATTCATAGCTAAATCGCTCACAGCTATGCATTCGCACCACTGATGATACTGTTCGAAAAGGCGCCTCCAATGCCGAGCGAGTTACCAACAAGCAATCCAGCATCAAAAGCGCATGATGTTGCTCTTCTTATACCGTGCTACAAGTCCGCTAACCTAATCGGAAACACCCTCACAGCCGCACTAAAGATCTTTCCACCAAGTTCAATATTCGTGCTTGCGAACGGAAACAGTCCAGTACCTCTTGACAACACGGAAGAAGTCTGCAGACCTTATGGCGTCAATCATGTCTGGTCACCAATCGGTTCCAAGATCGTCGCGCAATTTGTCGGTTGCTATGCTGCCAAGAATTTCAAGTACGTGCTGATGATCGACGACGATTGCGCACTGCCCGCAAATTTCCCCATCGTTACGGAAAGAATGGTGGGTAGGGTCAAAGTGATTGGGTATACAATCAAGTCCGTAGGGCCTGAGTCTTCTAAGGGAACCCTATGCCAGCAGGCGCAAGATCTAGAGTACAAGTTATCGGGTATCCAACGTGCTTTTGCTGGGAAAATTGGATCAGCCACCTTTCCTCATGGTGCCATCTCTATCTGGGATCGAAAATTCCTGATAAAAACATTCCATACCCATCCAGGCTTCAGCGTGTCAGAAGATTGGTTCTTCGGACATGCTGCTCGCTTAATCGGTTCAAGAATCACAATGTGCACGAGCATTTTCGTCGAGACTGAAACGCCCGCAGCCGTATTCTTCTCGTCTGGTGGAAGTCGTGGCGGTTTTGGCGAGATGACAGTCTACAAGCAGCGTTTTGAGAGATGGAACTTCTTCTTCGTCAACGGTCTCTACTACAACCTTCATTATATCCTCTTCTCGTGGAAACTTGCATGGTGGGAGATTGGGGCTAAGATTTTCGTGTTTCAGGAGGTAATATGAGCTGCACGGAATCTGAATCTAGTGAATGACTAACTCTTGTGTTCTAGGTATACGAGACTTTACTTTATCTGCTGTCTCCGTTTATGCTACCAATCTCGTTCCTAGTAAGACCGTCATTCTGTGGCTATCTGCTTGCCGGTACTTTGGGCATGTATGTGGCCAACGTTGTCGTCTTCAACGAGGTGCATCTACGCCTCAAGAACGAACGCATTGGCTGGAAATGTTTATGGCTTTATTATCTACCATATAAGATTGCTTTAACAGGCGTTAATATCGCCAGCTGTTACTGGTAAGCCGGTCGTCTCGTCCTAGGCTCTCACATATTGATAGATGTCCTAACCAACTCAGGTCTTTGTATAAATACGCCAGGTACTTTGCTAAACGACACCCGAAGATTGTGGATTCGGAGAAGGCCATTGAGGTGGTTATTCGCTTGGAGGAGGTCAATCCAGTGGAAAGCAAGACAACACCTGGGCAATTGAGGTCTAGCATGAATATTGGTCGACGAATGACTGTCACTGCCATCGGAACTGGGGTGCAGCCTTATTCACCCGAAACTGGTTTGCAATCTCATCCACCCGAAGTTCCTAAACAATATAGAAAGCCCGGGTTGCTAGCGCGTTCTGCCGGTAGAGGTCTGTAAGTTTACCTGGGGACTATTTATTGAGCATGTAGATAAGCGTTGGCCGACCGCTCCCCTTCGTTGATTATCCTTATACCTACTTATACAGCTCTCGTGAATAAGAAGAAACGGAAGTCTATTAAAACCTTTACGTAGGATTGTATAACTAGAACAACTAAATAGAAACTTAAGTAGAGGAAACCCAATTAGGGTAACACTATTTTATAATAAAAAAATTTGGCTGGTGGAGCGGCGGCGATTGAGGACGGTGCAACCATTGGGGTACTCATTAAACAACTCGGCACAGATAAGATCCTACTGGCGCTGCAGGCATTCCATGACCTTAGGTAAGCGAGTTTGGTGTTAGAAAACCATTATGTTTATACACACTAACTCTGGCCAGGTATGAAAGAACTAGCGAATGGGTTGGAAAACTCGACACAAGTGGCACCAAACGGATAGGGAGTATGCAGAGGTGACAAAGCCATCTTGCAAATACCGCAACCCGTTTGGCTTGAAGCACACGGTGCAGAGCAGTACGCGTTAGACAATCTCGCCGTCGACATTGAGACGGCAAACCCTTTTAAGTTAACTAATATTCTAGAGGATCATATATACGAGAATTAGACTGTAGAAGTGCTTACTCTCATAATGGACCAGAAGGCCACTAAGGCGATGTCTAAACTATGGACCATCGTCTTTGGAGATGTGGTGAGATTCACACTCAGCTTGGCAGACGAGGGCGTTATCGGACCAACCTACACAAAATTCGAACAGGCAGCTAGGCAGCTTCTATTTGGCTAACGAGGAACCTTGCACGTTTGTCTTTAAATACTTCGTGAGGGCTGCATGATTAGAGATAGCTCGAAACAGGCTTTTGTGAATAACATGACTCATTCTGGACATACTCGATACTATGAATACACTTCAGTCTTATTTTTATTATTGTGGATAGTCATAAGGTTGAAACGTTCGTATATGAGCTCCATAGTTCTTTTGACCCGTACAATATTTGGCCACAGTTCCTTTTGCTCGCGGTTGTTTCTTATGGCCTCCCGGCGTAAGTTTCAAAGGCTGTTATAATGGTCAAGAATTAAACCCCATACATAAGAACGCTTCAATAAAGCTAGACACACGTAGATAGGCTGAGTGCTTAGTGATTTCTTAGTTCTCTCGTTACCAATATTGACCTCCAAAAATGCCTCCCTGACTGCTGCTTCTGCTTGCCGTTGCGCTAACTCCAGGCGGCTGGCGTAGTTGTAGTTCATTCGGCCTCGCTGCAGGGCAGATTAATTCCTATTAGTCTCGGTCTCCAAAAATGAATTTCAATCAGTTCGCGTTGTTACAGTATCTCACTAAATCATAACATCTTACGTCTGTGAAAAAAACAATGGTGGGTTAGAGTTTGCCTTGACTTACAAAGCAGTCCATCTTTTTCATCTCCACTGCAATTTCCTCATGTCTCTCCTCAAAAATTATCAGAGAATCCTTCCGTGATGATAGGAATGAGGGCATCCCTATCCTCTGGTGGGCGGCACTGGGGACCGCAGCGGATTATGTGAACAGAGAGCAGTTGAGGAACGATAATGCTTCCGTAAATTCAGCGTTGAGGCCTGCGTGGAATAGTGATTCCGGAGGGAATGGTCGCATGTCGTTGACAAGTCCTGTCATAAAGGTATCCACGTCAAATTCTATGCCTGGGGACGGCATCTCCGGCCTGGTCTGCGTGGATCGGGTAAGGCTAGAAGGTGTCAAGGGGTCGCCGGATCCCGCTACGGAGACCAAAGCAGACCGATTGCTGTTCAAGGGCGGAGGAGACATAGCAGCGAGATGGATGGCAGACTGGTCATAGCCGATGTTTGGCTCAAGTTATTCTAAAAGCGTGACAGATAGATTGATTGCATCTTGAGATAACTCCCTTTGTTCTAGCGGAAGATATTCAGTACACTTCTGTGCTGCCTCGGGGTAATATCTAACATTGTGTCTTTTGATCAAGTCACGGCGTGTAACTTGAGCGGCGCAATAGGCGCAAAAAAGGCCGTTCATTGCGATCTAGCAATAGCAAGGGCGTGTCAGCCTCTCATGGTATGATACCGCCGAGTCCTGCGGTATTGTTAAGTCATAAGCTCGCTCATGACGCATCAAGTGCTCTCTCCGACTGAGCTGGTTTGACAAACCGAGCACTCGTATATCGAAATTCTCTTACTACCGACCTGCCTACCAACACGGACACGGCGTTTTCTAACAGCAGGGCCTTTCACCGTGCCACCGTATAAGTTTCCTGATAGGGTCGTTTCGAGCGACAGCGTTTCCGCCATAGGTTGAGTTGGAGGAGCTTGAAAGACCCTGTCTTTGCTGATCCCTGCCGTACATGCGGGTTGCCGTGGTCGAAGACCGATCGTAGTAGAGCTGGTTTCGTTATCGTCAGGGTAATAGGCGGCAATGATGTTCAGTCGCCATAAACACACAACGTCCATACCGCAAAGATGCTAGAAAATATTGATGATTTGGCTAGGGTTTGTGTCGAATGCGTAAAAAAGGACGATATGCGGAGGCCTATACGTGAACTCGGTCGTCAACAGAAGGAGGAACGGAATGAGTCTGCGGGTTTCAATTTCTCCTGTTCGTGCGAAGCCGGGGAATACAAGTCAGCAGGTTGAGGATCTCAAGATGAACACCGCGGCGAGTACACTGTGATCGCCCGATTCACAAGAGCCCTGTACATGGAGCATCAGATCTACAACTTGCCGGAAACCATCTTTGTAGTGTAGTAATTCGGCAGCTGGCGTGAATAGGACTTGTGGTGTATGTGGTCTTGTGCCGTCAGAGTGCTGTATGTATATGCTGTCGTGCTAGAGGAGATCCATCTGCGCTGTTTGTGGGCTGAACGGGGCTTTAGGTTAGAGGGTAGGGCGGCGGAAGTATAAAGGATGAGGCAGTAATACCCGATGGCCAAAACGGAAGAAGTCCGCCTCCTGTGGGTTCGAACAATTTCTTAACTTCTTTTGCGCTTGACAACTACTATTCCAGCATCAGCGGACAACCATGACACACCCGTCTTCAGCGGCTTCTCGTCTACGCGAGCTTCTTTCAGATCCTTCTCACATGGTCGTCGCGCCTGGTGTTTACGATGGATTAACTGCTCGTCTCGCATTGGCACAAGGGTTTGAATGCTTGTACATGACCGGTGCCGGCACAAATATGTCACGCCTGGGTATGGCCGATCTCGGTATCGCAACGATGAACGATATGCATGCCAACGCGGCTATGATTGCTTCACTTGATCCGTCCGTACCTGTTATCGCGGACGCTGATACTGGTTATGGCGGACCCATCATGGTAGCGCGTACTGTCCGGGCCTACGCAAGAGCTGGAGTAGCAGGGCTCCATCTTGAGGATCAAGTGGCAGAAAAGCGCTGTGGCCACCTCACGGGCAAGCAGCTGGTCAGCCGCGAAGTCTTTTACGCCCGTCTTCGAGCCGCGGTTAAAGCACGAAACGAAATGGGATCAGATATGCTCATTATCGCTCGCACGGACGCCCGAGCCGACTCGGGATTTCAGGAAGCTGTAGACCGTCTGAAAGGTGCTGTAGAATGTGGTGTTGATGGTTTGTTTCTGGAAGCTATGCAGAGCCGTGACGAGTGCGTCGAGGCGGTCAAAATCTTCAAAGGTACGCCAATGCTACTGAACATGGTGGGCGCAGGCAAGACCCCACAGATGGCCGTTAGTGAAGCTCGTCAAGTCGGCTTCAGGATCATGATCCTACCAACAATGTCTCTCGAAGCTGTAGTGCCTGCTTTACAAAAAGCATACAAGGCTCTTTATGAGCGTGGCGAAGAGGGAGGAAATCCGATTGGTCCCGATAGATTGTTCGAGATCTGTGGTTTGCGAGAAGCCATGGCCTTTGATGAGAGCGTGGGTGGTCAAGCTTTTAGTTCAAAGTTGTAGTTTGTATTTCAAATACTAACGCTTGACAAGTCAGGGTTAAAACCCTAATGACCATCTACTGAATTGCATCAATTATTATAAAGTATTAAATCAATTACGTTGATAAGTATCTTTAAATATTTATAGGTTAAAAAGAGAAAAACCCTTACGTTACTATTTAGACCCCGTAATATACTCCTCGTTACTATATAATACTTTCCCTATTACTATATAATACCTTCCACGTCACTATATAACGGTTTTTCTATTACTATATAATACTTTTCCTATTACTAGATAACGGTTTTTCTATTATCATATAACGCGTTTCCTGTTATAATGTAACGTATTCCCTGATAGTATATTGTTAGAATGGAGTTATATAGTGACATAAGGACACGTCATTGTAATGAATAAGTCTTTTCCTCGCGCTGGCGCAGTTCCTTAGCGTTTATCTCACAAATCCGTAGACCAGGGGAAGAATTGAGGGCTTAGTCTAGATCTCGGAGGCTAATAGCGAAGACTTGAGATTTACTAGGTTTCCGGGCAAGATGTATAAACGGAGCCGCACCTGTTCGGGCGATGTCTATAGTTTTCGGTACGA
>Ga0160429_1000960_pt1 | contig 17697 bp, 15 predicted proteins | sample SolpanmetagenomR_FD_108199 | JGI IMG/M metagenome (GOLD analysis project Ga0160429, IMG submission 108199) | Solar panel surface microbial communities from Lawrence Berkeley National Laboratory, California, USA - R | ecosystem: Engineered > Built environment > Solar panel > Unclassified ...
AGCACCACCTTGGGCGTATGGGGGCCGGCCGCGATGGCGCCCATCTTGGCCTCGCCCGTCACCGAGTCGCCGTACATCACAAAACGGTCGCTCTGCATGGTGGCGCCCAGGTAGGTAATGGTGCCGTTTGACTGCAGGCCCTTCGTATTCAGCTTCACCTTGGCCCCGCCCGAGAGCCGACCTTTGCCACCAAACAGCGGGTAGCCCGCCGCCGGCACAATGTGCTCAAAGCCCATCGAGCCATCTTCTTGGGTGCTCATGGCCGTTTTGATGGGGGGTAGGGCCCGGCTGTGAAACACGCCCACAAACGTGCCGCGCGAGCGCCCAATCCCCATCGAGTCGAAGCTGAAGGGCGGCACATCGAAGTACGTGGTGGTGTCGTAGGCGCCGCCCAGCATGTCGGGCTTGTTGAAGTACACGTAGGCGCCCGAGGTCGAGGTGAACGACGGGTACTTAGGCATCTTCTTGCGACCCGAGCGGTTTTTGGGGTCGTTCAGGTACAAGCGCCCGCTCTGGTAGCTGCCTTTGTTGGTGAGCACGAACTCGCTGGGCAGGTTTTCTTCGGCTGCCACAGCGTTGGTTTTGTTAGAGGCTTTCTTCTTCTTGTTGCGAATGCTGAGCGAATCGATGCGGGGCATATCAACGAAGTACCCGTCGTAGTCGAACTTAAAATTGCGGCCCTTAAAACTGTAGATAGACGTTTTCACGCGCCCACTAAACTTGAGGTCGCGGTTGCGCTCTAGGCGCACTACGCCGCTGTCGGGCTGCACAAATACCGCCGCCGAATCGTCCGAAAAGCTAAACTGCCTCACCCCGCGCAGCAGCAGCTGGTTGCTAGCCAGGTTGAGGGTAGCGCTCCGGCCCGAGCCCGTCACCGACTTGATATCGATGTGGTCGTAGTCTTTTTTGTCGCGCGCCGCGCCCACATAGTGCCGGGCTTTGCGCAGCAATATCACCTCGCCGGTTTGCTGGTTGATGTCAACATAGCCCTCGCGGGCAAGGCCGCTGATGGCCGAGCGCAGGTTGGCTTCATTGGTGCCGGTAGCCACGGCCACGTCGTGCACGTTCAGCACGTCGCCGTGGCCGTGCTCGATGCTATAGCCCAGCAGCATTTGCAGCGGGTGCAGGTGGTTGATGCTCTTAAGCTGCTGGTAGCGAACGTTGGAGAAGAAATTCTTGCTCTCAAAATCGGCTGACACCTGGGTAGGCGACGTGATAATGCTAAAGTCCATCTGGGGCTCGCGCAGGTTCCAGACCAGCATTTGGGCCCGGATATCGACTTGGTGGTACGAGTCGGAGTACGGCGCATTGCGGTACAGGCCCTGTTCATACAGCAGCTTCAGCTGCTCCTTGCCCTTCAGGTACTTCAGCTCCACGCCGGGGTGGGTAATCGAGTCGCCAGTGCTTTCGTAGAGCACTACCGCCGCCCGGCCCGCCGTAATAACCGAGTCGCCGAGCACAAAATTGCGTGAGGCCGACCGGAAGCGCAGCTTGTTATCCTGCCGCACGGGGAGGTGCGCCATCGAGCCATCGAGCGCCGCCGACAGCACCTGGCTGCCCGCAATCGACACGCCACCTTGGTAGGTGATGCCCGTGCCCACATTTTTTAGCCGCGCGTTGTTGGTCAGCGAGATAAAGCGCGGGTAGCTGCTTTCGGTGGCACCCGGCTTGCGGCGCACGCTCTTGTAGCTGAGCGCGCCCTTCACCGGCGCTTCGAGCAGCGAGGCATAAGTCAGCGTTACGGGCTGGGCCGTAAACTCGGGCTTACTTAGGTCAAAATCGAAACCCGCCAACTCCGCCGACACCGGGTTGCCCTTGATGGTCCAGGCTACCTGGCCGCCGGTGGCTACCAGCCGGCTGCTGCCCGGCGCCACCACGCCGCTCACCTTGTGCAGCACGATAGAGTCGCCGTTGGTGCGCATCACCAAATCCGCGTCCTTCAGCTCGATAACCGGGCCGCTCACGGCCGGCGGGTAGTAGGCATCGTAGGCCGCCGCGGCCGAGGGCACAAACGGCTGGTTGGCCTGGTCAAAATCGTTGGGGTTGGCGGCGGGGGTAGGGGCCGGGGCGGCGGCTACTGGCTTGGGTGCAGCTTTGGCGGGCGCTTTCGCTACGGCTTTGGCGGGGGCTTTTTTCTTCACCGGCGTGCCCCAGCCATCGTCGGCGGGTGCGCCCCAGCCGTCGTTGGCGGCTTTTTTCTTGGTGCTGCCTACGGGCGGGCCCCAGCCATCGTTGGCGGTGCTCCAGCCGTCGTTTTTGGCGGCTTTGTTGCCGCCGCTCCACATATCGCCGGTGTCCCAGCCGTCGCTGGCGCGCTTTTTCTTGGCTACTGGCTTGGGCTTGGGCGCTGGCTTGGCCGCAACCGCGGCGGGTTTTGCCGGCGCTGCGGGGGGTAGGGCAGCAGGCTTAGGCGCGGCGGGCGTGTCGAACGAGGCGTTGGGGTCGGGCGCCGCCGCGACCTTGTAGGCAAACGACAGCTGCCCACCCGTGGCCCGCAGCGCATTAAAGCCCGAGCGGTAAACGTAGCCACCGCCGAGCACCCGTGCGGTAGTCATCAGGTACTTTTCTACATCGGCGGCCGGGTCTTTATCCACCGCCTGCCCCAGTGCGTCGAGGTATTGGTCCAGCTGCTTGTCGCTGAGGCTAGCCTTGGTCTTGCCGTTCACCAAAGCGCTAAAAAAAGCCGTGAGGTGCGGCAGCGGGCGCAGCTTTTTGTCCAGCATCTTCTGCGACAGCGCCGCGATGGTCGTCTGCTGGCTAGCCGTGAGCTGGTTGCTGCCCCACAGCTGGCGCAGCTGGTCGCCCAGCGCCTTGGCCCCGGCATTGTTGGTAGCCAGCAGCATTGTACGCGCGTCGATAATGAACTGAGCCGGGTCGGGCGAGAGGTGACCCGTGTAGCGGCCCACTACCAATTGGGCCGGGCGCACCTCGCCCGCCACGCGGCCATCGGCAGGCGGCGCAGCGGGCTTAGCAGTTTGGGCCCAGATGGGCGATAAGGGTAACGATAAACAGAATAGTAGCTTAGCTAAACACTTCATATAATAGGACTATAACCAGATTAAACTGGCGTAAAAGCCCTAGCGAAGCTAAGGCGGCTACAATTTCGTAAAAATTGCTGAAACCCAGCTACGCAAGCTCCGATGGCGCACATATTGGAGACCCTGACGGGTGGCTTCAGCCGTAATTTTGGCTAAATCTTCCTCGTAAAACCCACTGAATAAAATTGGGTTCCCGCTGGGTAGCAGCCGGGCGTAGGCGTGCATGTCTTCGAGCAGCACATTGCGGTTGATGTTCGCCAGAATAAGGTCGAAAGGCGCCTCATCGGCCAGCGTTTCGGCGCCGCCCAAGCGGCACTCGATAGTGCGGCAGTGGTTTTCGGCGGCGTTGTCGCGGGCATTTTCTACGGTCCAAGGCTCTACATCCACGGCCAGTACTTGGCGGGCACCCAGCTTTTCGGCCATAATGGCCAAGATGCCGGTGCCGCAGCCCATGTTCAGCACGCGCTTGCCGTGGTGGTCAATGTCAAGCTGGTTTTCAATCATCAGAGCCGTCGTTTCGTGGTGGCCGGTGCCAAACGACATACGCGGCATTATCTCGATGTCGTACTCGACGCCCGCCGGCTCGGGGTGAAACGGCGCTCGCACCGACACGCGCTCGGCAATGATGAGGGGCTGAAAATTTTTCTCCCACTCGCTGTTCCAGTTCTGGCGCGTTATCACGCGGTCCGAAAACGCCAGCTCGCCAATGCCCTCGTAGCGGCTCATGATTTCAGCCACTGCGTCGCGGTCAAACACATCTTCCGTGGTATAGGCACAAAACCCCGCGTCGTTGTCTTCAAACGTATCAAAACCTACTTCGCCCAGCTCGGCTACCAACATATCGGCCAGCTCCCGCGGGGCCTGCACGGTCAATTCAACAAAATCCATTTTAGAAACTTAAAATTTTTAGAGTGCAGTGTAAGCGTTGGTTTTTGCCGCGTGCTACAACGGTGCGCTCGCAAAAACCAACGCGTTTTTTTACTGCTTACAGCCCGCAAAAGCGCGGACCTTGGTGTAGTGAATGGCAAAGTCGGCCCGGCTGCGGTCGGTGGTCACGAACAGCGTGTAATCGGCAAACTCGCGGTTTTCGGCCGGGCACCACAGGCCGGCTTTGTCGGCGAAAAGCTTGTTGGTTTCATTGAAAACCAGCACATCGGCAAAGGCCTGCTCAGGCTCCACGTACACCACGGCAAAACATGAGTTGGCCCGGCGCGGGTCCATTTCGAGGTACACCGAGCCATAGATTTTGCATGGCTCGACCGAGCCCGCCGGGTGCACCGCCGGCCCTACCCCCCCCGCGAGCGGCGAAGAAATGAAGAGCAGCAGCGAGAGTAGAAAAGAAAGCATGGCTGAGGAGGCGTGTGAACGTGAGACGAGTTTTTGACTATTCTACCCGGTGCGGGCAATAATTCGGCCCAAAATACACACGTCACCCCGGCCAGGCTAGCTAGCTTAGAAAGACTTGATAATGGCCACGAAATCGGCTGCTTTGAGCGAAGCGCCCCCGATGAGGCCGCCATCGACGTCGGGCTGGGAGAAGAGCTCGCGGGCGTTCTGCGCGTTGCACGAGCCGCCGTACAAAATCGTGGTGTTGGCTGCCGTGGCTTCGTCGTAGGCCGCCGCTACCTGCGCCCGAATGAAGGCGTGCACTTCTTGCGCCTGCTGGGTGCTGGCCGTGCGGCCCGTGCCAATGGCCCAAATAGGCTCGTAGGCAATCACTACTTTGCCGAATTCTTCTTGGCTGAGGTGAAACAGACCGGCGGCCAGTTGCTGGCCGATAAAGTCGAATGTTTCGTCGGCTTCGCGGGTTTCGAGGCTTTCGCCCACGCAGAAAATCGGTTTCAGGCCGGCCGTAAGCGCCGTTTTCAGCTTCTCGGCCAGCAGGCTATCGTCTTCGCGGAAGTGCTGGCGGCGCTCAGAATGGCCCAGAATTACGTAGTCGCAGCCCACTGACTGCAGCTGCTTGGCCGACACCTCGCCGGTATAGGCACCGCTGTCTTTCTGGTGAAAATTTTGGGCACCGAGGGCCGGATTATCGCCTTCGCCTAGTAGTTGGCCCACGCCCATGAGCAGCGGAAATGGCGGGCAAATAACCACCTGCGGCCGCTGGCTGGGCTGCTCCTCGCGCAGCTCCTGCACGATTTCGGTGGTCAGGGCCTGCGCTTCGGGCAGGGTGAGATTCATTTTCCAGTTGCCGGCAACAAAATTTTGACGCATCAGACGAAAGACTTATAAAAGAGAAACCGGCCCCCTATGGGCCAGGGCAAAAGTACGGCGCGTAGGCAAGCCCTACCCCCTCCTACTAGGCTAAGAATACGCGGCCGGGCGCGCGGCGGCGCTGCCAGCCTGCCAGCGCCGCGCCCACCAGCAGGGCTACGGCCGCGCCCAGCGCCGTGAGGGCCAGGCCGGGCTCGGTGGCGCGCTGGGCCTGCCAGGTGCCCACCAGTCCCCAAGCAATGGGCAGCGGCAGCAGCGCATCGCGAAAGTGCCAGGCCAGCGCCACGCCCAGGCCAGCGGCCACCACCACCAGCGCGTAGCAGCCCAGCAAGCTGGTTTCCGCTGACCATACCAACCCGTGCGCCCCATAGCCATCGCGCAGCCCAAAGATGAAGTTGAGCACCGTGGCCAGCATTATCCAGCCCAGGTATAGGCTCAAGAACCACACCGGCCAGGCAGGCGTGGCGTCGGCTAGCACCAGCCGCCGCGCCCGGCCGTAGGCCTGGGCTAGCAGCAGCAGAATGAGCAGCATCATGGTGAGGCTGGACCCAATGAGCTCGTAGCTAAAAACAAGCGTCCAGGCCGTGGTCATGAGCACGGCGCGGGTTAGCAGCGAGTTGAGCTGGCGCGGTAGGGGCGCCGCCCGTTGCGCGGGTAGCAATTGCCAGCCCGTGTACGCTACTAGCCCCGTAAAAATGACGCCCCAAATGCTGAACGCGTAGCCTGCCGGCGTAAGCAGCGTAGGGTGCCGCGCCGACATGGCCCCGTTGCTGAGCGCCCCAGCCGGCGGGTGGGCATTGTATAAATAGTTGACATACAGGCAGCCGGCTACGGCCACCGGCAGTAGCCAGCGCCAGAAGCGGTCGGCTGGAGCTTCGGTCTTTTCCATGTCATGCCCTACGTAGCAAACCAAAAAAGCGCCGACCCAGCTTAACTGGTACCGGCGCTTTTAGAGAGGGTAGGGCTCGCTCGCGCTACCCGCGCTTATGCTTATACAAATAAGCCTTCGACCGAAAGATAGCGCTCGCCCGTATCGTAGCAGAAAGTCAACACTTTGCCACCCTGGGGCACATCGGCCAGCTTCTTGGCTACGGCCGCCAGCGAGGCGCCCGTCGAGATGCCGCACAAGATGCCTTCTTCGCGGGCGGCGCGGCGGGTCATTTCAAACGCCTCGTCGCGGGTTACTTGAATGACGCCATCGAGCACGTCACGGTGCAGGTTTTCAGGAATAAATCCGGCGCCAATGCCTTGGATGGGGTGCGGCCCCGGTGCGCCGCCGCTGATAACGGGCGACAGCTCAGGCTCGACGGCAAAGGTTTGCATGTGCGGAAAAAGCGGCTTGAGCACCTGCGTCACACCCGTGATGTGGCCGCCCGTACCCACACCCGTAATGTGCATATCGAAGCCCCCTTCGGGCGCGTCGGCCAAGATTTCCTGCGCCGTAATGTCGATGTGCGCCTGAATGTTGGCTGGGTTGGAGAATTGCATGGGCATCCAGGCGCCGGGCGTGCTGTCTACGATTTCCTGAGCCTTGGAGATAGCCGCCTTCATGCCACCCTCGCGGGGCGTCAGCTCCAGGTTGGCACCGTAGGCCGACATCAAGCGGCGGCGCTCGATGCTCATGCTTTCGGGCATAACGAGCGTGATTTTGTATCCCTTCACAGCAGCTACCAGCGCCAGCCCTACCCCCGTGTTGCCCGAGGTAGGCTCCACAATGAGGCTATCTTTAGTGAGAATACCGTCTTTTTCGGCCTGCTCAATCATGCGCAGCGCAATGCGGTCTTTGATGGAACCACCAGGGTTTTGGCGTTCCAGCTTTATCCACACCTCCACATCGGGGCGCTCGGCGGCAAATAATTTATGAAGCTTGACCAGCGGCGTATTGCCGATAGCGTCAAGGATGGAATTAGCTTTCATGGGGTGGGGTGTTGATTAGTAGGATTACTTGCTATCTGTTAATTAAATACTTAGCAGTTAAGAAGTAATTTTTAGCAAGCAATGATTAAATGGAGAACATGAGCTCGCCGGCGGGGTCGTCTTGGCGAGCCATGTGCAACTGCGCCCGGTGGTACACCCTTGAGTGCGAGGGTACGCTCTCAGTCAGCCACACGTTGCCGCCGATGACGCTGCGCGTGCCAATGACAGTGCTACCCCCCAGGATGGTGGCGTTGGCATAAATAACCACGTGGTCCTCGATGGTAGGGTGGCGCTTAAGGCCTTGCAAGGTTTTGGTCACACTCAGCGCGCCCAGCGTAACGCCTTGGTAGATTTGTACATGCGCGCCTATCTCAGCTGTTTCACCAATAACGATGCCCGTGCCGTGGTCGATGCAGAACGCCGGGCCAATGCGCGCGCCGGGGTGAATGTCGATGCCCGTGCGCTGGTGGGCGTACTCACTCAGCAGGCGCGGTAGGCGGGGTACCCCGCGTTGGTGCAAGGCGTGGGCAAGCCGGTGCAAAGCCGTAGCATAAAAACCTGGATACGTGCTAAGTATCTCCGTCACATTTTGGGCGGCGGGGTCGGCCGCCAGGGTTGCTTCAGCATCGCGGAGCAAGGCACTGCGTAGGTTGGGCAAGCCATTGAACAGGTCGGCAGCGAGGGCGGCGGCGGGGGTAGGGAGGTCAGGCACCTCAGCCAGCAACTCACCTAGCTCGGCTTGCAGGTGGTAAAGCGTGGCGGCAATGGCGTCGGTGCCTAGCAGCGGCTTAGCGGCTCGCTCGGGGAAGAGCACGGCAAGTACTTGCTCGGCTAGCGCACAAAAGGCGGGGCCGGGGAGGGCAGTGGGCACGGCCGCATGTGCCCGTGCCAATTGCTCGGCAAACGTTTCGATGGCGGCGGCAGACACGGCAGAATCATGTAAGTAAGTGAAAACACGCTCGACGCTGGGTAGCGTCTGCGCGGCTAGGGCTTTTTAACCGGGTGAGCGGGCCGAAGGTTTTGGGTTAGCCACGGCACAACCGCCAAGCCAGCCCCACCGTTAAGCAGGGCAGCTACCTCACCGTGCAGCTTGTGGCTGTCGGCATCCTCCTACCCCCATTTTTTGCCCACTTAATGGGCATCTTTTTACCAAGTTCTAACCATGTCTACTGCCAACGTCAACGCCAATTCTATCACCCCGAGCGCCGATGGTGCTAAGCACCTCGCCGCCGGCCAACACCTCTCGCTGCGCCTTTGGGAAAATGAGGAGCCCGGCGAGCCCAAGCCCCTCAGCAATAAGCCTTATGAAACCGTAGGCTACGTCCTAAAGGGCCGCGCCGAGCTACACCTTGAAGGCCAGGTAATTGCTTTAGAGCCTGGCGCTTCATACTTGGTTCCCCAGGGTGCCTCGCACACGTACAACATCCTAGAAACCTTCTCGGCCATTGAGGCTACTTCGCCTGCGCAAACTGGCAAATAACACGTAAATGACTGCCCTACCCCGGTTCGGGGCGGGTAAAAAAATCAACGGCCCGGCGCTCGGAATAATACGAGCCTGCCGGGCCGTTTTCGTTGAAGCCCACGTGGCCGCCTTCAGCCGGCGTTTCGAGGTAGAAAGAAGAGCTGGCTGCAGCCTCCGCACGGGGAAAGCAGCTAGGTGGCAAAAAGGGGTCATTCAACGCGTTAACCAGCAGCGTAGGCACCCGAATGCCCGCCAAGTAGCGCCCCGACGCAGCCTGCTCATAGTACGCATCAGCCGACGCAAAGCCGTGCAGCGGCGCCGTATATTGGTTGTCGAACTGAGGGAAATCGCGCAATTCATCCAGCTGCGCCAGGTCGAGTTGGCCAGGCAGGTGCGCGGCTTTCACCCTCATTTTGGCGCGCAGCGAGGCCATAAAGCGCCGCAAGTAGATTCGGTTTTGCCAGCGGCTGATGTGATGCGAGCTGGCCTTGAGGTCGGTGGGCACCGAAAAAACGGCCGCCCGCCGCACTTGCTGCGGCACCCGCGCCGCGTGCTCTCCCAGATACTTAAGCGTGACGTTGCCGCCCGCCGAAAAGCCAGTAAGGAAGATTTCCGGGTATTTCTTGACGTCCACCGCCTGGGCTATTACGGCGGCCAAATCGTCCGTATCGCCGAGGTGGTAGGCGCGCAGCAGACGGTTGGTTTCGCCGCCACAGCCGCGGTAGTTCCAGGCCAGCGCATCGAAGCCCGCCCGATTGAGCGCCCGTGCCATACCACGCATATAGGGCCGGCCGCTATCGCCCTCTAGCCCATGCGAAATAATGCCAAGCCGAGCCGCCGGTGTGGGTCCGGCTAAAGACCAGTCAAGGTCCACAAAATCGCCGTCAGGTAATCCCAACCGCTCGCGCTGGTAATGCACCTCAGGCACGCGCCGCAAGATGCTAGCCGCAATAGTTTGTAGATGTCCATTGGCTAATAACGCAGTCGGACGGTAGGCAGAAGCAGAAAGCAAAGGCATGTATACGAAACGAGAAATACTTTTTTACTAACCAAAAGGGGGGTAGCAAAGTATCGCACCAATTGATTTGATGCGAAGTTTTTGGTTCGCAAGACTCAGGTTCTCTAGCAAAATTCAGGCATCTTATTGGTACGCAATCATAAATTTTATCAACTCTGCCTTGGGAATTGTCGAATTTACTTTCTACCTTTGCCCTCCCAAACGCGAAAATCACAGCCGCCTGGCTGTCTTGTTATAGAATTTCTTTTTTGTCATGGCAAATCATAAGTCGGCTATTAAGCGCATCCGCAGCAACGAAGCGAAGCGTGTACTAAACCGCTACCAGCACAAGTCTACCCGTACGGCTATCAAGAAGCTGCCCGACACCACCGACAAATCAGCTGCTCAAGAGCTGCTGAAAAAGGTAACGTCGATGTTGGACCGTTTGGCTAAGAAGAACATCATCCACAAGAATAAAGCTGCTAACAACAAAAGCAAGCTGACAAAACTCGTTAACGCGCTTTAGCGCGAGACGAGTTTAGCGGGACCGAACTCTGCCGCCCCATCGTTCGGTCCCGCGCTCCTTACCAGAAAGCCCCGTCAGTTTTGACGGGGCTTTCTGCATTGCATTCGCTCCTACTAGACCGATGCCTAGCCTGGTTGGCAGCATCGCAACCGCAAGCAGTAGCTGGCACCATAATGCGCTATTGGGCTACCCTACCCCACTCAGCAGCAGCAACGTGCCGCAATGAAGGCTAGACACTTCGAACCACACTATCCACTAGAACTATTACTTTAATTAAAGCTATAAGCACGAAAAAGGCCACTCTGCAGAGTGGCCTTTTTCGTGCTTATAGCTTTAATTCACCTAGCTATTCGCTCTGCGGATACAGGACTTAGGCTACGCTTACTTTCACCATGTTGGCCCGGCCGCGTTCAGCAATAGGCATGGTGCCCGTGTTGATGAATACCTCTCCTTCTTTAATGTGGCCAGTGGTGATGAGCACATTGCGAATATCAGAGATAGTATTATCGGTGCTGTTCAGGCGGTCATAGTAGAAGGAACGTACGCCCCACACCAGGCTCAAAGCCGTGAGCAACGGGCGATTGTCGGTGAAGATAAAGATGTTGGCTTTGGGACGGTACTTGGCCAGTTGGAAAGCCGTGTAGCCTTCATGCGTCACGCCGGTGAGGGCAGTGGCCGCCGTGTTCTTGGCCAAGTGGCATGAGGCCGACAGAATACTATCAACCATGAAAGTAGAAGCCGTTGCATCGATGGGCCACCACTTGTTGAACATCTTGGGGCTGCGGGTTTCCACACTCAGGATAGTGCCCACCATCGAGCGGATAACTTCGGCGGGGTAGGCGCCTACAGCGGTCTCAGCCGAGAGCATCACGGCATCGGCACCATCGAGCACGGCGTTTGCCACGTCGCTGGTTTCGGCGCGGGTGGGGCGTGGGGCCGTTATCATGCTTTCCATCATCTGGGTGGCCACGATAACAGGCTTGCCAGCCCGGTTGCACTTCTCAATAATCATCTTCTGGGCCATCGGCACCTCTTCCATCTTCACTTCTACGCCGAGGTCGCCACGGGCTACCATTACGGCATCGGTGAGAGCAATAATCTCGTCGATGTTGCGCAGGCCGTCGGGGGTCTCAATCTTCGCTACTACGCGGATCGTTTTACCAGCTTCCGCAATCAGGTTTTTGATGAAGCGAATGTCATCGGCTTTGCGGGCAAAGCTCAGGGCTATCCAGTCTACGTCGTTGGCCAAGCCAAACTGCAGGTCCTCGATGTCCTTCTCCGTCATGCTTGGTGCCGACACTTCGGAATCGGGCAGATTGATGCCCTTGCGGGGCTTCACCAAGCCACCGTATATCACTTCCACATCTACTTCCTTGTCGCGGTCTGTAGCAAGTACCTTCAGTTCAATCTTGCCATCGTCGATAAGAATCTGGTCGCCGGGCTTCACATCGCGTGCCAGGCCCAGGTAAATCGTGCTTAGACGAGTTGCGGTGCTAATTTCTTTTTCGCCGCACACCAGCTTGATTTTGTCACCACGCTTAATCTCCACGCCGCCGCCTTCTACCTCACCTAGCCGGATTTTAGGCCCCTGCAAGTCTTGTAGCAGGCCCACGTTGGTACGCATGTCCTTATTGAGGCGCCGCACGGTGTTGATGACTGATAGGTGCTCCTCGTGGGCTCCGTGCGAAAAATTGAGGCGGAATACATCGACTCCCTCCCGGATGAGCATACCGAGGCTCTCGTAGGTGTTGGAAGCCGGGCCAACAGTGGCCACAATTTTGGTTTTGTTAAACGAAGCGGTAGTCGGTTGCATGGTTTTTCGGAATCATCCGGCGGATACCGCGCCTAACTAATCAGTAGGAGGTGCGCCGCTGGAAATACGTGAAAGTGAAAAGTAGTATTGCACACCAGGGCGTAGCCCTCAGCAGCAAGGAAGGTTAAAAAATTAGATTTTCTTTGTACTTTAATTCATTAGGGTCAAACTCGCTGGCATACTGCACAGTAGGCAGGGTTGTGAGGCGATCGAGTAGCTCCGTGCCTGCCAACTCGTCGGCACCGCCTTGCACTTGCAGCAGGTAGTCATACTCTCGGATATCGGGAGCCAAAAAAGGTTTGGCTAAAACGGAGGGTAGGGCCGCCCGATTGCGCATAAGGCGCAAGGTAAGCACTTCCGTGGTGTAGAGATAGTAGCTGAACGCCAAGGCGCCCTGCTGCACCAAATTGAGCACAAAGTCGGGCTGGCGCACCAGACGCAGGCGCAGGTAGCGGTTGAGGCTCCAGGCCAGCGTGTAGTCACGCGTACTGGAAACCAGGCCGTACAGCGCAAAGTCACAGTCGTACTCAGCCTCTAAAGTCAGGGTTTTCATGCGGGAGCGGCGAAGTGCAAAGCTACGGCTTTCGGCGGGGCGCTGGCAGCACTTTAGGGGGGGTACGCCAAAATATTGTACGCCCTTCACCAAGGCAATTCGTGGGGCAGTTGCGAAAAGTAGCGTTACTTTGCAGGCAAGTTTCTCTTTAACCACGACTGCAATGTCTGAAATCGCCGAAAAAGTAAAAGCCATCATTATCGACAAGCTGGGCGTTGAAGCCTCGGAAGTAACTCCGGAAGCCAGCTTCACCAACGACCTGGGTGCCGATTCGCTCGACACCGTGGAGCTGATTATGGAATTCGAAAAAGAATTCAACGTCAGCATCCCCGATGACCAGGCCGAGAACATCCAGACCGTGGGCCAGGCAGTAAGCTACCTCGAAGAGCACGCCAAGTAATTTTTGCGGGCTAGCTAGCCCCTGGGTTTTCTAGTCTCGTCAAAAAAAATTGCCTATACCGGCCGGCTCGCCGCCGGCCGGTTTTGCTGCTTATTTTGAGTTGTGCTACTAGCTGTTAGTTAGTAGCACAACCCAAAAAGGCTGGAGCTAGCAGCTAGTAGCAATCAGCTAACAGCTTAAATATTAATTCTTATGTCGTCAATTCGCCGCGTTGTCGTAACCGGTATCGGGGCCATCACCCCTCTGGGTAATACCGCCCTCGCTTATTGGGAAGGGCTCAAAAACGGTGTGAGCGGAGCTGCGCCCATCACCCGTTTCGACGCCGCCAAATTTAAAACGCGCTTTGCCTGCGAGGTAAAGAACTACAATCCTACCGACTACTTCGAGCGCAAGCAAGCGCCGAAGATGGACTTGTTCACGCAGTTCGCTGTCATTGCATCCGACGAGGCCATTGCCGACGCGGGTCTTTTGACCAACAATGTGGATAAGGACCGGGTAGGCGTCATCTGGGGTTCGGGAATTGGAGGGCTGAAGTCGCTGCAGGAAGAATGCTTCCAGTTTGAGCGCGGCGATGGCACGCCCCGATACTCACCCTTCTTCATTCCGCGCATGATTGCCGACTCGTCATCGGGCAATATTTCCATCAAAAATGGCTTTCGCGGGCCCAACTTCGTCACTACTTCCGCCTGCGCTTCGTCGAACGACGCGCTGATTGCGGCTTTCAATAACATTCGCTTGGGCCTCGCTGATGCCATCGTGACTGGTGGCTCCGAAGCAGCCATCACCGAATCGGGGGTAGGCGGCTTCAATGCGCTCAAGGCTATGAGCGAGCGCAACGATGACCCAGCTTCGGCCTCGCGGCCCTACGATAAGGAACGCGACGGCTTCGTACTGGGCGAAGGCGCGGGCGCGCTGGTACTCGAAGAATACGAGCACGCTAAGGCCCGCGGCGCCAAAATTTATTGCGAAATCATTGGGGGTGGCATGTCGTCCGATGCGTATCACATTACTGCCCCCGACCCCACTGGTTCGGGCGTGGTACTGGTGATGAAAAACGCCCTGCGCGATGCCGGCATTGAGCCGCACGAAGTAGACTACATCAACACCCACGGCACGAGCACGCCGCTTGGCGATGGGGCCGAGATTAAAGCTATTGAAACGGTGTTTGGTGACCACGCGCCCAAGCTCAATATTTCCTCTACCAAGAGCATGACCGGCCACTTGCTGGGTGGTGCAGGCGGCATCGAGGCGGTAGCTAGCATCCTGGCCATCAAGTATGGTTTGGTGCCGCCTACCATCAATTTGCACACCCCAGACCCGGAAATCAACCAAGCGCTCAACTTTACGCCCAATGTGGCGCAGCAGCGTGAAGTGAATGTGGCGCTTAGCAATACATTCGGCTTCGGGGGGCACAATACGTCGGTGTTGTTTCGCAAACTGACAGAATAGCGCAGAGCTTATTCCGAAGGAACGTTATGTTGAAAAAGAAAGCATCTTGGTCGGCTCACTGGGTCCCTACCCCCTCTGTCCTAGCTAAGATGCTTTTTTTGTCAGCATGACGTTCTATTTTTTTGTCAAAAGATATTAGCCTACGCACCATGCCACTTCCTCTCTTCGGCCTGTTTCGACGGCTGCTGGGCCGCGATAAACAGTTTCGGCAGGCGGTGGCTACCGTCATTGGCCAAGACCCGCACAATGCGCGGCTCTACCAATTGGCCTTCACACACTCGTCGGTGGTGCGGGCTGAGCCCGGCGCGGGCCGCCACCAGAGCAACGAGCGGCTGGAGTTTTTGGGCGATGCGGTGCTGGGCACGGTTGTGGCCGAATACCTGTTTAAAAAGTACCCGTACGAGCAAGAGGGGTTTTTAACGGAAACGCGCTCGCGCATTGTCAACCGCGAAAGTCTCAACGCTATCGCCCTCAAAATGGGCCTCGACAAGCTCGTGCAGCTCGATGCAACCCAGAACCGAGTGGCCCGCTCGCGCTCCGTTAATGGCAACGCACTAGAGGCGCTAGTCGGTGCCGTGTACCTGGATTTGGGCTACAAGGCCGCTCGCAAATTTGTACTCAAGGGCTTGATCAAGCCGTTTGTGGATGTCACGAAACTGACTACCACCACTTCTAACTACAAGAGCAAGCTCATCGAGTGGGCGCAGCGCCACGGCAAAGACGTGCGCTACGAATTGAGTGGCGAGCCCCGGCCGGGCGGCGTGATGGAGTTCACGGCCAGCGTAGTGCTGAACAACGAGGTAGTAGCCACCGGCATGGGCCTCAATAAAAAGCAGGCCGAGCAGCTTGCCGCCGAGCGGGCGCTAGCCGCGCTGGGCGTGTAAGCAATGAAGCTACTCAATGGTATCCATATCGATTAACTCTTTGTATTCAACGCTTTGCAATTTACTGGCGACAAAAGCAAATGTTAATTGCACAAAGTTTTCTACACCATCAGTGAGCGCGTACTGGGTGTAGTTTGGCTTAAGGTGCAGGGTGCTGCAGAAGGTTTCTTGCGTAACTCCTACCCGCATTCTGGCAAAACTCACCTTGGTGGATGTGATAGTAGCCCTGCGCAGTAGCACCTTATAGCGGTTCTTAGACAGCGTCAGGTTGTCGGCCGGCGTTTTTACTTGTAGCAAAGAATCTTTTACGGCCGGATCCTGGCGATTAGGCTTTACCTGCAGCAGCTTCAGATTAGGGCGATAAGCACGCAATAGGTGCTGCGCATCAAATCCGGTCACTAACTTCTCGAAAAGCATACCATTGTGTAGCTTGAGCACGCGCGGCTTCACTGCTTGAGCAGATGCAGGGCGACCTAGCAGGTACCCAGGAAGAAGTAGCAGGTAGCGCATTTTTTTCGTAGCAGTAGGTGAAAGTAACGTTTCCTTTTAAATCTAGCTTTACCTAAACTGTCTCTTATGCGCATCGCCGGAGCCGCCCTCAACCAGATTCCCTTCGATTGGGCACACAACTTAGAAAATATTAGCACTGCTATCGAACAGGCTAAGGCCGACGGGGTAGAGCTGCTGTGCCTACCCGAATTGTGCCTAACCGGCTACAACTGCGAAGACTTGTTTTTGAGTGATTGGCTACCGGCAGCAGCACTGGCACACTTGCAAAAAATCCGGCCGCTGACGCAGGGAATCTGCGTAGCGGTGGGGCTGCCGATACGGCTGCAACACCGTACCTACAACACGGCAGCCGTGCTGCGCGATGGCCAGATTCTGGGTTTTGCAGCCAAGCAGTTTTTGGCCAATGATGGCGTGCACTACGAGACGCGCTTTTTTGTGCCGTGGGTAGCGGGCGAAACGACGACCGTGGAATACGAAGGCGAAAGCTGGCCACTGGGCGACCTCACGTTTGAGCACCTCGGCGTGCGGTTTGGGTTTGAAATCTGCGAAGACGCATGGCGGGCCGACGACGTGCGACCGGCGTGCCGGCTGCGCGGCAAGGTAGATTTAATTATTAACCCGTCGGCTAGCCATTTTGCGATGAGCAAGACGGACTTGCGCTACAAGCTGGTGCTCAACGCGTCGCGCAATTTTACTTGCACGTATCTCTACGCCAATCTGCTGGGCAACGAGGCGGGGCGCATCATTTACGACGGGGAGATTCTTATTGCCCGTAATGGCCACCTGCTCAAACGCAACCAGCTGCTAAGCTTCAAGGCGGTGGATATGGAGTGGGCCGACGTGGACTTTGCTACCCCCCTTGAAGTAGCTGATTTTATTGTGCCGCTGCCCGCGCCCGACGAGTACCGCGAGTTGAACCAAGCCATGAGTTTGGGCCTGTTTGACTACCTGCGTAAGGCGCGCAGCCGCGGCTTTGTGCTAAGTCTCAGTGGCGGCGCCGACTCGTGTTTCTGCGCTGTGGGCGTGGCCGAAATGGTGCGCCTGGGCGTGGCCGAGCTGGGCGAGGAAGAATTCAAACGGCGCAGCGGGGCGTTTGAAAACGCCAAGGCCAACGTGGTGCAAACCGGCGCCGGCGGCGCGGCGCGCCAGGAAGCGACGGACGTAGACCAAGCCGACAAGCCCGAGAATCAAAAGCCAGTAACCCAAAACCAAGCACTGGTGAACCACCTGCTGACATGTGCGTACCAGGGCACCGTCAACTCGTCGGACGACACACTGAACTCGGCTAAAGAGCTGGCTGATAGCATTGGCGCCCGTTTTTTCGATTGGACAATTGACGAGGAAGTAAGTGGCTATGTGGGCAAAATCGAGCACGCACTAGGCCGTGAGTTGACCTGGCAAACCGACGACCTGGCGCTGCAAAACATTCAGGCGCGGGTGCGGGCACCTGGCATTTGGCTGCTGGCCAACGTGCAGAATTGCTTGCTTATCACTACCTCCAATCGCTCGGAGGCGAGCGTGGGCTACTGCACCATGGACGGCGACACGGCGGGCAGTATTTCGCCCATCGCGGGCGTCGATAAGGATTTTGTCAAAAAATGGCTGCGCTGGGCGCAAACTGAGCTGGGCTACGAGGCGCTGCACCACGTGAACGCCCTGCAGCCCACCGCCGAGCTGCGCCCGCTGGCCGACAAGCAGACCGACGAGCGCGACCTCATGCCCTACCCCCTGCTCAATCGTATCGAGCGGCTAGCTTTCTACGACCGCCTTCCCCCAGCTGCCGTACTGGCTCAGCTTGTGGCCGAAGACCCTACCATCGAGCCCGAGCAGCTGCGCACCTTTGTGCGGAGCTTTTACACCCTGTGGAGCCGCAACCAGTGGAAGCGTGAGCGTTACGCGCCCTCGTTTCACCTCGACGACTACAACGTGGA
>Ga0160429_1000961_pt1 | contig 17692 bp, 10 predicted proteins | sample SolpanmetagenomR_FD_108199 | JGI IMG/M metagenome (GOLD analysis project Ga0160429, IMG submission 108199) | Solar panel surface microbial communities from Lawrence Berkeley National Laboratory, California, USA - R | ecosystem: Engineered > Built environment > Solar panel > Unclassified ...
AGGGCTTCAAGTTCATCTCCTACGCCGTGTGGTGGATTCGCCAGAGCATCCTGCAAGCCCTGGCCGAGCAGAGCCGCATCGTGCGCCTGCCGCTGAACCGGGTGGGCTCGCTCAACAAAATCAACCGCTCGTTTGCCGAGCTGGAGCAGCAGTTTGAGCGCGAGCCCTCGCCCGACGAGATTGCCGAGCTGCTGGAGCTGACGACGTCGGAAGTAGTGGATACGCTCAAGACCGCGGGGCGCCACGTCTCGATGGATGCGCCCTTCGTGCAGGGGGAAGAAAACGGCCTGCTTGACGTGCTGCAGCAGGAGGGCGCCGACACGCCGGATGCGGGCTTGCTGCACGACTCCTTGCGCCAGGAGGTGCAGCGTGCGCTCTCCACGCTCACGCGGCGCGAAGCAGACGTGGTGACGCTGCACTTCGGGCTCAACGGGCACGCGGCGCTGACGCTGGAAGAAGTAGGCGAGAAATTTGGCCTGACCCGCGAGCGGGTACGGCAGATAAAGGAGAAGGCCATTCGGCGCCTCAAGCACACCTCCCGCTCGCAATCGCTGAAATCTTACTTAGGCTAGCACCTTGGGGGCCTCTGCCGCACGCCCCTAAGAGGTATACAATACTGGTCTCAGGATTTTTACGTGTTGCAAACCGTCGTTGTTAGCATGTAAAACGCTGGTTTTAAGTACCTAATCCAGTAACGAGAAAAACAGCCCTCTTAATGTACTGGCGCCTTTACTGGTGGCGCGCCCATTACCCCGTCGGGCCGCTGCTGGGTGCGCCAGAACTCTTCATGAAAGGGCTTGCCTTTGAGCAGCATGGCGGCCATTGGCGGCTGTTCCGGCAGTGCCTCCACCTCGGTGGTGCGGATGCTGGCAAACCGCAGGCTCTGCACCGAGCGCTTTTCCATGCGCCGGCCGGTGGCTAGGTCTAGATGTTTTTCAATCCAGGTCTGGATACTGCGGTCGGGAAAGTACTGACCGCCGGGCTGCTGCTGGTAAGTTATGACTTGCCGAATGCGGAAGTCCTGGTGCAGGTGGTGCCAGCGCTGGGCCGTCGTGCCGCCCCGAGCAAAGTACTTGCGCGCAAAGCCGTTGAGTAGCAGCGTGTCGCGTTGCCATTCCACTTCGCAGCGGGTCACGGCGTAGTCGGCGCGGTTGATGTAGAGCTTGCCTGTGTAGCCCCGGTCGTAGTAGTCGCCTGTAGTACGGTGGGTGTTCTTTTTGGCCACGAAATCCAGCACCAGCGTTTCGCGGCCCTGGTCCTGGACAACGGCGGCTAGCGAATAGGTGTAGCTCTTCTGGGTGCGGGCCTGAAATAGCGGGTTTTGGTCCACTAAATCGAAAAAGTTGGTGAAGTAGCCGGAATGGGCAAAGTGATGGTCAGTCCAGTCATTACCTGGGCCTGTTTCCTTATTCCATTTTACTTCCTCCAGCCGCGACGCGCTCCCCCCCACCGAGCGGTAGCCCTGCGCGTCGTAAAACGTGCTGAAATACTCCACATCGTAGAGTAGAGAATCGAAGTTAGTTGCGGAGCCGCGGGCGTACACGTCGGCGTTGTAGCCCTGCTGCGCGTAGTTCTGGGGCAGCCGCTGAATAACGCGGGCCATGATGGTGCGCGGGTCCAGGCTTTCGCTCTGCACCGTCACCTCGGCTAGGGCATAAGCTTGCGGCGGCAGCAGCACCGTCAGGTAGGGCTGGGTTCCCACGGCCAGGACCTGCCGCTCGAAGCCCAGGCAGGTCGCTACCAGTGAGTCGGGCCCAGCCGGGCGGGGCAACGCAAACTCGCCCTTGATGTTGGTGGTGAGGCCCACGCCCTGCCGTTGCAAATAGACGCTGGCGAAGGGCACCGCCGCCCGGGTTTTCTGGTCAAGCACGACGCCGCGCAGCTGACCGGCGGCCGGGCCCGCCCCGGCCGCGCGGACCGTCACGCGGCGGCGCGCATCGGCCGCCAGGGTGCCGCCGCTGGATTTGGCCAGCCGCAGCGAGTCGCGGGGGGTAGGCGGCAAGGCCGACGCTGCATAGCCAGGCGGGCGCACGGTTTTCAGGAACAGCAGTCCGTCGAGTACCTGGGTCCAGTTGCCAGCCACGGGCTGGTACTCGAACAGGCTGGCGGTCGTCGCGCGGAGGGCCGCCTGCTGCATGGGCACGAATAGATACTCGGGGCCTACGGCGGCGAGCTGCGCCTCCAGGCTACCGAGCGCGGGGGCGGGTACTGCCTGGCGCGGCCCGTGCACGTTGCCATACTCACCGGCGGCGGTGGCCGTGCCCAGTAAGTACACCTGCCCCGCTGGCAAGGCCCCTTTCACCAGCGAGCCCATGGGCCGGAAGGCTTGCAGCTCGGGGTTTTGCAGGCCGGCGAGCGAGCCGGCGAAGTGGGGCGTGGCGCCCCAGCAAATGACTTTCTCGGTGGGGTGCTGGCGCAGGTACCAAAGCAAATTATCAGCCATCAGCTGGTCCCGCATATTGCTGTCCTGGGCCTTAAAACCCTCATCCCCCTTCGCACCGGCGTCGCTTTGGGCGTAGCTGCGGGCCAGGGCGTTGAGGCTGGCCAGGGTTTGCAGCCAGAACGCGGCCTGGGCGCGCCGGCGCGGGTCAGCCGTGGCCACCTGGCGCAGTTGCTTAGTGGCTTTGCCAATAGCCGAGTTGAACAGGGCATATTGGTGGGTGGGTGGAAACGTGTAGAAGAGCCCCATTGCGGCAATTACTTCCTCTAGGTAGTCGAAGGGCACGGCCGCCGCCGATTTACCCCCCAGGAAGCCCCGTAGTTCTTCCACTAACTCTTCGCTGTATTCCCCGCTCAGTTGTGGGTCGAAACCGGCCACCTTTAGTTTGCCTTTGCCCACCAGGGCCGTCAGCGATTGGAACTCGCGGCTGTGGGTCCAGATGTGAAACAGGCTTTTATCCAGGCAAGCGGCGGGATTTTGGCCGGCTTCGATAGCCTGCTGCGCCCGAGCCACTTCGTAGAACCCACTCTCAAAGGCCACGGTGCCAAACCCTTGCTGCTGTAAGTAGCGCACGAGGCGCGTTTTGGCTTCAAATACGTTGCCTTCGCCGTGCGTGGGCTCGCCCAGAAATACCACGCGGGCCGAGCCGACTTGCTGCTTCAAAAACGCTAAATCGGCTAGGTCTGGGTCGGCCGGGTCCACGGTGCGGACGGGGTAGTAGGTAAGGCCGGTGGCCGTTTGCCTCGGTTGTGCGGTTGCGCTCAGCAGGCACAGCCAGCAAAAAAAGAGCACCAATAAACGTTGATAGGGCAGAAAGGTCATTGAAGAAGCGCTTTAATCAACGCATTGTCAAACCTACTAGCTATACTTGAGGATGCCAGCAGGATATGATGCAAATTGAAGTTTACAAAATGTCCCGAAGTGACGAATTTCGTAAACGCCCCTTTCGGGGCGGAAAACATTTAGTAGTTTAGAGCCAGCTGAGACTAGCTGACTTATCGGATAAGGGAGTAGGGTACAAGTTGCACTTAAATAAGCCACCTGTTACGCCTAGGAAGGGAAACGATGTTGCTAGTGATGCTGCCCGTTTTTGCCAAATGGCAATTCCTGCCCCTCTTCCACCCGCGTACTTTGCCCCATGGAAGAGCTCTTCGACTACCTGCTGCAATTTGGCTCGCTCAACCCCCAGCAATTGAAGCTGATTGCCAGCAAAGCTTCTCCCTTGGTGCTGCCCAAGGACGCGTACTTTCTGGAGGCGGGGCAGGTAGCTCGGCAGGTTGGGTTTCTATTGGAGGGCGTGCTGCGGATTTGCTACTACAATAAAACGGGCGACGAGATTACCCGCAACTTTATTGACGAGCGGCACCTGACGACTAATATGCGCGGGTTGGAAGAGGGCCTGGCGTCGACTGAGTACGTGCAGGCCGTGACTGAGTGCCGGCTACTTGTCTTTACCAAGCGTGACTGGGACGAGCTCACCCACACCATCGTGGGCTGGCGCGAAATGGTGCTGCAGATGACGTCGCGGCACCTGACGGAGAAGCTGGCGCGCATCAGCCCCATGATGAGCCAGGACGCGACCACCCGCTACGTGGAGTTTATGGAAAACTACCCGCGGCTGGCCAACCGCATTCCGCTGGCGTACCTGGCCTCGTTTTTAGGCATCACGCAGTCGTCGTTGAGCCGCATTCGCAAGAATATCCGCTGACGCGCTTTTTGCCAAATGGCAAGTGGGGGGCGTTGGGGGCAAGGGACCTTTGTGGGGTACATAACTCCTCCCAACTCATGAAAACCGTGCTCATCACGGGTGCCAACAAAGGCATCGGCCTCGAAACCGCCCGCCAATTAGCCCAGCAGGGCTACTATGTTTACCTCGGTAGCCGCGACCGGGCGAAGGGGCGGCAAGCGGTCCAGCAACTGCAGGCCGAAGGCCTGGCGACCATCGAAGCCATTGCGCTGGATGTAACCAGCGCCGAGTCGGTGGCGGCGGCCCGCGCCGAGATTGGCCGCAAAACCGCGGTGCTTGATGCCCTCGTCAACAACGCCGCCATCACCGGGGGCATGCCCCAGGCGGCATTGGAGGCCACCGTCGCCACGTTTCAGGAGGTGTTTGCCACCAACGTGTTCGGCGTCGTGCAGGTCACGCAGGCCTTTATGGACCTGCTGCGCCAAGCGCCCCAGCCCCGCATCGTAAACGTGGGCTCCAGTGGGTCGTCGCTGACGCTGCAAAGTGACCCGAGCTGGCCCTACTACCACCATAAAGCCGCCATCTACCCCAGCTCGAAAGCGGCGCTGCACATGTACACCATCACGTTGGCGTACGAGCTGCGCGATACCCCCTTCAGAGTCAACGTGGTAGACCCCGGCTTTACGGCTACCGACCTCAACCACCACCGCGGCACCGGCTCCGTCGAGCAGGCGGGTACGCGCATCGCGAAGTACGTGCTGGTGGGAGAAGATGGTCCCACGGGCAAGTTTATCAGCGAGGAGCACAACCCCGTGACGGGCGCTATTCCGTGGTAAGCCAGCCCCTGGCCACCCACCTAGTTTCAGACCCTCCTCCTAGCCAGGCAAGTAGTACAATTTTCCGAATACGGCGAAGCCGCCGTGTTGCAGCTAGTGGGGGCATACATGTGATTACCGCCGTGGGCAGCGAGGCGAAAAAGACCGCCGCGCAGGCTAGCGGGGCCGATGCGGTAGTGAGCTATGCCGAAGCCGACTGGGTGCAGCAGGTGCGGGCGGCCACCACTGGTGCCGGAGTCGCCGCCGTCTTCGATGCCGTAGGCGTCCGGGTCGGCACCGAGGCCCTGCAAGCGCTGGGCGCCGGCGGTACCAGCGTGGTGTAAGGCGCGGCCAGCGGCGAGCCAACCGTCGTGGACACCCAGCAGTTCATCGGGCAGCGCCAAGGGGTGCGCGGCTACACGGTATTTGCCGACATAGCGCAGTTCGGTGCGTATATCCAAGAGCTACTCAGTTATTGGCAAGCGGGCCACCTGCAACTACCTGTTCAGACCTACCCGGTGGCAGCGGTACAAACGGCGCAGCGCGACCTGGAACTCCGCCGAACGCAAGGCAAAGTAGTCTTGCTCTTCGATTAAGAACGTGCAGAGTCTGTGGCAGAACGCTTCACTTGGTTGATGCGCTCGCAACTCCCCTCTCTTCTCCGTAGGGCTCCAAAAGGCTGGCTCACGCCGGAAACAGACCTGCACTTTCGAAACCCACTTTTTCGGCCCGCGAAGTGGCGGATAGCTACCGCTGCGCTAGGTTAGCGAGTATTACCAGGGAGGTGCCCCTTTTGGGGCCATGCGATACCAGATAAGGAGGGGAATGAATCTTCTTTTATAAGCGAAAATCTACCTGCTGCTATCGCCCCCTCGCAACGGTCCAGGCTCCGCCTGTCGCCTGCTGGATTTCCGTAGCTTTGCTTGTACCGCCTCGCATTCTGCTGGCCGGCGCTCCGCTAGCTGCTTATGTCTCGCCCACCTGCTACCCCCTCCCTTACTGCCGGCGACCTGCTGCCGGTATTCAATGCCCAACCCGGTGCTACTCTACTGCTCTCACCAGACTGGGTAATTCTAGGCGCCAGCGACGACTACTTGGCCGCCACCCTAACCGAGCGCGACGCTATCGTCGGGCGGCACATCTTCGACGCCTTTCCCGACAACCCGCTCACGCCCGAGGCCAATGCCGTGGCTAACGTGCACGCCTCGCTCACGCAGGTCATGGCCACCCGCCGGCCGCACGACATGGCCCCGCAGCACTATGACGTGCCCGACCGCACCCAGCCCGGCCGATTTGTGGAGCGTCACTGGCTGCCGCGCCACACGCCCGTGCTCGACGCGGCTGGGCACGTGCAGTTCATCATCCAGTCGGTGCAGGACATCACGGCCAGCCGGGTGGCCGCGCGGCTTCTGCGCGAAAGCCAGGCCAGCGAGCAGGCTGCCCGGGCCGAGGCCGCGCACCACCGCCATGAGCTCCGCCACTTCCTGGAAATGGCCCCGGTGGCCGTGGCCGTGTACCAGGGGCCTCAGCACTGCGTGGAGCTGGCCAACGCCACCACGCTGGCCATTTGGGGCCGCACGCTTGCCGACGTGCTTCACCGGCCCCTATTCGAGGTACTGCCCGAGGCGGCGACCCCCGATGTCGTGGCTTTGTTCGAGCGCGTGTTCACCACGGGTATTGCCCAGACATCCTACGAGCAGCCTACCACCATCCACCGCCACGGCCGGTCGGAGCAGGTGTACTGGAACACGGTGTTTGAGCCTCAACGGGGGCCCGACGGCCAGGTCAGCGGTCTCTTTACCATCGGCACCGAGGTCACCGAGCAAGTGCGCGCGCGCCAGCAAGTAGAGCAGCTCAACCACGAGCTCGAAACCCGGGTGCAGGAGCGCACCCACGAAGCCGAGGCCGCCCGGGCCGAAGCGGAGGAGCAGCGTAACCGCCTGCAGCGGCTCTTCGGCCAAGCCCCGGCTCAGATTAATCTATTCACCGGTCCTGCACACGTCTGGACCCTGGTGCACCCCCGCACGCAAGACATCCTGGCCAACCGCACGCTGCAGGGCCTGCCGCGCCGCCAGGCCCTGCCCGAACTGCCCGAGGAAGCACACGAACCCCTCGACCACGTGTACCGCACCGGGCAGCCCGTATATGTGCAAGAGTCGCTCCGTCGCCTCGACCGCTACAACAATGGGGCGCTGCACGACGAGTACTACGACATTACCTTCCAGCCCACGTTCGACACGGCTGGACGCGTTGAAGGCGTGATGAGCTTTGCCGTCAACGTCACGGAGCGGGTGCACGCCCGGCGGCGCAGCGAAGTGCTACAGGCCGAAGTGCAGACGGCAGTCCAGCGCCAGGTGCAGGAGCGAGAGGCCCTGTTCCACATTCTGGCCGACACCCCCGCCGCCGTGGCCATGTTGCGCGGGCCGCAGCACCAGTTCGAGTACGTCAACACGGCCTACCAGCAGCTTTTCCCCGAGCGGCAGCTCACCGGCAAGTCCGTGGCCGAGGCCTTGCCCGAAACCAAAGAAGCCGGCTTTCTCACGGAGCTTGACCGTGTGTACCGCACCGGCCAAACCTTCTTCGGGCAGGAGCTCCCCATGCGTCTCCAGCCTGCCGACGGTCGCTCCTTCCAGCAGGTGTACTACACCTTTACCTACCAGGCCTACCGCGAAAACGGCCAGATTGCCGGTATTTCCATCTTTGCCTTCGACGTCACCGCCCAGGTGCAGGCCCGCCAGCAGCGCGAGGTCGAGCGCCAGCAATTGCACCATCTCTTCATGGAGGCCCCGGCTCCCATCGTTATTCTCGACGGGCCCACCCTGGTGTTTCAACTCGTTAATCCGGCCTACCAGCGCGCGTTCCCAGGCCGAGCGCTGCTGAACAAGCCCGTGCTGGAAGCCCTGCCCGAGTTAACCGGCACCCCCGTAGAAACCTACCTGCGGGCTGTGTATGAGACCGGTGAAACCTTCGTAGCCCGCGAACTGCCTCTGCAACTGGCCCGTCACGACGACGGCCCCCTGGAAGAGTTGTTCTTCACCTTTACCTTTCAGGCCCGCCGCAACACCCAGGGCGTAATCGACGGCGTGCTGATGTTCGGCCACGAAGTCACGGACCAAGTGCGCGCCCGCCAGAAAATAGAAGAAAGCGAGGCTCGCTTCCGCATTTTGGCTGACGCGGCGCCCAATCAGGTGTGGGCCGTCAACCCGGATGCAACCATCCGCTACGCCAACCAAGCCTTTGTAGACTTTGTCGGCCTGAGCCTGGAGCAGTACCAAAAGACCGGTTGGTCGGCCTACCTGCACCCGGAGGAACTCGAGGTAGCGCAACGGACCCTAGAAACGGCTATCCGCACCAGCACCCCGTACGTGCTGGAGCACCGCATGCGGCGCCACGACGGAGCGTACCGCTGGCTGCTGTCGCAAGGTGCCCCGAGCTTCTACCCCAACGGGGAGCTCTACGGCTACGTGGGTTCGGCCATCGACATTACGGGCCTTAAACAGACCAATGAGCAGCTAGTGCGCACCAACGTGGACCTGGACAACTTCATCTACACGGCCAGTCATGACCTCAAAGCCCCCATCTCCAACATCGAAGGCCTGCTCCACCTGCTGGAGGCGGAACTACCCGCTGAGGTGACCCAGACGGAGCACGTCGGCCCTACCCTAGTCCGCATGCTCGATGCCGTGGAACGCTTCAAGCGCACCATCGACCACCTCACGGACATCTCTAAGCTGCAGAAAGAGCACGCGCCCATTACCACCCTGGTCAACCTGGCCGCCATCGTGGAGGACGTCCGGCAGGACCTAATGCCTCAACTGCAAGCTATCGGCGCCCACCTCGTCGTAGCTGTGTCGGAGCTGCCACCTGTGCAGTTCTCGGAAAAGAACCTGCGCAGCATCCTGTACAACCTGCTCAGCAACGCCGTCAAATACCACTCGCCCGACCGCACGCCCCACATCGACGTGCGGGCGCACGTGCGCCCGGGCCACACGGTGCTGGAAGTGCACGACAATGGCCTGGGCCTCGCCCCTACCCAAGTCTCCCGCTTGTTTGGCATGTTCCAGCGCTTTCACGACCACGTCGAGGGAACGGGCATCGGGCTCTACATGGTCAAACGCATGGTCGAGAATGCGGGCGGGCGCATCGAGGTACACAGTCAGCTCGGGGCTGGCACCACGCTTCTCGTCTTCCTGCCCCACTCCACCAGCTTCCACGTGCCGGGCAAATAGGCCACGACCGCTTCCCTTCACTGAAACGGTCGTGGCCCGAACGCGCTAGGTTTGCTGAAAGCAGTGCTCAGGTTGCCTGCTGCTGAGCTGCCAGGCTTAGCGGTAAGGCGATAGCGAACGTGGTGCCTTGTCCTTGTTGGCTCTCCACATGAAGCGTGCCGCCGTGACCCTGGGCGATGATGTCGTGGGAGAGGGAGAGGCCCAGGCCCGTGCCCTCCCCGCTGGGCTTAGTAGTGAAGAAAGGCTGGAAGATTTTGGCTTGAACCTCCGCCGGCATGCCCGTGCCGTTGTCCGTCACCCGAATTTCGACGTACCCCTCCCGTTGGTTCGTGCTGACGCCCACCGTGGGCTGGTAACCGGCCCCCGCGGTTTGTTGGCGCTGCTGCACGGCGTAGAAGGCGTTGCCGAACAAGTTGAGCAGCACCCGGCCCACGTCCGCGCCGGCGGCTTCGACCAGCGGCAGGCCGGAGGCAAAGTCCGTGTTCAGCAGGGCGTTGAAGGTTTTGTCTTTCGCCCGCAGGCCCTGGTAGGCCAGGCGTAGGTACTCCTCGCAGAGGGCGTTGAGGTCGGTGGGCTGCCGCTCACCGGTGCTTTGGCGCGAGTGCTCCAACATCCCGCGCACGATGCCCGCGGCGCGCCTGCCGTGCGCCGTGATTTTGCCTAGGTTCTGGCGGAGGTCGCCCACGAGTTCGGCTTCCAGGCTAGCGTCGCGCGCGGGGCGCGCTTGCTCTTCGGCCAGTTCGTCAAGCAGCTCGGTGCTGACTTCGGCGAAGTTGTTGACGAAGTTGAGCGGGTTCTGGATTTCGTGGGCGATGCCGGCCGTGAGCTCGCCCAGACTGGCCATTTTCTCTTTCTGGATGAGTTGGGCCTGGGTCGCGCGCAAGTCGGTGAGCGAGCGTTGCAGCTCGCTCGTGCGCTGGCTTACTTGGGTTTCGAGCGTCTCGTTCTGGGCGGCCAATAGGGCTTGCTTGTCCTGCTCCTGCGCAATCGTTTGGGCCGAAAGCTGCTGGACCTCGGTTAGCTTTAGCAGCAGCAGTTGCGCGTCCAACGCGAATTCGCGGGCCAGAAACAGCGAGATGCCCAGCGCCGGCGCCAGCAGCGTGAGCAGGAAGAAGGGCAAGACCAGGTATTGGACGCCGGCCACCGACAGCGCAAAGACGGCCACCAGGCTCAGCAGCCCGATGGCAAAACCGGTGCCGACAATGCCGACGCCGCGCTGCTGCGCTCGCCCCGCTTTGATGGTCAGGCGCAGCAGTTCGAGGATGACCAGCCCCATGGAAACGGCCACCGCGGTTAAGGAGGCTGCCGTGCTAAAAAGATACGGGCTACCCCCGGCCAGCGTCAGGACACCGACGACCCACAGCCCGTAGTAAACGCGGCCGGGCCGGTAGCCATACAGCGCGTACAGCGCCCGCACCGCCCAGAGGTAGCTCAGCAGCTGCAACCAGACCGGAAGCACCCGCCCCGCCAGCAGCACCTGCCCAATGGACGAGAAGTCGGTGTTGCCCCCCGCCAAGTAGGCCAGCAGCCCGCAGCACAGGCTCGGCAACCCGGCGTAAAGGGCAAAATACAGGTTGGCGCGCCGGGCGGGGTTGTAGCGAAAGAACACCAGGTGCAGCAGCGTGAGCAACCCAAACAGGCTAGCCAGCACCTGATACCGGGTGCCAAACCGCGCCTGCTCGGTGGCCTGCTGCCGAAACTGCGGCGCCGTGAACAGCCGGCAGGTGAGCGGCGGGAAGGTACTGGCCCCCAGCATCCACGCAGGGTACTGCACCGGGGCAAAGCGCACGGCCAGCACGTGCGACGCGCGGCCCAGGCCGGGCAGGTCCAGCGACGCGGTGGTGTTGAGATTGGGTTGCACCCGACGGGGGTCGGGGTGCAGGCGGCCGTCGCGGTACAGTAGCTGCCCATCCAGGTAGAGCTCATAGGCGCCTTTGCCGCTGGGGCGCAGCAGCAGCACCTGCCGGCTCAGACTGTCGCCGAGCCGGAAGCGCAGCCGCAGCCAGCCCATGCCCGTGTGCAGGCGCTCGGGCAGCTCGCGCAGGGGTCGGAAGGGGTTGAGGGTGTCCCAACCGCGGTCATCGAAGCCAGGCCGGGCCCAGGCGGAGTCATCGCCGGCGTGGTAGCGCCAGCCTTTAATAAGCTTCAGGCCATCGGCGGGCAGGCGCTTTAGGTGTAGGATAGTAGTGTCGGCAGGCAACGGGGTGGCCCGGGCGGGTAGGGCCAGCAGCCAGGCGGCAAGCAGCAGCAGGAAGTAGCGCATGGAAGCAAGGGCCCCAGCGCATGCGCAACGCCTAAGCGGATGTCTATAAAGGGGAAGGGGCGCATTGAACGGGCAAGCTACGATGGAATCCAGCACGTTCCAGGGCCTGGCGGGTTGACACACAAAATGCCCGACATGCTGCGGCGGACTAGAAGTTTTCGTTTAAGAAAACGGTGGTTATGGTAAGGCGTAAGCCCTTTTACCTATTGCAAATGACGGATTATAGCTTGTAAAAGGCCACGGTAGGGAAGCTAGCTCTTGCGGTGTCATACTTTCGCGGCACTTGGTAGGCTCAACGTATCTGCCTGCTGCCGCTATACTCCTGTAGCAAGTACTACTCGGTGGCTAGCGCAAGTCGCGGAAGGGACGCAACCCAGCACCTAGCTCAGCAGTCGTTAGCGCCACACCTGATTCTCAGGCGAGACAGTAAACCCCTCTGCACCGCACGTACATGAGCTGCTGGCCTCTTTTTCAATTCCTATTGCTCTGGCTAGCCCTGTGCTTACCAGCTCGCACCAGTGCCCAGGCGCCGGCTCGCTTGCCTACCCCTGAGGAGTTTGGCTACCGCCACCTCGTCGTGCGCATCAAAGCAGATAGCGTGCATCTGTTAATCCTCTCCGCTCCCGGCGAGGCGCAGGTGCGCAAACCGTTACTGCTCTGGGCGCAGGGGTCACTGCCGGTGCCGTTGGTGCTCTACGACCACCGGGGAGCCTACCCGGTGTTCCCCTTTCATCCGAAAGAAGTACTCAAAAACTGCCACCTGGCTATCATTAGTAAGCCGGGTATCCCCCTGGTGGCCAATGTGGAAGGCCAAGACCCCAACCAGCTCTTTCGCACCGCCACGCCCCCGGCCTACTATCGCGCCCGCAACTATTTAGACTACTACGTGCGGCGCGACGAGGCCGTGCTGCGCTACCTCAAGCGCCAGCCCTGGGTCAGGGCCGACCAAATCCTCGTCGCCGGCCACTCGGAGGGTAGCTCCATCGTGGCCCAACTAGTCGCCGTACCAGGTCTCGTGAGCCGCGGCATTTACTTAAGCGGCAGCCCGCTGGGCCGCGCCCTGACCGAAGTAGCCCGTAACCCGTTCAACCCGGACACGACTGCCGCGGACGTGGAGCAGGGCTTCGCCAAGTGGCAGCGCGCAGTGGATAACCCTACTCAAAATGAGGTCACGCAAGGTGACAGTCCACTCAACACCTACTCGCACGGGCAGTCGCAACTGCCGGCCCTGCTGGGGGCGCGGGTGCCGCTCTTCATTGGGTACGGTACCCGTGATGATGCCGTGGTGGCCAACGACTACTTGCGGATTGAGGCAATTAGGCTGCACAAAACCAACCTGACGTTCCACGCTTACGTGGGTCGCGAGCACAACTTCTTCGGCTTTAAAGACGGGCAAGTCAACTTCGACGACTTTTACTGGGACTATGTCGGACAGGACTTTCTGCGCTGGGCCGGGCTACTATCCGCCACTTCCACTCCCTAGGAGGGGTTCACTTTGGCACACCTTTCTGATGCCCCCTACCCGAGTAGTTCACGCGCATATATCCCCGAGGCAGCCCCTATTGCCACTGGCCGACAGTGCCTGCTGGGATGCTGCGCGAGACCGTGAGACTGAAGAAGCTAAAAAATGGATGAAAAGGGCGTTTGCAACATCCAGGGACATTTTGCCGTGAGACTGGCTTTTGCGGCGCATCCCCCGAGCGCACGTTGTGGCAATTGCCAGGGCCTGCCTCGGGCGTTAGGGAATGTTGCTGCCGGCTGGCGGCGGAGAAAAGCGGGGAACCTGCCGTTCACATATTCCCGGCAATTGCTATCTGGGCAATTGCTCAAAGGCGAAAGGGCGCGCACTGCCACGCGGGTAAGGCAATAAAAAAGGGGCAATTCCTCAGCTTTAGCGATTGCCCGATAGCTAGTTGCACTCATCGGAATACGGGGCCCCCACGGTGGTAATACTTGCCATCTGGTTGAATTAACCACTCATGGCTTCTTCGGGGGACAGCTGTGTTTAGGAAGTCGATTACATAATACCGTACCTCGGCTTCTTGAGTGTAAGCGTACGCGCGAAAACGAGGAGTCAGGTGCGGAGAGCGATGCTGCGACCAGGGCAGGACCTGCTTCCTCACGGTGCGTTGTACGAGCGCTGGCAACGCAAGCATCGGGACCTCCAGGAGCGTTTCCGTAACGGTTCCCCCTGACTCGAAGGCCGCCTTTCCATAGTCTCCGTGCTTACCCAGCGTAACGCCATAGTAGGTACTGGGCAGGTCATCTACCTCCCACCGCACAACGGTATCAGGTGCAATCACCGGAAATACCTTGCGGAAACTGGCTACCACCGCTGCCGGAACTTCCACTCGCCCGGCCGCCCCAGTGCGTTTCACCGCATAGTACTGCGCGTGCCCGGTGCCAAAGGACAGCAGTAGCGGTGCGAAAAGAGGGAAGACGGCACGCACTGGAAGCATCAGGGAACAAATTAGCCTTGGTTCAGCAAAACGGTTTCAAGCCGAGCCCGCTCCTAATAGCTGTTGTAACAGGGAGTAGCAGCTTGGGGAGCAGACTCCGATTAGGCGTCTTCACAAGGCACGCCTTGTTAAACCTGACCGCTCTGACTAGGTCTGCCGTTTGCCCAGTAGCTACCTACTCAGCATTTGCTGAACGAGGGCAGTTTCACTGTGCGAAACTGCCCTCGGAACTGCCCATTTACGTATAAGAATTCATAGGGCGTTACCTGCCGGTCACAGCCTACCCCTGGTTCTGCCGGTAGCTAGTATCCCGGATAAAAAGGCGCGGGTACTAGCTTAGCCAGTACCCGCGCTCCTCAGCGTAGCAGCCTGCTTCTTACTGCGCTAGGCCCTCCACAATAAAGACCCGATACTCGGCGCCTTTCAAGCGGTGGGCAAGCGCCTGCTGATAAAGCGGACTCTCATACCAGGCCTTGGCTTCCGCCATGGTGGGAAAGGCCAGTACAACTGCCCCGTCCACCGGCGGCCCTTCTAACGTGTCGAGGGCACCATAGAAGGCCAGCGGGGTCAGCGCATGCCCGGCCGCGGCTGCGCCGGCGCTTTGTTCATACTGGCTAAACTCTTCCGGGTCGGTAATGCGGTCCCGGACAAAAATTACATAGGCACTCATGGCTGTTTCAGGGTAGGGGCGTGAAGGAGTATAACAGCTGCGTCGGCCAAATGCCCCGACAGGCAGGAAAAATTACCCCGCCCCCGACCTGCCCCTGGCCCGCGGCGCGCCTCGTGCGCAAAGCCCGGTAGGCGCTGGGAGAAAACAAACTGACCCTTACCAGTTGCTGGCCCGTTGGGGCCGCTACTTCCCATAACAGAAATTGGAAGACGCTAGGTGCATAGCTAGCCTGCGTAAGGGAGTATCCGGCAGTACCCCTATCAGTCGAGGTAGACTACTGGCTGCGCTCACTAGATGCCCTTAACATGCGGGTGCCTACCCCAGCCTACCTACTTGCTAACAGCGCGCGCTGACGCTTAATGCTGCTAAAAAACAGAGCTTCTCTTGGTTGATTACTGAGCGGCTTTTGCTTTTTGAGGGGTTACTCAATTCGGGGTAGATAGCGCAAAAAGGGCTAGTCAGCTCCAGTTGGCCTATACATGGCGGCTTGGTGGGCTAGCGGGTGGCCCGTAGTAGGCGCGCCGAGACCTTGAATGCAAGTTATTGACAACCAGGATTGTTTTTTAAAATTTTTCAAGGGCCCGTAGTCTTCCCGTAGGTGGTTTTTTGGTCAGGGCGGGGTTAAGCAGTAGGTTCGGTTGCTTTTCTCCCACTCATTCCTTTTCCCCTATGCACACTTCGACTAAGCAGTTGGACCTAGTCTGGTCTGGCACTAGTAACCGGCCCGGCCGCCGGCTACTACCCTCCGCAGCGCTGCTGCTTTTACTGCTGCTCGCCCTGGCGCCCCGCGCCTGGGCCCAGTGCGAGCAGCTCGTTTGGAAAGACGAGTTTGACGGCAATAGCCTTGACCTGACCAAGTGGGAGCGCGAGGTGAATGGCAACGGTCAGGGCACTGGCCAGCTCGACTACGCCACCGACCGGCCCGAGAATTCCTTCGTGGAAAATGGCTACCTCAACCTTAAGCTCATCAAGGAAGAGTACAAGGGCATGCACTATACCAGCGGCCGCCTGCGTACCTACAAAAAGCTCGACACCCAGTACGGTCGCATCGAGGCCCGGGTGAAGGGCGTGTACAGCCAGGGCAACGGCTTCGCCTTCTGGATGCTGGGCTCGGACTACGAAACCGTGACCTGGCCCAAGTGCGGCGAGATTGACATTTTTGAGAACACCGGCAAGTACCCTGGCCACAACATCGGCACGGCCCACTTCGCCGGGCCCAACGGGCAGGACGCCATGTCACAAGGCTCGTATGACCTGCCGGCTGGCCAGCGCTGGGCCGACGACTTCCACGTGACGGGCATTGAGTGGAGCCCCACCTACATCAAGTGGTACATCGACGGTGTGGTATACCACACCCTGGACCTGACCCAGCCGCTGAGCGGCTACCGCCCCTTCAACCGGCCGTTTTTTGTGCTGCTGAGCATTGGGGAAGGCGGCGGTTATTCCGGCAACCCCGACGCGACCACCGTGACGCCCATGACGGCGTACGTGGACTACGTGCGGGTGTACAAGAGCACTTACAGCACCTTTGTGAGCGGCGACGACAAGGTGTACAAGGGCGAGCAGAACAAGCAGTACACCGTTACGACTACGCCCGACGCCAGCAACACCTACGCCTGGACCGTGCCCGCCGGCGCCCGCATTCTGTCGGGCCAGGGCACGCCAAGCATCAACGTAGACTGGGGCCAGGTAGCCGGCTCGGTGAGCGTGCAGATTAAGTCGAGCTGCAACAACACCGCCAACACCTACTCGCAGAGCGTGGCCGTGGAGGAGCCCTTCGTGGCCGACAAGGTCTTCGAGAACTTCGAGAGCCCGCCGGCCTTCACCTACACTACCTTGTCGGGCTCACTCACGAAGGGCGTGCCCAACCCGCAGGTGGGCGTGCTGAACCCATCGGCCAAGGTGGGCAAGTACATCCGGAACAGCCAGGCGCAGTACGACGTGATTGGCATGCAGGGCGTGAATGCTAGCCCGGCCGGCGACTTCGTGACCGGCCAGCGGCGCATCCTGCTCGATGTGTACTCCGACGCTCCGGCGGGCACCCGCGTCACCATCAACTTTGAGAACAGTAAGGCCGCCAACTCGGGCAACTACCCCACCGGGCGCTACGCCACCTTCGGGGCCGTGACGACTAAACAGAACCAGTGGGAGACCCTGGAATTTGCCTACACCGGCACGCCCGACCAGTACGCCGGCGCCTCCGACGTAGACCAGTGGATACTGATGTTTGCGCCGGTCACGTACACGGGTAACGTCTTCTACTTCGACAACCTGCGCACCGGGCAGCCCGGCGGCACGCCCCGCGTGCTCGATACCAAGGTGCTCCAAAACTTCGACGGCACCAACCTGCTGACGCTCGACACCACGCCCACTGGCACCTCGGGCACCTACACGGTGGGCGCCAACCCCACCCAAACGGCCCCCAACACCTCGGCCACCGTGGCCAAATATGTGCGCAACGCGGGCTCGCAGTACGACGCCTTGGTGTACCGCACCACGGCCATCACCGACGGGCGGCCCTTCCGCCTGGGCACCAGCCGCTTGCAGCTCGATATGTACACCGATGCGCCGGTGGGCACCAAGCTCTCGCTCAACTTTGAAATCAGTACCATCTCTACTGGCGCCAACTACCCGCAGGGCCGCTACGCCACCTTTGAGGCCGTGACGACCAAGCAGAACCAGTGGGAAACCCTGACTTTCGCGCTCTCGCTTAAGCCCGACGCGGGCGCCTCCGACGCGGCCATCGACAAGCTGGTGTTCTTGTTCAACCCCGTCACCAACACCTCGAACACCTACTACATCGACAACCTCCAGGTGGTCTCTACCGCGCCCAAGGAAAACCTGGTGCTGGCCGATACCTGGCTCGACTACGACGGCAACAACAAGCTGACGCTGAAGTCCGCCAACGGCACCTACTCGCCGGCCGTGGCCAACCCCGCCCCAGCGGCGCCCAACACCTCGGCCAACGTGGCCAAGTACGTGCGCAACGCCACCGCGCAGTACGACGCCATTTTGTTCAATAAGAACACCGCGGCCATTGACCCGGGCGCCCTGAAAAACCGCACCCAGCGCATCGCCATCGACGTGTACACCAGCGCGCCGGCCGGCACGCCCATCACCGTGGGCCTC
>Ga0160429_1000962_pt1 | contig 17690 bp, 15 predicted proteins | sample SolpanmetagenomR_FD_108199 | JGI IMG/M metagenome (GOLD analysis project Ga0160429, IMG submission 108199) | Solar panel surface microbial communities from Lawrence Berkeley National Laboratory, California, USA - R | ecosystem: Engineered > Built environment > Solar panel > Unclassified ...
CTAGGCAGGCTCGAGGACTTTCCGCCAATAGTGGCTCGGGGATGTAAGGGAGCAGGTGGTGCTGAAGTGGGGCTGAAGATGTTGTAGGTGGCGCCGTTAGCATCTGTACAGGTTACGCGGTGAATCGCGTTCCACAGGCGGCAACGAGGAAGACTTCGGGAAGTTATGGACGCAATGTTGGTCTTGGAGGTGACATGAGGGGTTGCGTGGCTTGCCGTGGAGGTCTTTTTGTACGAGGGTTCCGGAAACAGGGAGAGATCCATATTGCTAGTAACACGGGATCCTGAGGAAGTGGTTCTGGCCGCAGGAAGGCTGGACACGCCGTGAGTGACACCGAAGAAATCCGTGCAGAGGGGGAAGGGAGATTTCATCAACCAGCTGCAACGAGGAAGATGGGCGGATGTTGTAGTTGAGGCATTGGCCTTAGGGATGGCATGAAGGGTTGTGTGGGATGTCGTGAATGTGCTGTGCGTCACAAAGACGGGAGACAGCGAGGATTTCCGATTGACGTTGGATTCGGATGCGGCAGCAAAGACGGACGAGAAGAAACAGAGGGTGGTGAGAAGCATGCCGATGAGGCTGAGAGTTCGAGACATCTTGACCAAGTCAACTAGATCCCAATTAGCTACAGTTCGAGATGCAGATTTGAGCAAATCTCAAAGCGAATCCGCAAGCAATATGAAGGGACCAAGAAAGGAGGAACATGAAACTCAAAGTGTGTTGAGTGCAGGCGTGACAATAGCACTACAACGTCTTACGACTCTTCATGTCCTAGAACGATAGCGATAGAGATATTCAAGATAGACTTACCTAGATCAAGAACGAAGTAGTGACGTGAAGACCACCGTTGAGCAGTTATGAGTTCAAAAACTGAGAAAGAAGAAAGGTGCATATGGAAGGAGGACATTATATAGGCAATGTTCTACCTGCCCATGCTGGACAGAAGTAGTATTCTCCCCATGTCAACCAGCTTTCTTTGAGAAAAGTGTTTAGTGAGGACCTGGAAGTCTACCCAGTGTCTTTGAAAGCCTTGGGACGTGGCTAGTACGGACCAAGTCTCGTCTAAAGAGTTTTGCAGAATCCTTTGTTGCTCGAACATTGATTCGCCGAGGAATTGTCGCGCAAGTGTGTTCATATAGTGGCAGCAGTTGGTGTCAGATGTAGAGAGTGATGGGTATTCGCAGTCCATGAAACAAAGTACGCGAAGTCGAAGATGTCGTCATGCAGAGACATCGCCAAAGCCAGCAGATGAGTATGTTCACGATGATGCAGTGTATCTTTCAATGTGCAAAACTATTTCCAAGTATTCTCAGCAATCCGGTTCAGTTGATCAAGGTTTCAAACACAAACCTCTGGATCAATACATTCTCCAAATCAACAGAAGTACGCAACAGTGAAGATCAGAAACTAGATTTGTGGGTAAGTAAAGTGAAGCCCCATAGATGTAACAGAGTTACCTGGTATTTGATACAACTCGAACACACATACATCAGAAGTGTTTGTATGTCATTCTTCTAGCATCCAAGGACGAACGTAGAGCGTTATCGAGAACGAGCCTTGTATGAGTCGATCGGTAATACTATCATGAACACAGTCAGGGAGCAAAGAAAGAAAGCAGCAAGAATCGTGTTTTGTATCAAGTTCTCAACCCATTCCCATTCACTACCGTACCGAGCGGCAGTTTCATGCTCTAAACTTTCTTTCTGTGCGGGTATGAGTTTGCGCTGGAAGCCACGTCAAAAATTGATCATGAGTGGGAATTAGATGCTTAGATGCTTGTACAAGCGATACTAGTGTGTGTTTGGTCATCAAATGTTGTGTCATAATTGGATTGTCGATAGAAGCATTGCCAGCGACTCTTGACGCCTGCCACAAGCTCGCTAAGATTGCTACTGTGTTTCCATAGCCTCTCAAACAATCCTGTTTTTCCCACGCCCACTCTATCCTTTTCAACGTATCCTCTACCTGTATCTCCAGAGAGACAAGGTGTTCTGCCTCTTCCAGGTCTTTCTCCTTCCGGCCTTGGTGTTGTTGTATCTGTGACCCTTGTTGAGACCACGAGACTTCTTGCCAGTGGCAGTGAGACCACGCATCTCGCGGTGCTTGTGGACAGGAGCCACGATCCAGTTGATGCGGGGATCCTTGCGGATAGCCTTGTGTTGGGGGTCGACGAGGATAACCTCGAAGTACTTGTAGGTAGAGTCCTGGTTGATCCAGTAGGAGTTGAGGACGCGGAGGTTGGCGCAGCGACGACCGACACGCTCTTCGGCAACGGAGCGAAGAGAGCGCTGGAACTTGAGCTGGTTGATACCCTGGTTGGTGGGCTTACCTGTAAGTCGGAAATCAAATCAGTATTTTGTTCTTTTTCCGAATATCTTGCTGTTGACGATGTGATTGATTTTGACTGACCGTAGGTAGCACCCTTGGGGGCTTGCCTCTTGCGACCACCTCTTCTTACACGAACACGGTAGATGACGTATCCCTGCTTGGCCTTGTAACCGAGACGGCGAGCCTTGTCGGGGCGCGAAGGACGAGATGCGCGGTGGATGACATTGAGTTGGCGAAGCTATAACGTCGAGGTACCCTCAGCAAAGTTCAACGGGTAACACACAGACGGGGAGTAGTAGGAAGTTGTTTATCGTACCTCCCAGCAGCGCACGCGGAGAAGAAAGCGAAGGATATCACTCTGCTTCTTCTTTTGGAGTTCTTCGACGTATTTGAGAGCACCCATCTATGAGGAGGAGGTAAATGTTAGTTTTCTTCAATCTTTTTTTGCTTCTTTTGTTTGTTTGTAGTCCTCGTCCGGCAGAAGGTATGGCGCAAAATCTAATGGATATTCTCTTCCAGATAGACTCATGACCAGCATGGAGTACGCACCTTGACTTCTTTCTTTCTTTCTGTCGAATTGGTCGGTTGTCGATGTTGTCGTCGATACGCTGTGAAAGGTTGTTTCGTTCAGACAGGATTTTCCAATGTGCGGAAAGGGTCTGCCAAGAATAATTCCACCTAATCCCGATCGGGGAGGTCTAGGCGAGGTCGCAGTCTTAGAACATTCAGCACCAACACCAACTTGGCCAACAACCTTGCCTTCCATCAGCAACATGATGGCATGATCGATCATGTGCTTATGATGTTGCTGTCTTGCATACCAGAAGACACGTTCAGACGCGCCAAACATGACTCCCAGTAATGGATAACCTTCTTGACGCGTTTTTGACTTCATCCTCCTCGTATAGCTGCAAGTGAAGCCCACGATGTGTGACGGCATGCTCTCCAGCCTCTTCAGGACGAGTGCATGCATATAGAAATGATTACGCTGCGCATACTTGCACGTCTTATGCAGCTGCCGTATACTAAACTCATTGATCACATTGTCGAGCTGTCTTGCCGCGATCCTTTCTGCCACACCATTTTCTGCACCACGAAACACTTGCAATGAAGTATTTACCGCTCTTGGCTACATGGTGGGCACTGCTTGTCAATGCTCAAGCATCAACATCATGGACGACAGTTACGATATACTCAACCACCACCGAGTACCAACGGAGCACATCAACCACCACAGTGTCCTCGTTGCCTCAAATCACCACGACCAGTTCAGCTTTGCCACCAACGTCACAGAACCCAATCACGACAATGACTACAATACCGTCTGTGGAGCTCACCTCCCCGAGTGCTGTCTATAGTTCGCACATGGTAGTCCTCAATGCGACTACTATCTCTCCAAATATTCGGAGCTCGACTAGCGTGGCCTCAAACATGTCAACCTCGTCAAACGACTTCAGCACTTCGATCCAGCTCATCCCAGCCTTTACCAGTACCGCTACCAGTACCGCAATTAGTAGTACACTGGATACAGTCCCGTCATCTCTCTATGTTTCGAGAGCAAGCTTGTCGACCTTTGTTACCAGACTTGTCAGTGTACCGTCTGGAGGCTCTTCCTCAATATCAACTCCCGATCTATTGCCAGGCTCGAATTTCACACCGACCACATTACAATCTACCACGCTCACGCAGCCTGTAGCAGCATCCTCGTCCCCTGCATCGCTCGCCAGTACAGGGTTCAATCTCAAAGTGAGCAAATCACACTCACCTCTTGATGGCAGTATGTTCGTTGCTCGAAACACACGCTTCTACTTAGGGCTCAATGCGAGTAGCCCAGCCACGTTTCTCGGCTCAGACGAAACGTTGAACATGACAGTCAGCAGGCTGAGCAACCAAGCAGTTTTTATCGGCCGCCTGGGAGGTCTGCGTTACACGAGATCGGGTGGGAACTATTCGTTGCCCAACGGAACCATCATTACAGGATGGGATCGGCAGATTGAAGTTGACGGCAACTACAGTGTAACGAATGAAGCAGGTATCTTCTATGCCTGTCCGAGAGTTACCATGGGTCCGGGAGTCTATCAAGTATATATTGACATTGCTGCGTTTGCAAGGAGAAATTGTACAGCGTTCGCTGCTATCACGACCGCAATGAACGTGACTGGTCCAGAGCTGGATCCAACGAAGGCATGATTATTACGGACGCACCAATGAAGAGAGGAGCGACGCTTAAATGAATATGATGTACGATTGACGAATATGATGGTATCTAGCAATACGTTTACAGCTGGCTCTGAATGTAGCTCGGGGCAATTTTGTACATTTGTAGCAGTTCATGGTACAAAGTTTCTCGTCCATCACAAGTCTATTGTTGTTTGCTGCATATGTCATATCACCTCGAAGTTTCACATTGTCGGATAAGCGTTTCAGGCTAATCGTCCCGTATGACGATCATGCTTGTTCAAAGGTGGTACCAGGTACGGGCAGAGTATCACCAAGTTTCGTTTCAGAGTGGTACCAAGACTTCACCACATCCAACTGGGCTTCCTCTTATTCAGTCATTAGGTAATGATTGCTGTATGCTCAGGCTTGTACAGCCTCTAGCACTCTGATATTTCCAATCACAACCTCCTTACACGTTTTTTCATTTCAATGGCATACAACAATACAAACTTTGGCCACGCCAGCCTTCCTTTAGACAACAACAACCACCCCCGTAGCCTCAGCAATGCTCTCAACGGCCTTTCCCTTTCAAATCGCCCTTCATCACCGTCCCCACGCTTACCTCCTTCCTCGACCTCCATACGCTCGCCAAATCACGGTGCAGCACCATGTCGTTTCCATAAAAGACTTGAATCAGCAGTAGATATTAGCAGTGTCCTTGAAGAGATTGCTCACGACGAATCCATGTCACATTCTCGCCTCGTGCAGACAGCAACTGGGATAAGAGAAGCTGCAAAGCAACTACAACGGCGACCGATGAAGAGGTCAGTGCGGACAGTATGTATTATCACCAAAGCAAGAGACAACAGTCTGGTACTGTTGACAAGAGAGCTGGCACAATGGCTCATGGGCACACCACGCTACGGTTCGGATGTTGGCGTTATAGTATATGTGGATGCAAAATTGAGGGACTCCAAGCGATTTGATGCCAAAGGACTCATTGCAGAAGACCAGAGGTTCTCACACTTGCTACATTATTGGACGCCTGATACTTGCTGGACAAATCCGGAACGCTTCGATCTCGTGCTTACGCTAGGTGGAGATGGTACAGTCCTTTTCACCTCTTGGCTATTCCAGCGCATCGTTCCACCCGTCTTGTCTTTCTCGCTCGGCTCGCTCGGGTTCCTCACGCCATTTCGCTTCGAGAACTTCCGGGAAGATCTGGACGTAATCATGGGCGGCGTGGATGCTCTGGGTAACAGCCGACGTGATTCAAGTGGTTCCTTCACATCATCCTCACCAAGCATCTCAAGAGCATTTCCTTCTACAGCCAGCATAAATTCCACGGGTACCATGACACCCTCCGGCGCACATGGCGACGCTGGCGGGATGAGAGTCAACCTCCGTATGCGTTTTACGTGTACAGTTTATCGGGCTATCCGTGGCTCAAGGCGTACACCTTCCTCCAACACAACAACGCCGCCATCCACAAGACCAACGCCTAGCGCATCCTCCACGCGTCTCCATCCTGCCCCTCTCAACGCGTCTGGCGCCAGCACACCCGTTCCGCCAACTCACTACGAAGCCCAACGCGTCGAGGTCCTGAACGAACTCGTGATCGACCGCGGTCCTTCACCGTACGTCTCCTCGCTTTCTCTGTTCGGCGACGACCACCTCCTCACCGTTATACAAGCCGATGGTGTGATTTTCAGCACTCCCACCGGTAGCACAGCCTACTCTCTTTCAGCGGGTGGTTCGCTCGTACATCCCGACATCCCCGCCATCCTATTGACACCAATATGTCCGCACACCCTAAGCTTCAGGCCCATGCTGCTACACGATACAATGGCTCTGAAGGTTGCAGTCCCGCACGGTAGTCGCGCAGGTGCATATTGCAGTTTCGACGGCAAAGGACGTCTGGAATTGCGACAGGGCGATTATGTTGGGATCGAAGTAAGCAAGTATCCATTCCCCGTTGTCGAGAGAACTGTTGCAAACAAGGGTGGTGTGGGAATGGAATGGATCGAAAGTGTGTCAAGGACGTTGAGGTGGAATACGCGAGAAGCGAGGCAGAAAGGATGGTCGACTGGCGAAAAGCCTGTCAAGGGAAGTTCGGAAGGCTATGGCGGTGCACCGCTTGGGAAGAGGAATTCGAGAGTTGGAGAGGTAGATGGATGGTTTGCGGGATCGGAAGGTCGTAGTGAGGAAGAGGGAGAACATGCTCAAGAAGGAGGCAACGGCGAAGAAGAGGAGGATGAAGATGCTGAGGTCAAGCAGGATGAGGAAGACTTTGATATTGATTTCGACAACGCAGCTGAGAGTGAAGCAGGTGGTAGCAGGAGCAGCAAGGAGAATGATTCTGGCTTTGGTGGAGAAGCAAGTCCGCATAGGCGGAGCACACTGTTTTGAGGATCATGAGGGAGAAGACAAGTTGCATCCGTATCAGACCCAACAAGCAGAATGCTTTGACGGAATTATCAACCAGCCACGCTAGGAAGTGCTCCATCATGACGAGTGAACACTGCCTTTGGCGATATACACAACATGCTAGCGACGCTGACTTGCTGTTATGCACCCGCTGCAGCATTCTATTGGCAGAGCACGCAGATCTCGTTTCCGAAAGTGCTGATAAGATCTGCTCCGACGACAAATAGCTGAAAGGAGCATATTCAGTCCAATGCTGTGCAGCGAGGCGCTATTTGGCAGACCTTTACTGGTTTCAAAGGACAACAATATGATCTGTCCACTGGCCAGTCGGTCGTGGGTGAGAGAGTGACACAAATGAAATCCTACGACTACGGTCTTCGGTTTGAGCCTGAGTCATACAGGGAATGTGTGATAAGATAATATTGCAGTATAGCATTGGCTCAGAAGTCAAGAAGTCAAGAACCTCATACCATGTTGCTCAACCACTGTAAGGCAACACTACGACACACTTCATCAGGTGGTAGTCAGTAGGACATTAGTGCAAAAGGAGAAGAAGGGCGAAATCGATCATTTACAGAGTACCTTACTTGTCAGTTGCTCGCTTAGAATGCCAAGAGGCGTAAAGTGGGTCCGATGTCGATGCAATTCGGAATAAATGTTCCAAGACATATATATCTTTCTTTCTTCCTCTGTTATGTAGTAGCCCGTAGAGCGTTCATAGATTGAGCGTCAGTCATTCTGACATTTTTTTGTATTTATGTTGAGCTGTAAGCAAAAGTACCTATCACCATTGTATGCCATATATACGCACGGCATAGTGGCGTTTTGATTGCCTTTTCAGCATTTTCTATATATACCTTACCTACATTCAGTCTGTGCGAAGCAGCATTGGTGGCTGAAGAGAAGGAAGACCTAAGACTATTATTGTTATTATTATCCGCGCATACAATGTCTGCAAAGAAGCTAAAGTCCAGCATATCCAACTTCATCAATCACACCTCGGACAAGCCACCACTTCTCTTAAAATATCGATCTTCGAAATGGTTCATCACAGTGACCGTGGCGGTTTCCATATTCTGCGTAAGTCGTCCTGCATTCCCTGTCTATGTACAAAATGAAAACCACTTCTGCTTACTTACACTCCCTGTATAGGATATCTTTCTCTACGGCGTCATTGTACCAGTAATACCATTCGCTCTTGAGAAGCGGGCTGGTATTTCATCCAACCACATCCAATCCTGGGTCTCCATACTTCTCGCCGTCTATGGCGCAGCGTTGTTGGTCGGCTCTGGCATCTGGGGTTGGGCAGCTGACAAGACATCTAGTAGGCGCGGGCCTTTCTTGGCAGGCCTCTTACTTCTGATTGCCTCGACAGGCATGCTATGTGATGGGTCCTCGGTTGCTGTTATTGTAGCTGGCAGAGCATTACAAGGCGCGAGTTCCGCGGTCGTCTGGGTAACAGGTCTTGTCATCGTTTGCGACACTGTTGGACAAAGACATGTTGGCGAGCATATGGGCTACATCGCGTTGGCGATGAGTCTTGGTATTATGCTTGCTCCTCTACTTGGCGGTATAGTCTACGATAGGGCGGGATACTATGCTGTGTTCGCCATGTGTTTTGGCATATTGGGTTTTGATGTTATTTTGCGGCTGTTCATGGTGGAGGTGAATGTGGCGAAGAGATGGATTGATGTGGATTTTGATAATGAGGGCGGCGATGAAGAAACTAAAGGGCAGAGAGCTCTTAGAGTTGAGGACGACGGCGCGAAGGATTATGACACCACGTCTTCAAGCAACACAACGACAATGGCTGCAATGACTGTCGATAAACCCGAGGCCTCAAAGGACGTCTCAGCTGCTGTACTGCCTCCTGCAAGCATAACTCTGAACCCAGTTCCCGAAATTAATCAACGCAGGTCGCGCCTACCTCCGATCGTCACTCTTCTCGGGTCTCCCCGACTGCTTGCCAGTCTCTGGTGCACTTTGGTGCAAGCAACGCTTCTCACTTCATTTGATGCCACGCTTCCGCTCCGCGTCAACGGCATCTTTGGTTGGACATCACTAGGCGCAGGTCTAATATTCCTGCCCCTCGTGCTGCCCGCTTTTACGGGTCCTTATATTGGCAAGCTCAGCGATAATTATGGCGCTAAGGTACCAACTGCTGCTGGTTTCGTCCTTGCCATCCCCTTCCTGATCCTTCTACGGCTAGTTGACCACAACTCGATCAACCAGAAAGTTCTGCTTTGTGCTCTGCTCTTCTTTTATGGCCTTAGCACGACAATGTGTCTCATGCCGTTGATGGCAGAAGTCTCACTCGTGGTTGAAGAAAAGGCAGCTCAAAAGCCCAAAGGCTATTACGGCAAACAGGGTGCCTATGCTCAAGCATATGGCTTGTTCAATATGGCGTTCGCTGGCGGTTGTATGGTGGGACCCTTGTGGGCTGGACTGGTTTTCGCCCATGCAGGATGGGGCACAATGACATGGAGCTTGGCGATCTTAAGCGCTTTCACTGCTGTTGTCGCGTTCGGCTGGGTTGGTGGGTATGCAGGCAAACAGGGCACGATATGGCAGAAAGGTGGAAGTAATGCTCAACTGAAGACGTTGGAGGAGAAGCAGAATGAGATGAGAGAAGAACGATTAGGGCCAACTCAGGAGTCTGTCTGAATCCGAGATTAGGTAGCGCGAGTCATTTACATATATCTTGCATATTGTATCTATCCACCACCATTGTGCTGCTTGAGACTTCTCAGAACAGAGAGTTTAGACCCTGTGTGCCTTCGTCCTTTGATCAAAACCGTGAAAGTACATGTAGAGATGGCTACTGTCCGTATGCCAGTGACAGTGAGCCTCGAAGAGCTAAGAAATGGTGTGTACAGTAACAATTTTTTCTTGACAAGGCGCATTGTCTACAATCTCCAATTGCACTAAGCCAGATACTGATTCACGCGTGATAACAATAGGCACAGTGTCACTTGACGCTCTCAACGGAGCCTTTGGGCCAGATTCTCTTGGGATAATCGTTGTCAGAGACCTGCCAACTGAATTCATTGACCTTCGCCACAAGCTTTTAAGCTACTCCTCCTATCTTGCAAACTTGCCTAAATCTGATCTAGGTATGTAGCGGTTGACGTCGGCCTTGTTTTCATCCTTTGCATTCGGTCTGAGTGAAACATGACTACAATATGGCCAGCCAAAACCAAGTACAGCACTAAGTATACCTCGCAGATAAGCTAGAGTCGCCACAGTCTAGCTACCTTACGGGATGGTCGTTGGGAAAGGAGACATTAAAGGACAATCGTCCCGACACTCTCAAAGGCTCTTACTACATCAACTGCGCGTTTCACGTTGATAGCAGTCTTGACTGCAGTCCTACCGCACCACCGAAAGGAGCTGCCCAAACAGCTTCCCAGACTACATACGAATCTTTTCCAGAATACACCACCCCAAATCTCTGGCCGCAGGAGAATACATTACCAGACTTTCGCTCAACAGCAACTGACCTATGTAATCTGATCATCTCAGTGGCGGCACTAGTAGCAAGGGCGTGCGACAATTTTGCTATTGACAACGTGCCAGAATATGAATCTGGCTATCTGGAAAAGATGGTCACGCACAGTTTGGCCACGAAAGCTAGGCTATTGCATTACTTTCCCCCGCCCGCATCTACCTCGGAGAACGAGAACGAAGATGATGGGGGGAATGACGATTGGTGCGCAACACACTTGGATCACGGCTGCCTCACAGGACTGACGAGCGCAATGTACATCGACGAAGCTTTGTGCTTTCCTGACGCCAAACCCGAGGCATCATCCACATCCACCGATGAGGGCGGGGCCAACGCGCTACTGCCACTGCCTGAGCTCGCCTCGCCTCCAGATCCACAAGCTGGACTTTACATACAGTCGAGGCATGGTGAAGTCGTGAAAGTGAACATCCCACGAGACTGTCTTGCTTTCCAGACTGGTGAGGCATTGGAGCGCATCACCAAAGGGAGGCTAAGGGCAGTACCTCACTTTGTCCGTGGAATCAGTGGCGGAGGTCAATCAAAGGAAAGAGTGGCGAGGAACACAATTGCGGTATTCACACAACCTAACTTGTGGGACGTTGTTGATAAGGACAAAGGTATTGATTTCGCAGGATTTGCGAGAGGTGTGGTGGAGAAGAATTATTAAACAGGCTCGCCTCGTAAACATCCACTGTAATCGTGGCGGAATGTAGAAAATATGACAAACGTTTGTTCAGATAAGGCTACTCCATACTTTCGTGACAGCCTGACGCAATCTAAAACAAACTTGAAACATTGTCACGTATAGCTACCCTTCTTGAGTGCCCTAATCTGTATTCTGCCCGTGCTCAGGGCCATGTAGTTCAGCCATCTTCTGCGCAATTCTTACAACTAATGCTGTCTAGCTCGGCAAGATGGTCATCTACAGGCCTCAAGACAATCCCATGGCAAGCGTTGCGATTGCGAACCCGATTGCCGGTAGTGACAGCTATTTCTCGGCACAACTATGCTACAACACAGAAGATCAACGATGAAGGATCGGGGAATTCAGCACCCAGGAGGAGCCAATCTCGACCGCCAGTACCGGATCACGTACTATGTGGAAGTATACTAGCACAAGTTGGAGTAGACCAGATAGTAAGACAGAACCCTGCCACATAAGTAAAACAATCAAGGGCTGACCACGATTCTGCAAAGACTCCTGCAGATATACTAGCCACTATCAATCATAACAGTCTCGGTATCACCAACCCAGTCAGACGACCCAGCCACAATAAGTTGTTTGGTGTTTTCCTATTCACAAAAGCCTTTGCACATTCCGCGACAGATGAAGATTTCATTCGGGAAGCCCTCACCAAAGTGTTGCGAGATACTACAAATCCCAGCGAGCAGTCATCCCTTCCTCCACTACAGATCGACCTGCTTGTTGCCTGCGTCGATGCCATTCCACACCCTGGTGTCACATATAGAAAAGAACCCCAATGGGGAGAGAGGCAGGACATTTTGCTCAACCTCGGCGAATACAATAAGAAATCGACTACTGCTGATGCACTGAAAGCGCCACCAGTGTATGAGCATGGAGCGGAAGGGTTCGCATATTGTGTCTCGGCACATGAACAACAAGTTCCATTCGAGACAGTCGAGGACGAAATGCCTAGTGAGGATGGCCCACGAAACACAAAGAATATGACTCCACAGACGCAAGGCACGATATCATTTGTGATGAGAGATCTACGTAATGTGTCTCCCGCATCCCGATCAGTTAAGATACCTCTGGCGAAAACTATCTTCCACAACGGCTATCCACATACCATGCACTCTTCGTCATGGATAGAGAACAACGTGACGGAAAGGTTCGAGCTCGTTCAGCAGCAAACTCATGAGCATGCCTCCGTGACAATACCACTGGAAGTCTTGAACGAAGAACGTCCTTTACTAATAAAACGCTGGCTCATCACAACACCACTTATTCCTCTTACTCCTCCAAGAGAAGTAACCGCAAGCATGGGAAACATCATCCGGCAAATCGGAGGAGTGGACGTTCCAGCTTCGCATGAACTGGAAAGTGCAGTTGTGGAATTCTTCGAACATAACGATATGCCTGTCCAATCAGCGGCAGTATGGGCACTAGTGATCCCGCGCGAGACCACTGCAAGACTGGAAGCGGAAGGAACGCTCGACCTAATGCATATGGACAAGGAGTGCGAACGTCAGACAAGTATGGTACGTTTCTCTGATGGGGAAAAGCCTCGCGATATGTTCAGTTCCGTTCCATACCTGCTCATGCTCAGAGGTGCTAGATTGCACAAGGTACTCAGTGGGGGAGGTGGCTGGGGGAAAAAGGCCGGTCTGCTATCTTTGGACCCAGAAAGCGATTACTCAAGTATCGATCCTACTTCTCCAGGACGGAACCTTGACCTCGATGGACTCATAAATGAACCTACACCGGTCAAAGAGGTTGCGTCACCAGGCGATTTCATCAGATTCTATATCTGCCCCAATTTTCCAGAAGAAGCCTTCCCACGTGTCTACCGTGATGCCTGTATGCGCAGCACCAACAGAGTGCAGGGCCTCGAATTTGGTGCTCTTCCTAGTACGATGGATGATATGGAAGCCAGCCCCTCTGATTCAGCCACAGATCAGGGAGACCGGACGAGAGTAGCTGTTCGGTTGTTTGAACGTCAATTTGGTGCCCTGTCCGAAGGTGGTATGAGCATGAACATAATAGACGATGAAGGGGCTCAGACTACCTTGAGCAAAGTCGATGTGCCATATGCTAGGTTCTCATATCAACACTACACCTATGGATATACAAAGAGTTTCCTGGAAGATAACTACGAGCTCACACAGGCGAAGGCCAGAGAAGATTTTGCGCAAGCTGCTCTTCGGAAGGAGAAGGACACCGACGTGAGCACTACCGAGAAGAATGGTAATCTAAGAAAGAAGGACAACTTGATCAAGAAGCTACGGCGTGAAATATCAATGCTGAAAACTCGAAACGAGCCGACAGATGACGTCGCCATCCGGGACGCCATGACCACTAGGACAATGCCTGCATCAGGCACGTCCTCAATAGACGACACGACCACTTCAGCAGATGCCTCAATATCCTCTGCACAACGGAAGGCAACCATTAACGTCAGGCGTTACAAAACGAGCACAAGTCGACCTGCTGAACCACGGCGATCCGATGACAACATGGAAACAGGAACGGAAACTTCAGAGCGGCGACGCGCAATGCTTGCCCATGCTGCGCGGAAACGTGTCAAGTCGGATGTCGCAGAGCCTGGACACACTACTGAGCCGAAAGAGTAAGCGCCAATGCCTGCAAACATCATGCTTACCTGATAGCCATATTCGTCGCTGGCAGCGTCTCTAATGCTGTCCTTGGGCGAAAGGTTGCAAAAGCGGAGTGAAAGCCGTGTCGAGCACGCAAACTGAATGCTGTGTCACCAAGCTTGACCATCTGGTGCTTTCCGCTTCACCTGGCTTCCTTGGACTTAAATCGACAACCCAAGCTGCTATCTACTGCTTGATTTTTGCCAATCTGCAAAGCTTCAAGTCTACATGAAGTGACTACAGGCAACGTAACAGCTCATCAGCACTCTCACACACCCTTCCGACGTCGAGCAGAAAGTCAAGTTGTACAATCATATTTGCTCTCGAGTTCCAGAGCCTTCCGAGTGGTTACCTCAACAAACCTGTTAACATCTCACCTGTACCATAATCAAAATTTAGGATAACAATCCCCATGTACTTTTCTCATTCACTACTGCTCCATATATCCACAAGACCCACAAGGATCTCTCTTCATAATAGACATAATACCAAACCTTTCTGCTGCAATAATCTATACACATCCAGTGAGACCATCTCAGCCACAAATGATTTCCCCCACGCCCAACCCAGACTTTTAAGATGCAAGTTGTTCCAGTTGTCATGAAGATTTGTTTCACATCGGTCCTGTCTCAGTACATGTAGATTCGTTGACCTACAAGCTTCGATAAATAATGATGTTGGCGATATGGATCTTGACGTGGAAATTGGGGGAGGTTGACACGGCTCTGAACATGTTGGAGTACCGCCAAGAGTATTTTGCATGCTAGTTGCCACGCAGTGCAAAATTCATCGAAGAAGGATGCCAGATATGCTCAGACAATGGTATCGTCATGATGGAAGGCTCTTCGACGATTAAAAGGACTCGACGAGGATACAACCTTCTCCAAAGCACGAGCGCTGCAGGAACAATGTATGTACTTGATCGACGCAATCATAACGATTTCACAACAAACAGAGCGTGCAATGGAGGAGCACGTCAGCTGGTAGGACAGGCAAAGGTAAGGCAGGTAAGCACTTTCCTTCGACACGCCCCTTTTCCATCGTGTGGTGCATATTTATATGTCCGAATAGATAAAGACCGACGATCGCTTCTTTCGCCGACTTAGCAAAACGCATGAAATTCTGTCTAGCGTAAAGGTAGCAGATGAGCATCGTCATACTGTCTACTTTTAGTTCTTCTTGGTGGTTGTTCTTGTAACAATTCTGTAGCAAATTTTTCAGCAAAAAATTCTTAATTTGAGAATTCAAAGTCGAATTATTATTATTATTGCTGCTTGGTTGTGTGATATCGAATTGGCAGCAGGTAGGTCACTTTGTATCAGACTATCAGCCTTATACAAGTGCTACTGAGTAGTTGGTAGCTGCTTACAACTGCCACGAGTGTCTTGTCTGTGATTCGTCGGATCCATGTCACCGAGTACTGCGTGCGTGTCTCACATCGGATCGTTCGGGTGTCGCGGCAGATTGGCTAGATAAGGTTTCGTGGCCCCCGCTTAAAACATGTTTCAGCTTTGCAGGTACCACGCAAGCAGTCGAGGCAGTAAGGTAGTACAGCAACGAGCGTCGGGTGTAACCTCACTACCGGCATGTCGTTCCTGTCCTGGTGCCTTTTTTGCTGTTGCCGTGCAGATGCAGACGCTGTTGCTTTGCCAGTCAACGACCAACTTTGCAAAGGTATAGGAACAGCAACAGCAAGCAGTCCATCCGGTGCTCGATTTTTGTAATAGTAGGCGGCATGAGGTGTACAGGAATTGATCGTCCCGTTGTCATCCTCGTTTCAGGACCAAGCTTGGCTCCATATTAGCGCGAGCAATATAATCATCATCATCATCTTTCTTTCCATTCATCACACCACGAGCTATGGCATTTGGTGCTGTGTGGGTTTCTCCCTTGACAGACAGCCTTCTTCGTCATCAAGGGGTCGCGCTCACAGTAGGAAAAGGGAGAGCAGCTTCGCCCGCTCAAACTCGCCGTAGATAAAAAGACCAAGCGTGGGGTTGACTTTGTGTAGTAGTGGGTCCACCATTTTAAAACTGGTTTTCGATCGACTACACCGCCCAGACTTGGTCATCTTCCACCTAAAACGCTCACCTCGTCGCCTACATCTCACTTCACTTTCCCTCCACGTCTTTGGCTTTCACGTCTGCTGACAGCTACCACCCTGTCAGCAACGCTGCCGTCCACTCCTTCTTTTGTTTGTTACCTTGCCTTGTGTTTCGACTTGTCGTTGGCCCTTTTCACTCTTTTTTCTTTAGTTCAAACATTATCGTCGTGTACGTACCTTTCTCGTCTGTTGCCCGGCGTGACATCCAATTCTGTGGCCACATTTGGTTTCACATTATCGCTGTCATCTCTGGTTCCATAATCGAGCGGACAGCGGCGAACCATCGCTAACAGAGCAATAGAGCAACGTCTGCGCACCTAATTTCACTCTCGACCTCAACATCCCCTCACTGGTATTGAGCAAACTCACATCAGTCCTCGATACTGAATCTTTGTCTGTGCGCTGGACGGCAGACATTGATTTCCATCCTGAGAATACCTCAACATCGCTCTCTATTGTGAAGCCGCCCACACGAGGACCTGGCGACCTCATACCTGATCATGGTCGACACGTCTGCTTCACCTTTCCGATTTCCTCCTGGAAATAATGCAATTTCAACCAATAATGCTGCATATTACGGCCGCAATCCTTCACTAGAAACACGAGACTTTGACACCTCGTTCTCATTCCCGGCAAGACCATCTCAAACTCCTGTGCGCCATGGCCGTCAACCATCCGTGTCAAACAATCAAACAACTCCAATGACAAACACCCACCATCGCGATTCGTTGCAAAATCCTGAGGCTTCAGCCATGAGTCAACTTCAGTCCTTCAGCTTTCCTTCAACATCGGTACAGGCCTCACCAAGACCCGCCACGATCGCTGCATTTGACAATTCTGCCACACCAACACGATCTGGAGGACGTGGACACCGCAGAACTGCCAGTGAGTTTGTTGGAGGCGATTCAAGAACTGGCTCAGCGACAAAGTTGCGCCATGCTTCGGTCGATGGGGGGAATATTGTACCTGGCATTGCAATCAATGAAACATTCGAGCCGTTTCCCAGGCCTCGAGCCGCGCACGGTCGCAAATCATCAATGTCAGCCACGCCTCTGAGACAGTCCTCTTCTTCGGAACCTCAAGTCATCGACCTTGATGATGCAGTGGATCTCATCGAAAAGAAAGACTCTGCTGATCAGGAAACTCCACGAGCAGCACATGGCTTTGGATTTGGCAACTCCGCTACCATGCATTCTGTGACAGGAGCGGCAACTGGTGCTCGTCACCATTCCAGGACAACGTCGAATGGTTTCACACCCACTCGTCGTCCAATACCTCGTGCTCGTGTTGGGTTTGCCGATAGGGTCGACTTTATTTCACGCCCGCTATCGACTATCTCGTCCCAGAGTGGCAGTTCAATGTCTACAATTCGCCATTCCATGTCGGTCAGCAGTGCTTCAGGATATCCAGCCACCAGTCCACTTCGAATGGAAGAGCAAAGTTACATCAACACTTCGCCTGAACGTTTCGATCTACCAATCAGGCCCAAATCGACCGATCCAGTCCTCACTCCTTCTGCGTCACGCACTAATTTAGCAATTCTTCCAAACACAGATGTGCAGTCAAGGCCCAAGTCTGCCCATGCTTTCACAGAATTCAGCTCACCCTCAAAGGATAAGGACTCGACTCGGAAGACAAGATTTGCCGGCACGGACAAGCCAACTAGCACGAAGCCCAAGCGCAAGATGGGTGCATGGGCTCACATCCTTGGCCGTCACTCAAAGTCCACCCTGCCGCCTCATGTCAACTCTCAAGAACTCAATTCCCCTGTCTTGCAGGAGTCTTCGCCTGAGATCTCACCAGAGCCAACTCCAGTCGAGCTCAATA
>Ga0160429_1000963_pt1 | contig 17681 bp, 22 predicted proteins | sample SolpanmetagenomR_FD_108199 | JGI IMG/M metagenome (GOLD analysis project Ga0160429, IMG submission 108199) | Solar panel surface microbial communities from Lawrence Berkeley National Laboratory, California, USA - R | ecosystem: Engineered > Built environment > Solar panel > Unclassified ...
AAGGATGACTTGATGGCCCCGTCTCTAGAGCGTACTGCAAGCTCAGCAAAGACCAAATCCAACAAGAAGAAGAACGCCACCATCACCAGCTCACCCCCACCTCCACCAGCTCGGCAGCAATCCATCCACCAGATCCTCAAGTCCCACGAATCCAAGCGTGCGTCCGAAGAGCTCGAAACTCCAGAAGCATCTCCCAATAGCAAGAAAAGAAAGACCCTCCAGGGCGCCAAGGACAGAAACAATACATCTCAATCTCCAGTGAAAGCAGTCTCGAAAGCTAGCATGTACAACTTCAGTAGCTCCCGAGGCAGTGGAAGTGCTATTGTCGACCTCACCAAGTCTCCCGTTTCCTCGCCCAACCATCGATCTCGCCGTATCAGCGTTACTGCTCGGGTGGACACTTCGAATCTCAATGGAGCACCAAAGAGGATCATTGTCAAGAATCTGCGGGACACACCTCGCTCGGACCCGAATCAATACCTCATCAACACCTTCAAAGGAATCGACGAAGCACTGACAGCCCTCTTCAAGGATCGACAACCCTCTTGGTCCAATGAAGAGCTGTATCGTGGAGCTGAGAACTTGTGCAAGCTTGGAAAGGCAAAGGAGCTGTGGAAGATTGTGCAGGAAAGCTGCAAGAAACATGTCGCGGAGGATTTCAGATCGAATCTGGTGGTGAGGGCTCAGAAAGGCAATGTAGAAGTGCTGGAAGCTGTCCTCGATGCCTTCACTACTTGGAATGCTCAAAGGGTGTGTTTCTGTCCAGTATGAACTACGTGATTACAATACTGACCAACAAGCAGACTAAACTTCGTGCAATACTAACATACCTCGACCGAGCTTATCTGCTCAAAAGAAGAGAACCCTCAATTGAAGACACGACACGAGACCAATTCCGCGACCTAATATTCAATGACGCCACGCTGAAGCCCAAAATCATAGACGGTACATACGACCTTCTGCTTGCAGATCGCCAAGGCCACATGCCTGATCATGCAATGTTTGGGGATGCAATCAAGATGCTACACACCCTGCAAGTCTACAGCAGCTTTGAAAGTATTATGCTGGCAAGATCTCAAGAGTTCATCATGGCTTGGGCAGACAAGGAATGTGCTGCACGGGAGCTGCCGGACTATGTAGCCGAGTCAGTTAAGCTCATGGATGTGGAAATGAAGCGATGTGATCAGTTCAACCTTGATTTGAGCACGAGGCGGGATCTTTTGACCAAATTGGAGGACTTGCTTATTGACAGGAAGGAAGCTGAACTTAGTAAGTAAGCTCTTGTGTTATGTGTGGTCACTACTAACAAACAATAGCAAATTTAGATTCTGTCCAAGATATGCTGGATAGTGAAGAGGCTACAGCTGTTGCCAATCTCGAACAACTGTATACGCTACTACAGAGGCGACAATCTGGCACAAAACTGAAGCCAGCTTTTGCTGCATGGATTGACCTCACCGGTACTGACATCATCTTTGATGAGAAAGAGCAAGAGCGGATGGTTATTCGATTACTAGCACTCAAGCAGAAGCTCGACAATATATGGCGAACATCATTCCACACAGACCAAGTACTCGGACACGCACTTCGAGAGTCGTTTGAAACGTTCATCAACAAGACAAAGAAGTCGAGTGGCACATACAACACTGGCAACTCCAAGCCTGGTGAAATGATTGCAAAATACCTTGATATACTCATGAAAGCTGGTGCCAAAGCGATACCTACCACTTCAGGGTCGTCTACTGGCGCACCTTTGAAGCTCGCACAATCAAACTCTTCCACTGCCCCATCATTGAAGCCTACCATGTCAACAGCCACAGCAGACAACGACGGTGAAGGTGGAGAGGATGAAGATGGTCTTGACGAGGATACCGAAGTCAGCAACCAGCTCGACCATGTCCTCGATCTATTCCGCTTTGTACACGGTAAGGCAGTCTTTGAAGCATTTTACAAAAAGGACCTTGCTCGTCGTTTACTCATGGGCCGAAGTGCCAGCAACGACGCGGAAAAGAGTATGCTCGCTCGTCTTAAGACAGAATGTGGCTCTGGCTTTACACAAAACCTGGAACAAATGTTCAAGGACATTGAGCTCGCACGAGACGAGATGATTGGATACAAGCAACGACTCGAGCACAATGATCGCAAGGCCGCTATCGATTTAAATGTCAACATCCTATCTTCTGCAGCATGGCCAAGTTACCCAGACGTGCATGTCAACATACCAATCGAGATCAAGAAGACGATTGACAACTTTGAGCAACATTACAATCAGAAACATAGTGGACGTAAACTACAATGGAAGCATGCTTTAGCACATTGCCAGCTTAAAGCAGACTTTCCTGGGGGCAAGAAGGAGTTGGTTGTGTCGTCTTTCCAAGCAATTGTGCTGCTCCTTTTCAACGGTAGAGGTGTTGACGAGCATCTGACATATGATCACATCAAGTCAGAGGCAGGTCTGAGTAAGTACTTTGCGCATTAGCTCCACTTCACTGCAAAAACACATACTAACACTCTTCCTCTTCTGCCCTTCAGCCGATGCCGAGATCCAGCGAACCCTGCAATCCCTGGCCTGTGCCAAACTCCGTCCACTCACCAAACATCCTAAAGGCCGTGACGTTTCCCCCACAGATACCTTTACGCTCAACACAAGCTTCAAACATCCCAAGTACCGCGTGAAGATCAATTCGATCCAGCTCAAGGAAACAAAGGAAGAGAACAAAGAGACACATGTGCGTGTTGCTGCGGATCGACAGTTTGAGACGCAAGCGGCCATTGTCAGGGTGATGAAGCAGAGGAAGACTATCAGTCATGCGGAGTTGGTGGCGGAGGTCATCAAGTCGACTAGGAGTCGAGGGGCGATGGATGTGGGTGAGATTAAGAAGAATATTGATCGGTATGTTTTTTTTAGTTTTGTGCTGTGTTGTCTGATTTTGTTGATGCTAATTCCTGTCGTTTCAGATTGATTGAGAAGGAGTATATGGAGAGAGCGGAGAATAATTCGTACGAGTATTTGGCATGAGTGAATGTCAGGTCTGATGGGCATTTTATGATGATGATACGTGTAATTAGATGCAAATTGCTTCTCCTAAAGCAAGCTTGCCGACCCTCCTTCTTACTGTCGAAACAAGCTTAGTATAAGACAGCTCCCAGGGAAACTCATGCGCTCGATGGGAATATATAGTTTCCGACTCGAACCAGCTCTTCTGTATGTCTATTGTGAGCTTACGAATCCTTTGGCTTCCAGGAACGAGATTACCTCTGTGTGACCTCAACTTCTGGATACCCCTCCAGAATAGTTTTCTAGTGCTCTGAAAAGCCTTTCCAGCAAATACAGCGAGTCAACTTGACAAGTCGATTGCGGTTCACCTTCCACATCACCAATTTCGGCGAGCGTACGCGGTCGAGTTAGCCCCCTCCTCCCTCCTACATCAACAATCTCCTCCCACCACACCCCCCGCATAATGACAAGGCACGACAGCGACGACCAAAACGCGCTTAACAGCCTCAACATCGCCATCGTGCAAGCCACACTTCTCCCTCACAAACTCCTCCGCGCTCCCAAAATCCCTCCTCAGGACATTCAACAAATCACGACAATTCTTCTCTCTGGCACCAACTAAACAATCGATCTTCTTTCTCGTCACCACCTCGCCATCCCTCTCACGCCCAAGCACATCAGCTACTATCTCTTCGCGCATAGGCCCCAGCCCGACTTCGGTGAGTTGGTATTCCTTTGCTATGATGTCGTCTGAGACGCCTGCGAGGGAGAGCAGGAGGGCGATGATGACGCCGGTGCGGTCGCGGCCGAGTTTGCAGTGGAGCAGGATTGGGTCGGAGGGGTTGGAGAAGAGGTGGATGAGGATTGTGCGTAGGGCGCGGCCGGCGTGGTGGAGGATCTCGCGGTAGCCGTTTGAGGTGCCCTGCGTTTGATTGTTAGTATGGTTGGGAAGAGGGAGAAGGGGAAAGTGGGGTGGGATGTTTTTTGAGGGTTGGGCGGGCTAGGTTACGTACGTCTATGCCGGAGTGCATGTGTGCAGCACAACGTTTGTAAGCTTTGCTCATTTTAGTATTTTCCGCAGCTTCGTGTGTTTCTGTTTGCGTCGAAGCATCCTTCTTTGCTCTTCCTCTCCGTACATCCTTCTCCTCGTCGTCATCATCATCCTCATCCTCCGCAAAGATCGGTGCACTAATCCTCTCAATCCGGCTTCCATCACTTTCAATAATCGCATGCACATCCTTCATAGCTTCCGCTGCACTTCTCAGATCAAATATCGTCGTAACGCCCATGGATTGTAATTTCTGCATGCCGGACTTGGTGAGTCGAGTCGGTTCGCCACTGCGGAAGATGAGGCCGCGACGGATTGAGCGTGTTGGGCGGCCGCCTGGTGAGTCGGAGGGTGATTGGACTGGATAGCCGCCGATGTCGCGGAAGTTTGCGATGCCGGGGACGTCGATGAAGGGCGGGGAGGGGAGGGTGGATTGGTATTTGTACATCATTTTGTGTGTGGATGTGTGTGCAGGTATTGAGGAGCTTGAGATGTGCTTCTGAGCAAAAGCGGGAGGAATGGTAATGATGCTTCTCGAGGAGACTTTGGTGGATGTTTTACAAGGAGAAGGTAGACAGTCAAGCGATAGCTCAGCTGTTTCCGTCCCTTTTTCTTTTTCTGTTTGACAAGGCTTGTTGCAGTAGTCACTTTCTAAGGGAAAGACAGAAGGATTGTTTCTGCTTCGAACACGATGTTTCAATGAAGCTTCAAGAAGAAGAAGAAGTGGAAGGATGAGCAAGCAAGACGATATTGGGGGAATCAGGAAGCAGAGAGAAAGTGAGGAGTTAAGAATCAAGGGACGAAAGAAAGAGAGAGAGGCGCGTGGTCTGGCTGAAAGGAGATAAAATAAGCTTGCGGGGATGTGTATCAAGGTACTTCACACGAGGCAGCCGCTGAGGAGGTGGAGCTTGGGGATGCAGGCATGTCAGAAGAGACAACAGAGGTAACAAAGGCCGACCGATAACCCTCCTCAATGCATAGTGGCGGTTGCCATCGGTGGCTTTCAACGACAGCAAAGACTGGCGGCTTCCCAGCAATATCGACAGCATCCAGAGCGTACAGACCGAATGTCTCAACAACAATGTGTTGGCATCCAGGATCCAGGGTTTTTTGTCATGCATACGGCCAGGCTCCGACTCCGCGAATCCCACAAACTCTACGGCCGTTGTGCGATGGGTACAAAGGTACATGCTTTGTTGTGTTAGACCCCGGATCGCGGAGTGAAGTGTTTCATCGCTCTCAAACTTTAGCTGAGCTGTTTCATGTCAGTTTTATCGAAAATCACATGCAAGTGCTGAGGAGATCTACTATAAACACCTGATCATGTTTCATGTGGCTTGTCTTAGTATGCACGATCTATAAGCTGAATTGATATCTTGTTAGCGAAAGCAGCGGCGAAAAAGGCGTAATCGGTTTGCTTCTGAGTATACTGTAGTCGGACAGGTCTACATACATATTGAGCTGATCAATCACCCGTTATTCAAGGTCTATGACTGAAACCTCTCTCGAAAATAACCAATTCACTGGTCGCTCTAGTCGTTGGAACAGACTTCTACCCATGTAAGTGCTCGAAGGGTGCGGACCATCGAGCCCGAGCTTCTATATACTCATCATCTCCCCTTCGCCCCTTAAGACCGCCAGCAAGTTTATAGCGTATATCGGAAGTAGGGGTTCTCGAAATCCGTCCTATCCTCCTCTCCCATCTTCTTCGCCCTCAACGCTCTTTCCTCTTCGCTCAACCCATCATTCGCGATGGCTCTGTCCAATCGCCGATTTCTGAGCACCAACACGACCCTCCAGGCCACGAGCACCGCAAACTCGAGTCCAAAGCAGACTGCACAGCCCACCACACCAGGAATGTAGTAAGGCGCATCCTTGGCCTTGAAGATTTGGGAGCCAGCCATGTTGCCCACACAGTAGCCGACAAAGGTGAATGAAGAGGTGAGGGTGCGCTTGGTGCGGCCAGCCGTGTTGGAAGGGATTAGGGACCAGGCAACGAAGAGAGAAATAACGTAGGGGACCGTCATGAAGTACATGCCCCACTTTGTCCACCTGTTAGAAGGCTTATTTGGAATCAAAGCCATACCGAGGAAGCCGACAAAAGGTGGAATGGTAGAGCAGATCATAAAGTACAAGCGCAGACCAGAGCGTTTACTCGTGATGATACCGACTGCGATGAAGTACAGCACAGAGAAGGCGCTTCGGGGGATATCAAGAAGAATTACCTCCAAGCTGGTAAAGCCGAAAGAAGTATTCATGATAGAGGCAAAAGTGGTCAAGCCTCCATTGGGGACCGAGCTCGTAAAGGCATTGATGCCTGCGAACCAGAAGCAAGGATCTCTTAGACACTCTCTAACCTGCTTCCATTGCCACTTCTTTATGCCAGTTCGATCGTGTCCAGTATTGTTGCTGACAATGCGTGCATTTGCCATGCGCTTTTCCTCCGGCGTAAGCCACTTGACCTCGGACGGCGTGCCAAGGACGAACAAGCAAATGCAACCGACAAGGATGGTCATGGCACCAAGGAAATAGCTCATCCATCGCCAGGGCTCAGAATTTGGATCCTTTGCGCCATGCTTTCCAATGCCATACAGGGCCAGGCTTGAGATGATGCCGAAGCCAGCGTTGGCAGATTGAAAGACGAGAGACCTTGAAGCATGCTCTCTGGTCTTGTACCAGCTACCGACGACCAATATGAATCCTGGTGAGATGCAACATTCGAAGCAACCTTGGAGTGCGCGGAGAACGATGAGGTGCGTAAAGTTTTGAGCTGGAATCATCAGCTTAATTGTAGAAGTATTCAATTCACCTCATTGCTTACCGAATCCGATGCAGAGCACTACGACACCCCAGCAAATCATGTAGCACGACAGAATTTTGCCCATCTTATAGCGCTGCAAGAGGATATTGCTGGGGAACTCGAAAATCATGTAGACGAGATCTGTAAGACATGAGATTTGATCCACTTCCAAGAGAGGTTCAAAAACGTACAGAAGATGGTTGTCAGCCAGCTATACTGCTGACCATGGAGACCGGTGTCTTCACGTAAACCGAAGACAGCTTGTGTACCCAGCGCGGTCTTATCGGTTTGTTGAATACCATAGCATAACCACATGAGCGGTAGCAAGTATCGATCAATCTTCCTTCGAAGGTGTTTGTATTGTTCTTCGGAATATTGTCCCTCGGCAGCAACTAGCCCTGTTAGTCTCGTGTTACTCTCTGATGTGCCGCCAGATATACTCACCGATGTCTTGCTCGCTAATGTCTGAGATCTCACCTACTTCAATAGAGTTCTGTTTCTCCAGGGGGACCATCTCGACGCTGGAGAATTTCTTGCCTTCAGATTGGACGATTTCGGGCGACATGACGGGGTTTCAACAAATTAGATGTCGAGTTGTCGACGATATCACGAAAGACCTTTGGAGAGGTTGCAGACTGACGGACTTATATAACCCAGCCAAGGGCAGTTCCACAACATGATAGATAGGACAAGGTGCTTGTGGCGCATCGAGCTTTCGAAGCATGTTTGTCGCCATTGATAGGCCTGGCAATGTCTTTTCACTGGCTGCCACCAGATTGACGACCAGGCAGCACCACCGACACTTCGAGCTGGGCTTGTGTCCAAGCCTCTTATCAGAGGAGATATTGGCAGAGGTGCATACGATATCGAGTTCTGCATATACCAAGACTCTGATAGATAGTCAACAGCTTATCCCGCGCATCCTACCTTATCATATGTCAGTATCCTGAAAGGTGAGTGGCCAGCCGAGAGCTCGCCATGTACTCCCTGCATCGATTAGAGGCCTTTTGCTTGGCGGTCTTGGTGTGGCATAAGCCCACTGATAAGCATGACTTATCGACATCGGACACCCATGCATACAATGCCTCCCCGCCCGGATTCCTGGGGGCTAGGTGTTTCATATCAGTTTTATCGAGATCACAGGCGAGAATGCATAGACTTGGCATGGAACCAAAAGACTCTCTATACAATACTGGTGTGCTCTAGGGGTATCATTATCATAAAACATCATGCCAAAAACACAACTCCGGCCGCTGCTCCAAACGCAACGAGACTCAATTAGCTATACAATACCGCCACCTCCAACGGCAGCATTTCCCATAGGCTTCTCCTTCATCAGCCTCCTCATCGTCTTCCTCGATGCCAGCTCAGCAGCTCCAATCGCGCCTCGCCTTCCCATCCTCTGATTAATCGTCTTCGTCCGTTTCCTCAGCCACGTCTTCGTTTTAGTCTGCTGGTAAAACCGTGTCCAATACGGGCTTAGTAGATACACCAGCACCAAGATCTGTACCGGTATAGCCACTTCCCAGAAATACAGATCGCTGTGGTTGTCTACACTATCCATACGGACAAAGTTCTGGCCAAAGTATCCGGTCAAAAAGGTGAGAGGGAGGAAGAAGATTGTGACGAGGGTGAGTTGCTTCATTGATTCGTTCTGGTATGCGCCCATCATGTTGAAGATGAGGGAGGTGAGATCGTTTGCGTTTTGTGTCATGGTTTCGAGCGATTGAGTTAGGATGACGCAGTGGTCGTAGACGTCGGAGAGGTATGTGTGGGCGAGAGGCGAGATCTCAACACTTGACAGTACCGGCGGCATCTTCTTAGGAGGGTGGCCGGTGAGTCCGGGCGTGGTGGGGACGATTGGATCAGCATGGTGTTCTCGGATTGCAGTGACGAGGTTGGCGATTGGAGAGACTGTGTTTTTGAGGAGGTTAATCTCAGAGGTCATGATGTAGAGTTGTTTCGGCTGTGCCATGTCCGGATCAGTCATGACTTCGAATTCGAGCTGGCCTATATAGTCGTCGTATGCTGCTGCTACTGGGATCACTAGATCGATCATGGTGTCAATCATAGCTTGAACAAGCATGCTTGCGTCACCAGAGCGACGGAGAATAGTTTCTGGACTTTCGAGACGTGCGAGGATGGGGCCTAGAAGGTCCGCAGATGAGTGTTCGGTAAAGCTTATGACTGTGCCATCTGATGTCAAGAAGATGGAAACTTGCTCGACAGATACTGCCAGGTTTCGAGAAGCTAGTGCTGATTTCGACTCCATGTAATCGACACGCGCAGCATTTGCACCTCCACGATATCGTTGTAGTGTTCGATATGAATTGATGCCGTCGTTGATTGGTGCGCCAGACTGCATCGAAGTGCCTCCAGCATTTGGGTTATTTGGCGGGCCTTCATCGAAATCTGATTTCTCCGTTGCTTTTGACATTGGCGGTGGGCCTTCAGCACGGTTCATGCCAAAGATCCTCTTGAAGAATGAGTCTTTCTGGGGAGCTTTGTACGAGTCTTGGTAGTCCGTGTCATCGTCTTCATCATCAGACGTTTCGTGATATCCGGGATGTAGTCTGACCAGTTTTGCTAAAGGCAAGACGATATAAGCATGATCTGAATACCAATCTGCTTTCGTTCTGTTCTTGGTATTGATTAAATCTTCCACTGCCAGTCGATGAAGTCCTTTGTGATTGCCGAGTGCTTTGATGACGTCCCAACTCAATCCGTTGACACATATCCACCTACACGCTACCCACTCTTCTTTATCCTCATCCAGGAATTCCGGCAGAGTTTCATTGTCCAGTTCATACTGCTCCATCCGTTCAGCACTAAAGTCCACTACAGTAATATCGCAAGCTGTTTTCAACGATTGATACAAAGCATCTTCAGTATCTTGCGCTGTATCAATACCAGGTTCAGCACCGGGTTGCCAGCCAGGTCTCATTGGCGGATGGTATGTCCGTACAGTATCTGCTCGAGCTATTCTTTGTCTGATTGACACGCCTGAAGAGGCCGTTCTATTCGTTCGTACTGATGCTCGACGGTCTTTGCCTGTATTGCTTTGCTGAAGTGGTGGAAATCCATTAGGAGGTGATGCGCCGGTTGAGTAGGTGCTGTAAATGTTCTCATTGCGAAGTGTTGGCGGTCTTCCTCTATTTGCGCCCATCATCGGACTTTGTGGTACTGAGCGCATACCCGATTGTGATCGTATAGATGCTTGAGTTTGAATCGAGGGATGTGATTCGAATTCTACCGTCCGCTGGAAGTCGCGAACTGTTGTTTCACCCATCTTGTCGATTCCCGCTCGTCTTTGGGGATGCGAAGGGATTAAGGTCGGCTTGAGAGAGCTGCCAGCAGCTCGATATACAGGAAACTATGGCATGAGCAAAGGATAGGATAGGGCGATGTCGGATGTTGTGGTCAATTGGGAAGCAGAGTCGAGATGATCTTAGGTAAGGTATTTAAGCTTAATCGACGCACGTGGCTGCTGTCGTGCACGCGGATTCGCCGGAAGAGACTCTGGGTGTAAGAATGCACGTCAAGGAGGAGTAATTGCTTAGGGAGCGAGGCAGTCTCGATGTTGGTGATGAGATGATAAAGATGGTCGACTTTTACAAAAGCACAAGGTGAGACAAGCAATATCAGCCTGAAACACGCCAAGGATGAGAGCCCACGTGGGCAAAATCCATCGAAAGAAATCCCAACACCTCGGTCGCTGTAAATTACTGTCGTCTCAAATACTGTTTCTGTATGAACTAGGCAGGATATCCAAGAGATGTTGCTGCAATTTTGCTTTGGGAGTATTGCCCAAGACGAGGAAGGACTCTACTAATGGTGATCGCCACCCAACATGAAACAGCTCTTCGCTTGTGTCAATGTCAACAATGAGAGAGGCAAATTCCGCCTTGATTGCCAACGAATGCGGCACATCACAGCTTCGACGTCAATAGTTTTTACGATACGCTGGCGTGCTACATTGCGTGTGGCGAGATCTCTCTCCTTGGCGTCTCAGGCGTGTTTCAGCTTGACACCAAAAGCAGGACCCTGGCGGTCCAAAATGATCCATCCTTTTCTTCTCCGTTTTTCCCATCAGTGCAAATGTGACCCTATAGCTTTGCAACAGTCACAAATATGGCTGATAACAATCCTGTTGGCTTCCAGCTGGCACTCGCTCTTGCACTAATCAAGTCAAAGCCTGATGGTATCCCTATTAGGGGTGAGCTTCGGTAGCGCATTATGACGGAGAGCGATTGAGCTGACCTCAGTATTGTAGAGCACATCGAGAATCTTCGTCCTTCGATCTGTGTGTCGCAAGACGCTGATAAGCCTCCTCGCAGCTACCTAGACACTACTGGCTACTGGCGAAACAAGCACAAACAGAGTTTCGAGGTCTTCGATGAACTACAAAACCAGCTCTCAATGCAACGCTTCCAACTTGAGCAGCTTCAAGCTCAACTGAATGCTTCGAAACAGCCAGCAGTGGTTGAACATGAAACAACCTCACCAAGCAACGCGGGCAGGAAAAGAGTGAGCGAAACACCGCAACCGAGCACAAGCAAGAAGCGCAAAGTCGTTCGTGCACCGATCGAATTTGAAGCTGAAGACGACCTTGAATCACTACACGATAATATCGGACAAGATGGTTTGTGAACGCCTGAGCTTCTTCACACACAGCATGCTGACTTCTGTAGCGCGCTCATTATTCGTCCGTAACCTCGAGCTGCGCAGACTCATAGACGAGAACAACGCATTCGCTGCCGTTGACCTGGCTTATGCTCTGCAGAGAGCCACAACTACCGCAACCAGACTTGTGGTCCTTGCTGCGACAGAAGACTATTCTCGAGGCAATCAAATCATTGACGACGCGACCTTCCGCTTGCTGCTTCTTACTATCAACAATACATTTCATGCTTTTGGACGTCTCGTCATGCACAGGACATCTCCAATGCAAGAGATACAGAATCCTCTCGGTGCCGCCATCTACTCAATCGTGAACATGTTCAGGAGTTGTCTGCGAGCATTGAAAGACGCTTCGGCGTCAGGACTAAAGCACAACGAAAGACGAGTTGCATCTGATCAGGAGATCTTGGCTGGAACTAGCTCGAGATCAGTATCAGTGACACACGATGGACAAAGCACTTCTGCGGCATTAGTTGCCTATATTAAGGATATCATGAAGGCAATCTTGACATCGGTCGTGGATCTCCAAGCTGTCAAACAGAGAGGGAAGACTACAAAGATACAGGCTCATACAGAACTCTACGAAGGCATTCAACACATCTTGCTCACGGAAGCAGGAAAGATGATGTACAACCTGACGTTCTCTGGACAACGTGCTGACAGCATTGAAAAAGAGCTGGAAACAAGAGAAGCTACAAACAGTACACGACAGGCAGCTCATGCTCGACACGTCAAAGCTGCAAGCATTGCCGCACGTCATCTCTTTCCACTGGTACGACATGCAGTTGCGTCTCTGCCTGCTGATGTTTCAACCTCAAACAAGAAAAGGTCCAGCGCCACGGCTGCTCATGCTACAGTTCAGCGTGCAATGACTTCTCAACCCTTTCGAAGATTGCAGAACACTTTGGTTCAGGGTGTCTTTGGTGTGAGCGAGGAAGATGACTTGGAGGATGCGCTGAGACTACCGGCTGAGGTGGTGATGCAAAGGCGTGGTAGACCAGCGCAAACATACCAAGATGAAGGAGGTGACTGGTTTGTCAAGTCGATGTGGGAGTTGTGCGGATGGGATTTCCTGGCTAAGGTTGCTTAATCAATACGTACTGTACTAGCGTCGTAATGAGTATGGGAATGTTGTCTTTGTGCTTCTTTGTTCAAGGACTAATTGAGACAGATACTGGTGCCAAGCTCATTGGTGTTTCACATTTTTAAATCTCGGAAAGCGCGTCTCAGAGGATGTGAAACAAACGCGTTTGGAAAGTGGAGATTGCTGCCTACCTTCAACTTTGACTTCTTCGTGGACTCTCTCTTTCTTTGTCCCTCCCTCTCCCTCTCCTCTAGCGGCTGAGAGACCATCGCAGGCGTGCGGTTCTACAGGCGGCTTCTGGGCAATCTGGACATCAAACAACATGGGCCGACGTGGGCTTGTCTTCTGCTCAGATGTCAACGCTAAACACGAAAGAGAAGTGGCAAAGAATGCATTCGACCAGTACATCAAGAGCGCATCGCAGAAGTGAGAAACTGTCCAGGCCTTAAGCTGAGCCGTCACTGATAATGAACAGTTTCCAGGCGTCTTATGCTTTCAAGTTCAACATGCGGAAATGGGTTCCAAGTATACCCGACTACTCGACGCTGCCTACTGAGCTGCTTTACATGATAGCGAACAACGTCGCAGAAGTCGGGCAACAGGAGGAAAAAGGCCAGAAGATCTCCACACACCTGTTCAAAATGCGTCTGCTGTGCAAGAAGTTCTCTACCATAGCAACAGCAACCTTTCAGCTTCTGGTACAGGGAGAAGACTTCTCAGACTATACGATTTTACATTTGCCGCCCAAGTCAGGAAGTCTAGATCGTCTCCTTGGTGCCTTCTCACCTAAAAGCATCATGTCGACCATCGTTACAAGTGTCATATATCACGTCGTCAGCAGCCCACAGCGCAACCCTGATTATGACGAGTGGCAATATTATGTTATCGAATCCAAGCATAACCCTCCCGACTGTGGCTGTGATAAGGACGACATGGAGATGACATCACCCGACATGGCAATGAACAAGAATGAACGTCGCTTCGTGAAGTTGTGTCGAGCCCAAGATGTCTTTGCAGAAGAGCTATCAAAGCCAGATGCGCTGAAAAAGCTGCGAACCATATTCTCACGATTGCAGTGTTCTTCCAGTATACAATTCGAGATGAAAGATTTCTGGAATGGCACCAGCTGGGACACTCCCGGACCCGAGGTCGATGCGCCTGCAGCAAAATTCTACCATTCCGCTCTTCCTGTGCTTCTCGATGCTGTCGGCGCAGGGACTGCAACAGATTTAAAGGTGAAGGGCCTCGGGTCGTTTGCTTTTGGTCCGCTTCATCCTTTGCTAATCACCAAACTGGGCCGCAAGAAAGACTTCATGAAGAATATCGTTAATGTCGACTTCGTCCTGACCCATTCTGATGATGTTGGTGGTCTTGAATATGGCGAGCCCTGTCTGACAGCACTCAGACGCGCTGATCGTCTCAGTTTGCTCTTGAGTTGTATCAAGAACGTCGAAAGTCTATCACTCAGCTACGAGGATGAATGCCATTGGAACGAGATGGTCGAGTTAGATGAGGATGAGGCATGGCTAGGAGACGTGTTGCAAGGGCAAAAGTGGACCTGCTTACGGAACTTCACGCTAAGGAAATTTAAGGCAAATGGCAAAATGCTGAAAGCTCTGTGCAGAGACCATCGCGGCACACTCAAACACGTAACCTTGGACTCTGTCGAAATCACAGCTGCCGAGTGGGTGAGCCTACTCAATTTCATGCGCAATGAGCTCAACTTGACCACAGCCTCTATCACTTTGAGCAGAAGCGTATTTGGTTCTGTTCCTGCTCTGCAAGAGATCATGACGAAATATGACACTGGGGCGACTAGCGTCATGGTTGATATTGGAGCGTATGTGCTTCCACCAGCGAGAGAAGTCATTGAGCTGGAATGAAGAGTTTCGAGTTGACAGAAGTAGGACTGAGCCAAGCTGGGAGGCAGAAACTTTGATGTCTAGATTTCACGGTGAAGACAGTTACGATCGTTAATGGAGCACAAAAATGTGCAGTGACCATGCAATGCTTTAGTGGTGGATTCCAGGTCGCGAGCATGGAAGCACAGAAGCATTGTTCGAGAATATCCTTGTTCGGTATCAGATCACGAGTTCGACGTGTATATATTTAGATGATCTTCATGAATAACCACTTTATCTCATCTCACGCTCAGCTGAGTCGGCACACCCAGCCGCGACTCGTCTAGACCAGCATCCACTGTATGCTGACCACTCCTCATTGTCTTCAACATGGCATCCTTGTCGACACTCGTCTGCCCTTGCTCAAGAGCCAGCTTCGATGAACGTCCATGGGAAGGCGTATGATCGTAATACTGATCCAGTATCGGATGTATGAGCACAGTCTGTTTGTGAATCGTAATGGTCGAGTTCGTAGGCACAGTAACCCAATTGTCTCTCTCAAACGTCAACGGCTCACTCGCCACCAGCACAATATCAGCACCTTTATCCCTTCTTTCCATCTTATAATCACCCTTCTCCTTTCCTTCTGCAGGCTCCTTCCAGCTCGTGCCCGACGAGAAGAACAGACTCGCCGCTTCTTCAGTCTTACTGCTCACATACCGCGAACACACCACATCATGACCATCCGTAACCGCAAAATTCAGCAAACTCGCCACTTCCTCCTCCGGACGCTCTTTCTTGACCTCCTCCGTAAACGCATTAATCCGCTCAATCGTCCTCAACAACGCCCGTTGGAGCACGCGATGCCCAAACCCTCTCCCCCCGTCACCACTAAGATCCACACCCATCTGTTCCAAGGAGTCCAAAAACAGCGCAAACGCCCACTCCGAATCCGTCGAGCCCTGCACACCCAAATACCACTTCTCGGCGACACTAGCCGCGACTCTTCTTTTGACAAACTTCCAGCCGCCAATGCCGCCGTTATGCATGAACATGATTGAGCCGTGGCTGAACGGGTGGCAGTTTTGGTCGGAGAGGTTGCCTTCGGTGGTGGCGCGGACGTGGGCGAAGATGAGGCTGGAGGCGGTTTTGGAGGCGAGGCGGGCTAGGTTTAGACAGTTCCAGGCGGGGATTGTGGATGTGAAGATGCAGGGGGAAGGGCCGAGAGTGGGGGAGGTGTAGTAGCCTATTCCGAAGCCGTCGCCGTTGTGGGGGCGGCGTGTGTCCTGGGAGCATAGTGAGCATGGAGGCAAGATGTGAGTGTATGAGTGTGCTGTGAATAAGATGGTGGTGGGGGAGGAGAATGAGGGGTGAGGATAGTTTGGGTGGAGAGTAAGGAGGTTAGCTTACGAGACGGAGACGGGCGTCGTAGGATTGTGTTAGGATTGAGTGGGAGGGTTCGAGGATTAGTTTTGAGAGGAGGATTTCGTCGCGGCCTTTGTATACCTGGGCTTAGTATCAGCAGTGTGTTGCATGAAGGAATATATCTATCCTCGCAGCTTACCAGGAAACGGCACATTATGAATTGAGGTTTTGAACAGAGAAGCCGAAAAGAGTTGTTATTTTGGTAGATGAAAGAACGACTTGTAGCCAACTTGCGTGGGCACTATTACGAGGTTCAGAGTTCAGAGACCAGGCACGCTCGTTGAGAGAGCAGGCACGATTCCTTTTTCGGGTTTTATTGACGTGCTTCACCTAAGGTAGTGCAGCAAGCAGAGTATAGAAGACGGGCAGCGCAACCGCAGCAAGGGATGGTTTGTTTTCTTTTGATCTTTCACAACGCCTTATCTCAGGATTGTTTTATACAATATCAAATCTTTTCTTCTCGCACGAGATTGTGGTCACAAGACTCTGTACATTGTAATATCAAAGTGTTTGCATACCTCGCCGCCGCCAAAGATTTGGGCTAGCCCTACCCGGCACGTCATAAGTTTGAGATCAGACGACATAACATTAATTACTGTATACTTATCGTATAGCTCGCTTCGCTCAATAGCAATCAACACCTCAAATCCTGTTCAGACTGTATGAAACAACGATGAAACATTCCCTAGCATGAAGAGTCCGACATCAAGATGAGTGGGCGCTTCCTCTCAGCCGCCGGCCCCCTGGTACGGCGGTTCACCCTACAAACCCCTCAACGACTGCGCTACCACACCATCAAGAGTAGCGGTCTCCTCCGACCAGACATCAGCACCCGCCTCACACGCACTCGACCATGGCCTCTCCACGCCTGCTCCGTTCACAACGTCCCAGCAGTGCGGTCCATCTCCTTTGTCCGCATTGTTCCAAGCTTGTTCATGAAGCTAGTTCGAATTCCAGCAATGTTTGGAGCCGCAACGCTAGCCGGTCTAGCATATCTACAGTATCAAGCGCAGCTAGCAGGGAACTGGGCGTTGGATATTTTTGGAAAAGCAAGAGATACCGCTACGTCGACGGCGGGGAGCGTGCTGGATACTGGAAATGATATTGTGTCGAGGACGAGACGGGGATGGCAGAAGACTACTGAAAGTATAGCACTTCCCGGGTGGTTAAGGCAGATCATGGAGGAGGGAGGCGAGAGCTCTGGCGGGGCAGGTGGAGGTCCTGAAGGAGGGCCAGGTGGAGGACAAGGACCGCAGCCAAAGGAGAGTGCGTTAGGTGGAGCGGCTTTGGCGGGAGGAGCTTCAGCTGCAGCTTTTGGTCTGGCATCAGATTCAGAAGAGGATAACAGGAGACAGGCAGATGCAGCCAAGGATGACCAGATGATGCTGCTTACGAAGAAGATGATTGAGATACGAAGTCTGTTGCAAACTGTTGGTCAATCTGACAGCCTGATTTTGCCGTCGATTGTCGTCATTGGGTCTCAGTCGTCGGGAAAGAGCTCGGTATTGGAAGCGATAGTTGGGCATGAATTCCTGCCAAAGGGCTCTAATATGGTCACTCGACGTCCTATCGAGTTAACACTGGTCAACACTCCAGACGCAAAGTCAGAGTACTGCGAATTTCCTGCTCTTGGTTTTGGCAAGATCACCGACTTTCTTCAAGTTCAAAAAACGCTCACCGACCTCAACCTGGCTGTACCTGCGGAGGAATGCGTTTCTGACGACCCAATACAGCTGCGCATCTACTCGCCCAAGATTCCGGATCTTTCACTCATCGACCTTCCTGGCTATATTCAAGTCACAAGT
>Ga0160429_1000964_pt1 | contig 17665 bp, 13 predicted proteins | sample SolpanmetagenomR_FD_108199 | JGI IMG/M metagenome (GOLD analysis project Ga0160429, IMG submission 108199) | Solar panel surface microbial communities from Lawrence Berkeley National Laboratory, California, USA - R | ecosystem: Engineered > Built environment > Solar panel > Unclassified ...
ATGTCGGCTTAGCTCATCCACATGAATGTAGGAATCATGAAGGGTACGACTGTTCGTCGATTAAAGAGCTACACGAGCTGGGTTAAATACGTCGTGAGACAGTATGGTTTCTATCTTCTAGAGAAAATTAGAGTAAAATAAGGATAGCCCCTTCGTACGAAAGGAGTTGGGTATGGTAACCTATGGTTTACCTGTTGTTTATACGCTGAGATATTAAATAAAGTTGAAAAGTGGAGAATAGGTCATTCTTAGTGAAGGGAGAATGGGCATCTCCTGAATAAGAATAGTAATATAAATGAATTTTTTGCCAGTTATTTTATATATTCATTTCCTATGTTAAAATGTAAGACATTGGGATTAACTTGTAAAAACCTATAAGAGGATAAAACTAAAACAGATGATACTAGTCCCGCTTGGTAATACTTTATACTGACAACTAGGGAAAGAAAGAATTAATAACTATGAGTACTTAGGTAATAGTGTTATTAATCGATGGTTTTCTTTGCTAGTTGTGGTTGCGATACTGGCTGCGATTGCAGTATTGGAATACTTAAGTATTATATATAGTATAGGCATGGCAGGAAAGCTATGTTAGTTAAGATAAGTGCTGAATGCATCTAGGCACGAAGCTTATCTTAGGATACTCTTAGAAACGTAGTATAACATTACGATCCGCACATATGTTAGTTATAACATATTAGACTGTAATTATTTCATTCCATCGCCAGGGGAAAACCCTGGCGATGCTGGAAAAAACCCTGATGATGCTGGGGGAAACCCTGGCGATGCTGGGTAAAACATTGAGACAATAAGAGATTGCAATGGATGATAGGCTTTGGCTGTAAGGGCTTTGATGTTCTCAGGTATAAAGTACTAATTTTAGGTTTTCACTAACTAAATAACATACTTATCATGAAAAAAATACAATTTAGCCCGGTTTGCATAATAGTAATGCACCCGTTTTGTAATCGGAAGATGTGAGTGCGAATCTCATACTGGGCTAGTTATTTATTAAGCATAACCGACATAATCACAGATTAATATTGTTTATTAACAAGGAAGTCTCCCAGAATGCAATAGATTATGCTATTGAGAGCAAAAAAAAAAGAGTACTAGGAGAAAGGAGAGTTAGCTAGGGTTGGCTACTACACCCAAGGGTGCAACTCCCTTTACTCTTATCTAAAAAAGGGCTAACTATCCTTATGGTACGCTTTTGTAAGAATTTACCTGTGTTTAGATATATAAAACATGTAGGAATAGTGCACTTGCAGGAAAAGTGAACTTATTAAAACATCCACTGGACAAAATTTTACATACGTTTACCATAAATAATTAAAATATACAATATATCTATTTAACATATATAGTTAAACGAATGCGGATTAATGTAACTGTAACATACTTGGCTCATGACCAGGAAATAGAGGTTCAATTCCTCTGTCCGCATATCCTCTGTACAGATAAAGGCTATAGCTTAATAGGTAAAGCAAGCTGCTCATAACAGCTCAGATGAGTGTTCGAGTCATTCTGGCCTTAGAGGTTTACTCGGTATTAAACAGGAATATTGTTTATACGGAATTTATTTGTTTAATATCTTAGTAAATCTACATACTAATACTATAACTACGCCGACTAATTAGTAAGGGATAGGTCTAATCGACACCGCCTAATAAACAGGTCTACGTCTACGCTCACGTAATTTGCAAGGGATAGTCCACAGGCGATAGTATGGTATGCTACTGCGTATTTACACGTAAAGGTCCCAAGTCCCGTTTTTTTTACAAAAATTTTGCAGAGGGTATACTATCAAAATATATTTTTAATAATTTTAGTTTATAAATTAAAAAAAATCTTTTTTTACAATAATTGTATGGGATTAACTATAGCTTTTTTACAAAATAAAATTAAAAATCGTTAAAAATCCGAGTGCTGGAATTGGTAGACAGGACAAATTTAAGCTTTGTTGATCTTGTGTCGTGAACGTTCAAGTCGTTCTTCGGATAAGGCTTTAAATAAGCCTAAATAAGAACTTTACTGGTAAATTTTGAGAGGATTTTTAGGTTTAACCTTATAAACATTGTATTTTTGTATAATATATGCTTTATTATTCTATTAAATAAGCAAGAGCAGAATTAAGCTATCATTTTAATATATCATTGTAAGCTATTATTTTTAACTATCATCTTTTTTAAAGGATCGGTTTAAGTTTTATAAGAACTCTAAGGCCCAATAGTCAAGTGGTTAAGACATAACATTTTCACTGTTCTATGCACGGGTTCGAACCCCGTTTGGGCTTAAAAAAGTTATAAACTTAAGGGGGTATAGTTTAATTGGTAAAACTGCGATTTTGCATATCGTTATTTTAGGATCGAGTCCTAATATCTCCAATGTTTAAATTAAATATAAAATTGTTATTCATGCATAATTATATCCAAAAATACAAAAGACCATGTTGCAAAAAAACTGTACTTTACTGAATTTCTACAAAAATTTAAGGCGAGTTTTATGTTACACTTTTATAGTTTATTTTTCAGTTTATTTCCCTTTTTTATTAAAATTTCTATTTTTGTAAATGAAGTTTTATCGGTAACTCCTTTATTCATTGTATGATAACACTGCAGATAAAAAGGTACAAACCTGAAAGAATAATAAAGGTGAGTCTGATGTTTACAGGAAGACAAACACTGTTACCGGTAGTTCTTCTTTAGGAAGTAATACGGTTATAAACAGAGGAATTAAATGTTATTTAAATACTAATTACCTTAAAACATATAAGCATAAGTCTATAATAGACTCAACTAAAGTCTGGTTTAAGTATATTCAGGTTGGAGATAGTTGAGTATTGTTCTAAAGAAGAGGTTACTCAGAAAGAACAGTTTTATTTAGATAGTTTAAAACCAACCTATACTATACTTAATTTGGCTGGTCATTCTTTAGGATTTAACCACTCTTACTGTACAATAATACAAATGAAGGAAGAAAGAATAATAACTATCCTTTTTCCCTAACTTTTTTTTATTAATCATAGCCCCGGACGCCTAAATAAAATTTCTAGTTATTCCCATTTTTTTTTTTAATAACGTCGAAATTATATAAGAGACGGCTGGGACAGCGGGAGCAGATAAATCACTAAAAAAAAAAATAACTGAAAGCTTGCGGAGGAGGGTGGTAGAAAACACAGTAAAGAGTCTAAGTTAAAAATGTCTCTTACATCTAGTCTATCTTCATCTGTTAAGATTTTAGCTATTGAAACAGGTAAAACTTTTTAATGTGCAAGCTGCTAATTTATTAAAGAGTAGTGAATGAACTGTTCGTAGGTATAAAAAGAGTGGAGCTGTCATTAAAAATAAAAGAAGTATATCAGCTGTACATAGAAAGGGTAACTTTAAAATGCAAGCTAAAAAAAGCCCAGGTAGCTCAATTGGTAGAGCGAAACTTTGAAGGTGTTTAGGTTATAAGTTCAAATCTTATCTTGGGCAAGGTGAGTAGAGGACCATCGATCTTCCTCTAAAGTTTAACTATTAACTATATAAATACATATAGATATATCGGATCACATACTATCCTTTGTAAAAAGCTTGTTCATAGACATAATTATGGCTTTTTAAATGGTTCAAATCCATAGGCAGGCTCACATATGGTTTATCTTGTGATTTTAAGGGGCTTTTTTAGGAGTTACTTTAACAGTTATTAATAAACAAAGCAAATCACCGATACATTAGTTTATGCTTTTTATACAATTAATTTATCCCTGATTTAATTAATTCATTTAAAAATTGGACATTTTTTCTTACTCCTCCCTAAAACTACTACAAATAATCTCTTTATATATCTCATGTTAACTATCTTTAAAAACACAAATATTTCTCATCACTTGTCCTTCACTACTACTTACAGCCCCGATTGCATAAATAAAAACAATATTACAATACCAAATAAATCCGCAAAAGAGGAATATAATAACACTATATACTACCCCTCTGCTACTAAAGAATGATTCAGTAGTGTATATAGTTACAATAAAGCATATGAAAAATCGTTAATAGTTTTTGGAAATAATTCCCAAGAATTGTTCTTAAGTTATTCTAATATGGTTAGAGATATAAAAAACAGAACTTTTAAACGTAGGCGTCATAACAAGAGTCGGTACTCCGCAGATAAAGTATATCTAAGTAAAGCTGAATTTGAACATAATAGTCGTGAACTTTGTATTCTACTTTCTACTTATAATAAACAAGAATCAACCCTTTTAAAATCAACTAAGAAAATTTTATTTTTTAAAAGAATGTATAAAATACTAGGTGAATCAAAGGATATATATGTAGTAAAATCTAAACGTATGTTTACACTATTAAAAAGTCTAACGGATAAATCTAGAGTACTTAAACTATGAAAACGTGTAAAAGGGGAATATATAATAGAAAGATTTATACCTTCTTTTATAAGCAGATTAAACCATCAATGAAATGTTTTGATTAAAAGAAGATTCTCTTTAGTTCATAAATGAACTATGCTTTTCTTAAAAAAAAATAATAATATTTTAACTAATTTTAGTTTAAATTCTGAGTATTTAAAACCAGGTCAAATTTCTGAATATCATCCTTTACTTTTAAAAGAGAATGTTAGTGTATGAAAAAGGTTGCTTGAAAATACAAGATTAATTAGCTTTAATAAAACCAAGTTTCATAGTTTAGTTCTTGACTTAAGGGATTTAGGTTTAAAAAGTTTACTAGCAAAAAATTTTGGTAAAAAAGTAGTAATTAAATTAATTGACTTAAAATCTATTCATTTAAACAGTTATGTTTTTTCATCCGCGGTAGCCCTAAAATTAAGAGATAGAAAAAATAAAGTCGTTAGAATTTTAAGAAAAGCCATTTTACAAATGGTAAGAATTCCTGACTTACATACTCTTATAACATTTGACGACAGGAGTCAAACTATGCATAAAAATAATATTGTAAGTACTATAAAACAACAAGTAGTTAGTGGTGTAAGATTTGAAGCATCTGGAAGATTAACCAGACGATTAACTGCTATGAGGGCAGTATTTAAGTATAGGTATCTAGGTAGTTTAAAAAACATACGTTCATCTTTTAATGCTAAAGCCTCCACTCTGTTAAGGGGTATTGCTAAAGCTAATGCACAATATACTCTTATTAACAATAAGACAAGAAATGGAGCATTTGGTGTAAAAACTTGAGTTAGTACACATCATTTTTTAGGCTTTGTACCATTAAATATAAACGTGTATCTAACTAAACTTAAGTTAGCAGCTGTTTATCTTTTAGGGGTGTTCAGTAACAGTTTACAGGTAATAGAAGTAAGTGTGCTTGTGCTTGGTTACACTAGTATTACGTATTTACTAGGCTTAAGTTATTTATATACAACTATCTTAGTACTTTTTATTTCTATTATACTAGGTGTTTTACCACTTATAAGGAGAAATAATTTGCATTTATCTGGTATATTAGGCTTAGAGGGCTTAGTCATAAGCTTAGCGGGGTTAGTTATAGGTGTTATAGTTTAACATATTTAGCTATAACACCTGAATTTCATACGAATTACCCTAATATATCTCACATTGATATATTTTTAATATACTTAGGTATAGCTAGAATAATTATTAATATTAGTTTAACTAAAAATGAAAGGAGTTATTTTGATAAGATAAAAAACCTATGAAATAAATATTGACCATTTATTAAAGAAAACCTCTTATTTAGTATAATTATAGGTATAGCAATTTATTTATTAGTTATTTTTTCTATAAACTTCTGTTGTTGGTGTTTAGGTTTAACGCTTTGTACAAATAGTTTATTTAGATTCTATATCTTTATACTGACTAAGGTTATTTTAGTTAATTCTATTATCTCTCTTTTTATATTGACTATTACTCCAAGTAAAAAGTGATATGATACTATAGGTATGAGTATATGGTTACCTTTAGTTCTAATTCCTTCTTCATGATTTTATTATTTTTATATACTACCTGTGTTAATAGATATTAAATTAGCTCTTATTGATATAATTCAGATTAGACTAACTAAATTTGAACAAAGTTGATGTGAGTTTAAATTAGCTATTCTTTATATAGTAGATGATATGAAGATTACCTTAAGTCATTTAATAGGAGAATTCTTTTGTTTAAAACCTCTATTTTTCGAATGTTTGAAAAGCACAGGTAAACTATTAATTATTATGCATAACATACCAGGACAGGTTGGTAAATTTTTAGTAGAATGAGCTAATCCCCCAAAACAGGATAAAGTATGGATTGTAGTCTGAAACTCGACTGCATGAAAAAGGAATTACTAGTAATCGTGAGTAATCACATCACGGTGAATCTTATCTCAGATAGGTACTAACCACTCATCAGGCGCTGAAAGGAGTATGTGCAATAAGTTTGGTCGCTGTTGTTTGCTATCTAAATTTATAGGTTTAGATCTTTTGGCAGAAGGATCTTCGTATGCGTGACTCTGATTGGTGTTAAGTCGAAAACCAAAAAGAAATTGAGACCTTTTTTTTATTTTTCTAAAAATACCAAATTCCGGGGACAGCCTAAAGCAGTTAATGCCAAATCTACGCATGAAACAATAAAAGTATATGGCCTTTCGTAATGGATAAGGGTATGGCAATAAATTAACGGATTTATCGAAAGATTGAATGGGCTATCGCGGATCTAAGTTGACTCTATTTTTACTATAAAATATAATCTCAAGTATGATTATGTATAGTAGATAGATCATAAAAGAGCAACGAGCAGATGGTATTTGTAGGTCCACTGGTTACTAATAGTAATCGAAAACGGAAATTGTTCGTTTTACTACGTATGGACTTTATTTTCGAAGTCTAGGTTCTGAATAGTTCCAAGGTGGAATATTAAGGTGTGCTCTAAATAAAGTAAAAATACTTTAAATTGCTTCGTCTCAGATCTAAATACAAGGTAAATACTTTGTACATGATTGAAGAAGTATTAACTGATACGGTTCGGGTTGGGGAACTAGCCCGGGATAAATTTAGATTAACGATACACCCCAAAAAAAAAAAGGACTTATTTTTAGTCTGGAAGGAGTTATATATAGCTGTTTCAAGGGTGCAAATCCCTTAGTCCTTAATGAAAAGAATAATATTTAAAATAGGATATAATAACTTTGGTCTCTTTTTGGTTAGCGTGTTACTAGCTATTTTTGTTCCCTTTACTTTTGTCCTTTACTTTTGTCCGTTATTTTCTATCTGGGGATGTTTAGATGATATTGTTTTACTTTCAACTTTACCTATTGTAGTAAAAGAAGATAGTAAATTACACAATGAATATGTGGTGGGGTTATGTGATGCGGAGGCAACATTTACTATCTCTGTTACAAAAGACAATAGGGTAAGAAAATCCTCTCGTCGTTCATTATATAATTCTAGAACCATTTACTCTGTTCATCCTTCTTTTGCTATTTCTTTGAATATTAAAGATTGATACCTTATATGTAGTTTACAGTCATTTTTTGGAGTAGCCCCGGCCGTCGACGTTAAGCGGCGACTGGGGCCATGGGACCCCTCATTCAAATGAACAAGACCATTACTACCCGGACGGTTCCTATCCTCCCTTTTCACCTTTTGAAGGGACACCTCATTCAGCTCAGGAGGAGATGGATTGCAAATATCCTCCTGAAATTATTCAGCACATGGACAACAGACAAATTGTATCTCAACCTGTAATACATTATGGACTTACCCCTCATGGTCTACCAGACACAACAGAAGTGGGCTTCAGCGAGGACAATTTATAGGGGTTTCGTATAGGTCAGCTGGAAAATGGGTTCAAGGGCGTTAAAAAAGAAAGATGAGCTAAAAGGTGTCTATGATAAGAAAGTATATAAATACATATAAATGTAGTACCTACTCTAAGGGTAAATTTACACTATAAGGGTTAATTTACACTATTTTATTCTTATTAGTTTAATGGCAAAAAATATTTTTCTGAATTATAGGTTTAAGTTCAAATCTTAACTAGGACAAAGAGATATTACCTTATATTTTTATACAATGAATTTATCACTAATTTTATTTACCATTGGTATTTTAGGCTTTGTTTTAAATAGAAAAAACATAATTTTAATGCTTATTTCCATAGAAATAATGTTATTAGCTATTACATTTTTAATTTTGGTTAGTTCACTTAGCTTTGACGATATATTAGGTCAAACTTATGCTATTTATATTATTGCTATAGCTGGAGCAGAATCTGCTATAGGTTTAGGTATTTTAGTAGCTTTTTATAGATTAAGAGGTAGCATAGCAATAGAATTTAAATAATGTATCTAGCCATAATTATCTTTCCACTATTAGGATCAATAGCATCTGGTTTTTTTGGTAGAAAAACCGGAGTCTCAGGAGCTCAAGTTTTTACATGTCTAGTGGTTGTATTAACAACCCTATTCGCTGTAGTAGCTTTCTTTGAAGTTGGATATAATAATATTCCTGTATCTATTGAGGTATTTAGATGAATTGACTCTGAATCATTAAATGTATGATGAGGATTTCATTTTGATTCTTTAACAGTTTCTATGCTTATACCTGTACTAATAGTTTCTTCTTTAGTGCATATATATTCAATAGGTTATATGTCCGAAGATCCTCATAACCCGCGTTTCTTTAGCTATTTAAGTTTATTCACTTTTATGATGGTTATATTAGTTACAGCTAATAACTATTTATTAATGTTTGTCGGTTGAGAAGGTGTAGGGGTTTGTTCATATCTTTTAGTTTGTTTTTGGTTTACTAGAATAGCAGCAAACCAAAGTGCTCTTTCAGCCTTTTTAACGAATAGAGTGGGAGATTGTTTCTTAACTGTAGGTATGTTTGGTATTATATGATCGTTTGGTAAGAAAAAAAACATGAAAGTTTCTAAATGCAAGGGTAGCTATGCTTACCCTCTGAAAAATAATAAATCTATCTTTTATAATCCAAAAAAACAATATTCTACTAAAGTAGGCAGAAATTGTTTTCTTGCACCCTACTTAGCTGGATTAATAGAAGGTGATGGCTACATTGGTGTTCAGAACCCTAAATATAATAAAGTTGTTTATTGGCCAAAAATTATTATTGCTTTTAACATTAATGATAGACCTCTAGCTGAAAAATTATCTTCTGAATTAAAAGTAGGTAAAATTATTGATCGAAATAAGGCAGGTCATGTATTACTGCAAATTTTAGCCAAAGAAGAAGTTTTAAAAGTAATTCATTTAATTAATGGAAATATGCGTACACCTAAAATAGAAGCTCTACATAGAGCTATCCATTGAATAAATAAAAAAAATAATACAGCTATACCTTGTCTAGGTTTAGATTTATCCCCTTTAGACAGTAATAGCTGATTGGCTGGGTTTACGGATGCAGATGGTAGTTTTAATATCACAGTGTATGATAGAAAAAAAAATGGAGTATTTTTAAGAAAAAGTGTTCAAACCTCTTTTCGTCTTGAAGTGAAACAAAATTATTCTAAAGAAGTTACTCAAGATAAGGGAGCAAGTAGTTATTTTAACATTTTAACTGAAATAGCTGCTTTTTTTACTGTTAATCTTTACACTAGAACTCGAAAAACAGAGGATAAAGTATATTATGCTTTTATGTCGGTGGCTCATAACTCTAGAAGTCATGAAATTGTTCGTAAATACTTTGATCGTTTTCCTTTATATTCTTCTAAGTATTTAGCATATAAAGACTGATGTCTTGTTCAAGATCTTCATAGAGGAAATCTAACTAAAGAGAAGTTGGATAAGATAAAAATTATAAAAAATAATTTTAATAGTAAAAGAAAAGTATTTAATTTTTCACATTTAGATTCTTTGCATTTTCAATAAATTGCCGTGAGTGGTAGTAATATCACTCTTATTATATAACTGTATCGCTGGAAACCCCTAAAATCATTTTATAGGACATTGTGGAAATATATTTTTATATACGTACACAGGCCATAAACATTAAAATGAATAGATCTTATTTAAATAAGTGAAAATGGACAATCAGCAGGAAACATTAAATATGTAACATATATCGAGGATCCTCAGAGACTGCGCGTTATACACCCTTTTATTTTTTAGAAACTAAATAACAATATTTAGGGTGAAGATACAGTCCAAATTATAGCTGAAAGGTTATAAGTAAATTGAATTTAGATTATGCTACTGTATTTTCTCTAGCTCCTTATATGAATGAAAATGTTGTAACTATAGTGGGAATATGTCTATTAATAGGAGCCATGGCTAAAAGTTCACAAGTTGGACTTCATGTCTGACTCCCTATGGCGATGGAGGGTCCTACTCCAGTGTCCGCATTAATACATGCTGCCACAATGGTAACGGCAGGTGTATACCTTTTAATGCGTTCATCTCCTTTAATAGAATACAGTTCAACTGTATTAATGTTATGTTTATGATTAGGTGCTATTACAACTGTATTTAGTTCTCTAATTGGTTTATTCCAACAAGATATTAAAAAAGTTATAGCTTATTCCACTATGAGTCAATTGGGGATGATGGTTATAGCTGTAGGTTTATCTTGTTATAATATAGCATTATTCCATTTAGTTAATCATGCGTTAGATTTATAGGGCGCATGTAAAATTTGCCTATATGCTGGGATACCTCTAAAATTTTATCTAGTCGTATCGTAGTCTAGTTCTAAGGTTTAGAGGCAATCAGCAGGGAAGATCTGTATAATATAAATACAGAAACCCTCAACGACCATACGTCAAAAATATTAGATGTAGTTTTATTAAAAACAGCTATTAAGTGTTTCCTTTATAGGTGACCTAGTAGATAAAGTTTTTTAGCATGATTCTATATTATAATATGGTCTAAAGAACATAGTGATATGTCGCAAGTAATTAGAATCTATTTCCTTAGCGCTGTAATGGAGTAAGAAGTGTTTTGCTCCTTTTAATCCATTACCATGTGTATCTATCTGTCTTTATTTTTGTTACTAGATCCCTGTTAGCCTTTTTTGGTATCATATTCTGGTTAGGAAAATAAGTAATAGATAGCCAAGGCTAAGAAATATTTTATAGTTAAAGTTAAATTAACGCCTATATTATTTGCAACTTTACATTTGTTGCTGGAGGTTTGTTAAATAATTTATATCTTTATAATATACTTGAGTTTATTATAAGTTATGATTTATTTGATTTAAGTTCAAGTTCATTATTCAGTACATCTTTTCTCATTACCGGTAGAAATAAAAGGGAAAACGGTAAAAAGAATTATATTCCTTATTATATTCCTTATTATATTCCTTATTATATTCCTTATTATATTCCTTATAAAATCCATTCTTCTTTTTATACTATACTAAATGACAAGTCTAGAGGAGGGGTGTTATTAACTAAGGTTATAAATCATATTCATGATCAAAATAGATTAGATTTACCTTTATTCTTAACATCCAAAGGTATAAAAGCTTCACATGATTTAATTAATATGATTAATCTTTTACCTGAAAATAATAATTCTGGTTTTAAAGGAGATAATATATTATTCGAGTTTTTAAGGAACAATTCTAAGAAATTATTTAGATTCAATATGCAATTAACTTTAAAAACAATAAAACCTAATATTATGTATGATTTACCCCTTGGATTTCAAAAAGTTATAGATGGAGATTGTTCAGGTGTTTACTCTTTTGTGCACAAAACGGGTAAATTTGGAATAGGTTCAGCTATATCTTTCCGAAATCGTCTTAATGATCATATGAATAGTTTTTATGGTAATCGTTTAAGATCTGATTTGCATGATTGAGTTATAGCCAATGGAGATATTTCATCTATTAAATGAGCACCCATTATTTCATATGATAATATAGTTCAAGAATGATATACTATTAATTATGCTTTTCCTTTAAGTCAAGGAGGTGCTAAAATACTACAAGGATTTGGACAATACCTTAGTCGTATATTAGAACAATGTATTTATACTAAATATAAACCCTATTTTAACATTAAAGACGAACAAAAATTAAAAGATATTATTTTCTTTAATTTTTCTTTTGAAGCTAATGAATTATCATTAAGTTTAGATCAAACACATGTATATCAAGCTTGATTAAACAAAGAGGGTACTATATTCTTGGCAGAATCTAATTCTTATAATTCATTAGCTGATCAACTAAAGATATCTGTAGGTACTGTTAGAAATAATATGAATTGATATAAAGGTATAACTATAATAAATGATAAAGGGGAAAATAATTTTATATATTTGAAAGAAAAAGGTGTACCTTTTAGACATGAAAAAATTAATTCTCAATTAAAACCAAAAGATAAATATTCTTTAATTGAATTAAAAGATAGATCTTTATATGATTTAAAACCAGGTAAAATCTACGCTATAAATACAGATAACTTTGAAGTATTTGGAATATATAAAAATAAACGTGAATTATGAATGAACTTGAACCCTAAATCAGGCGTCGCCTATTTGGAAAAACTAACTCTAACACAACAAAGAAATTTTCTTGATAATAGAATAGGTAGATATTTTAATTTGGTTAAACCAGGTGGAATTAGCACTGAGTTAGGTTATTTTTATTTTTGTAAACATCCTGAGTATTTGCCCGGATTGACCAAAAAAGCTTCGGGTTTTTTTGCAGTTAATACATTGACAGGGTTGGCAAATTATTTTGCGAATAATTCTCAAGCGGGCGACCGGGGAACAGTAAGGCGTAATAGAAATAATAATACTATTACAAGAAATGGTATTAAGTACATAAATGAAGATATCTTTATTGATCATTTTTCAGGCGCACTTAGTAAACAAGGTGCTATATTTCAACTTAATAAACAACAACTTGTTAATTTACCTGATAACCCAAAATCTTAAAGATTTAAAGTCTATAAAGCATTGTTATTTTTAGGAGCTGGATCAGTTATTCATGCTGTAGCTGACAATCAAGATTTTAGAAGATATGGTGGGTTAAGATCTTTCTTACCACTTACATACTCAGTAATGCTTATAGCATCCTTAAGTTTAGTAGCTTTCCCTTTCATGACAGGTTTCTATTCAAAAGATTTAATTCTTGAATCTGCATATGGACAATTCCATTTCTCTGGTACAGTTGTTTATATAATAGCTACAATAGGAGCAATGTTTACTACATTGTATTCTGTAAAAGTATTATATTTAACGTTCTTAACTAATCCTAATGGACCTTCTATTAATTATCACGAACTAAATAATACAGAAATTCTGTATACTAGCCCACCTTACCATATTGAATCGAAATATTTAGGGGAACATTTAGGGGAATATGGTAGAACAAGGATGTATCTTGTACATCCTTTGGGTGAGTCTTTCTTAATGGTCGATAAACGAGCACATGAAGGTGATATCTACATGAGCTCACCTTTAATGATATTAGCAGTATTCTCTATATTCTTTGGTTTTGTAACCAAAGATATGTTTATTGGATTGGGTTCAGGATTCTTTTCAGATAATGCTTTATTTATACACCCTATCCACGAAATACTATTGGACACAGAATTTGGAGTATCAACCTTGTTTAAGTTATTACCTTTACTATTTACTATTTCATTGAGTGTAATTTCTATAGTCTTATCTGAGTATTTACCTCTTATACTAATTTATTTTAAATTATCTAGAGTAGGTTACAACCTATTTAGTTTCTTTAATCAACGGTTTTTAATAGAACTCTTCTATAATAGATTTGTTACAGGTCTTATCTTAAAGTTAGGAGGTCAAACAACTAAAGTACTAGATAAAGGATCCATAGAATATTTAGGACCGTATGGACTAGAGAAACTTCTACTAAACATAAGTAGTAATATAAGTAAACTAAATACTGGGGTAATTACATCTTATGCGTTATATATTTTAGTAGGGTTAATATTCTATATTTTATTTTACTCATACTTTGATAATATTGTAATTATATTAGCTCTTCTTATTTCTTTATCATTAGTATCATGGAATAACTATTCTACAGAGCTTTTATCTATTGAGACTACCACGTATTATAGTGACAATAACCGTATTGAATCTCGTGTTTGTCTGTTTACTATTATCTATCTGGTTATTCGTCTATTTAGTGCTTATTTACTCACACTTAAAGATAAATCAGCTGGTTTATTAAATTGAGAATTAAAAAACGTTCCTAAACCCCATGGATTTTTGTTGTTTACCTCTACTAAGCAGTTTAAATCCTAGAGGAGGTGGGGATGACCCATTAGGAAAAGAGTTTGCAAAATATGTATAATATACTCACGTAGTTCGTATTGGTGTAAATCGGGGTAATAACCCAGATACTAGCGATACTAATAACGATATTTCTCAAAGGTCAGATACGGATAATAACCCAAATACTAGCGATACTAATAACGATACTTCTTCTCAAAGCCCAGATACTTACAATGTAGGTCGAAGAGAACCAACTGAGGATGATCTAGAACGTAAAGATCTACATGAACACCAGTTAGATAAATATCATGAACATAATTTAGAAGCAATAGCTGCAAAAGCGGATAGAGGTGAACCACTTACCACTGCTGAGCGAGGAACTTAAGCTGATGCTGATCAAGATAGAGATGGTGTTGAGGGAAACCTTGGGGTACCTTCTAAACATAACTTAGATATTGCAAAATCATTTTCTCAAAAACTTGTAGACAATGGTGGATTTTTAGATTCTATTGATGATCTATTAATCTTACCAATATTAGGGCTAGGTTTAACTGAAATACCTGTTTTAAGATTCTTGTACATATTTGTCTCTTGTATAAGTAACCCTTTTATTAGAGTTTATTTAAAAAGTTTTTTTAAAATAGGTAAATAAGCTCTTTTGGCATACTCTTGAGGAGTTACTAAACTATTCAGTAATTATTTACGTATATTTAATAATACAATAAATAAATAAAGAGTTAATGTAGTAACAGATTCGTTGGGTATAGTTTGTATATACATTAATGGAAATTTATCCTAATCATCCTTAGCCAGGTATTTATAAATACACTTATATCAACATAAACTTGTTATTCAAAAGCGATTGGTATATAAAGATTAGTCTCTTAAAAAAAAATAACAAATCCCAGTTTATTTATTAACATATAACTGGAAAATTACATGATAGGCTGCGCTTGGATTGTAACGGGAGAAGATTATTTTTAAAGATTAAAATTTTACTATGATTAAAGCCCAAAAATAATAAATTAGCTCAATTGGTAGAGCAGCCGTTTTACACGCGGCAGGTTAAGTGTTAGAATCACTTATTTATTGTCACCCAACGGGCGTCCAGCCCCTAGGTAGATACCCACGGGTGTGGGTATCTATAAAAGATATTAGCTCAACGGTAGAACAGTAATTACCTCAATGGTAGAACAGTAATTACCTACATTATCTATTTAAGTTTGAGTCTTGTATAAAAATAAAAAAGAATAAATTATAGAATTACGTTTTTTTTTACCTTAATATATTTATGGTGTGACTAAATTATTAACGGATAGATTATCCGTTAATATTATTGTAGTATTGTATAGCACTGATTACGGTTATGGGATATATAATCCTATATACAGAGGTACTTATCCTTTTTTTTTATAAATGTTGTTACTATCCTTACTTTTAATTCCCCTTTTGGGTGTACTTGCAATTGTAGTGAATAAAGATAATGGAGTTTCATTAACCAATGTTAAATGAATAGGGCTAACTGCTTCTATAGTTAATTTATTTAGCTCTTTAATTATTTTCATTTTATTTGACTTTAGTACAAATCAATTTCAATTTGTACAAGAATACCATGAAATAAGTTATTTTGATTTTTATTTAGGTGTAGATGGTTTATCTATTTATTTTGTATTACTAACTACAATAATTATCCCTATATCTTTATTATCTAATTGAACATCGATTTCAAAAGATGTAGAGTCGTATGTTATTATAATTCTATTGTTAGAAACTTTATTATTAGCTGTTTTCTTAATGTTAGATATATTACTTTTCTATATATTCTTTGAAAGTATATTACCACCTTTATTTATATTAATCGGTATTTTTGGGTCAGATAATAGAGTAAAAGCGAGTTTTTATTTATTTTTATATACATTGTTAGGTTCACTTTTCTTATTACTATCTATATTGGCAATGTCATCTATTATGAGTACTACAGATTTTGATACCCTTTGAAAAGGGAATTTCATTTATGTAACACAATTATTTTTATTTTATGGAATATTTATAGCATTTGCTGTGAAAACACCTACTATCTTTTTAAATACTTGACTGTTAAAAGCTCACGTTGAATCACCTTTAGGTGGAAGTATTATTCTAGCTGCAATTGTTCTTAAATTAAGTCTCTATGGTATCTTAAGATTAATCTTACCTATATTACCTAAGGCTTATATGGAGTATACTTATATTATTTATTTAATAGGAGTTATAACCATAATTTATGCTAGTCTTAGTACTTTAAGAACAATAGATGTTAAAGAACTGATAGCATATAGTTCGGTTTCTCATGCAGCTGTTTATCTTTTAGGGGTGTTCAGTAATAGTTTACAGGGAATAGAAGGAAGTATTAACTTAGGGTTAGCGCATGGATTGGTTTCACCTGGTCTATTTATATGTGCAGGGGGTATATTGTATGACAGATCACATACAAGATTATTAGCTTGCTATAGGGGTATGGCTCAGCTTATGCCGCTATTTGCAACATTCTTCTTTATACTATGTCTGGCTAACTGTGGTGCACCGCTATCTTTAAATTTTATTGGTGAATTCTTATCACTTTATGGGGTATTTGAAAGATCCTCATTGTTCGGTGTGTTTGCTAGTTCATCTATCGTATTTTCAGCAGCCTATACTATATATATGTATCAAAAAATCAGCTTTGGAGGGGCATATTCAAGTATGTTTACTGCAACTCTACCAGATATAAATAAAAGAGAGTTTATGGTATTATTACCTTTAATAGTACCTACCGTTCTCTTTGGAATATACCCTGCAGTTCTATTGGATGCAATACATTATTCAGTAACTACTTTAATATATTCGTGGGATTATATTGTAATTAAATGTGATGCCCCTGTTATTCCAAGTATTTCAGAGTTTGAATTACCAGTTCCTGATTTGGGCCCTAAGTACATAATAATTTGAAATACAATTTTTGGTTTACTTTCCTTTGGTTTAGGAATATTAGTGATTGCTCTATTTATGAAGCGTATAGACCCCCGAATTTTCTATAGCAAAAAAAATGATGATAAACCTGAACAAAGACCGGTTTGTCGCCACCCTATATGGGAGAGAAGACATCTAATGCCCGGTGATTATTTGATGCTTACAAATGTAAATAAAAGGTGCGATGGTGGGCGAATTTTGATGATTCAACCTAATGACAATAGTGGTTCTCAATGTACTAGATGTAGTAATTATCACTGTTCAAATCATGGTTGCCAATGCCATCTGCCTAAGCCGTTGTCATCTGCCTAAGCCGTTATATAATTAGAAGCCGTAACCCTAGTTGCGAATACCGCATATATAGACAGGTTAGGTAGAATACGTTATGACCAACTTATGTCTTATGGTTGAACTGTTTTATTACCAATAGTTATCGCCTTTATTATTCTAGTTCCTTGTATTTTATATAGTTTTTATATTACACCTTGTAATATTCC